>Ga0154020_10009733_pt1 | contig 11054 bp, 9 predicted proteins | sample Klosneuvirus_201_FD_109709 | JGI IMG/M metagenome (GOLD analysis project Ga0154020, IMG submission 109709) | Active sludge microbial communities from wastewater, Klosterneuburg, Austria - Klosneuvirus_20160825_MG | ecosystem: Engineered > WWTP > Aerobic digester > Activated sludge | place...
TCGTCGATCACCGCAAAGCGATGAAGGGAGCGGTCGCATCGGACTTCCAGCTCGCGAATACGTTGTCGCTGTTCGCGGTGCTGTTCGCGAAGCCTCTCGGTGGTTGGCGGTCCGTCAAGAAAGAACGGCGCCGCTTGATGATCACGCTCCAGATCGTCGCGATGGCCGCGGTCGTGCCCGCGCTGCGGATCATGATGCACGGCTCGACGACCGAGTTCATGATCGGTCAGGTGATGCTCGCCGTCCCCCTCGGGATGGCGCTCGGACTTCAAGGCGCGATGATCGTCGAGATCTTTCCGCTTCGAAACCGCGTGACCTCGATGTCGATCGCGTACTCCGTCACGCTCGCCCTCGCGGGCGGGGCCGCACCGCTCGTGTCGGCGTGGCTGATCAAGGAGTTCCACGACCCGATGCTGCCCGCGTATTACGTCCTCCTCTATGGCGTGATCGGTCTCGCGATCATGTTCTCGATGCGCGAAACGAATCAGCGCTCGCTGAACGAATAGTCGGCGGTGGCTACTCGCCTAGCCGGCAACCTGCGAATCGCGTTGCGCAGATTGGCGCATCGAGTGGCCGGATCGGTCGGATCCGGTGACGAGCGTTCGCAGACTTCGCCGACCGATCACTTTCTTCACCGGACGGCGCACAACTTGCCTACGGCTTGCGTCAACTAATCAGGAGACTCCGGCATGAAGATGCACGCGTTGGTGATCGCAGTACTAGGCAGCATGGCGTTTGCGGGAGTTGCAAAGGCCGAGAACCGGCGCGCGCTCGAGGCCGTACAAGACGCGATCGATCTCGTCGAGGATCAGGGCGGCAAGTGCCGTCGCGCGATGTTCGACGAGCTGGTCGCGGTCGAGAACCTGCTCAAGGACGGCTCCGATGGCCGCGCCAACAAGAAGCTGCGGTCGGTCCGTGTCCACGAACGCTGCCCGGAGAAGGTCGATCGGTTGCTCCGCGTCGCGCAGGACGAGCTCGAGGACGCACGCGAAGAGCGCCGCGAGGATCGCCGCGATCGCCGCCGCGATGACCGTCGTGATGGCCGCGACGATCGTCGCGAGGAAGAGAAGAAGGCGCCCAAGCGTCCCGCCGGCGTTCCGTTCGCCGACTGGCACGGCGACTGTCAGAGCTTCTGGCTCATCTCCGAGATCGCGCGCGGCAATGCATCGTCGTCGACGATGACCTCGCTCGGCGCGATGTTCGCGCCCGCGTGCGAGAACCCGAACGGGATGAGCGACGCCTACTATCCGAACGGCACGATGGCGAAGTCGGGATCCACTTGGTACTACCCGAACGGCACGATGGCGAAGTCGTCGGACACCTACTACTACCCGAACGGCACGATGGCGAAGTCGGGATCCACTTGGTACTACCCGAACGGCACGATGGCGAAGTCGGGTGCCACTTGGTACTACGCGAACGGTACGCAGGCGGGGGGATGGGAAGGTCTGTCGAGCCAAGCGTGCTCGAAGAGCGCCGCGGCGTGTGCGACGTACAAGCTCGCGCTCAACAGCGACATCGAAGACTGGCGCACGATGGGACTCGTGAAGCTCGTCTCGACCGCGCGCTAGTTCCTCGTACGTGACGATCGGGCGACGCCACCTCGTCGCCCGTGCTATTCGTTGTCTCGGGTGCAGTGATGGTCACTGCAGGTGATGGTGCCGGTCGGGCCGCCGGTGCTTCCAGTCGCTACGAGGCGACCCACCTGCCATGTCTGATCGTCCCCCTCCGGGTACCTGGAAGCCCGCGCGCGCGTTCGCGCAGGCCCTCGTTTCGCCGATTCAGCGCATCCTGGCGGTAGAGGCCGCCAGCGGCATCTTGCTGATGGTCGCGACGGCGACCGCGTTGTTCCTCGCGAACTCGCGCTGGCAGCACGACTACGAAGCCCTGTGGCACACGCCGATCGGGCTCTCGCTCGGCGATCACGCGTTCGTGCGCCCGCTGCACTTCTGGATCAACGACGGGCTGATGACGATCTTCTTCTTCGTCGTCGGGCTCGAGATCCGCCGCGAGATCTTCGAGGGCGAATTACAGACGCTGCGTCGCGCCGCGCTTCCGCTCGTGGCTGCGCTCGGAGGCATGGCGATTCCCGCGGTGCTCTACCTCGCGCTCAACGCGGGTTCGGTCGGCGCCGGCGGCTGGGCGATTCCGATGGCCACCGACATCGCGTTCGCGGTCGGCGTGCTCACGCTGCTCGGCTCTCGCGTCCCGAGCCAGCTGCACGTCTTGCTCCTCGCGCTCGCCGTGATCGACGACATCGGCGCGATCGTGATCATCGCGCTGTTCTATGCGGGCGGCATCGAGCCCTACGGCTTCGGGCTTGCCGGCATCGGACTCGCGGGTGCGATCGCGATGCGCTTTGCCGCCGTGCGCACGCCGCTGCTCTACGTGGCGCCGGGCCTCGTCGTGTGGATCGGCCTCTACGTCGGCGGCATCCACCCGACGCTCGCGGGCGTGATCCTCGGTCTCGCCACTCCGGTGCTGCCGTGGTTCGGTCCATCGGGGTTCGCGGAGACGACAAAAGCGCAGCTCGACGGGCTCGAGGCGCACGATCGCGATGGCCTCCTCGAGCGCCTCGATGCGATCAACGCCGCGCGCAAGGAAGCGGTGTCGCCCGTCGAGCGATTGATCCACGCGCTCCACCCGTGGGTCGCGTTCGGCATCATGCCGCTGTTCGCGTTCGCCAACGCAGGCGTCTCGCTCGGCGGTGCGCAGCTGTCGGGAGAGCCGCTGTGGATCTTCCTCGGGATCATCGCCGGTCTCGCACTCGGCAAGCCGCTCGGCATCGCCGGTGTCTCGCTCCTCGCGAGTCGCGTGGGCATCGCGACGCGTCCGCCCGAGATGCGCGCGAGCGGCGTCGCGCTCGTCGGCATCGTCGGTGGCATCGGCTTCACGATGTCGCTGTTCATCGCGCAGCTCGCGTTCACGGATCGCGTGCTGCTCGATACGGCGAAGCTCGGCATCCTCGTCGGATCCGCGATCGCGATGGTGATCGGCCTCGCGTACGGCGCGCTCGCGGTTCGCTCCGCGAAGCCGACCTGACTACCAGACGTAGCGCGACCGCTGCACGACGTCGGCATCGGCGACGCCGCCCGTCGTCCGCGCGCCCACGCCCGACGCGCCGATCGCCGCTCGCTCCTTGCGATACGAGTTCTCGGTCAGGCGATCCTCGTCGTAGTAGCTGAGGCCTGCGGCTTGGTACTCGGCCATCTTCTGGTTGACGTCCTTCTTCGACGCCGCACCGTTCTTCCCGATGGTGCCGAGCTGGAAGTCGCCGATCGCCGCGTGATACGCGTGCGCGAGCTCGTGAAACAGCGTGATGTCGCTGCGCATCGGCATCCACGCTTCCTTGGACTTCTTCTCGACGATGCCGCCAGCGTCGCCCGGGACGTATTGCACCTCGGCGTCCATCCCGACCCCGTCGTTGAACGTCCCGGTCATCGCGTTCGGATCCGCGCCGCCCTCGGCGTTGGAGTTGTCGACCGCACCGCTCGCGTTCAGCCGTTGCTTGATCGTCGTCTTGTGATCGCGCTTCTGATACGCGAGGTCGTTGACGAGATCGCGACCGACGCCGGTCTGCAGCAGGTTGCCGATGTCGCCCATCGTGTCGTCGCGAAACGCGGCCTTGTCCTCCGGATCGGTGAGGTTGCTCGTGTCGAGCTGGATGTCCGAACGATCCATGCGGATGTCGCTGTACGTGCGCGCGACCTTTTGAAAGTCCGCCGGGCTCATCACGTTGCCGGGCTTGTCACCTGTCATCTTCGCGAGCTCGTCCTCGCTCCGGATATCGAACGTGCCCGCGAGATCTCGCTGCGCGTCTTGCCGATCGAGCATCCCTGACACGTCGAACAGCCCGGCGAGCCCTTCTTGCGCGATGCCGCGTCCGAAGTCTCCGATCGTTTGTCCCGGCGAGGGCGGCGCGTTCGTGGCGCTCGCCGTCGGATCCTCGTGCTGCTGGGCGCCGTTGGGAGCTGACCAGTCGCGGCCGAGGAATGGCTGCACGAACGCGTTCCCCAGCGTCTCGAGCCCGAAGTACGACGACATGCTTCTAGACAACAGAGGCCGGCCGAACCCGAAGTCGCACGAAATCGTGGTGCAGCTGGACTGTTGCCATGCGGAGAAAGACCGTTCGCACTCGTGAGCGGTCTGCGCGGAGCACGCACGGCGGTTGTACCAACCTTGCGCAACTGCGCGTCGCAGGTCGGAGGTACTCTTGGGGCGATGTCGGTCGTCGTAGCGAACCAGCCATCGCTCTGGTGCTGTTCGCGTTGCCACGCCATCTACCGCAAAGAGTTTCCGTTTTGTCCGGCCGATGGTGGCGAGGTCGTACCGACCGACTCCGATCCGTTGCTCGGCGCGGAGCTCGGCCAGTACGTCGTCGAGTCGCTGATCGGCGAAGGCGCGATGGGGCGTGTGTATCGTGCACACCACAAGCACCTCGCGGATCGCGTCTATGCGGTGAAGGTGTTGCTCGGTGATCTCGCCTCGACGCAGGAGATGCGCATGCGCTTCCTCAACGAGGCGCGCAGTGCGAGCAAGCTCTCGCATCCCAACGTCGTCACCGTCTACGACGTCGGCCGCACGGACAAAGGCCTCCTCTATCTCGCGATGGAGCTCGTCGAAGGAACGCCACTATCGGATCTGATCGAGGGCGGCCCGATGGATCCGACCCACGTCGCGAAGCTCGCGCGCGGCATCTGCGATGGTCTCGCCCACGCCCACGCGCACGGCATCGTGCATCGCGATCTGAAGCCCGAGAACGTGATCGTGGTCCGCGGGCCGGACGGAGAGGAGGTCCCTCGGATCGTCGACTTCGGCATCGCGGTGTCGATCGAAGGCGAAGACTCCCGGCTCACCGCGACCGGGATGTCGATGGGAACACCGGGCTACGTCGCACCCGAGCAAGTCTCGGGCGGGCGCGTCGATGCGAGCGCCGATCAGTACGCGCTCGGCGTCACGATGTTCGAGATGCTGACGGGCGGAACGCTTCCGTTTGTTGGATCGGCGATGGAGGTAGCGGCGGCGAAGACCGTCAAGGACGCGCCGCCGGTCTCGTCGCTGATGCCGAGCGGAAGTGTTCCTCCAGCCCTCGAGCGGATGGTCGCGCGCATGCTGAGCCGCCGACCCGGGCAGCGCTACGAGTCGGTCGCCGGTGTCTCGCGCATGCTCGCGCGCTGGCTCCACGCGCCCGAGACCGAGGTCATCGCGTATCCGTCGCGCTGGCCGCGACTCGCGATCGTCGCGGCACTCGTGGTCGTGCTCGCCGGCGGTGGAGCGTTCGCGTGGACGCAGCTCCGCTCCACCGACGAGCCTCGCGCGACGCCAGCGATCGCGGTGCGAACAGCGACGGTGTCTCCGATCGCGGTCGCGAGCGACGAGACAGGCAGCGATGCGATCGACATGCTCGACGACGAACCCGACGACACGGCCGTCGCCGATCCGAAGCAACCCTCGCGCAAGCGTCCCCATCGCACCGCCGGGCGAAAGAAGAAAGAGAAGCGCGTCGAGACCCGCGTGGCGGTCGAAGCTCCGGCCCCACCCACGCCAACGCCGCCACCCGCGCCGACGCCGACGCCACCACCGTCGCTGCCGATCACCGGCAAGGTCCAACGCGTCGCCGTCTCGGGCGCGCTGTCACAGACGGACGTGCGCCGCGCGATCCAGCGCATCGAGCCCGCGCTCCGGCGCTGCACGGCCTCGGCCCACGGCACCGCGCAGATCCGATTCACCGTCGACAACTCGCGACGTCCGCGCGGCGTGCACGGCAGCGGTGCACCCGGCGCGACGCTGACGTGTCTCGTCTCCGCACTGGGCACCGCACGTATGGAGGTCGCGCCCGACGTGGGGGACGCGGAGGTCGTGGTCGACATCGTATTCTCGAGCTCCACATGAAGCGTGTGCTCGCGTTGTTGGTCGTCACGACGGGATGCCTCGATGCGATCGGCCCCGACGTCGGCCCGCTCGCCTCGACCGGCACCGATGGCTCTACGGGATGCGCCGGTGATTCGAACCCGAGCCTCGACGTCTCGTTCGAGGTCGACATTCTCGGCGGCGTGTTCCGTCGCGGCGGCTGCGATGACTGCCACACGTCCGATGGCGTCGGTCTACGTCAGAGCGGACTCGACCTGCGCTCGTACACGACGCTGCGCACCGGAGGTGGTCGCTCCGGTGCGAGCATCATCCTCGACGGCGATCCGTGCGCGAGCATCCTCGTCCAGAAGATCGAGCCCGGGCCGCCGTTCGGGCGCCGCATGCCGTACAACGGCCCGCCGTACCTCTCGACCACCGACATCCAACTCGTGCGCGATTGGATCTCCGAGGGAGCACGGGACAACTGACGTGCGGCTACTCGTGGTGTTCGTCGTGCTTGTTCTCGCTTCGGTCGCGCGCGCGCAACCTGGCGAGCCCGTACCTGCGCCCTCGTCGATCGATGCCGGTGTCCCCGCGGACTCGCCACCGGATGCCGCGCCAGCTCCCGTCGAGCCGATCGTTCCGGCACCGCCCGCGCCGATCGAGACTCACGAGCGAACGTTCGCGGGCTCGCTGCAGCTCGACTACCTCGCGGTCCCCACCGATCGCGACGCACGCGCGAAGGTGTTCGATGGCGCGACCGCCGAGATCTCGCTGAAGGTGACCCAGGAGCTCGGCAGCTACGCGACGGCGAGCGTGAAGGTCTGCTTCGCGTGCCACGGCTTCGAGGTCGGCATGGGCGTCGTCGAGCTGCGTGCGAACCGCGCGTTTCGCGTGCGCATCGGTCGCATGACGCCCGCATTCGGCAGCTTTCCACAGCGCCACGATCCGGCGAACCACCTCACGAGCGACAAGCCGCTCGCCTACGACATGGGACGCATGCTCGCGCGCGCGGAGTGGAACGAAGGCATCCTGCCTGCGCCGTGGGTCGACAACGGCGTCGAGATCGCGGGCACGAAGTTCTGGGAGGGTGGTCAGCTCGACTACGCGGTGTGGGCGGTCAGTGGCCCCAAAGGCAGCCCCGACGCGGCGGACTTCGACTTCGCACTCTCGCGCGCGCCCGAGCAGTACTACGTGGACAACAACTCGGAGCCATCGATCGGTGGTCGCGCATCGCTCGCGCTCGAGCTGTCGGAAGCGACCACGCTCGCGGTCGGCGCGTCCGCGATGGGCGGCCGCTACGATCCCGCGCGCGATCTGTCGTTCCTGATCGCCGGCGTCGACTTCGCGCTCACGCTCGGTGCCATCGCCATACGCGCCGAGTATCTGATCAAGCGCGTCGAGATGGCACTCGGCGACGATCCGGGCTCGCGCTTCAAGTACGGGCCCACGGCAGATGGGACGTTCGACAACTTCTTCGTCAAGGACGGGTTCTACGCCGAGACCGAGCTCCCGGTCGGTCCCGTCACGGGGATCCTCCGCGTCGACGGTCTTCGGCGCTCTGGCAACGTCGTGCGGACGAGCCTGCTCGAATCATCGAGCTACCTCCTGCGCTACACGTTCGGCATCGCGTACCGGATGCGTTCGAAGATCACGCTCAAGACCTCGATCGAGCTGTATCGCAGCAAAGAGCTCGGCAACGACATCGCTCTGCATCTCGGACTGGCGACACCGTTCTGACCTACAATGGTCGCGTGTCACGAGTCGTACCAGCTGGGTGGCTCGTTGTCGTCGCCGCCTGCGGACGCGTCGACTTCGACACGGCGTCGATCGACGATGTCAGCGACAACTTCGACGACGGCAGCATCGGCGCGATGTGGTCGACGTACGAATCCCTCGGCGCGCGCCACACCGAAGCGAACGGCGTCCTCGCGATCACGCTGCCCACCAACGTCGACGACGGCTACGCGGGATACATCTCGAACCAGAGCTTCGACATCCGCGAGCACGACATCGTCATCGAGCTCGTCGGCGGCCCGGTCGACGAGGGATGCAACTGCTACTTCAACATCGTCGCCCCCGGCGACGTCATGGACCTCGGGTTCGTGCTGAGCAGCGGAGTCGTCTCGGCCGGGGATAACCCGTCGGGCCCGTACGATGCACTCCGTCATCGCTGGTGGCGGATCCGCGAGCACGACGCCACCATCGAGTACGCGGCGTCCCCCGATGGCGCGACCTGGACGACGCTCGTCGCGGAGCCTTCGCCGACCTGGATCGACAACGCACGCGTGAACATCGGCGGCGGTACGTACATCCCGGCGACGCCGTCGCGCACCTGCGTGTTCGACAACTTCAACCGCCCTCCGTGACGACGCGCAGATCGTGCGCGTTTCCGAGCGCGTTTCGTGGCACCTGGGATGCAGAACCCGAGGGCATGAAGAGCGAGAAGCTTCTCGACGCGATCCTCGAGCTCACACCGATCATCCGCTACGCCGCGCTGCATCTCGGCGGTGGCGAGCCGGTGCTTCGCGAGCGCATCGGCAAACCGGGCGCATCCGCGGAGAGCGAGCGGTGGGACGAGCTCGTCGTCAACCCCGTGCTGATCGAGCTCGCGGCTCGTCGCGGCGATGTCGACTGCGATGGGCTCGACTACCTGCTCGTTCGTTACCGGCGATTCTTCAACCTCGTGCTGCCTCTCGAGGGCGGACACCTGTCGGTGATCCTGGATCCCGACGCGGACCCGCTGCCGCTCGTCTCGCCGATTCGCGAGATCGCGCAGACGTTCGGCGCTGGGGCTCGACCGCGGGTATGACACCGAGCCCGAGCCGGTCGTCGGAAACGTTGGCGGTGGTCGGCAGGGTTGGCGTTCTCGGAGTGGTGCCATCACCGGATTTCCAGGCCTTACGCGGGCACGCGACATGCTCGTAGACCGGGGATGCACTACCCGATGGAATCGCTGGTGGGTGAAGGGGGGATGGGTGTCGTCTACGCGACTCGCGACGCGCAGGGGACCGAGGCCGTCCTCAAGCGGCTGCACCGGTCGCTGCGCTCCGACCCCGTGAGCGTCCAGCAGTTCATCGAAGAGTCAGACCTGTTGAACCGCGTCCGCCATCACAACGTGGTTCGCGTCGTCGACCACGGCCATGATGACCAAGGACCGTTCCTCGTCATGACGCGCGCCACCGGCCAGACACTGTCCGCGATCCTCGACCGCGACGGTGCGCTCCAGCCACGGCGCGCCTTCGCGATCGCATCGCAGATCATCGCGGGTGTGGCCGCGATCCACGGAGAGGGCATCGTTCACGGCGACATCAAGAGCAGCAACGTGCTGCTCGATGACAACGATCGCGTCACGATCATCGACTTCGGGCTTGCTCGACGGATGTCGACGACGGGCTCGGAATCGACATTGGCGTGGTCACGCGTGATCGCGGGAACCCCTGCATACATGGCGCCCGAGTTGGTCGCTGGTGCTGCACCATCGCGCGCCACCGATACCTACGCGATCGGCGTGATTCTCTACGAGATGCTGACGGGCAACACGGTGTTCGCTAGCTCCTCCAACATCCTCGATGCTCAACGCTTCGAACCCGCGGTCGCGCCTTCGCAACGCGTCTCCGGATCGTGTCTCTCGCAGCAGGTCGATCGGTTCGTGCTTCGCGCGCTCGAGAAGGTCCCGACGGATCGGTTTCGCAGCGCGACGGAGATGGCGCAGGCGCTCGATCGCCTCGTGGCCTCCGAGTGGCAAGCCACCACGGTCGTGATGGAGAGAACGTCCTCTACGAACGCGAGCGATGCCGCAGAGACCATCGTCGACGCGCTCGATCACGCGGGACGAATGATCGATGCACGGCGCCCGGAGCGCGCGATCGAGCTACTCGAGCACGCTACGTCCAAGGTGGACTCGCCGGACGTCTGGCGCATCGAGATGGTGCTCGCTGCGCTGTATGTCTCGCTCGGTCACCGCGAGCGTGGCCGCGAAGTCGCCGCCTCCGCATTCGCTCACGCGCGCGAGACACGATGCGCGCACGCGATCGCACGCACCACCGCCCTCGCCCGGCGACTCGGCGTGCCTGTTACGGGACCGCGTCGACTCGCGCGCGGCAGCGGCCGCTTCGATGTCTAACCCGCCTCCCGAAACCGATCGCAGCGGCGTCCGAAACCGACTCGAGCGGCATCGATGCCGCTCGGTGTTCGTGCGTCGCTGAGGGGCAAAGCGGGCTGGGGGGATGCCGGTCTCCCTCGACAACTCTGTCGCAGTTCCACGCGTGCTGGCTGGCCCGAGCTGATCGGGCGCAATCAGGCGCGGCGCCGGCGCTGAAGCGTCCGGAGGCTGACACCGAGTCGCTTGGCCGCGCGCACGAGGTCGCCGCGTTCCACAGCGATCACGTGCCGGACGAGTTGATCGAGCATGTCGGCGAGCGGTTGATCGAGATCGACGGTGAGGGTCGTTCCGGCAATGGGCTCGATAGCAGCCGTCGCCCTGTCAAAGCCGGGCGGGAGATCCTGGAGGCGCACTGGCTTGCCGCTGCGCAAGATCGTCACGAGCTCGATCACGTTCCGCAGTTGGCGAACGTTCCCCGGCCAATCGTGCGCCACCAACGCTGCCCGCGCCCGGCGCGTCAACTTTGGTGGCGGTCGGTTGTGGATCGCGCTGAGCTGTCTGAGGAACGCGTCGATCAGCTTCGGGATGTCCCGCCGCCGCTCGCGCAATGGGGGCACTGTCAACATGATGCCCTGGATGCGATAGTAGAGGTCCTCGCGAAACCGACCGACACGTACCTCTTCTTCCAGAGGCCGAAGCGTCGCGAGCACGACACGAACGTCGACCTCGAGTTTCTTCGTACCTCCGACGCTCATGAAGCGATGGGTCTCGAGGAACCGCAAGAGCTTCGGTTGCGCCGCCGGCGGCATCTCCGCCACCTCGTCGAGGAACAGCGTCCCGCGGTTCGCCATCTCGATCTTGCCCGAGCCGCGATTGACCGCCCCCGTGAACGCCCCGCGCTCGTGGCCGAACAGCTCGGAGGCCGCCAGGTCGTGGGTGAGCGTGGCGCAGTTGACGGCCACGAACGGCTTACCGGCGCGGCGGCTCTTGCGGTGGAGCCAGCGCGCGGCCACCTCCTTGCCGGTGCCGCTCTCGCCGCGGATCAGCACGGGGACGCGGCTGTCCTTGACCTGCGCGAGCACGCCCATGGCCTGGCGCA
>Ga0154020_10009734_pt1 | contig 11054 bp, 6 predicted proteins | sample Klosneuvirus_201_FD_109709 | JGI IMG/M metagenome (GOLD analysis project Ga0154020, IMG submission 109709) | Active sludge microbial communities from wastewater, Klosterneuburg, Austria - Klosneuvirus_20160825_MG | ecosystem: Engineered > WWTP > Aerobic digester > Activated sludge | place...
ACAACGGCTCCATGGGCACAGGAAACAATCTGGCCTATTATCAGCCCGTGCTGATAGCAACCGATGTGGCCGATATAATGGCAGGCGAAACCTTTTCGTACATCGTGAAAATAGACGGCAGCCTCTGGGCAGCCGGCCGCAGCAACGGAGGTTCCATCTGGATGAACCTGAAAGACAGCCAGCGTCTGAATTACACACAGATTGATCCGACCATTGCGCCATTGAACCTATGCGAATTGCCGCCTTTTGCAGGCAATTATTTTTACATCAAAACCATTCCCTGCCTGTACGACAGCATTGAGGTTGAAGCCGCACGCAACGACAGCTTCAAAGACTTCCATTGGGATATGGGCGATGGTTCCGCCAAAATTTATGGCCGGAAAATAAAACACAAATACGCACAGAAAGGCAACTACAACATTTCACTCCTTTCAACACGTATATCCAGCAATAAAGCAGATACGGTTGTCCGAAACGTTACCATTCGCGATGCCTCATACGACACATTGTTCAGAGGTGATTCGCTGATCTGCGGCCGGGTTGCCTTTACAAAAACACCTGAATCTTACGACGATGAGGCCAGCTATCTCTGGGACGACAGCACTGTAACCTTTCAACGCTACATCAACCGAAGCGGTTTGTTTACATTGCGGGTTACCGACGAGCACGGTTGTAAATACACCGATTCTTTTCGCATTTTACACCACGAACCGCCCAAAGCACTGTTTAAGGCCGATACGTATTCTATGTGCGCCAACAGTGCAGACAGCATCCATTTCACCAACCTCTCCACTTCTGTCGATTCTATTGTGCGCTGCCGCTGGGATTTTACAGAAGATACCATAAGTTCTACCGATCCTGTAATCGCTTACAAATACAAAAAAGCCGATTACTATCCGGTCTTTTTAAGTGTGTGGACCAAATTCGGCTGCAAAAGCGACACCATCGATGTGTTCGACATTCTGCCGGCACCAAAACCGTTGTTTGACCTGACCATAGGAGACTCATGCCTGAACGGCAACAGCATTACGCTTATAAACAACACGCTTAGAGACACCATACAAAAACCGCGCTTTAAATGGTATTTCAGCGAAGGCTATGTGCTAAGCAACCGCAATCCCACAGGCCCCAGAACTTATTCCGATACAGGTCGCTATTATGTTGATCTGATATACACCAATACCAACCAGTGCACCGACACCTTGCGCCGCTATGTGCACATTTACCCGCACCCCGTTTCCGACTTTGTACTGAACAGCCCCATCTGTTCGCGCGATTCCATCGCTTTTCCGAATACCACCGTTTCCGCGTATAAGCCGGTCGGCAGCCTCTGGCAATTCGGCGACCAGTCGCAGTCGGCCCTGATTGCCCCCAGCCACCTGTATGCCCGGAAAGGCACCTATGCCGTAAAACTGATCAGCACTTCGCCGCAGGGCTGCAAAGACAGCATTTCAAAAACACTGACGGTATACAACCCACCCTCAGCGGTTTTCAGCATCAACGACAGCATACAGTGTCTGGCCGACAACGTGTTTCAGTTTACATCACAATCCAGTGCAAACAGCGGTAATCTTAAGCTGCAGCAGTGGCATTATGGCGACCAGAGCGCAGACACCGGACGCTTGCCCGCCGATAAAACCTTTTCATCGGCACAGCGCTTCCTTATAAAACTGGTGGTAGAAGACTTTTTGAATTGCAAAGACAGCATCAGCCAATGGGTGGATGTGCGCAACGGACCGACGGCCGATTTCAGCATCAACGATGCTTCGCAGTGCGAAGATCTGCAGGATTTTGTGTTCACGTATCTGCCCAAAGCCGGCAACGACAGCATACAGGCCATCGAGTGGCGGGCACAGTCTGTTACTTATCCGGCACAGCCTGTTCTGAGCCTCCGCAATTTTCCGGCAGCGTCCTCTACGGTAGGACTGCTGCTGAAGTCGGGCTTTGGTTGCTCAGGCCTGCGCAATGTTGTGGTGATTGTGAACCCGAAACCAAAAGCTGCATTTACCATCAACGACTACGAGCAGTGTTTTAACGGACACCGGTTTCAGTTCAACAACACTTCCACCGTGCTTAGCGGCAATATCAGCCGGTATCAGTGGCGTTTTGGCGACAACAGCAGTTCAATGCTGACGGCTCCGCCCGACAAAACATACCCGCAGGCAGGCAGTTATACCACCACCCTTACTGTATACTCAGACAGTGCCTGCACAGACAGCACAGCCGCAGAATTGACACTGAACCCCAGTCCGGAGCCCGATGTGGATGCGGTAAGACCGGTTTGTCTTGGCGACAGCACACGATTTCAGAGCAAAAGCCGCATCAGCAGCGGCCGCATAGTGGCATACAGCTGGAACTTCGGCGACAACAAACTGGCTGCAGACAGCGCGCCGGCCCATGTGTATGCCCGGGATGGTCTGTACGACATTACCCTGGACGTGATAAGCGATAAAGGCTGTGCGGCATCAGGACAATTCATTCAGAAGGCATTGGTGCACCCTTTACCGGATGCGCAAATCAAATACAGCATTACAGAAGGCGAACAAAACAACAGCCTGATCCGCTTCATGAATGCAACACCGACAGCAACGGTGTTTGCGCGTTGGAACTTCGGCCGCTTTGGTTATGCCTATCAGGACAGCAGCCTGTCTTTGCAGGATACGGCCACCATACAGGCCATACTGCAGGTTACCGATGCCAACGGGTGCACAGGCATTGCCAGAGAAAGCCTGTTTGCTTCAGGCCCACTGCTGGTGTTTTTCCCGAATGCCTTTACGCCCAACAGCGACGAACTGAACGAGCTGTTTATGCCGCGCGGCGTGATCAATACATCATCGTATAAATTCAACATCTACAACCGCTGGGGCGAACTGGTGTATGAATCATCTGAACCCTATCAGGGCTGGGACGGACGCTATATGGAACATGACTGCCCTCAGGATGTGTATACCTACCTGCTGCACATACAGGATTACAAAGGAAACCCGAAGGTATACAGGGGCACTTTTACCCTGATCAGATGATGCACATCGTCGCAGATTTAAGCAATGATTTAACAAGCTACATTATGCGTTATATTTTGACGCCTGCCGGATTGCTTACCATTCTCTCCACTGCTCGCTCAGGTCGCTCTTATTGTCAATCTGAAACCCGGTCAGCTTTACCGAACTGTGCATAAAGGCTGCAAGCTCCCCGCGTTCTAAGGTTTCAATGAAACCCGAATTCCGGTTGAATGCCAGAACCGGTTTTTTGATGGCGGTATGCACTTTGGTCGCTTTTTTATTTGCAGTGGCTTTGTACCCTTTTGCAATGCATTCATCACATCTGCAAAGGGCACTGGATGAACAGACTGCCCTAAAACCTTCAGATATGCGTCGCAGCTCAACATAATTGTTTAGGGGTTATAAATCAGCATCGTTTTAGCTAATTGTATGCAAACAGCACAGTTCTTACTGAGGCTCATCAATAATTCAAATTAAGCCCGATTCCAAATCCCATATCACTGTCATAGTGTGTTCTGATGCCCATGTTTTTATTAACGATATAACGCAAGTCAATCATAAATTCTTTGTCTGTGTTTACCATAAAACCTGCTCTCAGTCTTTTTGCAAGCGGTATATCTTCGCGCATCAAAGAAAGTCTGACAATGCCATCGTGGTATATTTCTGTCTGAAAATTTACCAGCATGGGCAGCGTGTACATAACGCCTAAACTTACAGCTGCTCTGTTGTCTTTTTTGTTTATTTGTCTGAATAAATTTTCTTCATGTTCATCAATTCCCATCTTCCGATAGCGCCAATCAAAGCCGATAAATGGCATCAACCATTGCATTTTCCCAATGTACCGACCAATATGCGTTTCTGTTTCATAGCCATGCATATCGTTGTAACCTAATCGCCATTCTGTGCCAATGCTCCACCGGGTGTTCTGCAACATTGCCATTCCATCATTTCCATTTGTTGCAAAATCGTTTTCTGCCATAAAATGCGGATTCCTGTCATCGGCAAAAAGTTTTCTTTTTGCCCTTCCGGGATTTGTTATTAATGGATTGGGCGCTTGGTTTTCATAAGTAAATACTCTGCCCATTCCGCTCATCATATGATACAGAATATGGCAATGAAAAAACCAGTCGCCTTCTTCATTTGCATTAAACTCCAATGTGTCTGTTTCCATTGGCATTATGTCCACAATATTTTTCAAAGGCGCGTATGCATTGTGTCCGTTTAACAATCTGAAATCATGACCATGTAGATGCATCGGGTGTCGCATCATAGAGCCGTTGTAAATAATAATTCTGACATTCTGGCCTTTCTTTATCTGTATTTTGTCGGTTTCGGAAACTACTTTGTTGTCTAAACTCCATACATAGCGATTCATATTACCCGTAAGTTCAAAGTGTAACTCTTTTACAGGCACATCTTTGGGTAGTTCTGTTTTTGTCGGCGATTTCAACATTGCATAATTCAATGTAACGATATCTGCCAAAGCATTTGCATTGTATCTGTCAGGATCGTTTTCGTTTTGTTCAGGACTTGATTCGCCGGTAATTTCAGGATACATCACCACATTCATATCCATCTGATTCAGGCTCATGTTCATCCCCATATCATCCAGATCGCCATTCATTTTCATCATGTCGTTCATCATGCTCATCCCTTCAAAATACTTCAACCTGGGTTGCGGCGATTTGAGTTGTTTGATCCCATTGCCAAAATAGAATGACGCTGATTTTGTCCGGTCTTCGGTCGTTGCCAAAAATTCATATGCAGTATTTTCTGCTGCTATCCGTATAACAACATCATAGGTTTCAGAAACTGCAATAATTAATCTGTCTACTTCTACGGGTTCAACATCATTCCCATCGTTGGCTACCACGGTCATTTTACCGCCTGCGTAGGTAAGCCAGAAGTATGACGATGCGCCGCCGTTTGAAATCCTGAGACGAACCTGGTCGCCTGCTTTAAGGGGCTTTCCATTAATGTTTTTTAATTCTGAAATGGCGCTGCCATTCATTAAAACTTTATCGTAGTAAACATCGCTTACATCCATTGCCAGCATTCGTTTCCACTCGTTCGTAAATTTGGTTTTAAAATGACCTGCCTGAATGGCTTCAGCATAACTCTGAGTTGCATTTTTCTTAATCGCAAACCAATCTGTAGCGTTGTGCAGCATTCGGTGTACATTTTGCGGATTGTAGTCTGTCCACTCACTTAAAACAATTGGTATTGTTGGTAAGTCATCAATCCCTATTCTGTAGGTCGGATTATCCTGCCTTTTCAGCATCACAAAATTTCCGTACATACCAATTTGCTCCTGCAATCCCGAATGACTGTGGTACCAGTGTGTTCCGTTCTGGATTATCGGAAAACGATAAATGTGCGTCGAATTGGGCGCAATAGGCATTTGGGTAAGATTGGGCACTCCGTCTTCTTTATTGGGCAAAAACAATCCGTGCCAATGCAGGGATGTGCTTTCTTTCAGACGATTGTGAACGTGAATTTCTGCTGTATCACCTTCCGTAAAAACCAGGGTGGGCATGGGTATTTGTCCGTTTACGGCTATTGCCCTTTTATCTTTTCCCGTAAAATTCACGACCGTATCTTTTACATAAAGGTCATAACGAACGACCCTTTGGCCATTCGCCAATGTCGCTGACACTATAGCAGAAACTAAAAACGCCAATTTCAAGCTGTTAACTAAGTTCATAGAATACTTCAATTGTTTCAGATCGGGTTACTCAATCACTTTGTGCATATGCCTGAATACGTTCGCTTATTACTTGATGGTTTCTATTGTTTTGCCGCAAGTCAGCATCTCAGCGCCATAGTATGGATTCTTTACTGCGTTTTCCCGACTCAACCAGTTTGCGCCTTTACCATCATTATACATTGGGCAATTCTGAAAATAAACCGGCGTTTCTTGCTTGCTCACTTTAAGCAGTTCATAAAAGTTTGCCGATAAATCCATGAAAACAATGCGTTGATTCTCCAGACTGCTAGTGGCGGAAATTTTACCGGCATTAGATTTCAGACTGCTTAACACGTTCATCCATACAGTATGTTCTTCAGTTGACAGTTTAAGCATATCTACCGAATTGATATTGACAAGTAAGTCTTTGGCTATGGTTGACGCTGATTTCCCGTCAGACTTAACCAAGGCATTTTTTAAGGCAAAATAGTTTTCGAAAATCTGTTTCAACTGATTGACTTCCTGTTTTGTTGCAACTGCGGTATCTTGATTTTGCACAAGGTCTTCTGCAACTTTGCTTGTGGCAACGGCCGTTTTGTTTACCCTTTCGTACTGGCAACAATCGGGAAGCTTGGCGTAAACATCATCGGGAGCAAGGAACTTGTCGCTGTCATAACCGGCCAACGCAATGCGTTTCAGTATTGCATCCTGATTTGTTTTGGTGCTATCGTAGGTAATTGCAGCCATTTTGCTTTCTTTGTTCCAGTCCACCAGAGCTTCTTTCTTAATGGTTCCTGCTGTTTCGATGGTCTTTTCACACATTTCGCAGTTGCCATAAATTTTCACAGTTTCGGTTTTGGCATTCTTCATCTGAGCATTACAAGATGAGAATGAAAACATTAAAGAAAATGCAATTGATAATTTTGATATTAGGTTCATATTTTTTTTATAGGTTTAATAATTCAATTTTAAATCCGGCTTCCTGCACCTTTTGTATTACTTCTTCATTCGTAATTCCTTCAGATTGCACCGTAAGGATTTTGTCTTTGTTTTCTGTATCCACGTTCCAGTGGCAGACGCCTTTTGCATCATTCAGAAAGGGTGTAACTTTCGCTACACATCCCCCGCAATTGATGTTGGTTTTGAATTTCAGTATTTTATCTTTTGTGTTCATTGTAATTGTTTTATGTATTATGTATGATACAAATTTCGCTGGAATTCAATCAAATCAGTTCCTTTATTTTTGAAATGATTTGTAAGATTTACAACTTTTTGTACTTCAGGCGCAAACTGTTACTGACAACACTTACGCTGCTCAACGCCATTGCAGCACCTGCTATCATAGGATTGAGCAAGAACCCGTTAAATGGATATAATATTCCCGCTGCGATGGGAATTCCAATCAAATTGTAAATAAAAGCCCAAAACAAATTTTGCTTAATGGTGCTTACTGTTAATTTTGACAATCGGATGGCTTCCGGGATTTTGGCAAGGTCTGATGAAATGATTGTCATTTTTGCCACATCCATTGCAATGTCGCTGCCCTTACCCATCGCTATACTCACATCTGCCTGTGCAAGTGCAGTGCTGTCATTGATACCATCTCCAACCATCGCCACAACGTTTCCTTTTGCCTGCAATTCTCTCACATAAGCGGCTTTTTGCTCGGGCAATACGTCTGCTTTATAATGTTTAATCCCAACGCTTTCAGAAACAGCTTTCGCTGTGGCATCATTATCACCTGTGAGCATATAAACGACTATACCCGATTGCTGCAATGCCTGAATGGCTTTTAGTGACGTACTTTTGATCTGGTCGGCTATGGCAATGATGGCCAGAACCTTATTTGTATTTGAAAACCAAACCACTGTTTTCGCTTCACTGCCCCATTGATTGGCTTTTTCATCTATCTCCTTATCAATCAGAATACCATTTTCCTGCATAAGCCTTTTGTTCCCAATAAAAAAAGCATTTCCGTCAATTTCGGCTTTAGCCCCTTTACCGGTAATGCTCTCAAATTTTGCTATTGCAATCGTATTTTGGTTTTTAAAATGAGTTACCACCGCTTCTGCCAATGGATGTTCCGATTGCTTTTCAATACTCAGTAAAATGTGTTTTAGTTCCGGAGTATCGTCTGCCCAAAATTCGTTGCTTACTGCAGGTTTCCCTTCCGTAATGGTTCCTGTTTTATCCAGGATTACAGCATTTACCTTTTGTGCCAGTTCAAGACTTTCGGCATCTTTAATTAAAATTCCGTTTTCTGCACCTTTACCAACGCCAACCATAATCGCCGTTGGTGTTGCCAGACCTAAGGCACAAGGGCAGGCAATTACCAGAGTTGTTACAAGTGCCAGCAGGCCCTGGGTAAAGGCGTTTTCACCTCCAAATACGTTCCAGACAATAAATGCGGCAATTGCAATTACAATAACAAGCGGCACAAAAATACCGGCTATTTTATCCACCATTTTTTGGACAGGCGCTTTACTGCCTTGTGCATCCTGCACCATTTTCATGATTTGCGCAAGCATTGTTTCGCTGCCCACTTTTTCTGCTTTAAACTGGAAACTGCCTTTTTGATTAATCGTTCCTGCAAATACCTTTTCCTGCTCATGTTTAAATACTGGAACAGGCTCACCACTTAACATGCTTTCATCAACGTAAGAGTTTCCGTTTACAACTGTTCCATCCACCGCAATTTTCTCACCGGGTTTAACTAATAGTACATTCCCGATTTCCACACTTTCAATAGGAATCAGCATTTGATGCCCCCCATCGTTAATAAGAGTAACATTTTTAGGCTGCAGACCCATTAGTTTCTTAATAGCAGAAGACGTGTTGCCTTTGGCTTTTTCTTCCAGAAGCTTACCCAACAGAATGAACCCGATTATTACTGCAGCTGCCTCAAAATAAACATGTGGGTGCAAACCCCTCTTATGCCAGAATTGAGGATACAATGTATTGAAAACACTGAAAGAATAAGCTACCCCTGTGCTTAAGGCCACCAAAGTATCCATATTGGCAGAGCGGTGTCTGGCCTGTTTCCAGGCATTGATGAAAAAGTCTCTTCCTAAGTAAAACAAAACAGGGGTACTTAATGCCCACATGATCTCATTGGCAAAGGGCATGTTCATAAAAAACATGCCAATAAGCACCACGGGAACAGATAAGGCCAAAGCCCAATAGGTCCTCTTTTTTAGTTTGCGGTACTTTTCTGCCTGAATGTTTTCAATGGTTTCTCCGCTTAAATTAACATCTTCTACCATCAGGTCATAGCCTATACTCTGAACCGCTTTCTTTAAACTTGCTACAAGAACCATTTCAGGTATGTATTCGATGGCAACATTAGACGTTGCAAAGTTCACACTGGCACTTACCACACCCAATTGTGACCTAAGTATGCTTTCTACACTAATTGCACATGAAGCACAGGTCATTTGCAAGACCGGGTAAGTTTTTTTAAGCGTGGGAACATCATAGCCCAAATCTCTGATGGTTTTAATCGCTTCTGAAATGGTTTCCGGATTGTTGGCGTGAATTATTGCCTGCTTATTATTGAGTTCTACCCGGTGCGATTCCACACCTTTTAGTTTTGACAATCCATTGTCAACTATCAAAGCACAGTGCTCGCTATCAACGCCCTCAAGCGGAATTCGGATTTCGTTCATATTTGTTGCCATATCATTATTATTAATAGACAAGGCAAAGGTCGCTGCATTACATTTCTTAGCTCTTACCTTATTTTGGATAGTATTTGTAAGAATTACACTTCGTCTAACGGTTTGCGTTTACGTTCTTTTATACCCTTAAAATGAGTTGGGGTAAGCCCGGTCACTTTTTTAAATTGATTGCTTAAATAGCCAACGCTTGAATAGTTCATTTGATCGGCTATTTCGCTTAATGACAATTCGCCATAAACCAATAACTCTTTTACCTTCTCGATTTTCTGAGCTATGAAATACTTTTCAATAGTTGTGCCTTCCACTTCAGAGAATAAGTTTGACAAATATGTATAATCGTGGTGAAGTTTATCAATCAAATAATCCGATAAATTTGACTTTAATTCGCCGTTCTTCTGGTGGACAATATCTATAATGTAGGTCTTAATTTGTCCGATTAACCGACTTTTTTTGTCATCTATCAATTCAAATCCAAATGTTTTCAGGTGAGTGTCAACGCTGCGTTTTTGGGCTTCTGTCAAATCATTTGTGAGCTCAATTTCCCCTAAACCCACATTTAATGTTTGAATACCCAGTTTATCAAACTCGTTTTTCACGACCATAATGCAGCGGTTACAAACCATATTTTTGATGTAAATTTTCATGCGTTGATATTTATGTACTGGTAAATTCGGCTTATCTGATACCTGGGATTGGGGTCTGCCTTAATTTATCATTGTTCGCAAATCACTTTCAGCTTATCCAGCGCTTGCGGGTATTGTTCGTTCATATAGTCCACAAACTCTTCGGTCGTGTCTAAATCAACCGTTACAGTTGTTGTTCCATTGTTTTCTTCGAAGCTGTAGTTTTCTAATCCGTTTGCCCATTTTTCTACTTCTGCACCTTCGGTTATTTCCTTGCCTGCTTGAATAAGTCCGTAATGTTGAATGGATACAAAGCGCGCGGGGATGTTTTCGGCAATTCTGGAAAGCATACCACCCTTTTCACCTTTCTCATCTACCCCAACAAACAGCATTTTACTGCCCTTGTCCCAGGAACCCTCATAGGTAGAAGTCGGGTTAAACAGCGCTGTCCATTGCTCATACGTCGATTTGCGGCCAATGCCCAGCATAAGATCGTACACCCTGGACGCAGGTGCATGGATGCTGATTTTGAATTGTAACTTTTTCATGTAATGGATCCGTTTGTTTTTAATTTTTGGGGCTATCGGGATTGATTTATTACTGTTTGACATTATGAATTGCTGTTTAAATTGCCTGTTATGGCATAGGGCTGCGGCTTTGCTGCTTCGTGGCGCAATCTGGTGGATTTATACCATTCCGAAGGTGCTGTGTTTCCTGAGAACAATAACGAATCAGCTTTGGGTATAAATGATTTTATCCTTGTTCTATCCTTGGGACAAAAAATCAGCAATTTGACTTTGCATATCAGGAATTTTGTTTTTCATTACATCCCAAACAATTTTATAATTTACCCCCACATAATCGTGAATGAGCCTATCACGCATTCCAGCAATATTTTTCCATTGAATCGAATTCCATTTTACTTTAATATCTGCAGGAATTTTCTTGGTCGCTTCACCGATAATTTCTAAACTTCTCACAACTGCGCGTTTTAACGTTTCGTCTTTCATGAAATCGTCGAACAATAAATTCTGGCTAACGGAACTTATGAAATTGCATTCGTCTA
>Ga0154020_10009735_pt1 | contig 11054 bp, 9 predicted proteins | sample Klosneuvirus_201_FD_109709 | JGI IMG/M metagenome (GOLD analysis project Ga0154020, IMG submission 109709) | Active sludge microbial communities from wastewater, Klosterneuburg, Austria - Klosneuvirus_20160825_MG | ecosystem: Engineered > WWTP > Aerobic digester > Activated sludge | place...
ACAGACGTCGCACGGGCACGCGGGTGCCCGCGATGAGCGGACTGCCGTCCTCGTCGAGCACGACGTGCGGGTGATGGACGCGGATGACGGGCAGATCCGACAAGACACGCGGAGCCTAGCCGACCCGCGAACAAAGGCGATCTTCGCTGCAAAGCCAGCTCGGCCGGCCCGGGTGACGGACGGACCCGTCAGGGCGTGACGCTGCCGCCCGTGCCCGTGCCACCCGGCGTGGTGACCGCGACCACGCCCCCGTCGCCCGCGGGCATGCGCACCGAGAGCGCCGTGTCGCTCCAACCCGCCGTGACGACCACGGTCCCACCGAGGGTGACCTGGGATCGCAGAGCCCCCGCGTCGGCGAGCGGTCGCACGACCGGCGCGACGCCGAAGTTGGTGCCCTCGACGAACACGATGGCCCCCGGCGCGGCGGTGGACGGCGCGGTCGCGGTGATCGAAGGCGTCGTGGTGAGCGACAGCGTGATCGCCTCCGCGCCCGTGCCCCGCCCGAGCGACACGGTGATCGACGTGGCGTCGGCGACCGGCTCGACGAGCCCGGAGAACGTGAACGAGGCGCTGGAGCGGGCGACGACGGCGAGCTGCGGATCGGCCGAAGCGCTCTTCCAGGGCAGCGTGAGCCGCGCGGGGACGCTGAACAGCACGGTCTCCGGGCCGACGCGCACGAACGGCGAGACCACGAGCGCGCCGGTCGGTCCGCCCGGCGAGGCGAGCGCGTCGAGCGCGAGCAGCGTGGCCGTGGAGAGCGCGCCGGCGGGAACCACCAGCTTCACGCCCGCGAGGGGCCCGGTCGTGCCCTCGAGCGTGCCGCCCGAGGGACCGATGGTGGCCTCCACGTGGGCGCCCGGCACCGGCGTCCCGAAGTCCTCGACGAGCCCCGTGTCCTCGATGGGCGGGGGCTTGGTGCTCCCGCCGGTGTCGCCCGCGTCGGTGCTCGTCGAGTCGCTCGTCGCGTCCTTGACGGCGTCGGCCTTGCCCGCGTCCTTCCCGATCCCCGTGTCGCTGCCCGCAGGCGGCGCGGGTGGGTCCTCGCTCGAGCACGCGGTGAACGCAGCTCCGGTCGAGACCAGCGCCGCGCACACCACGAGCGATGCGCGAAGCCGAGCGGTGAGAGGACCAGGGGCGGTACGAGCGATGGGGACCACGCGGCCCCCATCATAGCGGCCCGCTCACTTGGCGATGGAGAAGTCCTTCGGCGGGACGAGGAACCGCACGTCGCGGCGGTCGAGCTTGACGCTGCCGGGCATGCCGAGGACGTCGATGAAGGCGTTGAAGAACTGCGGGTCGTCCTTGGGCGGCACCGTGTTGTTCGTGGCCGCGTTGACCTCGAAGCACACCGCCGTGCCGACCTTCACGCCGACGAACGTGTCGTCGATGCCGTCGCCGTTGGTGTCCTTGGTGGTGGCCGCCGGGCAGCCCACGCCCGCGTCGCCTTCCTTCATGGCGCGCAGGTTCTTGATGAACTTGGTCGCGTCGACCGGCTTGCCGTCGTCCCCGAGGGCGTTCGCCGGGTCGTTGCTCGGCACGGCCGTCACGTCGAACTCGGACCCGATGCTGATCGCCTGGATGGCCGAGACGATGCCCTTGTCGACGCCAGTGCCGTCGGTCTTGGCGGTGTAGACGAGCGGGCACTTGCCGCCGATCGGATCGATCGCCGCGCCGCCGACGCCCGTGCAGCACTTGCCCGCCGCGCAGCCCGTGAAGGCGCTCGGATCGAGCTCGCTCTTGGTGGCCTGCGCCATCGCGATGGCCTGCTGGAAGCCCTGCGACGAGTCGCACGCGCCGTTCTTGTAGTTGCCCGAGGAGGGGTTCCACGCGTCGGCGCACGGGGTCGCCGCGCCGCCGCCGCTCTTCTCGATGAGCGCGTGCACGCCGACGAACTTCGCCTTGAGCTTGTCGTAGGCGCCGACGACGGCGGCCTTGTCGTGCGGGACCAGCTTGCCAGCGCTGCCGCTGTCGTAGACCGTCTTCTCGAACCAGCTCGCGTCGGTGATGAGGACGACGACGGGCAGCGAGCCGGCGCGGAAGTTCGCGCCGCCGGTGGTGCCCGTGGGCGGGACGTGCGGATCGATCTTGCCGCCCGCGCCGGCCGTCCAGGTGAAGCCCTCGCCGGTGAGGAACTGGTACTGCGCCTCGTACTGCGACTCGGGGAGCTCACCGCCGCGGTAGGGGTTGAGCAGCGCGACCGCGCTCTGCGCCTTGGCCTCGGTGGTGGTGATCGGCGTGAGCAGCTCGAACGGCACGTCCTTGGCGCCCGTGCCGTCGTAGCCGAACGGCGCGACCGGGAAGTCGTCGAAGCGGCCGATGCCGACGCCGACGCTCGGGATGGCCTTCTTGAGGCTCGCGATGATGCCGGTGGTGGGCGCGCTCAGCGTGTCCTTGAGGTTGTTGATCTCACCGCCCATCGAGGCGGTGGTGTCCATCAGGATGCCGACGTCGACCTGCTTGATGTTGGTGCCGAACTTGAGGATGTCCTTGAGCGGGACCGGATCCTTCTTGTAGGCGACGGTGAAGAAGAAGTCCTTCTGCGGGCCGCTCGTGCGGAGCGCGATGACGGTGATCTTCGCGCCGATGCTGCCCGGCGAAGCGCGCACCGTCGTCGACTTGCCGAACACGCCCGGCGGCAGGCTCGTCGTGCTCGTGAAGAGGTTGTTCCCCTTGTCGCCGGGGCCGAACGTCCCGAGCGTCGCGTCGTCGAGGGTGAAGGTGGTCTTGTCGGTGACGTCGGTGTCCTTGGTGCCGTCGTTCGCCATGACGGTGAACGCCTGCTTGCCCGCGACCGGAGTGCCCGACGCCGTGTCGATCTTCACGACCGTGTTGATCGGGTCGATCGTGTAGGTCGTGATGTTGATGTTCGTGTCGTCCTTGGGCCCGGTGTCGATGACGATGCCACCGGTGTCCGCCGCGTCACCCCCCGTCTCCTCGAGGCTCGGGGCCGGCGGATCGTTCGATCCGCAACCGAGCATGGCCAGCGTGGAGAGGAGTGCAGAGCCCGAAAGAAAAGACCGACGCATCGAAGGAGCCTCCCAGACGGCGGTTTCGTCCCACCGCGATCTTTCCCATTGTCACGGACTCACCGCGCTCTCGCAAGCGAGCCATTTCCCTACATCGGCCCTACGGCCGCAGGGCGCCTGGACTTAATGCGGTGATCGCCGGTCCTGGCAGTGACGAAACAAAATCTCAGGACTTGGGGTTGGCGCAGCAGCGGAACCCGATCTGGTAGAACTGGAACTCGGGCCCGTGGACCGTCGTCACATAGCGACAGGCGTTCTGCACCGGGCCCCAGTAGCCACCCATCAGCGAGCCCTTCAGCTCGCGACCGGGGCGCGCCGTCGTCCACTCGTCGACGTTGCCGGCGATGTCGTGCACGCCGAACGGGCTCACGCAGTGGCTCGCGCCGATGGGGTTGGCCTGGTCGAGCCGCTTCGCCTCCTCGAGCTGCGCCGATGGGCCCTGCCCCCACTTCTGCCAGTCGACCATCACGTAGGGACGATCGACGTTGCACGGGCTCGGGTGGCGCTGGTGTCCCCAGGCGTACGGCCAGTGCTCGGGGCCCTCGCACGCGAGGTAGAACTCGTCCTCCTCGCACATGCGCTTGCCGACCGACTGGCAGAGCCGCTCGGCCTCGAAGTAGTCGACGAGCACGCGCGGCTGCGCGCCGGGGGTGCCGGGCCACTCGTAGCGGTCCATGCACATCTTCACCTTCTTGATCGGTGGGAGGCAGGTGTCCGCGCCCTTCTTGAACTCGAGGCAGCGGTGCGCGGGGTCGTTCGGCACGTACTCGAGGCACTCGTGCGTGACCTCGTGACAGCCATCACCTTCGACCAGGACCATCTCGGCCGGACACGCGTTGCTCGTCGCCGTGGTCGCCAGATCGGCCACGGCCGCGGGCAACGATGGCGAACCCGCCGCCGTCGAGGCCAACGCCGTGAGCATGCTCCCTTCGAGGACACCGACGCCGAGCACGGGCATCGACCCTGCGAACGGAGAGATCGTGGGCTGTGCGAGGGCGAGACGCAGCGCTGGGACCTCGAGCCGCGAAGACCCGAGGCGGCCCTGCGTCGCGGGCAGCACGGCGCCCACACGATCCTCGGCCGAGTGGCATCCGGCGAGGAGCGTCAGGGCGAGAACAGCGGAGAAGCGCACGTGGACACTATGTAGGATATTGTGGTTTACGGACAAGTTTCCGGGCTCAGTACCTGATCGAGAACGGACCGTTCGATGGGGCGAGGAACGTGCTGGCCGTTCACGCACGCGAGCGTGGTGTAGGCCTCCGCGAGCACCTGCTCGCCACGCAGGATCTGGTAGTCGAACCGGAGCGACACCCGGGTGACGTTTCCGACCCAGGTCAGCACCACGAGCTCGTCGGCGAACCGCGCCGCCGCGCGGTAACGGACGCGCTGGTCGACGACGGGGAAGTGCATGTCACGGGCGATCCAGTCCTGGTAGCGCGCGCCGCGACGGCGGAGGTACTCGACCCGCGCCTCCTCCACGTAGAGCAGGTGACTGCCGTGGTGGACGATCGCCATCAGGTCGGTCTCGGCGAACCGGACCCGGATCGGCACCCGACTCGTGGTGGCAGAGGCGGCGGGGCCGCCGGCGGCGGGGTGCGGGGGGACGATCACGGCCCGGGGGCTACTGGAGATCGGTGGGCGAAGCGATGGCGGGGCGAGTCAAGAAAAATCTTGCGCACCCATGGCCGTTTCGGGGATCCTTGGAGATCCAACCCTTTTCTGACGCATAGCGAGTCTATGCGCAGCGGCCTGCAACGGCCGCACTGGTCGTCCGCGGGGGATTCACTGTGATCGAAGCCACTACACTCCAGGGACTCCAGGGACTTCAGCGCGCCCTCGAGCACCTGCGCGCAGGCGGCGTCGTCGCCATCGCCACCGAGACCTTCTACAGCCTGTGCGCCGACGCGCGGCGTGGCTCGGCGGTCGAGGCGGCGTTCGCGCTCAAGGGGCGCGAGGCCCCCTCGGCGGCGGCCGTGCTGCTGCCCGACGAAGAGGCGTGGAGCGCGCTCGTGCGCGAGGTGCCTCCGCTCGCGCGCAAGCTCGCGCGTCGGTTCTGGCCCGGCCCGCTCACCATCGCCCTCCCCGGCGCGGACGACGTGCACGCCCTGCTCCGCTACCGCGGCTACGTCGCGGCGCGGGTGCCCGGTCCCTCGCCAGCGCTCGACCTCGTGCGCGCGTTCGGCGGGCCCCTCACCGCGACCAGCGCCAACCCGAGCGGCGCTCCCTCCTCGCGCAGCGGCGACGACGTGCGCGGCTATTTCGAGGGGCGCAGCGGCTTGCTCGTGCTCGACGGCGAGGCCGTCGGTGGCATGCCGAGCACGGTGGTGGAGGTGGGCGGCGACGCCCTCCGCATCGTCCGGCCGGGCGCGGTGCCGGCTTCGGTGCTCGACACCGTCGCGAGCGCCGCAGCCTGATCCCCGGCGGAGGACGGTCCGGGAGCGACAAAGCCAATCGAGCAGGGCCCAGGTTGCAGGTCGCCTCACGCGCGGCCACAATGATCGCTGATTTCCTTTTCGTGGTCGAACCACGGGAGCTGTCCCCATCGAGATCTTCGGCAACACGAGCGGCCTCTCTCCGTCGGCCACGCGCACGCTCGAGCGCATCTACCGACGTCGCGTCCCGCTCTCCCAGATCGTGACCCGCGAGCTCGCGCAGTCGCTGTGCGAGGCGTCGCAGGAGACCGGTCGGCAGGTCGGTGCCCTCGTGCACCGCAGCGGCCAGGTCGACTACGTCGTCGTGGGCGACGCCGGGCGGCTGAACCTCCCGGATTTCGGGCGCCTGCGCGCGGCCGAGGGGCGCTTCCGCGGCCTGCGGCTCCTGCACACGCACCTGCGCAACGAGCCCTTGTCTCGCGACGATCTGGTCGACCTCGTGCGGCTGCGCCTCGATCTCGTGGCCGCGATCCAGCTCAGCGACGGCGGCCCCGGCCAGGTGAGCTGGGCGTACAACGTGCCCGGCGCGCCCGGGTACCGCGAAGAAGGGCCGCTGCGGCTCGAGCGGATCGACGTCGACTTCGGCGAGCTCGTGGCCGGCCTCGAGACCGAGTTCGCCCGCCACGCACGCACGCGCGACGTCGCCGCCAAGGACGGCCGCGCGATCCTCGTGCACGTGGGCGAGAAGCAGGCGCAGAGCACGCCCAAGCTGCGGTTCGCCGCCGTGCACGACACCGAGGCGAGCCTGCGCGAGCTCGGCGAGCTGGCGCGCACCGCGGGGGTCGAGGTGGTCGACACCGTGGTGCAGCACCGCGACCGCATCGACCCGAAATACGTGCTCGGCCGCGGCAAGCTCGACGATCTCGTCGTGCGCGCCATGCAGCTCGACGCCGAGACCCTCATCTTCGACCGCGAGCTCTCCGCCGGTCAGATCGCCTCGATCGCGACCATCACCGACCTCAAGATCATCGACCGCACGCAGCTCATCCTCGACATCTTCGCCCAGCGCGCCGAGTCGCGGGACGGCAAGCTGCAGGTCGAGCTCGCGCAGCTCAAGTACACCCTGCCCCGCCTCGGCCTGCGCGACGACGCGCTCTCCCGGCTCACGGGCGGCATCGGCGGGCGCGGCCCCGGCGAGACCAAGCTCGAGATCGGCAAGCGCCGCGCGAAGGAGCGCGTTCACCACCTCGAGCAGCAGGTCAAGGGGCTCGCGAAGCAGCGCCGCGAGCGGCGACGCAAGCGTGGCAAGAGCGACATGCCGGTGGTCGCCATCGTCGGCTACACCAACGCGGGCAAGTCCACGCTGCTCAACACGCTCACGGGTGCCAGCGTGCTCGCCGAGAACAAGCTGTTCGCCACGCTCGACACGCGCTCGCGCAAGACCCGCCTGCCCGCCGAGGTGGAGGGCGAGCTCGGGCGCGAGATCGTGCTGGTCGACACGGTGGGGTTCATCCGCAACCTGCCCGAGGACCTGTTCGCCGCGTTCCGCGCCACGTTCGAGGAGGCGGTCGACGCCGACCTCTTGCTGCAGGTGGTCGACGCGACCGACCCGGCGATGGAGGAGCACCTGCGCACGACCGACGCGGTGCTCGAGGAGCTCGGCCTCACCGATCGCCCCCGCATCGTCGTCTACAACAAGGCCGATCTGCTGCCGAGCGGGGACGCCGAGCGGCTGGTGCTGGGTCGACGCGAGCGGTTCGTGCTGTCGGCGATCGACCGCGCCACCACGCGCAAGCTGCTCTCGGGGATCGACCGCGCGCTCACCGAGGAGCACGCGATCGCCCTCGTCGAGCACGAAGACGCGCCGTTCATGGTCGACGGCGCCCTGATCGCGCCCTGATTTGCTTGGGCTTGCTTCGTTCGGCCTACGCGCCGCGGCGGGCGCGGAGGGCTTCCCAGCTGCGGTCGCCGCCCTTGCCGGTCTCGACGGGGAGACCGGCGGACTTCCACCCCGGCTCGACGATCTGCCCGAAGGCGTCGCGCGCGGCGTCGAAGCCGGCACGCTGATCGACGAGCTGGGTGTAGCCCTCGGCGACGAGCTGGTGGATGGCCTTCAGGCTGCGGTTGCCCCCGCGACAGCCGAGGACGAGGCGGCTGTCCGTGGGGAACACCGCCTTCATCACGGCGACAAAATCGGGGTTCGCCACCATGCCACCCCCACCCGGCGGTGCATCGAGGAGGGGCACGTTGAACGCGCCGGCCGGGTGTTCGAGCTCGAACTCCGCGACCGAGCGCACGTCGACGTGGGTGTACCCGTCGGCGACGAGCGCGTGGGCCTCGGAGGGAGAGACGCGGCGGAGGTCGCTCATCTCTAGAGGGAGAAGTTGGCGCCGAAGCCCGAGCTGATCTCGAACTGGAACGCCGAGCCGCTGCCCGACTCCTCCTTGTCGTACGCGCCCTTGTAGCGAACCGTGCTCGACCCGTTGGTCGAGAACGCGACGCCGGGCGCGACGCGGAAGAACACGTTGTCGGTGACCTGGTAGATGATGCCGAGGTCGAGCTGGAACAGCATCGAGCTGATGCTGGTGGTGACCGTCTGCGAGGTGGTCTTGCCGGTGGTCGTGTCGGTGCTGGTCTCGACGGCGCCGTTGCGGCCGTTGAAGTAGCCGACGCCGATGCGCGGCCAGATCGACAGGCGGTCGCTCGTGCGGATCAGGTAGCCGATGCGGGGCATGAGGGTGAACGACACGACCGTGGGCAGGTCGTTCTCCGTCTCGGCCGAGGTGCCCGAGACGATCTGCTTCACCTTGTTGGTCTGGCTGCCGAAGGTGGTCTCGATCGAGAAGAGACCGCCGATGGAGAGGTTGTCGACGAGGAAGTAGTCGATGCTGGGGGCGAGCCAGATCGACCACGAGCGGATCGTGCGCTCGTTCTGCGAGATGGTGGTCGGCTTGCCGTCGGGGCCGATGCTCACCGCGACGCCCGAGACACCCGTGAAGGTGTTGTACGCGACGCCGACGGGCCCGTAGTAGCCGACGCCACCGCCGATGCGGCCGCGGAAGCCCGAGACCTGATCGATGACGAAGGCGCCCTTCTCGCCGAGGTCGGGGAGGCCGCCCGGCAGGCTGCCCGTGCCCTTCGTGGCCGGCGCCGTCGTGGGCGCAGCGGCGGGCGCCGTGGTGGGAGCCGCCGCGGGGGCGGGGGCGGGTGCAGGTGCCGCCTGCGCCCAGAGGCTAGGAGCCCAGGAGGCGACGACCCCGACCGTGAGGGACGACAACACAGCGGCGATCGACGAGGACTTGAGAGCCATGCGGAGAGCCTCCTTCGACGCGCCCCTTACCGCGGATGGCGCGGCCGGGAAAACTCCCGGCGGGCATAGGACGCAACCAGCCTCGATTCGCTTCAAAGTGGCGACGGGTTTGTTCGGGGAAGCGGGCGATCCCTTGCCACCCCGCGTCAGGGCGCGAGCTCGATGGCCGTTTCGCCCAGGAGGCCGGCCTTCCGGGCTCGGTCGAAGAGGGCGCGGATCGCCGTGAGGCTCGGCGCGTCGTAGCCCGCCGAATCCGCGTTGGCGTACATGCCGAGGTAACGGTCGAGGCGCTCCCGCGACAGGCGTGCCTCGTCGCGGGCGCCGCTCGAGAGGAGCGCGTCCATCACCTCGTCGCGGTGCGCGAGCGACCACTCGACCGACGCGCGGCACGCCGCGGAGACGGCGCGGATGGTGGCGTCGCCGAGGTCGCGACGGATGACGTTGCCGCCGAGCGGCAAGGGCAGCTGCGTGAGCCGGTGCCACGCCTCGCCGATCTCGACGACCGCGTGGAGGCTGGGATCGTCCGCCCACGTGAGCCGACCCTCGTGGATGAGCAGCGCGGCCTCGACCTCGCCCGCGGCCAGCGCCTCGAACACGCGCGCGTACGGCGTGATGGGCACCACCACGGGCTCGAAGGTGAGGCCCGTGGCCTCGTGCAACAGCAGGCGAAGCACGAGGTGCGCGGTGGTGCGGAGACCCGGGACCGCGACCTTGCGACCCGCGAGATCGGCGAGGCTCATCGGGCGCTTCGCGACCACGATGGGCCCGTACCCGCGACCGACCGAGCCGCCGTGCGGCAACAACAGGTAGCGATGCGCGATGGCCGGCACGTGCGCGATCGACACCGCGCAGACGTCCGGCGCGTCCTCGGCCTCGGCGCGCGCGTTGAGGGACTCGGTCTCGACGCGCTCGTGGACGAAGTGGAGACCTTCCGTCGCGATCCGGCCCGTGAGCAGAGGATGGAACATGAACCAATCGTCCGCGTCGGGGCTGAAGGCGATCCGGATCTGCTTCGTCATGAGGGGGGACGTAGGGGTGCCGCACACAGGGGTCCAGAGAAGCGCCCTCGTGCATTCGTCCAGCGTCGTCACAACCAGGACGCACTTCCTGGTGCGAGCGACGCCAATGGGTAGACTGTCCCGCGATGCTCCCTTCTCGGCAGCGTTTCGCTGCGTTCCTTCCGCTTCTCGGGCTCGTCGCGTTCGGTGCGTGTCATCCCGCGGGGGATCCAGAGGGGGAGGTCCGGGGCCAGACCGCGGCCATCATCGGCGGGACCGCCGACACGACGGATACGTGGGTCGTGGGCATCGACATCGGCGGCGGTGGCGTCTGCTCCGGGGCCTTGATCGCACCGAACCTCGTGCTCACCGCGCGCCACTGTGTGAGCAAGACACCCGCCAAGCTCGACTGCAGCCCCGACGGAGGCCTCGCCACCAACAAGGTGCTCTCCAACTACCCGGCCAGCTCGTTCCAGGTCAGCACGGCGCAGTACTACAAGAACGCGCCCCGCTGGTCGGTCGCCGCCGTCCGCTACATCAACGACGCGGTCTGCACGGGTGGCTCGACCGATCCGGCCTGCCGTCTCTGCGGCTACGATCTCGCGCTCCTGCAGCTCAACAAGGGAGCCGGCTTCCCCACCGTCTACAAGGCGCCGTCGAACCTCGCGCCGAAGAAGCACGCGTACACCGCGATGGGCTACGGCTGCCAGAAGGCCGAGAAGCTCGGTTGCACGCCGCTCGGCTACCGGATGCTGCTCGACCCGGCGATCGTCGTGCAGGTCACCGAGCAGGACTTCATCGTCTCGGGGCGGGTGTGCGGGGGTGACTCGGGCGGGCCGATCTGGGACAACCCGCGCGCCGTCGTGCTCGGCGCCCTGTCGCGCGGCGACGGGGACACGCCCACCGAGGAGGGCTGCAACTTCGGCATCTACACGCGCACCGACGCGCACTGGGCCTGGCTGCAGAAGTACGGCACCAAGGCCGCGGCGGACGGCGGCTACGCCGCACCCGCCTGGGTGTCGCTCTCGTTGCCCCCCCCCGACGCAGGGCCGCCGCCGCCGCCGCCCAAGAAGGCGCTCGGTGAGACCTGCACCGGCCCGGGCGACTGCGAGTCCGACCTCTGCATCTCGTACGAGGGCAAGCAGGTCTGCTCGAAGACCTGCAAGGTGAAGGGCGACTGCCTCCCCGGGGTCTCGTGCATCAGCGGCTACTGCGTCCCCGTGCCCGAGGTGCCCATCGAGGACACGGGCACACCGATCGAGGACACGGGCGCTGCCGAGGACACGGGCGAGGCCGCGGTCCCCGAGACGACGGTCAAGAGCGGCTGCGCCATGGAGCCCGCGCCGGG
>Ga0154020_10009736_pt1 | contig 11053 bp, 7 predicted proteins | sample Klosneuvirus_201_FD_109709 | JGI IMG/M metagenome (GOLD analysis project Ga0154020, IMG submission 109709) | Active sludge microbial communities from wastewater, Klosterneuburg, Austria - Klosneuvirus_20160825_MG | ecosystem: Engineered > WWTP > Aerobic digester > Activated sludge | place...
GACGAGCAGGTAGCCCAGCAGCGCCGACGCGATGAAATTGAACATGATCGTCGTGATGACGGTGTGGCTGCCGCGCCAGGCCTGCAGCGCACCGGGTATCGCTGCCCACACCAGGCCGAAGAGCGCCGCGCCCAGCACCATCAGCGGCAGCATCAGCGGCGCGGGCAGGTGTTCGGCCAGTGCCAGCGCCGCCAGGCCGGCGCCCAACCCGCCCATGATGGCCTGGCCCTCGCCGCCGATGTTGAACTGCCCGCCATGGAAGGCCACGGCCACGGCCAGGCCGGTGAAGACGAAGGTGGTGGCGTAGTACAGCGTGTAGCTGATGCCCGCCTGCGAGCCGAAGGCACCCTTGACCAGCAGCGCGAGCACCTGCGCGGGTTCGAAGCCGACGAGCGTGACGACGATGCCGGCGACGAGCAGCGCGATGCCCAGGTTGACGGCGGGCAGCAAGGCCACGTCCATCCAGCGAGGGAGTTCGACGGGCTGCGTCATGAGCGCCCCAAGGCTGGCCGCGGCCAGCCCTTTCCTGTTGCGGTCAAGGAGAGTGGAAGCGCCACCTTTCCTTGGAAGAGGTGTTGCTTCGAGTCGATCACTTCGCCTGGCTGCCAGCAAAGGTGACGGCATGCCCGCGCAAGGCTGCAGCAAGCCGGCTGAAGCTCAGATCAATTGCAGGCTGAGAAAGAACAGTCTGTTCCGCATGAGTCGCCATCAGGAAACACGCCGCGTTGTAAAGCCGCTCAAGCACCAGGCGACGGCACATCAACTCGTACCGTTGGGCGTAGGAAATCCCTCGCTGCTTCACAACGCCGGGCTTTGTGGGGTGTGCCTCGGTGCCGCGAAAGGCGGGATCGACCTTGAAGTGGGGCTCCTTGTTGGCAACGGGCAACTTCACGCTTTCCCGATCCTCGAGCAAGAAGAGATAGCCGAGAAAGGGTGCCGGCGCGTGCTCGCCAAACCGGCCTTCACGGTAAGCGGTCCAGATGTCCTTTGCGCTGCCGACGGCCTCTTCAGAGCGGTTGTTGACATTGTTGCCAATCGACTTGCCAGCTTGCGACTTGAACTCCATCGCAAGAACCAATTGACCTTCAGATATGACGATGAGGTCCCACTTCTTTGTTGCTCTGAAGTAACCCGGCAACTCCAACGCCGTTCGCGTTCGCACATCGATACGCTTGACGCCCGCTTCGCAAAGGATGTCCGCGACAAGGCTCTCCAACGCGCCCATTTGACCGCCGCCGGTCACTTCGCTTCGGGCCCCGGCATCGGTCTTTCCTGACCCGGCCTGCTTCTCCTTGTTCTTGGCGCGGGCCTGCCAGTAGCTTTGCACTGCCGCCTGCAGGCGGCGGTCAGTGTCAGTTCCTTCGGTCAAAGCTTGCTCCCAGGGCGGCCTTCTCCTGCTCGGTCAGCCCATAGAGTTCAAGGGCGCCTCGGTTGCAGGCTTCCATGTCATGCGCCCTTGCCGCAACGGTTAGGTCGGACCGCAGCTTCGCCGGGACGTCCGACCATCTGGGCACGCGGATGCGCCGAAGGTACTGGGCTTGAAACCTGAGGAAGCCCCCTCGCATGCGCGTGGAGTAGGTCCCAACAAAGAGGCGTGCGATGCCGGAAAGCAGCACCGCCTGGAGCGCATGCAAATCCCACTCGTCGGCGGTAATGAAGTAGAGGTTGTGGTGCGGATAGAGCCTGCCGTCTTCGTAGACGACATGCGCCTCGCCTTTGATGTCCGGCACCAGTAGTTTGGGCCGCTTCGTGAGGGCTGGTGTGATGCGGTCTATCGTCCGGTACCAATTGGCGGGCGCCTTTCGCGCGCAATGGCGGCGGGCAATTTGATCCCTCCGCGCTTCGAGATACCGTGCCAGGCGCGGGTAGTCCCGCAGATCGACCAATCCGCCAGCCTCTGCAAATGGATTGACGACCCCGAGCCCGCGCCACTCCACGTGGCCGTCAAGGATGTCGCGGGTCATTGCCAGCGGCTCCTTGCGGTCGTCTTCCACGTCCAGCGTGTCGAACGGGCCGATGAATGCATGGTCCGCCCCAGTCGCCACGCCGATGCCGATCTTGCATCCCACCTCCTCGATCAGCGGAAAGTCGCGCTCCAGACGCCGTACGAGGGCGAGTTCATCAGTGGGTCCGAGGATCCAGGGTTCAGACCCCGCGGAAACACTGGAGATTTCCCTCACACCAGATTCCGGATCGGGGGCGTGGGGTGACAAAAGCTGGCTTGCCAGCTTACGCAACCCGGCGGTGTCGATGGCTGGCCGCGAAGCGAGCCGTGTCACGCCAGGACCTTCACGTGCGATGACAGTGATGGCGGGATACGCAACGACACTCGACAGGAAGGCCGGGGTGTCCGTCATGTCGACGTGAACCCTCAGGTGAAACTCCTTGGCGACCAGAGATCTCAGTGGTCCGCCGTAGCGGTTCTTCATCCAGCGGTCGGCGCAGATGAATCCGAGTACGCCACCCGGGCGCAACAGCCGGAGAGAACGCTCAATGAAGGGGATGTAGAGATCCGCCCGGTCAAAGATCGTGGCGTAACGATTGCGGTACTCGGCGAGCAAGACCTCCGGAATCAACTCCTGTCGGACGTAGGGTGGGTTCCCGACCACTGCATCGAACGGTTCGGACAACTCCGTCAACAAAAAGTCCCCGTTCTGCAGCCATCGGTTGACGATGGCTGCCGCAGCGGGCAGTCCGATACCGGCATTTCTCAGTCTTTCAAGGAGTGTGGCGTAGGTTCGATCGAAGGTGTCTCGGTGCAGCTCCACGGCACGGATGCAATCGCCCAACGTCTCCAGTGGGGCCAAGGTCTCGTTGGCGGCCTTCCAAGCCTTGAGCAGCCGTTCCACTGCCGGAAACAGGAAATCTCCAGCCCCGCACGACGGCTCAAGCAATCGCAGCTTGTGAAGGGGCCTGTCGGCGCGGTAGCCGCAGAGGTCAAGAATGAACTCCACAACTTCCCGGCGCGTGTAGATGGCACCGCGCTCTTCGGCCCCACCTGCGCGAGCAAGCTCTTCCACCGCCGCAGTAACGGGACAGAAGTCGGCGAACGAGGCCTGGCGAACCTGTAGTTGAATGGTCATTGGCGTTTGATCTATCGCGACGGACACATTGCCAGAGTAACTGGATAAAAAATCAGTGTATCTCCCCGTCTTGCAATGCCCCGCCCATCAGTCGCCCCAGCGCGCCTTCGCTGCATTGTTCGATCGGCAACTCCCCCGCAATCCGCCCCGCGTTCATCACGATCACGCGGTCGCTCAGCGCCAGGATCTCGTCGAGCTCGGACGACACCACCAGCACGGCGCCGCCGGCGTCGCGCATCGCGCGCAGGCGGCCGTGGATGAATTCGATGGCGCCGATGTCGACGCCGCGTGTCGGCTGGCCCACCAGCAGCACCTGCGGCCCGTGGTCGAAGAACTGGGCTTCGCGCGCCAGCACCAGCTTCTGCTGGTTGCCGCCGCTGAACTTGCTGCTGCGCAGCGCCGGGTTGCGCGGCCGCACGTCGTAGCGTTCCATCATCGCGGCGGTGTCGTCGCGCATCGCGCGCTGGCGCATCCAGCCGAACCAGCCGCCGCTGTAGCGGCGCTTGCCCTGGTAGCCGAGCACGGCCGATTCCCAGGCCGCGAAGGGCAGCACCATGCCGCGGCGGTGGCGGTCTTCGGGCACGTGGGCCAGGCGCAGCGCGCGCGCCTGGCGCGTGCTGACCCAGCGCGCGGGCGTGAAGGTCTGGCCGCCCAACGTCATCTCGCCCTGCGTCGGCGCCAGCAGGCCCGACAGCACGTCGAGCAGTTCGCTCTGGCTGTTGCCGGAGACCCCGGCGATGCCGACGATCTCGCCCGCGCGCAGTTGCAGCGACACATCGGCCAGCCGCGCCACGCCGAGTGCATCGGTGACGCCCAGCCCGCTTGCGCTCAGCAGCACCTCGCCGGGCTTCGCGGCCGCGCCTGCGCGACCCAGGTTGACGCGCCGGCCGACCATCGCTTCGGCCAGGCCGTCGATGCTGGTGTCGGCGATCTTCGCGTCCAGCACCACCTGGCCGCCGCGCATCACCGTCACGGCGTCGGCGAGCGCCATGATCTCCTTCAGCTTGTGCGTGATGAGCAGGACGGTGGTGCCGCGCGCGCGCAGGCCGCGCAAGGTGTCGAAGAGCTGGTCGGTTTCCTGCGGCGTCAGCACCGCGGTGGGCTCGTCGAGGATGAGGATGCGCGCGCCGCGGTAGAGGGCCTTCAGGATCTCGAGCCGCTGGCGCTCGCCCACCGGCAGCTCGCCCACCAGGGCGTCCAGGTTCACCGACATGCCCGTGTCGCGCATCAGCGCGTCGAGCTTGGCGCGCACCTCGGCGCGTGCCACGTTCAGCCGCCATGAAGGCTCGGCGCCGAGCATCACGTTGTCGAGTGCGTTCAGCGTGTCGACCAGCATGAAGTGCTGGTGCACCATGCCGATGCCCAAGGCGATCGCTTCGCGCGAGCCCTTGATCTGCGCCGGCACGCCCTCGATGGTGATCTCGCCGGCGTCGGCCTCGTAGAAGCCGTAGAGGATGGACATCAGCGTGCTCTTGCCGGCGCCGTTCTCGCCCACGATGCCGTGCACCGTGCCGCTGTCCACGCGCAGCTGCACGGCGCGGTTGGCGTGCACCGCGCCGAAGCGCTTTTCGATGCCCTGCATCAAAACAGCCGGGGGCCGCGAGGCCCCCGTGACAGCGGCGGCGGCCTGCTCCGGCATCACCGGTCCGGGCGCCGGCCCGCCCCAAGCCGGACCGGCTGCCCTTGCGGGACGGTCGTCGTACCCGTCGGCCCATGGGCTGTCATTTGCACGCGTTGTTCGCCATGTAGTCGATGACCTGGATCTTGCCGGCGATGATGTCGGCGCGTGCCGCGCCGACACGCTTCTTCATCTCGGGCGTCACCAGCCTGGCGTTGTGCTCGTCCAGCGCGACGTCGACGCCGCCTTCCTTCAGGCCCAGGTTGGTGATGCCCGGCGTCACGCCCTTGAAGGCCTGGTAGACGGCCACGTCGACGCGCTTGACCATGCTCGTGAGCATGGTGCCCGGCTGCACGTGGTTCTGGTTGCTGTCGACGCCGATGGCCAGCTTCTTGTTGTCTTTCGCCGCCTGGTAGACGCCGATGCCGGTGCCGCCCGCGGCGGCGAAGATCACGTCGACGCCGGCGGCGAACTGCGACTTGGCCAGCTCGGCCCCGCGCGCCGGGTCGTTCCAGGCCGTCGGCGTGGTGCCGGTCATGTTGGCCAGCGTCTCGACCTTGGGGTTGGCGTATTTCGCGCCCTGCTCGAAGCCGCACTGGAAGCGGCGGATGAGCGGGATGTCCATGCCGCCGACGAAGCCCACCTTGCCGGTCTTGCTGGCCATCGCGGCCATCATGCCGACGAGGAAGCTGCCTTCCTGTTCCTTGAACAGGATGCTCTGCACGTTGGGCAGCTTGACCACGGCGTCGATGACGGCGAACTTCAGCTTCGGGAAGTCTTTCGCCACCTTCTCCATGCTGCTGCCCTGGCTGAAGCCGATGCCGACGATGGGGTCTGCGCCGCGCTGCGCCATGCGGCGCTGCGCCTGTTCACGCTGCGCCGGGTTGCTGATCTCGAACTCGATGTAGGACTTGCCGGTCTCCTTCTTCCAGCGCTCGGCGCCTTCGTAGCCGGCCTGGTTGAAGCTCTTGTCGAACTTGCCGCCCATGTCGTAGATGACGGCGGGTTCGGCCTGCGCGCCGCCCGCGGCGGCCAGCAGCGTGGCCGCGGCAAACGCGGAAAGCAGCGCGGCGGATGCCGCGGCAGGCGTGCGGGACAGGCGGAACATGGGCGTGGGGTCTCCGTTCGGGTGGGGCAGGATAGCAAGACTCGCGCCGCAGGGCCGCCCCGGTTCGCCCTGAGGCCGCCCCGCGGGCCCCTGGTTCCGGGGTCAGCGCATGCCGCCACGGCCGGTGGCCGGCAGATCCGTCGTTAGCATTGGTGCATGACGACCACCCTCGCCGACCCCCTGGCCCGCGCCCGCCAGCTGCCCAAGGTGCTGCTGCACGAACACCTGGACGGCGGCCTGCGCGTGGCCACGCTGCTGGAGCTGCTGCACCGGCGCGGCATCACGCCGGCGGCCGACACGCCGGCCGGCCTGGCCGCCTGGTTCGACGCCAACGCCCACGCCGGCAGCCTGTTGAAGTACCTGGAAGGCTTCGCGCTCACGGTCGAGGCCATGGCCAGCCCGGCCGCGATGGAGCGCGTGGCCTTCGAGGCCGCGGAAGACGCGCTGGCCGAAGGTGCCGTGCTGGCCGAGTTCCGCATCGCGCCGCTGCTCTTCGAAAGCCACGGCGTGGCGGGCGAGGCCGCGGTGGAAGCGCTGCTGGCCGGGCTGGCGAAGAGCCCGCTGCCGCTGGGCCAAAAGAGCGGCCTCATCGTCTGCGCCATGCGCCACCTGCCGCCGGAAGAGACCGAACGCGCGGCACGCCTGGCCGTCAGGTACCAGGGCCGCGGCGTCGTCGGCTTCGACCTCGCCGGTGCCGAAATCGGCCATCCGCCGGCGCAGCACGAGCGGGCCTTGCGGGTGGCGCGCGACGGCGGCCTGGCGCTCACGCTGCACGCGGCCGAAGCCGACGGCGCCGAAAGGGTGCTGGAAGCCGCCGACCTGGGCGCGACGCGCATCGGCCACGGCGTGCACCTCGTCGACGCGCTGCGCGACCCGGCCCGGCGCTGGATGGTCGACGCGGTGCGCGAACGTGGGCTGCACCTGGAAGTCTGCCCCACCAGCAACGTGCACACCGGCGCGGCGCAGTCTCTGGCCACGCACCCGATCAGCGAGCTGTGGCATGCCGGCGTGAGCCTGAGCTACCACACCGACAACCGCCTGATGAGCCGCATCGACCAGAGCCAGGAAGCCGCGGCGCTGCTGCAGCACACCGCGCTGAACGAGGTCGACCTGCTGGCCATGGCCACCGAGGCGGCGCGCCATTCCTTCCTGGGAGAGGCGCAGCGCGACGCGGCGCTGGAGGCCATCGCGCTGTTTTCGGCGCCGCTGGTGCCGCCGCCGCCGGTCGTCCGCCTGTAGCAGGACGCCGCCCCAAGGGGAGCGTCAGGCCGCGGCCGCCTCGGCCGGCTGCGTGCGCCGCGCCCACTTCGCTGCGAAGGCGCCCATCTCGCCGGCGGGCAGCGGCCGGCTCATGTGGTAACCCTGGCCTTCGTCGCAGTCCAGCGCGGCCAGGCGGGCCATCACGGCGGCGTTCTCCACGCCTTCGGCCACCACCGTCAGGCCCAGGTTGTGCGCCAGGTCGATGGTGCTGCGCACGATCTTGGCGTCGTCCTCGTCACGCTCCATCGCCATCACGAAGCTCTTGTCGATCTTCAGTTCGTCCACCGGCAGGCGCTTCAGGTAGGCCAGGCTCGAATAGCCGGTGCCGAAGTCGTCGATGCTGAGCTTGAACCCGGCTGCGCTGAGCGCATTCAGCGTCGCCTCGGCGCGCTGCGGCTCGTCCATGATGGCGCTCTCGGTGATCTCCAGGCACAGCGCCGGCGGCGGCATCGGGTGGCGCTGCAGCAGCGCCTGCAGCTTGGCCGGCAGTTCCTGGTCGAGCAGGTCGCGCGTGCTCAGGTTCACCGACACGCGTTCCAGTCCCAGCGCCTGCAGCTTCGGCCATTCACGCGCCGTGGCCTGCAGCATCCACAGCGTCAGCTGGCGCACGAAGCCGGTCTGTTCGGCGAAGGGGATGAATTCCATCGGCGGCACCATGCCGCGCTGCGGGTGCTGCCAGCGCACCAGCGCCTCGGCGCCGATCAGCATGCCGGCGCGCGGCCCCTTCAACGCGATCTTGGGCTGCAGGAAGAGGCGCAGTTCGTCGTGTTCCAGCGCATGGCGCAGCTCGGTCAGCAGCGACAGCGTCAGCGCGCTGGCGGCGTCGGTGGCCGGGTCGTAGACCATCGCCATGCGTGTCTTGCGCTTGGCGGCGTACATCGCCACCTCGGCGTGGTTGATCAGCGTGTCGGCGTCGCCGGCGTGTTCGGGGAAACAGGCCACGCCGAAACCCGCGGCCACGTCCACCGTGTGGTCGTCCAGTTTCAGCGGCAGGTGGAAGGCCTCGGCCACGCCTTCTGCCACCACCATCGCCTGCACGGCGTCGCTGCCGGGCAGCAGCAGCGCAAACTCGTCGCCCGACAGGCGGGCCACGAGCGCGCCCGGGCCCAGGTCGTGCACCGCCAGGCGGCCGGCCACGCCCTTGAGCAGGCGGTCGCCGAAGGCATAACCCAGCACGTCGTTGACATGCTTGAAGCGGTCGAGGTCGAGCATCACCACGGCCACCGGCGTGGCGTTCGTCGCCGTGGCACCGATGGCGGCCTGCACGGCGTCGCGGAACTGCGCGCGGTTGGGCAGGCCGGTCAGCGGGTCCCAGTAGGCCAGGCGGCGGATGGCGTCCTCGTTGCTGGCGATGTTCAGCCGCATGTGGTCGAAGGAACGCGCGAGTTCGCCGATCTCGTCCTCGCGCTGCGTGTGGTCCATGGCCTGGCTGTAGTCGCCGCGGCCCAGGCGTTCGCTGGCGCGCACCAGCGAGCGCAGCGGCGTGGTGACACGCCGCGCCGTGGCCAGGCTGACGAAGAAGGCCAGGCCGAGGGCGGCCAGGGTCAGCACGGCCAGCGTGGTCTGCAGCGGGCGGTAGGGCGCCACCGCGTCGGCCAGCGCACGCAGCAGCACCACCTGCAGGCGGCCGCCGCTGCCGTCGGCCAGCGTCAGGTGGTGCATCAGGTGCGGCCCCTGGGCCAGCGCCAGTTCGCCGCTGCCCTGGGGCCGGCCCAGCAGCGCCGCCATGTCGGCCGCGCCCAGTGTCGACAGCGGTGCCTGCTCGGCGCCGGCCGGCGGCCGCACCAGCAGCGCCACGTCGAGGCTGGAGACCCGCTTCATGTCCTGCAGCAGCGCCTGGTCGAAGGCAAAGCCCATCACGACATGGCCGCTGAGCAGCGGTGAACGCACCGGCACCATCACCAGCTGGTAGGGCAGCCCGCCCACCACGGCCAGCGCATTGCCGCTCTGCGCCAGGCTGGGGATCAGCGGCCGCAGGGCGCGGGCGGTGCCGTCGTCCTGGCCTTCGGCCACCGCCAGCAGCGACAGGTCGGGCGCCAGCATCGCCGTCACCGTGGCCTGGACGCGGTCGCCGTGGTTGGCCAGCGCCGAGCGCAGCGTGTCGGTGTCGTTCGAGCTGACGGCGGCGCGGAAGCCGTAGTCCTGCGCCAGCACCGACGCCGCCTGCGTCAGCGTGCCGGCGCGCTGTTTCAGCAGCTCTTCCCACACGCTCTGGCCGGTGATCAGTTCGGCCGCCAGCAGCTTGCGCGCGTTCTGGCCCACGCTGCGGTCGACGACGGCCAGCACCGTCAGCTGCACGGCCAGCAGCAGGCCGAAGAAGAGCGTGAAGATGCGCGACGACAGCCGGCGCGACCACCAGCGCCGCAGGGCCGTCACAGCGCGCCTGCCTTCACCGCCAGGGTGACCTGCGCCCGCACCCCCGCGGCGGGCACCACCAGCGCTTCGTCGGTGGCGGCCGCGCCCGGCGGCAGGCCGGCGTGCCAGCCGCGCAGGCGGTAGCTGCCGGGCGGCACGTGGTCCAGCCGCAGCAGGCCGCCGGCGCCGGCGACGGCGAAATGCGGCGTCTCCACCACCACCACCCACGCGACCATCGCGTCGTGGATGTTGCAGCCCAGCACCGCGATGCCGGGCTTGTCGAAGGCCACCGGGTTGGCGGGTGTGCCGGCGTAGAGCTTGAGGTCGAAGGGCTTGATGGCCGAGAAGGAATAGACGTGGTGACGCACCGTGTCGCGGTTCGGAAAGCTCACCGCCGTGCCCGCGGTGACGACGCTCACGCGGGGCACGAAGCGGCGTTCGACCTGCACGATCTCTGCCCCCTGCAGGGGCCTGGCTGCCGCCCTGGCCTCGGCCGATTCGAGGAAGACCACGGTTTCGGGCAGCGGTTGGCCGTCGCTGCCCAGCGCCCGCACCTCGACGGTGGCGGCGGCGGCGGGCAGCGCCGCCAGCAGCAGGGCCGCGCCGGCCAGGCGGCGAGGCCTCGTGGGGCAGAGGGAAACGGGCATGCGCTGGTATCGGCCGCGCCGGCCCGGGGTTGAGGCGCCGGCAGCGTCTTCAGCCGCTGCCGGCGGCCCGGCGTGGGCGGAAGGCACGCCGGCGCACCGGCGCCGGCGCTGCCGCCGCCACCTCGGGCGTGGCCGCCCGGGCGATGACGCCGCCGCCCAGGCAGACCTCGCCGTCGTAGAGCACCGCACTCTGCCCCGGCGTCACGGCCCATTGCGGGCTGTCGAAGTCGAGCCGAAAACCGGCCGGCTGCAGCGCCAGCCGGCACGGCGCGTCGGCCTGCCGGTAACGCGCCTTGGCGGCCATCGCGCCGGGCTCGGGCGGCGTGCCGGCGACCCAGCTGCAGTCTTCCGCCTCGAGCCAGCCTGACTGCAGCCAGGGGTGCCCGTGCCCCTGCACCACGTGCAGCGTGTTGTGCGCCAGGTCCTTGTGCGCCACGTACCAGGGCGCGTGCGCGCCGCCGGGGCCGGCGCTGGTGGCCACGCCGCCGATGCCCAGCCCCTGGCGCTGGCCCAGCGTGTAGAAGCTCAGGCCGACGTGGCGGCCGAGCTCGCGCCCGTGTTCGTCGAGCATGGGCCCGGGTTCCTGGTGCAGGTAGCGCTCGAGGAAATCGCGGAAGGGCCGTTCGCCGATGAAGCAGATGCCGGTGCTGTCCTTCTTCTTCGCGTTCGGCAGGCCGATCTGTTCGGCGATGCGGCGCACCTCGGTCTTCTTCAGTTCGCCCACCGGGAACAGCGTCCTGGCCAGCTGGGCCTGGTTCAGGCGGTGCAGGAAGTAGCTCTGGTCCTTGGCCGGGTCCAGGCCCTTGAGCAGCTCGTACCTGACGGCCCCCACGTCGCTGTGCTCCTGCCCCCCGCGGGGGCTCCGGCCGCCTTGGGGCGGCCCGGCGGCGGCCGGGGCCGCGACCTCGCGCACCCGTGCGTAATGCCCGGTGGCGATCTTCTCGGCGCCCAGGCGCATCGCGTGGTCGAGGAAGGCCTTGAA
>Ga0154020_10009737_pt1 | contig 11052 bp, 5 predicted proteins | sample Klosneuvirus_201_FD_109709 | JGI IMG/M metagenome (GOLD analysis project Ga0154020, IMG submission 109709) | Active sludge microbial communities from wastewater, Klosterneuburg, Austria - Klosneuvirus_20160825_MG | ecosystem: Engineered > WWTP > Aerobic digester > Activated sludge | place...
CTTACAGGGGCGAACGGGGGGAAAGGGGCGGAGGGGATTGCTCCCGGCGGTTGCAGCATCTCCGTGTCGCCGTTTCCCTTTTGCTCCGCTTCCTCGGTTTGGCCCTCCTCCCGCTTCACCCGCAACAACCGCGCGCTCATCATCGGCGTGAGCGTGAACGAAACGAGCAGACTGACCAGTACGGCCACGGCCGACGTCAGCCCGAACTGATACAGGAACCGTCCCGAGATGCTCGACATGAACGAAACCGGCACAAAGATGACCACAAGACTCAGCGTCGTCGCCATGACCGCCAAGCCGATTTCCGCCGTCGCAGCCTTGGCCGCTTCGAAGGGCCGCATCCGTTTCTCTTCGATGAAGCGGAAAATGTTTTCGAGCACGACGATGGCGTCGTCAATCACGATGCCGACCATCAAGACCAGCGCAAGCATCGTCACGCTGTTGAGCGTGAAACCCAGCGCTTTCATCATGCCGAACGACGCAATGACCGAAGCCGGAATGGCCACGGCCGCGATGATGGTCGCCTGCCAGTTGCGCATGAACAACAGCACCACCAAGCAGGCCAAAACGCTGCCCAACACCAGGTGCGTCTTGATTTCATGCAGCGCTTGATGAATGTAACGCGATTGATCGCGGATGATTTCCATTTTCAGGTCGCCGGGCAGTTGGGCTTCGAGGGCAAGCAACTGTTGCTTGACGCCTTCAATTACCGCGACGGTGTTGGCGCCGGACTGGCGGATGACTTCCAACGTCACGTTCAACTCGCCGTTGAGCCGTGATAACGAGCGCTCCTCCTTGGTGCCGTCCTCCGCCCAGCCGATGTCGCGCACGCGGATTGGCGAGCCGTTGCGCGTGGTGATGACGAGATCATTGAACGCCTTGGCATCCGTTAGCCGGCCCATCGTGCGGAGGGTTTGCTCGCGTTGGGCGGTGGTGACGTTGCCCCCGGGGGTGTTTGCGTTCTGGCGTTCGACCGCGTCACGCACCGCCGTGATGGGAAGCTGGTAGGCGGCCAGGCGATCCGCATCCACCCACACGTTGATGGCGCGGGCGAGGCCGCCAATCACATTAACCTCGCCCACGCCCGGGGACCGCTCGATTTGCGTCTTGATGATTTTGTCCGCGATCTCCGTCAATTCGCGGCGCGAGCGTTGTCCGGACACCGTGAGGGACAGGATCGGCTGCTGATCGGTGTCGGATTTGGAAATGGTGGGCGGGTCCATGTCGCGTGGCAGTTCGCGGATTACCGATGCCACGCGGTCACGCACGTCCTGCGCCGCCACATCAATGTCCCGGTTGAGGTTGAAGGTCACGATGACGAACGAGGTGCCAGAGCCATTGACGGAGCGCAGTTCGTCTATGCCTTCAATCGTATTGACGACTTCTTCAATGGGTTGGGCAACCTGTGATTCCATTTCGACCGGCGAAGCGCCCGCCAGCCGCGCGTTAATGCGGACGACCGGCAGGTCCACCGACGGGAAACGGTCCACGCCCAACTTCAGGTAGCCCGCGGTCCCCACGACCACGAGCGACAGAACGATCATCATCGCGAAGACCGGGCGGTGAATGCAGATTTCAGCAAGCTTTTGCATTAATTCCTGGTCGTTCTCGTCCTCGACATGCTCCCCCTCGTCGCCTGCGGCGGACGAGAACGAGGGCAACAACGAAGCGGAATACGCATATCAGTGCCCAGCCGGCCTCGTTCCTGCCGGACCAGGCTTCGACGCTTCGACTTGTGGGTCGAGAATCAGCGGCTGGCCGGTGCGAAGGCCGGCGGGATCGAGCACCACAATCTCGCCTTCGCTCAAGCCGGAAACAATTTCAATCCACCCTGCTTCGCGCCGGCCGGTGGTGACCGTTTTTTCGGCTGCCTTGCCGGCTTGCAGCACGACCACCTTCTCAAGGCCGGCAAAAGCAATGAGGGCGTTGGGTGGAACGCTCAGGGCTGCCTCGTTTGTGTTCACAATGATCTGGGCGCGGGCGAACAAGCCGGCCCGAAGTCCGCCTTGATTGGGCACATCGGCCTCGACTTGCAAGGTGCGGTCGGCCTCACGGAGGGCGGGCGCAATTCGTACAATCCGGCCGGCGTACGCATTTGTATCACCATCCACCGTGAGGCGCACCGTCTGACCCGGGCGCACCGTGACGGATTCGCGTTCCGGCACTTCCAACCGCAGGCGAAGCGGGTCGGTTTGAATGAGTCGGAGGATGGGCGTGCCGATGGCGACGTAATCTCCGACGCTCGCCAGGCGCTGGGCGACGGCGCCGGCGAAGGGGGCGCGCACCCGGGAGCGTTCCAGATTGAGCCGGGCGATGGCGTCGGTGGCCTCCACGGCTTTCACGTCGGCTTGCGTTTTCCCGGATTCGGCCACGGCCTGTTCGAGATCGCTGGTCGAGGCGATTTTTTCCTTCTGCAGCTCCTGGATGCGTTTGAGATTTTGCGCGGCATTGGCGGCGCTGGCGGCGGCCCGCGCGAGATTGGCGGCGGACTGCCGGACGAGCGCATCATAGGCGGTGACATCAATCAACACCAATTCCTGGTTGGCGGTCACCCGGTCGCCGAAGTCCACATGGTACTTTTCAATCTGACCCGCCACCTGCGCCGACACGGTGGCTTCATCGCGAGCGGACAACGTGCCCACAACGTGCAACGCGCGCTCCATGGGGCGCGAAGCGACCCGCCCGACGCGCACGGTTCGGGGCGCGGCAATGCCGGGGGCGGGTTTCGCCTTGTCCGCCTTGTCGCAGGCGGCCAGCAGCAGGGCGAAAACGACGCCGGGAAAACCGAGGTAACGCCATCCAAACTTCATGGTGATAAATTAACCAAATCATCCGCCGCTTGACGATAAGAACCGGCACCGCTGCCGGACGGGCGTTGGGCGGACAGTTCGACGCGCGAACGCGCCAGCAAATTCGCGGGTCGTTTACGCGTGCGTATTTCGGGCCCCTTCTTGGTGAGAGGAGATGAACAACACTTTGAGACGACCGCCAGATTCTCGAGCCCGATTCACTCGCTGAACGCCTGCAACTCCGCGCAGCTTGAGGTTGACTGTTGCGGCTTGTCGCCCGAGGCCGGTTTGCCCACGACGCGCACACCCCACGTTTTGATCGGGCGGTCGAGTTTGCAGATCACATGCTCGCCACCCTCCATTTCAGCAGAGTTTTTGGCGGTGGTGGCTGGATAATTAGTGATCTCCGCCACCGTTTCCCAGACGCCCGCTTTCGTTCGTTTCACCTGGACGCGGGGCTTGCCAGCGGTGGCGTCAAACCAGCCGCCGTTGGCGGATGTCTTGCCGTGCGCAAACACGACGCGCTTCACCATCACTGGCTCATTCAGTTCCACGGCAAACCAGTCTTCCTCCGCCAACTTGCCGTCGGAATTGGCCACGAAAGTTTCAAAGTCTTCGTCGGTCATCGAACCATCGGGATGGTCCGGTCGGGAGAGGCTGGCCTGGCCGTCCAGAAGTAAATTGCCGCGGTACAGTTCCTGGGATAACGGCAGCCAGACTTTGTATCGGGCGCCCGTGCTCCCGGCGTCAGCAAACGGGATCAGCCGGATGGTCACCGGCGTCCCGATCTTGATTCCAGGCATCGGTTTACGGGTGACGGCACGGATGCGAAAGACCTGGGCGCCGGGCCAGGTCTTGAATTCATCTGGCGCCGGCTCGGGCGTCATCTTGAGCTTGGACAGTCCCGGGCTGGCCACGGCGATGCCATTGAGTGGCATCGTCGGCTGCGGGATCGCTGAACCCCGCTTTCTAGCCGACCGTGCGGTGTCGCATAATGCTTGGTCCGCCGCCAGGACCAGCGGTCCATACAACAGGGCCACTTTGCCGAGATTTGTATGATCCCCCAGCACCAGGCGTGGTTCGAGCTTCAGTCGGAGGGCAATCCGGTCGCCCTTTTTCCATGAGCGCTGTATGGCGACATAGCCAGCGGTGTTCGGGTCTATCGCGAATTTCCGACCGTTGACTTCAATTGTCGCGCGGTGACACCAGGCCGGTATCCGGAGTTTGACCGCAAAGGTTCCGGTTGCCGCCGGATCAACCGCGATGCGAATCCATTCCTTGCTGGGATACTCGGTTGCGGTGGTCAGTGTGACGGGGGTGCCGTCGCGCAGTCTTAGCTGTGCGGTTCCGGCATCGTAAAGGTTCAGTACGATGCCATCGCTATCCGTGGTCGTCGAAAACGTGGGGACCAGCGCAACGCCGCGCGGCCCGCTCGAAAGGCAGCATTGGCCGTCCAGGTTGGTGGTGTAGGGTTTACGGCCTTCCATTTGCACGTAGTAACCCCAAGCCCCACCATCACACCGCTGGGCGCCGAGCAACTGGTTCAATACAACATTTTCAAGCTGGTCGGCGAACCGCGCCTCGCCCGTGAGGCGCACCAATTGCGCGTTGAATTGCAGCCAGGTGACGGTGACGCAGGTTTCACCCATGATGTTGTTGTTCGGCAGATCGTAATCGTCGTGAAAGACCTCCCAGTAGCTGGCGGCGCCGGTGATGTAGAGGCGATGAGCCACGATGTCCTGCCAGGCATTCAGACAGGCTTGCAGGGCATCGGGGTCGCCGGTCGTCCGGTAATATTCGAGGATGCCATTGAAGCAGGAGATCATCTCGTAGGCTTTGCCGTTGCCGATTTTGTCCACCCGCTTGGTCGTCAACAGCGTGGAGATGATTTTGGGTCCGTGCGGCTGCTCCCAGGCGCGGAGGATGTATTTGCAAAATTCAAGATAACGCGGCTCGCCCGTCAGGCGATACAGCAGCAGCATCGGTTCCAGCACGCTGGTTGGGGCCATGCCGACCTGCGGTCCGGATTTGATAATGTCGCGTTTGCCCGGTTCGTCCCCAAACGTGTTGCACAACAAGTCCGCCATGCGCCGACAGGCGGCCAGTGGCGCGGGGTTGCCGGTGTAACGCGCATAGGTGATCAGGCCGAGGAGATTGTATTTGTGCGCCCAAACATCCCATGACCGCCATCGGTTGCTCTCGACGTAGGTGCCGAGGTAGCCGTCCTCCATCTGGCATTTGACCAGTTCCGCCGCAATGTAATCGAGCTTCTCCCGCAACGCCGGATCGCCGGTATATACCCAGGCCAGCGTGGCGGCATGCAACCATTTGCCCACATGCTCGCCATCCCACGACTGGCGACCGGGTCGCTTGCGGTAGCCTTCCAGCAAGCGTGTGGCATCGAGCTTAACCAGACGGTTGGCTTCATTACCTCGAATGCGCTCACCCACCCAGCCGGTCAATCGCACCCGATCCGGCACTTGAAAATCCTGGCGGTCCGGGATCGCGGGAACGATTATTTCGCGAATGGGCGTGATCTCCACCGCGTGGAGAGAGAACCGGGCCAGAAGCGTTACCGCCAAAACCAGACTGGGACTCGTCCATTTTCGGGCATTCGGAGTTTTGTTCATTGTGGATTCCAGTGGGGAAGAAATAACGCAGAGGCGTGCAGCGTGAAAGCGAAAATCCTCCGCTAACTAGGGATCGAGCCACCGTTGGCTTGACCGTTAGGGGCCGGCGTGTTTCTCTGGGCGCATGATCCGCTCATCAGGTTTGGTCACTCAGATTCGCAGCTCCGCCATTTGCCTGTTTTTGCTTGGCTCGTTGTTGTGGTTTTCCAGGGCGATCCTCCCGCTCCACGCCGGCGAGTTGCGTATCGAGCGTCTGTTTGGGCCGGAGATTAAGACCGGCCCCTACAAACACCCGGCCCGGATCGAGGAACTCCGGAACGGGGATCTCTACGTGGTTTATTACGGCGGGGAAGGGGAATACGCCACGGAGACCGGTGTCTTCGGCTCGCGTTTGAAGCAAGGCAGCCACAAGTGGACCCTGCCCAAGCGCATTGCCAGCGATCCCTTCCGGTCCGTCGGTAACGGAATCATCTGGCAGGCGCCGGACGGTTTGGTCTGGCTGTTCTACGTGGTTCGTTACGGTGAAACCTGGTCCACCTCCCGCGTGCAAGCGAAAGTCTCGCGGAACAACGCCACGACCTGGTCGGAAGCGTTTCCGCTGGTGAGCGAGGCGGGCATGATGGTTTGCAACAAGCCGATTGTCCTGAGCAACGGCGACTACCTGCTGCCGCTCTACTTCGAGGGCGGAAACAACCCCGAGTTTACAGGCGCTGACAGCAGCGGGCTGTTTCTGCGCTATGATGTGAAGCAGAAATCGTGGCAACCAACGGACCGCATCCGCTCGGCTACGGGCAACATCCAACCGGTGGCGGTCGAAGTGAGCAACCATTCGCTCGTGGCCTACTGCCGGCGCGGGGGCAATTACGAGCCGACCACCAACGGCTGGCTGGTGCGTGCCGAATCGCGGGACGGGGGTTGGACTTGGAGCGCCGGGGCGAATTCGCAGTTCAAAAACCCGAACGCCGCAGTGGACTTCATCAAGCTGCGCAGTGGTAGTCTCTTGTTGGTTTTCAATGACAGCATGAACGACCGGACGCCCCTCACCGTTGCGCTCTCGACCGACGGAGATCGTACCTGGTCCGGTCGTCGCAATGTGGCCGATGGTCCGTACGACTATGGCTACCCGATGGCGTTGCAAACGCGCGATGGAAAAATCCATCTGATCTTCACCTCGCACGAGCGCACGGTCGTGAACCACGCCGTGCTCGATGAGGAATGGATCCAGCAGGGCGGACCGGTAAAGAGTTGGTTGCCCAAGCGGTAACCGGCGCCCCCGTTGAGCGGTGGAGATCGCCACATGTTGCGAGTCAAACCTGACAACTTTGCGCCGCGGACAACCGCATTCGCCATCGCCTGCGGCCTGTTTCTGGCGGTCTTATCCGGAGCTGGCAACCTCGCCGCCGCCGCCGCGGCCATCGTCGTGGGCGACCAGAAGCAGTTGTTCATCGACGACTCTTTCGTTAAGCAGGCAACGAACGTTGTGTTGCGAATGCATCCCGCGCTCAAGACCGGCGAACAAACGCTGGTCCCGACCCAGCCGTGGGAGAACGCGTCCCTCAACTGGTTCTCGGTCTTGCGGCACGACGGCAAATTCCGCATGTGGTACGAATGCTATGACGTGGAAGGCTGGCCCACCACCAACGACACCTCCTTCTGCTACGCCGAATCGGTGGATGGCCTCCGCTGGGAGAAACCCAATCTCGGCCTGTTCAATTACCACGGCAGCACCAACAATAATATTCTCTTCCGGGAAATCGGGCCGCCCGGCGCCTATTCGCGGGTTCACGGCGCCGGGGTGTTCCTCGATCCGACGGCGCCGCCCGCGGCGAGATACAAATGCGTTTCGCAGGGCATGTTCGCGTCCTCGGCGCCGCCGTACCGGGTGGCGGGCATGGTCTCCGCTGATGGCCTGCGCTGGACCCGACTGCCGAATGTGATCTGCGATCTTTTTGCCGACAGCCAGTATTCGGCGTTCTGGGACGCGGCCGGTGATGCGTTCGTTCTTTACGGCCGGGTGGGCGGCCGCGGTCGCGCCATTGGCCGCGCGCCGAGCCGCGATTTCTCCCATTTCGAGCCGCTCCAGCTTGTTCTGGAAAACGAGGCGGCGCGCGATCTCTACAATCCCGCCGCCGTGAAATATCCCGCCGCCGCCAACACCTACCTGATGTTCCCCAGTGTCTATGATCACCAGGCCGATACCCTCGCCATCCACCTCGCCGTCAGCCGTGACGGAATCCACTGGAGTTATCCCGACCGTGCGACCCCATTCATCCCCTTGGGAAGCCCCGGCCAATTTGATAGCGGCAGCCTCTACCTGGGGCAGGGGTTGGTGCCGGTTCGGGATGAGTTATGGCATTACTACAGCGGCTCTCCGCTCAAGCACGAGCAAGCCACGCTCGAATTGCTCACCAACGCCGCCAACCACCGCATCTACAGCCGTGCCAAAATCCGCCTCGATGGCTATGTATCGGCTGCGGCAGGCAACGATGATGGATCATTCGTAACCCCGCCGCTCCAGTTCAAAGGCAACGCGCTCGCCTTGAATGTCGCCGTCCGGGACGGCGGTCGGGTCCGGGTGGGGCTGCTGGATGAGGCGGGTCGCCCGGTCCCGGGATTAACGGTCGCCGACTGCGTGCCGATCACCGGCGATCACATCCGGCACGTCGTGGCTTGGAATACGAAAACGAATTTGTCGTCCCTGGCTGCGCAGCCGGTGTGCCTGAGTTTCCAGATGACCAAGGCGAACCTATTCGCCTTCCAGTTCACCGACGCACACCCGACCGTGAACGAATCCGAAGGCAACCAGTACCGGTAGGCTGGCTTAGAATCCCGGTTCTATCGCCAAGGGATTGATTGGTTTACGAGTCTCGGCTATTAAATACTGTAGCTGCCTGAGCAATGGCATACGAACTTCACATTCGACGTCAGGACCGAGAATTATCACTCGAAGAGTGGTGTTCGGCTGTTAGAGCTTCGGAAATTGTTAGACTTACCAACGAAGACGCAGCAGCTGTGAACCCGATCACACGTGAGGAGATACGCGTACCGTCGGCAGAAGGTGACGCTGAGGTGCTATTTGTCCGCCCGCGGTTTCTTTGGTTTGGCCCGCGGCGCACATGGGAGCGGGCATTCCGTTTTTCACACGGACGCGCCACATTTCGAGCAACGAAGAATATTGAGTCTCCCAAAGATGCAGTTCATCGTGCGGCAGTTCACTTGGCTAGAGTTCTTGATGCCACGATTGTAGGTGACGGTGGTGAGGTTTATGATTGGTAAGGCAGCTAGACCAAAGGATCGGAAAGGATTGAGGCACGCAGAGGCTGTCTCCTGCGGTGCGAGTGTGATCGCGCCGAACATCATTTCCATCCGTTGTTGAACCCGCCCCGTAAAAGCCTGCGGCTCACGGGTCAGGCCCGAGAAAGTTTCTTAAGTCGTCCCCCCTCACTTGCCGCGTAGAATCCCGCGCTCGGAAGACGGAGGCTTGCAACTTCTTGAGCAACTTGAGCACGTCCTCGCGTTGGCCGCCAGTTATCCCGTAGCCTCGCACTTCGGGGGTGTCCGTCCGCGCCAGCGAGACGGCGATGGAGTCGGTATGCACGTCCAAACCGATGTAAAGGACGGGCCCGTTGGCGGGTGCGGCGGGGTGGCCCGAGCAGAGTGGTGGCGCTCGCCGGGGCGGGGGCGCTGCGCCGTGTCCGCACCGGTTTTTGCGGCTCGACAGCTTTGGGTTCGCGGAGTATGTAGGTCTTCATGGTGTTGGCTCTTCGTTCATTTGTGGTCTGGGGCGTGCGTCCCACAAGTTGTGGCTCGGCCACCTGCTCAACAGGTCGCAACCCACGTTTACTCCGGAGAGCAGACACCGCTTTCGCTTCCATCGAAAGCCATACTGTCTAGGCCAACTAGGATATATGAGCTTACAGGTCATACCCGCCTCCAAGTCCATCAGACTTTCCTACTTGTTGATGGCCTTGTGTTGGGTGACCAGCCCGGTTCATCTTTTTGTCAGGATTGGATCAGACGTGCATACCGTGCTTTTTTTGGGTTGTGGTGCAGCCATGATTTACAGCCTGCTAGTTGCAGTATTTGTCCAGCCGCGAGATTTTATTCCCCCGCTGGCTATTTTCCTTGCGGGGGTGCTGCATGGCGCACTTACACCAGTGGCATGAAACATTGTTGGCCTAATCACCAAAGGATTGGAAAGGATTGAGGCGCGGAGTGGCGGTCGGCTGTTTTGAAGGTGAGATCGCGCCGAGCATCCTTTCCATCCGTTGTTGAACCCGGCCCGTAAAAGCCTGCGCGCTCACGGGTCGGGCCTGGGAAGGTTTCTTAAGCCGTCCCCTTCACTTGCCGCGTAGAACCAGGTCCCCAGAAGCCGCCGGTGCATCCACCAAACCCGGCGCTACCGGAAACACCGCTCACTCGCCAGGATACCGGTAGTTAAAGCGGCCTTCGGGTGCGACATCGCCACTAACGTAGAAATCCATGATCTCGCCTGGGTGTTGGAGATTATCCGCCCACTTGAAATCAATTGTCGTCTTGGTCCCGCGCCGGGAAAGACCCAACGCCTTGCGCGGAACGACCAGTTGTAGTTCGTTCCCTTCAACCCGAACGCTGACTGGGGAAACCCGCTCCCAATTCCAGCCGCCCATGTTCTTCTCCAACCAAGAATTGCCCTTCGGATCGAGGACCCGGTTTACCATGTAGTCGTAACCTTCCCAGCCCGTGGCCGGATTTTGGTCCGCGTCAATCAATAGCCACATCCAATTGCTTCCGGTGTTGGGCGTGAGGGCTTCGCGGGTGCGGACGTAGAAATGAATCTCTTTCGCATCGTGCGCGACTTTGCCTGCGATCAGATCGTTGCGTCCGGAGTAGTTCGTGTAGTGCTGACCCGCCACGCCGGCGAAGTCGCGCGGCATCGTTTCGCCAACATGATCCCCGAACTCCGGTGTTACGTCGCGCCATTGTTCAAAGCCGTCTCTGATGCGGATGGTTTTGGGCGGGGACGCTTTCGGCAGGGCGGGCGCGCCCTTGTACCGGCGGACATTGGCCACCAGTTGCCAGTAGTAATTGTCGCCGTGCCCACCCGTCATCGGTTCGATGTCGCGACTGAATTCCTGATCGAATTGATCTACAAAGACCAATGGTCCTTTCGGTTCGCCCCAGCGGCCGGCGATCCATTCGTTCCAGCCGGTGACCAGCACGAAGGGCGGTTTGAGTTCAAGCGCGCGCTGCCACTGTTCCTGGGCGTTGTGGCCGTGGTTCACCGCGTTCGTCGTCGAATCCTGCCGGCCATCATGAAAGCTCCGGCCCCTCGCTTCACCGGAACTCATGTTCGTGACCTTGCCGTCTTTGGCGCGAAGATTCTGGGCCACGGAAACAACCACCTGTTCCGGCTGGGTCGGATCATCGGTGTAACCATACGGTTGCGGGTAGGTGGCCTCCCAATGCCAGGCGTACGGGGTGTTGGTGAGTGTGAACGGCCAGTGCGCGGTACGCAGCGTGAAGAATGCGCGCAACTCCGGCGTGACGGCGGCCGGATCGCAGATCAGCAGCGGCTTGCCCTGCCAGCGAAACCAGGAATCCGGGAATTCTCCGGGCTTGTAAAACTCATTGTAAAGCGTCTGCGCCGTGGC
>Ga0154020_10009738_pt1 | contig 11051 bp, 8 predicted proteins | sample Klosneuvirus_201_FD_109709 | JGI IMG/M metagenome (GOLD analysis project Ga0154020, IMG submission 109709) | Active sludge microbial communities from wastewater, Klosterneuburg, Austria - Klosneuvirus_20160825_MG | ecosystem: Engineered > WWTP > Aerobic digester > Activated sludge | place...
CGACCTGATCGATCGGTGGACTGTCCAGGCGAAGTTGAGTTGAGTATGATTTTCGCATCCGTGGCTCCTCGAAGATTGAGTAAAGTTTTTCCGTTTTGCTGACGTTTTCAATCAACTCTACGGTTTACCTCCTCATCTTCGCGGAGCCTTTTTCAACTCTCGACTGATTTTTTCAATGTCAAACGACTTTTCAGACACGCACAAGGTAGCGATCGCAGGCTTGTTTTCCGTGTTTTTCATCCAGTTTTCGAATTGCAGCAAGTGTACGAAAATCGCTGACAGCGTCAATCTGCTACCAACGTTGGTTTTGTGTAACAGAATGTTGATGATTGGGACTCGTTGCCTCGTCCACTACCATTCGGCGAGCTTCGTTGATTCGATATCGCTTACAACGAGGCACCAACTCTCTCCCCTTTTGTAGCACTGGATTTGCTGTGACGTGTCTCAATCAATTCCGTCGAACGCGGATGTCTGTCTACTCGATGTTCTGCGTAGGAAGCTTGCTGGCGTGCTCGATTGTCTGTGCTGCGGAGGACGCGGCACAAGCTGAATCACCGCAGCAAGCCGCCGCCCGAATCCAGCAAATGAAAAAGATCGCCGAGCACGCGCTTGTCGCTCCGACCCTTAATACATCACCGCTGCCCGAGTACGGTTACGATAAACTCGACTATGGAATGACGATCGGAATCGAACGAACTCCCAACGGGCGTTTGTGGGCGTGTTGGGTTGCCGGCGGCGACAGCCCGGAAGCTTTCTTCGTATTGGCGACCAGCGACGATGACGGCGAATCGTGGTCGCAGCCTCGCCTGGTGGTCGATTCGCATGACAAAGACCTGCCGCGACCTCGCAGTATCCTGGTTGGCAATCTGTGGACCGATCCGCTCGGACGGTTGTGGCTGTTTTTCGATCAGTCGATGGACATGTTTGATGGTCGGGCGGGCGTCTGGGCGACGCGGTGCAACAATCCCGATGCAGAGGAACCAACGTGGTCGCCGCCAAAGCGGATTGCTGACGGAGTGATGCTGAACAAACCGACGGTGTTATCCAGCGGCGAGTGGATGCTGCCCATTTCGTTGGACCAGCGAGGCGGTTTAGGTTCCTTTCGCGGTTGCTTTGCCGAACTGGATCCGCTGCGTGGCGCGAGCGTGCATGTCTCGACTGATCAGGGAGCCACTTGGCAACGCCGTGGTGCCGCTCAGTTCCCGAACCCCGACTGGCACGAGCACATGATCGTCGAGCGTAAGGACGGATCGCTGTGGATGCTCGCTCGCACTGCCAAAGGAATGATGCAAACGACGTCCAGCGACGGCGGTCGCACATGGGAAACGCCGACACAGCCTTTGGAAATCCGTCAACCCAATGCTCGTTTCTTCGTTCGTCGTTTGGCGTCGGAACGCATTCTGCTCATTAAGCATGGCGACCAAATTGACTCGCACACTGGCCGAGTGCAGTTGAGTGCATGGCTTTCCGAAGACGAGGGCCAAACGTGGACCGGCGGCCTGGTTCTGGACGAGCGAAACGGGATCAGCTATCCCGATGGCTTCCAGTCACCGGATGGCACAATCTACATCTCCTACGACCGCAACCGGGCGACCGATGGCGAAATCCTGATGGCCCGTTTTAACGAACAGGATGTGTTGGCGAAAAAGATTGTCAGCGAACGAGCAAAGCTTCGCATGTTGATCAGCCGTCCGCTCGCAAAGTAGATCGCTAAAATGACGGAAGAAGAAAGTCGCCAGGGTTTTGTTGAACTGATCGAGAGCAACAACGAGTGCAAAGAATGTTAGAACAGACAAAAACGAAATGAAGTCGTCGTTCGTCGCGAAAAATAGCTGTCGTCGTGGACGAGGCAACGAGTCCATCACGACGGGACTCGTTGCTTCATCCACTAACTTACAGGACACTCCTATCGTGAGCTCCCTTGTGAATTACTTGATCGTCGCGCTCACCACACTGGTGATGGTTAGCAGCGCCCTGGCCGATGTGGTATCGACAAAACGTCCAAATGTGATCGTCGTTATCACCGACGACCAGGGTTACGGTGAGTTTTCAGCTCACGGCAATCCTGTCCTCCAAACGCCCAATCTGGATCGCTTGGCTTCTCAGAGCGTCCGATTGACGGACTTTCACGTCGCACCGATGTGTACGCCGACGCGCGGTCAGTTGATGACGGGCATCGACGCACTACGCAACGGGGCTATGAACGTTAGCAGCGGACGCACGTTGCTACGCCGCGAATTGCCGACAATGGGCGACGTGTTCGCAGACGCCGGCTGGAGCACGGGTTTGTTCGGCAAGTGGCATTTGGGTGACACGTATCCCTATCGACCTCAGGATCGAGGATTCCAGGAAAGCGTTTGGTTTCCGTCGTCGCATGTTGGTTCAGTGCCCGACCAGTGGCTGAACGACTATTTCGACGACACCTACATTCACAACGGGCGACGACAAGGTTACTCCGGTTACACCACGGATGTGTTGTTCGATGAGGCGATGTCGTGGATGCACGATGAAGCCGACGCCGATCGTCCGTTCCTTTGCTACCTCGCCACTGCAGCAGCTCATCAGCCTCACTATGTACCGGAGAAGTATTTGCCTGCCGTGCGTGAATCACTGCAATCAAATCGCGATAAGTTGCCAATCCTTGCAGCGGAGCCTCTTGCACCGGAAGTCGAAGAGCAGTTGATCCGTTTTCTTGCCATGGGTGCCAACATCGACGAGAACGTCGGACGATTGGAAACATTTTTGACTCAGCACCAACTGCGTGAAAACACCGTGGTGGTGTTTCTGACCGATAACGGCAGTACCTTCGGGCCTCGCTATTTCAATGCCGGCATGAGGGGCGGCAAGACGACGCTGTGGGAAGGCGGTCATCGCGTTCCATGCTTCATCCGCTGGCCCGCCGGTGGATTGCAATCACCGCAGAACGTGTCGGGGCTGACTCAGGTCCAGGACCTTCTGCCGACTCTGGTGGATCTGCTCGGGATGCCGGCTTCCTCAGTCGCTCACTGTGACGGCATCAGTCTGGCGGCGTCTCTGCGTGGCGAAGCGAACGTTCCTGAAGAGCGGATGTTGGTCATCAACTACAGCCGAATGCCATTCAAAGCCGTGCAGACAACACCGATGAATCCCGCCGTTCCGCGCCGCGAAGGAGCCGCTGTGCTGTGGAAGAGATGGCGACTGCTGGAAGACAATGCGTTGTATGATCTGGATACGGACCCACTGCAGGAACACAACGTTATCGATCGTCATCCCACCGTGGTTACCGCGATGCGTTCGCATTTGAACGACTGGTGGGACGGAGTGAAGGAACACGCTAGTGAATTCCAGCCTTCTGTGATCGGTCACAGGGCACAGAACCCAGTCGAACTGACCGCTTGCGAATGGGCAGATGTTTTCGTGGACCAGCAAAGTCAGGTCCGCAGTGGAGTCCGAAAGAATGGGCTGTGGAACATCGAAGTGGCGGAGGCGGGAAAGTACGCATTCACCCTGAGTCGCTGGCCGCTGGATTCTGGGTTACGACTTCGCGACGGCGTCGATGAAACTCCGGTCACTGACGGCACACTGGCGGCGGGTCCCGCGTGGTCGGTTGCTTCGGCGGCACTTCGCGTCGGTGATATTGAGCAGCGCGCGGAAGTCAGCGCCGATGCATTATCTGTTCGTTTCGAACTTTCGTTGCCAATCGGTCGAACGACGATGCAAACCTGGTTCAATGACAGCGATGCCAAGCCTATTGCCGGGGCTTATTATGTACACGTCGAGCGATTGACGCCGACTTCACCGGTGAAGTTGATTCTGGATACCGACATGTCTGGTGACTGCGATGATGTCGGGGCGCTCGCGTTGCTGCATGCGTTGGCTGATCGTGGCGAATGCGAATTGTTGGCGACGATCACAAACCGCGCGGATCTAACCAACACGTCTGCTGCGGCCACCGATGCGATCAATACGTGGTACGGACGCCCAGACATTCCGATTGGAACAGACAAGATTGGACCGACCGCGCTGCAGCGGACCAGTGCCTATACCATTGCACTGCGAGATGGATTTCCGAATGACATCGGACCAGATGACAAAGCTCCGGATGCTTTGGACGTTTATCGTCGAGTGTTGTCCGATCAACCCAATCACAGCGTCACGATCTGCAGCGTCGGTGCCTTCTCCAACCTGGCCGAACTGTGCCGTCGTACACCGGAACTCGTTCGCACGAAGGTCAAGCGACTGGTCGTCATGGGCGGTGCGTTTCCGAAGTCCGATAAACCTGAAACCAACGTCGCAACGCATCCGACAGGCGCTCAGATGGTCGCTGACCAATGGCCGGGAGAAATTGTCTGGCATGGATTCGAGGTCGGGAATGTCCTGATCACCGGTGCGCAGCTCAAACAGACGCCGGGCAACAATCCCGTTCGCAAAGCCTACGAACTGCGACCGTACGCAGGCCGCAAGGCAATCGAACAAGGGCAGCCGAGTTACGATCAAGCGGCAGCCTTGTTTGCCGTGCGTGGCGCGGAACCCGAGTATTGGAAATCGGTTGGTGGTGGACATGTTCAAGTCGATGCGAATGGCCAAACCACGTGGCAGGCAGATTCAGGTGGCCGACATGCCTTCGTGATACTGGTGGGGACACCCGAACGATTAGCCGCCGTCGTTGAGTCGCTGATGATTGCGTCACCGATGAACCAGAAGAAAACTTCCGCTCCGTAAGCACCGATGCACAAGTTAAATGGCATAATCGCAGGATTCACAATCAGGGGAGTGACGTCCCCGGTCGCTGCAAACCCGGCGAGCGGAGCGGCGTAAGCCCTCCGAGTCAAATGCGGGCGACTCGGTGGGCTGACACCCACCGCTCGCCAGGTAATGCTACAAGACTGACGCATGGGTGCTTAGTTCGCTCGTAGGTCGATGGCACTTGCGCAACCGCACACGCATCAAATCGCTCTTACCAAAGGTCGGAGGTAACAATCTGCCGGAAGTGGTCAATGCCACAGGAGCGTGATAGAATTCCTCGCGACTACACACACCGCCATTCTCCCATGAATGACGGCCTGTGTGGATAACCAAATTCAACGTACAAGGCTGGAAGCCTGTCTTACGAACCCCGATGCGCCAGTTATTTATCGACCGATCCAAGGTGCCGCGACTTCAGCTACACGACGAGGACGAAAACCATGATATCATCTGACGACAGCAAGACGACGCCCACTCTGGATCGACGGCAGCTTCTTGCCTACGCTGGATTTGGAGCGGCTGCGCTGACAACCGCGTCGGGTGTTTCTGCGGAGCAGGCCCAGGCGACGAGTGACCGGCGACGCTACAACATGAAGAAGTCCATCAACCTGTGGGCCTTCCCGTATCCTGGCAAGATGTCGCTCAAGCAATGTCTACAGTTGGCAAAAGATGCGGGATTCGACGGCATCGAACTGAACTACGATCTGGACAGTGATCTGTCTCCGAAGTCCGGGACGAAGGAGTTCACAGCCATTCGCAGGATGGCGGAAGAGATCGGCATTGCCATCAGTGGAGTCTGCTCATTCCTGTTCTGGCCGTATCCGCTCACGAGCAACGATCCTGCTGAGCGGGCTCGCGGGATGGAACTGGCGGGCTTGATGACTCAGGCGGCTCATGACCTTGGCACAAAGAATCTGCTTGTCGTCCCCGGAGCCGTCCACATGCCCTGGCGAGCCGATCATGATCCGACGCCAAACGACGTCTGCGATGAGCGTGCAAAAGAATCCATCGGCAAACTGCTGCCCGGTGCGGAAAAACTGGGAGTGTCGCTGAACATCGAGAACATTTTCTTCAACGGCTACCTGATGTCGCCGTTCGAAATGAACGCCTTCGTGGACCATTTTTCCAGCGAATACGTCAACGTCCATTTCGACACGGGCAACATTATGGAGTACCAGTTCCCCGAACACTGGATTCCGATCCTCGGCAAGCGCACGCGCAATGTGCATCTGAAGGAATACTCGAAAAAGAGCACTGATCACTCGCTCGAATCCTTCCGCCCACTCCTCGACGGCACCACGAACTGGCCCGCCGTGATGGACGCCTTTGCCAACGTTGGGTACGACTCCTATCTGACGTTCGAGTATTTTCATCCATATCCACACCATCCCGAAGCCCTGATCTACCAGACATCAGATTCGCTGGATCGGCTGCTGGGGATCAAGTGAGCTGGAATGGAATGCCGCAGGTCTTTGAGTTCATTTTCACACACACTTGGTGGACATGGAATCCGCAAGATCGCCAGTGGCTTCCGATTGTGTATCACTGGTTCAACCTACTGGAAGGTGTGATCTGGCTGGTATTCGCGAGTCTCGTACTGCGACGCTGGTTGAGACATCGCAACTCAAGAATTGAAATTGCCTACGCCACCGCATTTCTCACGTTTGCCGCGACCGATTTTCGCGAGGCGTGGGAGCAATCATCGTGGCTGATCTGGATGAAGCTCTTCAATCTGGTGACACTGCTCTGGCTGCGACGTGTTGTTATGCGACGATGGTACGCGGTCGCTCGAATCTACTGACGTGGACAAACAATACCGTCAGTGAGCCTGTGTGCGCCTCCAGAGCGGGAGCATGCCCCTGTCATCGATCCTCGACCAATGTGAAAAAAACGAGCGGCCTGGTTACCCAGGCCGCTCATGTTATCGAGAACGCAAGGCGGGCCATGACTTGCGCCACAACAACTGTGGAAACGAAAAGCAATGCATGTGCCAAACTTTGTTCCGGCATTAAGATTCGTAAGTCCATGGACGCGGAACGCATCCCGGACAGCGTGATACTCGCTGTTTTTATTTGCTTTTGTCTGATCCTTGCCGCCTCATTTTCCGTTCTCAGTCGAGAGGTCTGAGGAGAGTCAGGCTCATGTCGCAGCATTCTGCGACACATGGTTGCAGAATACCGCAATGCCGATGAGGTTCTGAAGATCGGGTTGATTTGGCATAATGGCGAATGGTTTTTGTAAATTCCAAAAGTAGCGGTGCAAGGAATCTCTAAACGATGTACAGAACGCTGGACCCGCAAAAAACAATTTCCACGCTCAAGACGCTTGCCAATCGAATCAATGAACGATTTCCCGGTGCCAGCCTCAACGGAGTCTGCAAGGAAGTTTCCGCGATTGCCGAGGAAACCTGTGGTCGGATCGCGTGGGTCTCAAAACCGTACAAGGCCATCCGCTTTGCGGTTCTGCTGGTGATCGTCGCGGCCGGATGTCTTGGCTGGTTCCTGATCCACAGGGTTCGAATTCGCACGGATGGATTCAGTATCGAAGAACTGGAAGCTGCCACGAACGCGGTCGTCCTGACCGGTGCCGCACTGTTCTTCCTGTTTTCGCTGGAGTCGAGATTGAAGCGTGCGAGGATTCTAAAGGGGATTGATGAGCTCCGAGCTGTCTCACATGTGATCGACATGCATCAGCTCACCAAGGATCCCAGCCAATTGCTGTCGTGCGGGAGCAATCGTACGAAATCTTCACCCCAGCGAACGCTGACGCCGTTTCAATTGACTCGCTATCTCGATTACTGCAGCGAGTTGTTGTCGCTCATCGGTAAACTCGCGGCATTGTATGCGCAGAGCACATCGGACAGCGTGGTGTTGCAGGCGGTCAACGATATCGAAACTCTGACCAACGGGATCAGTCGCAAGATTTGGCAGAAGATCATGATTCTGGATGACGACCTGGACGAACAGGCGGCAAATGAATCGCACGTCCCGCCGCCGCCTGAACAAGCTGCTGCGGCAATCAAACCACCGACCGAAAACCCGCCAGCAGCTCCAGCCACGTAGTGCCATGAATAAGGGCGAGCGGCCGTTGTGGACTTCCGGGTTATCAACAAACGGTCCACCGCTGATCGCACACGCTCCGACAGCGATCACAAATTTCGGCTTCGGCAGTGCGGCAAAGATTGTCAGCAGCGCGCTGCGCATGTTCTCAGTCACTGGCCCAGTGATCACAAGTCCGTGCGCGTTGCCGGAACAGCGCTGCGCCTGGTCCGGCCTGCTTTGCAGTCCGTCACGATGGGCTTGGTAGCGGCTGAAACTACCAATTGTGAGCTTGAGCGGGCTGAATAAACAAGTTTTGTCTGCTGAACTCAATGTGAATCGCCTGGGCAATGGCAACGGCCGCAGGTGTGTCGCTGTGAAGGCAAACGGTCTCACATTTTAGGGCGACACTTGTGCCATCGATCGCTGTGACGTGCCCGGATGTGATCATGGAGGCGGCACGCACGGCGATTTCCTGTGGATCGTGCAACACGGCGTGGGGATCCTGGCGAGAAACGAGTGTCCCATCGGCGGCGTAGTTGCGGTCGGCGAAGATCTCGTTGATGGCTGGCAGGCCGGTTGACTCAGCGGCGTGAATGAGTTGGCTGCCCGACAAGCCGAAGAGCATGCACTTTGGATCGATCTCGTGGACAGCCCGAGCAATGGCATCGGCGGTTTCTTGTGACGTTGCGGCGAGGTTGTAGAGGGCTCCGTGTGGTTTGACGTGGCGCAGTTTACCGCCGCACTTTTCGACGATTTTTGCCACGACGTTCACTTGTTGCGTGATCAGTTCATGGATTTCTCGTGGCGACATCGGTACGACGATGCGGCCAAAATTGATGCGGTCCGCGTAACCGGGATGTGCCCCGATGGCAATCCCGCGACTGATGGCCCACTCGACGACTTTCCGAATCCGATCAACATCGCCCGCATGGCCGCCACAAGCGACGTTGATGGACGAGACGTACTGCATCATTTGCTGATCCAGCGCTTCGCCTTCTAGGCCTTCGATTTCGCCGAGATCGCAGTTCAGGTCGATGGAGAGTGGCATAGATGCGTCGCGTGATGCGAATTGAGGGACATTGAAAGACGATGTATCGCAAGTTCCGAAATACCATGGGCGTGGGAGACCGGTCCGCCTCAAGGCGAGCGGAAGAAGCAGGATTACCGGGGATATCGCGTCGCCCAGGGAATCCGACCTGAGAGAGGTCGGACTACGTAGGCAGATCTGTCCTCAGATCTGCTTCCTTTGGCGTAGTTCAGTCGCACGGGTCCGCTCGACCTAATGGCTCGCCGATGTAAATCCTTTCCTGCCGCTCGCCTTATGGGAAAACTCACCCGTTCATTGGCCATCGTTTCTGACTTGCAGGTCTGGGCACCGGTGATTGATTAAAAATTACAGGTAAAACCGGCGGCTAGCGCCCAATGGCACTTACTTTGTGTTCGTAGTCCCGCCTTCAGGCGGAAATCGGCGCAGCGGTGCGTGCGAATTCCGCCTGAAGGCGGGACTACAAACGAGCAACATAGACAAAGTAAGTGCCATTGGGCTAGCGTCTTGCCGCTCACGAAACTGCGCCGAGTGCCGGGATACGGCCTTCGTACTCGTCGTTTCGAGCCTGTTCCTGGATTTGCTGAAAGCCGGAGCGCAGCGTATTGATTACTTCGGCAGCAGAATGCCACGCATTCGGTGACGAACTCCTGATTTGATCAAGAGAAAACTCGACAAGCCGCACGATTTGGATTGGGAGTTCTCCCTGCCTCAGATCCAGACCGTCCACGATTGCCACAAGAGCTCGCATCGCTCGGAGTTGAACTGGTCCCAGTTCAGAAGCTCGGTTTTCTCCAAGCAGCCGCCTGCCTTCGTCCAGCGCCAATACGGCCTGATCATAGATGACAAGCAACATGTCGATACGTGTCCATGAAAGCGAACTTGCCTGCTTGTACTTTGAATACGGGTTCATAGTTCTCTCAGAGTATTGAGACGAATCAGCCGCAGAGCGCTAGCTCACGGTTTGCGAAGAACCGGACGCTGGCGCGTTCCGGCAGATAAGGCGAAAATGCACCGCTCGATGCTGATACGGCTCCACGCAAGTTATCGGATCTCCGATTGGGAACATGCAACAATTTTCAGCCGCTTAGTCCAGTAAGATTCGCCAACTGAGCGGAAACATAACTGCTGGTGCTTTGCAGACTGCTGATCGCTGATTCCAGCGCACTAAACTGTTTCGACAGTTGTTCCTGCTGACGATCGAACACAGCCTGCTGCCGATCCATGCTGGCTTGAAGATCTGTCAACTGTTTGTCGAAGCCCGTATTTGTTGTGGCAGCAAGACCATTGTGTGCCGCCAACATTTCGTCGAGGGACTTATTAAGAATGGCTCCCAATCCTCGAGTGACAGTCAATTCTGCGTCAGTTTCGCTGGAAATGTTGGCGGCAGAAAGTGTGACTCGAACCTGAAGTCCGTCGGTATTTGCGTTGAGTGTATCGCCTGCCAGCATCTGGCCTCTTCCTGTCGCCGTTTCGTTCTCACCGTTTATACGAAACGTTCCCACGACATCTTTTCCCGTCGCCGATTGGGCAGCAACCAGGCCCAGGTCGGCCATCGCTGACCCCGACAGAATTTCGATTTTTGACGTACTTCCGAAACCTTTCGTACTGATTTTCAGACTGGTATCAGCCAGGCCAACGGACACAGGAGATCCTGCCAGGCTGGACGTACTGTTCAACGTCGTCTCCAGCAGATTTGCGAGTTCCTGCTGATTGTAGGAACCCGAGGCGAGCGTCGCTGTCGCTTCAGCCCCATTGATCTTCAAGGCCAGTTGATTATTCGACGCCCCGATCGCCACCGTCGAATTCAAAATTGAATTTGCCGTCAACGCTGCCTGCTCAGCGGCCTGCGTGATGTTGACCTGCACCGGAGTGGCCGAGGATTTGGTTTTTGAAGTTCCGACCACAAAATTGACACCCGGGTTGTCACTGCTGCCGCTCAGTGCGAAAAGCCTTTTGACGTCCGCTCCCGAAACACCTTCCACCTGACCGTCAAGAATGCTCTGTAATTTTGACGAATCCAATTGCAGGCGACCAGAGTCAGTCACCGAAATGCCGATCGCGGAAAGTCTGTTTGCGTTCGAGCCAACTCCGGGCACAACATCCAGGACGTTTGAAAATAGTTTTTGTTTGATAGTTTGGACGTTGCGATTCCCAAGCAGAGGTCCGCTATCGGCAGTCGCCGATACGTAACGAGACTGATCATCGACATATTGAATAAGGTCATTAAAGGAAGTCAC
>Ga0154020_10009739_pt1 | contig 11051 bp, 10 predicted proteins | sample Klosneuvirus_201_FD_109709 | JGI IMG/M metagenome (GOLD analysis project Ga0154020, IMG submission 109709) | Active sludge microbial communities from wastewater, Klosterneuburg, Austria - Klosneuvirus_20160825_MG | ecosystem: Engineered > WWTP > Aerobic digester > Activated sludge | place...
ATTTATGGGAGGGTATCCGCTGTCGCGCCACAGCATCAGTTGCGCCATGATTGCTGAGCAAGGCGATAGCAAACAACGCGATTATTGGTATAGCGTGGCACGCGATGCCGTCGATCTGGAAACTGCTGAAAGCATCGGACAGAAAGCCGGTGCACGTAGTGCCGCGCGCTTAGGCGCCAGAAAAATTCCAACCTGTGAAGGGCCAGTATTGTTTGAAGCACCGATTGCATCCAGCTTGATCGGACATTTTGCTTCTGCCGTGAGTGGTGGCAATCTGTATCGCAAATCCACTTTCTTGCTGGATAGTATCGGTCAGCAGGTTTTTGCACCGGATATTCAAATCCTCGAATTGCCGCATATACACAAAGGCCTTGCTAGCGGTGCATTTGATGATGATGGCGTCACTACTGTCGAACGCAAAGTGGTTGAGAATGGCATTGTGCAGGGCTATTTCTTGGGGAGTTATTCCGCACGCAAACTGGGCATGCGCACGACCGGGAACGCCGGTGGTACGCATAATCTGATCATGCGGAATGCAGCGCCAATAGATTTCAATGCATTATTGAAAAAAATGGGCACAGGCCTTTTGGTAACCGAATTATTGGGACATGGCATCAACGCTGTCACCGGAGATTATTCGCGTGGCGCCTCAGGTTATTGGGTAGAAAAGGGAGAAATTGCCTATCCAGTAGAAGAAATCACGATTGCGGGCAATTTGCAGAAAATGTTTCAAGGAATACAAGCGATTGGCAATGATGTCATTGTACATGGATCCAAACAGTGCGGGTCTGTTTTAATTGATCGCATGACTATTGCCGGTGGTTAATCATTTGATTTATGGATACTTCTATAATCACACATCGATAATCTTGAGATATCCTCGGGAATCGCTCAGATGAATACTATTTCTTTTTCAGTATGAAGATAAATTCACTTTCTCTTTCTGACATAGATAGCAATTCATTCCCGGTCTGATCGGCAAAAACCTGGAAATCGATCACGGAACCGGGGTCAGTTGCGATAATTTTCAGTGTTTGTCCTCTGATCATTCCAGCGAGCGATTGTTTAGTTCGCAAAATGGGAAGGGGACAAACTAAACCGCGCGCATCCAGTTCTTTATCAATGTGCATTTTCTGACAGCGGAATTTTCTAAGAACTACTCTATGTAATAAGCAAAAGCTTCAAGGGTATCGATATTGAAGAATGGATCATGCACATGCAATGTCATGCTGCTTACACGCTGACTAACTGTGAGTACGAACCACCAAGCATTCCATTTTTTGCCGGGATAAGTTTTGACAAGCATTACGTGCCTGATTTTCCTGCAACCCCACTAACCGTGCCCGATAAAATTTGCGCTTGCTGACTTCTACTTCGGTAATCACCACTGAGCCCGGTATCCAGCGGGTGGCGGCCTGAGCTCGAGCTTGCGCTCGATCATGCGCATGATAAGAGCCAATCTGAATTTCCCAATTTTTATTTCTCGGCAAAGCCATTTTTTTTGCTTCAGCACGGGATTCGGCTTGAACCATCTTTGTTGTCGCAGCAGACTCCACAGCTTTTTTCGATAAGGAGGCCGGTGCACTGGCCTTTTGCACAACAGGGGACACACGGGCATTACGAACATTATCGGTATTACTGGTCAATTGAGCGTTTGCAACACCTCCGTTAAAGCTACGATCCAACAATTGCGCCATTTGTTGATCGCGCGCAGCAGCAGTCGATCCCCCCATCACAACCGCAATTACGCGATGGTTGCCACGTTTTGCAGAGGTAGCAACATTGAATCCAGAGGCCCGAATGAAGCCGGTTTTAAGCCCATCCACACCATCGGTATTGCGCACCATCCGGTTATGGCTGTTATAAGTGGTTCCTTTGTAACTGAAAGATTGAGTCGAGAAGTAGTGATAGTGGTGAGGAAAATCTTTCATCAGTCGCTTGGATAGTGTCACCAGATCCCGAGCAGTGGTCTTTTGTTCATTATTGGGCAAACCGGAAGCATTGCGAAAAATTGTGGAGTGCATTCCCAACTTGCGAGCTTTATCCGTCATCATACGACCAAAATTGGCTTCGGTATCACCCAATGCTTCAGCAACTACTGCCGCTACGTCATTGGCTGAACGGACAATCAACGCCGGAATCGCATCCCGCACACTGATCATGTCACCAGCTTGAAGGTTAATATTAGTCGCTGGCATGGAAGCGGCATGAGACGATACATTCATTTGAGTATCCAACGTCATTTTTCGCTGACCCAATGCCTCAAACAACATATAAAGCGTCATCATTTTGGTCAAAGAGGCGGGATAACGGCTGGCATCTGCGTTAGATTCATGCAGCACTGCGCCAGTATCGGCATCAACGACGATGGAGGCATGGCGATTATTGGCCTGCGCTGGATTTCCCAGAAAGATCGACAGCCATATCGCAAAAACAAAAAATCCTTTTTCCTTTGCACGTTTCAAAGCAGTCATTTTTCCGAATAATTCCATAGTTAAAATAAAGCTTAATTTTTTAGAATACTACTATCTTTAAGGCCATTTTCATACAAATGTAATTTTTTATAAATGAGGAATAGAGGAATTAAATTACCTTAATCTCATAAAATCAATTTGTAATTGATCAAATCTAAAGAATTATTGAACGTGAAACACAAAATTTGAATTTTGTCATTAAATATGGAATTTGCATCTTGGATTCAACTGATCGGAATGCATGTATAGAAAATTATTCTAAACCAACTGAGCTAATAAACAAAAGCATAGCTAATTTTGTTCTTTGCAACGCCCAAACAAACTTCGATCAGATCAATACGAAAATCATTAAAAACTAAGCCGATTCATTCTCTTCTGTTATTTTAGAGAATGAGTCGGCTTCATATAGCACAAAGTCACACGCTGTAAAAACACCTCGGCACAATAATCACATCAAAAATTAAGAAATAAATTAACTCCCAGAATATGTACCATTTGATCCGCGCGCAAGTTATGTGGTCTATTGATATATTGATTCATATAGCCAATCTCAGTGGTAGCAAATTGGTTCCATTTGTAAGCCAATCCTACAAACCCTCTATTTTGATCAAAACCATTTGTAATCCAGCCGGCATGCGGAGTTGTCATGTTGATAAATAACTCATCTTGCACGACAAAGCTTAGATTAGGGGAAATAAAGGGCATGGGAACAGCTAGTTTTATTAACTGACGAAACCGATGTGCAACTGCATTGGGGCCTGGATCAGGAACCATATGATCAAAGAAACGTTGCTCAAAACGGCTACGCCAAGTTAAGCGGCCAAATGAGAAATTATCAGCCCATAAAGCTTGCTGCCAGATGCGATGCTCATCATACGGATGTGCGCCAGAAAGTGGCTGAGCTGTTGGAGCCCAAGCATAACCCAACCACACAGTCAATTTGTCCGTTACCGCATAACCCAAACCAGGACGGATCAGAGATTGAGTAAATTGGGAAGAATCATTCCCAAAACGCCCTTGTCCTTCAATCCAATATCTGAATTTTTTTAATTCTGGATTATTAGGGTTTAGAGGAGCAAAACTACCTAGTGCTGTAATATTTCCCCATGTTTGGAAATCCTCATCAACTCTTTCTGCAACCGCAGCGTTGCTAACAAGCAATCCAAGCATAGCTAGCAAAATAGAAATATTTATTTTTTTAAACATGCAGTCTCCCTTCCAAAAATTGAACTCTGTAAAATTGTTCGTTAAATCTGTTTTAATCAGCAATCTATTACATACAACGATTCACATTTAGTTCACATTGTATGAAGTTGTTAATAATTGCTCGCCATGCTTTCTTTCAAAATAACACATCACTCTTTCACTAAAAGAATGATAGCGTTCATATTTCGCTGCCGCGCAGCGTAGCACAGCAAATGTCAAGAAAGTGTCAAGAAACGATCAAGTAAACTGAATGGAACAGCAAATTGCAATTGAGTGTGCAAGTGAAAAAATGATGATCGACCGGATGCCAAAAACCATCACGAGATTAAGCATCATCCGCAACTAATTCAGCTGGATTGATAAGTACATTCAAACATTTGATTGACAAATTATTGTAACACTAGGTATGGTTGATCTTCTAAAGATGAGGTTGGATTAAAATAATTAAAAAATAATTTATTTAGTAACTGAGTTTTAGACTAAGTTTAAAAGAATTTCTCGTATTTATTGAAGAATTAAAAAATTGGAGCTAGGAAATGAAGAAATTAAATTTTGCGTTAACGGCATCAGTACTATTGATATTAGTTGGTTGTGGCGGCGGCAGAGACTATACGCCTCCTGCAGATGCCACCGGAGAACAAATATTCAGCTCGGCTTGTACAGAGTGCCACAAACCTCTAAGCGCTAATGTCGCAATGATACTGAGTGAAAAAGTTGCCAACAAAGAAGCCATTATCAAGAAATTTCAGGGAGGCAGTATGCGAATGCCCGCTTTCAAAAATATTCAAGGTGAATCGGCCGATCGCTTAGCCGATTATGTTTTGGCGAATAGCCAAGTCAAGTAATCTTAATCTTGCTGGGAAATCTGATACAGGATTCCCAGCAAGAAATCATGAACGGAGCACTGGATAAATTTTGTGTTGCTGAGTAGTACGCAGATATTTATCAAAAACTCTGCAAATGCTAATAATGAGTAATTGCCCTTTGGGTGTTACAGTAATCTCATCATTATCTAAGGTGATTAAGCCCTCCTGTTCATACACTAAGAGTTCTGTCAATTCGGTGGCAAAGTAATATTTAAAATCAATTGGAAAGAAGGTTTCCATTGATTCGAACGAAAGTATTGATTGACAAATCAGTGCTTGCATCACCGAACGTCTTATTAAATCATCTGCACTCAATTCTATACCGTGCATAATAGGAAGAATATTGTGCTCCAGCTTGTCATAGTATTGCAAAAAGTCACAATGATTCTGATTTAACGTTGGGCCAACGCTGCCGACCGCTGAAGTACCCAGTGCAATTCGATAGCAATCAGGATAAATTGAATAGCCCTGCAAACTATAATGCAACCTGCCCTGACGCTGCGCAATGACTAATGAGTCTTCATGCTTGGCAAAAAGATTCATACCAATATGAACGTAACCGGCACTGGTTAGCCGACCAATAGCCGACGACATCATTGCAATAATAGTTTCGGTATCTGGTAAATCCTCTCGATTAAAGTTGTGTTGTGGTTTTAATTTTCCAAACAGACAAGGATAATTTAATAAACTAATTTGATTGGGATAGGTAGAAATAATTTTTTCCAAAGTATCTTCAAATGTTTCTAGACTTTGTTTAGGTAACCCATAAGTCAATTCAATCTTAATCGATTTAAAACCAGCTTGTTGAGCACTAAAAATAGTACGTAATGTAGTCTCTTCTGTTTGAATGCATCGAATAGATTGCGGTACTTGATGATCAAAATCCTGAACACCAATAATTGCGCAGTTAAAGCCCATTTCTATTAAAGCAGCCATCGAATGATTATTTATTTGACTAGAATCAATCTCTATACAAAATTCCCCTTCTTTTATTAAATTAAAATTTTGCTGAATTTCATTCATCACGCTATTTAATTGAGAGTGATTAAGAAATGTAGGTATTCCACCGCCCATATATAATTGCTCAACTCTAGGATCATCTTTAAATAATCGACCCTGAAGTCTTATTTCAAGTATCAAATATTCAAGATATTTATTGATACTGTTATTATCACCAGTAATAAACTGATTAGAACGGTAATAAAAGCATGCCGGGGGACAAAAGGGGATATGCACATACAACGATAACGGCCGACGCGAATAGATTGTCCTGCGATGACACAACCAAGCAGAATAGGTATGTGCATCAAACGCTTCAACAAAACAATCTGTTCTCGGATAGAGACGATAATTCGTATGGTAGTAGCCAAAACGCCGAATAAGTTCCGAATTAATACCAAGCAAACCGGAAGACAATTGTGAATACACTGAGATATCACCTTTGTTTGTGAAGACTACGGTTAAAAGAATTTAAATTAATAAAATCGTAAATCAACCAAGTTCGTCATTCCCGTTATTCGACTGGCTTACACAATAGCAATAGTTAAATTGAAAAAGAATGCCCACTTCGCTTAGCAATATAGGTAGAATTGTGAGCGAATCGAATAAAACAGCTTTGATTCAGATCAATTAAACAGCGTTGAATTGAAATTTCGTTTGGATAAAATTTTGTCTTTAGAAACCTCTCCACATAATCATCTTGATATTTCGCACATTAAATCAAGCTGCGCAACTTGCAGTTTGCGCGAACTGTGTTTGCCTGTTGGTCTTAATGAACAGGAAATTCAGATTCTAGGTGATGTGGTAAGTCATAAGCGAAAGATCCAACGAGGCGGATATCTGCACCATACAGGCACGAAGTTTCAATCGCTATTTGCTATCCGTAGTGGTTTTTTAAAAACCTGTGTGCTCGAAGAAGATGGACGGCAGCAAGTGACTGGATTTCATATGACCGGAGAATTATTAGGTTTGGATGCTATTAGTACAGAAATTCATACTTGTGATGCCATTGCTCTTGAAGATAGCGAAGTATGCGAAATTCCTTTTTTAAAACTGGAGGAGACTAGTCGCATTATTCCCTCACTGATGCGCCATTTTCATAAAATAATGAGTCGTGAAATAGTAAGAGATCATGGCGTTATGCTATTGCTGGGTAGTATGAAAGCTGAAGAGCGATTAGCAAGCTTTCTACTGAATTTATCTCGTCGATTCCTAGCACGTGGTTATTCCGAATACGATTTTAATCTGCGTATGACCCGTGAAGAAATTGGCAGCTATCTTGGTCTTAAATTAGAAACCGTCAGTCGTTCATTCTCTAAACTGCAAGAGGAAAATATTATTACCGTTGATAATAAGCACATACTAATAAATGATATCGCTCGCCTGAGAATGAAAATGGGAAACGCATCTTACGTTACATAATAATAAATATCCTTCAGCATTAATGAGTATAAGCCCGCTTTACTCTCTATCAAATTCAAGTAACTCTCCAAATAAATATCTAAAGCAACACTCAATTCCACACAACGCTCATGTTGGCTTGAGTAAGTATCGGAAAATGCTATAATATGAAAATAATTTGATTCCAATCTAATAGAGATTTAAGTATCGTATTAGTAATTTTAGAATTAAATTAAATTCACACATTCGTTTCATAATAACTTGGCTATTCGCATAGTAAATTGACTGAAACGAATGGAGGCTCAATCCTACAGGAGAATTTATGGCAGTAACTATGCGGCAAATGCTTGAAGCAGGTGTTCATTTTGGTCACCAAACCCGCTTCTGGAATCCTAAAATGGCTCCGTACATCTTCGGCCATCGCAACAAAATCCACATTATTAATCTTGAAAATACCCTAATAATGTATGAAGAGGCGATGAAATACGTGCGTCAATTATCAGTAAATAAAGGAGTCATCTTATTTGTTGGCACCAAGCGGCAAGCACGTGATATTGTCCGCGAGGAGGCATCTCGCTGCGGATCGCCCTATGTGGATCAACGCTGGTTAGGTGGAATGCTGACCAACTTCAAAACTATCAAACAATCCATTAGGCGTTTACAAGATATGGAAGTGATGGTGGAAGACGGAACGCTAGGAAAATTAGTAAAAAAAGAAGCGCTCGACCTACAAAGAGAGTTAGATAAATTAAATAGTAGCTTGGGTGGCATCAAGGACATGAAAGGTCTTCCTGATGCATTATTTGTAATAGATGTGGGATATCAGAAAGGCGCTATTACAGAAGCCAGAAAACTGGGCATTCCGGTTATTGGCGTGGTCGATACCAACCATAATCCAGAGGGATTGCAATACATCATTCCAGGAAATGATGATTCAAGTCGCGCAATACGATTGTACGCTCGCGGTGTAGCTGATGCCATTTTGGAAGGACGTAATCAATCTATTCAAGAAATTGTTGAAATGAGCGCCTCAGAAGCTGAATGAAATAATTAATTTTGGTATTCACAACAATTTAGATTGGATGTAAATCGTTTACTCTGACTTATAAGATAGTTTGTCGATAAATTATTTAATGCTAAAAATTATTATGTATGAAATTTCTAATCATTAAATAATTTCTGCTTTATTCGCAATAAATTCATTACGACAAACAGATTTCTAGCTTAGTGAACGGTTTATATCGCATTCTCAAACTAATTATCTGGAGCAAATATGACGGACATTACCGCAGGTATGGTAAAAGAACTGCGCGAAATGACAGGGCTTGGCATGATGGAATGCAAAAAAGCCTTAACAGAAAGCAATGGTGATATGAAAGCAGCCGAAGATCTGCTGCGAATCAAAAGTGGTGCTAAAGCAAGTAAAGCGGCTGGACGAATTGCGGCTGAAGGTGTGGTTGGTGCTTATATCTCAACCAATGGTCAGCAAGGTGCGTTAGTTGAAGTTAATTGTGAAACAGATTTTGTTGCCAAGAATGATGATTTTATAACCTTCGCAAAAAATCTAGCAGAACTCGTTGCCACAAAAAATTTAACAGATATCGCAGCATTAAGTGAAGCATCACTGCCCTGCGGTGAAACTGTAGAAGCAACTCGCAAAGCCCTCATCATGAAGCTGGGTGAAAACATCAGCATTCGTCGGTGTGGACGTCATGCCACACAAGGTCGATTGGCCTCCTATCTTCATGGAACTAAGATTGGTGTAATGGTAGATTATGCGGGAGGTGATGAGGCACTCGGTAAAGATATAGCCATGCATATTGCCGCCAGCAAGCCCATGTGCGTCTCTAAAGAACAAGTATCAGCAGATGTATTGGAGCACGAACGTCAAATTTTCACAGCACAGGCAGCGGAAAGTGGTAAGCCAGCAAATATCATCGAAAAAATGGTAGATGGACGAATCGCAAAATATCTAGCTGAAATTACACTATTAGGACAGCCTTTCGTGAAAGATCCAGAGCAAACCGTCGAAAAACTATTATCGAACAAATCTGCTAAAGTCAATGATTTCACTATGTTTATAGTGGGTGAAGGTATAGAAAAAAAATCAGAAAATTTTGCTGAAGAAGTAAAAGCACAAATGGAACAATTAAAATAACGCAACTACAAGCGCTTCAACTTATTATCAATGACCACTATTGCCTATAAACGTATTTTATTAAAACTATCCGGCGAGGCCCTGATGGGTGAGGATAGATATGGTATTAATCAGGCTGTAATGGGAAGAATTGTTGCTGAAATTGAAGAAATCAGCAATTTAGGTGTAGAAATAGCCATAGTTGTGGGCGGAGGAAATATTTTTCGCGGCATGAAATCGGCTAATGACGCGCTCGAGCGTGTTACAGCAGATTATATGGGAATGCTAGCTACTGTAATGAATGCGCTGGCACTTCAAGATGCAATGAAACAAGTTGGATTGGTACCTCGAATACAATCTGCTTTGCGTATTGAACAAGTTGTTGAACCTTATATCCGTGGACGCGCAATACGCTATCTGAAAGACGGCAGAGTAGTCATTTTTGCAGCCGGAACCGGCAATCCTTTTTTTACTACAGACACAGCCGCCGCTCTACGTGGCATGGAAATGAACGTAGATATCATGCTCAAGGCAACCAAGGTTGATGGCATTTACACCAGTGATCCTCAAATCAACCCAGATGCAATTCGTTTTCATAAGTTATCTTTTGATGAAGCGATTGCAAAGAATTTACAGGTCATGGATGCAACCGCATTGACCTTATGTCGCGATCAGAAATTACCATTGAATGTGTTTAGTATTTTCAAAGAAGGCGCTCTTAAACGCATAGTGACTGGAGAAGATGAAGGAACTTTAGTAACAGTTTAATCCAACAATAATATTTTGGAATCTCTTGAAACAAAGATGCAAAAGGGACAAAAGTTATGATTGCTGATGTAAAAAAATCTGCGGAACAAAAAATGCAGAAAAGCTTAGAAGCATTAAAAGTAGATTTAAGTAAAGTCAGAAGTGGACGTGCGCACACTGGTTTTCTAGACCATGTCACTGTTGATTATTATGGTGCGCCAACACCCATTAACCAAGTAGCCAATGTTAATTTAATCGATGCACGAACAATTGGCGTTATTCCCTGGGAAAAGAAGATGGCGAACGCAATTGAAAAAGCAATTCGTGAATCTGATTTAGGGTTAAATCCGATGTCTGTTGGTGAAACAATTCGCGTACCAATGCCAGCCCTTACCGAAGAACGGCGGCGCGATCTGATTAAAGTAGTGAAGCAAGAGGCTGAAGCAGTGCGTATTGCGATGCGCAATATTCGTAGAGATGCAAATGCCCAATTAAAAGAACTACTAAAAACAAAAGAAATATCCGAAGATGATGAGCGTCGCGGTCAAGATGAAATTCAGAAGCTAACTGACCGTTACATCATTGAGATAGATAAAGTTATACAAGTTAAAGAAGCTGAGCTGATGGCTGTTTGATATGCCTCAAGGCCAGAGCTCAACACGAGAAATACCTGAAACAGGTTTAATGCCTAAACATATCGCTATTATCATGGATGGTAATGGTCGATGGGCACGGAAACGCATGCTACCTCGTGTTGCCGGACATCAACAAGGCGTAGAAACTGTTCGCGGGGTTATAAAAGCTTGCATAGAACGAAATATTGAATTTTTGACCTTGTTTGCTTTTAGTAGTGAAAATTGGCGCCGTCCAGCTGACGAAATCTCCTTTCTGATGCAACTCTTTATGGGTGCATTAGAGCAAGAAATTAACAAGCTTCATGAAAATGGCATTCGCTTTAAAGTCATTGGAGATCTATCGAAGTTTGAACCCAAGATAATAGAATTCATTCATAAAGGCGAGCAATTAACTGCTAATAATACACGTCTGACATTTACTGTAGCCGCCAATTATGGAGGACGCTGGGATATTATGCAGGCCATGCGCAAAATGATGGCGCAATCAACTGGCGAGTTACCGCTTAGTTTTGAAGAAGAAAATCTGACACAATATCTTTCAATGAATTATGCACCTGAACCCGATTTATTTATTCGTACAGGTGGA
>Ga0154020_10009740_pt1 | contig 11049 bp, 8 predicted proteins | sample Klosneuvirus_201_FD_109709 | JGI IMG/M metagenome (GOLD analysis project Ga0154020, IMG submission 109709) | Active sludge microbial communities from wastewater, Klosterneuburg, Austria - Klosneuvirus_20160825_MG | ecosystem: Engineered > WWTP > Aerobic digester > Activated sludge | place...
TCGGCGAGCCGCTGATCGTCGAGGGCCTCAAGCGCCGCTTCAAGGCCGAGTACTTCACGTCGGCGGTGCGCCCGCCGGCGGTCTACCGCGGCAACCCGTTCGTGGTGGAGGTGGGCCTCGCCTACGGCGGAGACCTGCCGACCGACGAGCCGGCCGAGGTGCTGCGCTTCGCCAACCGCGTGCCGCTCCAGTACCAGCCGCGGGCGTGCGCCATCACCGAGGGCGTCTACGACACCAACTGGAAGAACTACGAGCTCGGCCAGCCGAAGGGCTCGCTCCCGGTCGGCCCCATCGCGATCTTCGTGCACCTCGCCTCGGTGTGGGTGCCGTTCACGAGCGAGGCCAAGGAGGCCGTCGCGCACTACCCCGAGGTGATCGCCGAGATCATGCTCGGCCTGCGCGAGGTCGGACGCCGCCTCGGCATCCACCTGCGCGCCCGCCAGCGCGCCCAGGCCGACGCCCAGCGCCGTTCGCTGTTCGAGCGATACATCCCCGAGCTCGCGACGGCGATCGGCAAGATCCTCGGCGAGGACCGGCTGCCCATCGCGCAGGCGTTCCAGGACGCGTTGCCCAACTTCGTCCGCATGAACGAGCCCGAGCTCGATCTGACGCCGCCCGCCGACCCGACGCCCTCCGGGGGTTCCCCGTCGATGCCGCCGCCGGCCGACGAGGCCCCCGACAGCGAGCCGCGCAAGCCCGCGGCCCCGAAGGTCGAGGCCAAGCCCGCCGCGAAGGCCGAGGCGAAGGCCCCGCCTGCAAAGGCGGCGCCCGCCAAGCCCGCCACCAAGGTGGCCCCGGCCAAGCCCGCCGCCAGGGCCCCCGAGAAGCCCGCTGCCAAGGGCAAGCCCGGAAAGCCCGGCAAGGCGCAGCAACTGGATCTCATCATCCACGACCTCAAGCGTTGAGCGACTGAAATGGCCACCAAGAAGAAAGCCCCGCCTCCGCCCCCCGCCAAGAAGGCCGCCAAGAAGCCGGCCGCGCCGACGGCCGCCAAGGGCGCCGCCAAGGAGGCCGCCGATCCGCCGCTGACCGCCGCCGAGAAGCGGGTCGCCGCCGAGAAGCGCGCGCGCGCCGAGAAGACCCTCGCCAAGATCAACCGCATGGCCAAGGGCACCCTGGCCGAGGTGAAGAAAGGCCACAACCCGGCCCTCTCCATCCCGATCCGCGCCCTCTCCAACGTCTCGTTCAACGAGAAGAAGCGCCTGATCGAGCTCGGGGACAAAGCCCAGAGCCGCGAGTTCTTCAACAAGGCGATGGCCAAGAAGTTCATGCAGACCTTCCTGGTGGCGGGCGCGGTCAAGGAGCTGCTCGACAGCGCCAAGACCACCAGCATCCGTGACCTGTTCTACATGACCAAGCACACCATCGCGGGCTCGCGCGAGAACACCTTCGACGATCAGTCGGAGAGCGATCCCGTGATCGAGGACCTCGAGGTCGGCATCGACTCGCTGCGCGAGGAGCTGCACCTGTTCGCGAACCCGCGCGGCCGGGTGGTCGGCCCGCTGGTCATCGAGGACAACGGCGACGAGATCGACCTCGCGCGCCTCGGCAGCGGGGGCTACGCGATCCCGAGCATCGTCGAGGACTACGCGGTCAAGTTCCTGCGGAGCGACGCGGAGTTCGTGCTGCTCGTCGAGAAGTTCGCCGTCTGGGCCCGCCTCAACGAGGACAAGTACTGGCGCAAGGCCAAGTGCATCCTCATGACCAGCGAGGGCCAGGGCGCCCGCGGCGCGCGCCGCCTCCTCCAGCGCATCGCGACCGAGCTCAAGCTCCCCGTCTACGTGCTCGTCGACAACGATCCGTGGGGTCTCTACATCTACTCGGTGCTCAAGCAGGGCTCGATCAGCCTGGCCTACGAGTCGATGCGCCTCGCGCTGCCGAACGCGCGGTACATCGGCATGTCCACCTTCGACTACGACAAGTACGGCCTCGGCGACAGCGCCAAGCTCGTGCTCGAGAAGGACGACATCTCGCGCGCCAAGCAGATGCTCGGCTACCCGTGGTTCGCGGCCAAGCACTGGCAGCGCGAGATCAACGGCATGCTCGAGGCCGGGTTCAAGATGGAGATCGAAGGCCTCTCCGCCCGTGGCATCTCGTTCGTGACCGAGGAGTACATCCCCAAGAAGCTGCGCGACAAGGACTGGCTGGTCTGAGATGCTGCGCGTCTCCGACGTGGAGGGCGCGATCCAGGTGTGGACGATCGACCGTCCGCACGCCGCCAACGCGCTCGACGCGGTCACGGTGGAGGGGCTCGAGGCCGCGGTCGACGGGCTCTCCAGCGGCGACGCTCGCTGCGTGATCTTGCGGGGCGCGGCGCGCGATCGAGGGCGCCCGGTGTTCGCGGCCGGCGCCGACCTCCGGGAGCTCGCCGCCGTCGACCAGGCCTCGGTCGCGCGCGCGTTCTCCGAGCGGATGATCGCGCTCTTCACGCGCTTCGAGGCGCTGCCGTTGCCCATCGTGGCCGCCGTCGACGGCGACGTGCTCGGTGGGGGCTGCGAGCTGCTCACCGCGTGCGACATCGTCGTGGCCGCCCGCTCGGCGCGGTTCTCGTTCCGCCAGGCGCGGATGGGCGTGGGCACCGGCTGGGGCGGCGCCACGCGCCTCGTGCGTCGGGTCGGCCTCGGCGCCGCGCGCCGCCTGCTCTTCACGGCGATGGACTTCGACGCCGCGGAGGCGCTGCGCATCGGGCTCGTCGACGAGGTGGCCGACGCGGCGATGCCGCGCGCCCTCGCGATGGCCGAGGAGATCGCCGCCGGCTCGCGCGCCGCGATCGCCGCGCTGAAGGCCGACCTGCACGACGCCGCCACGCTCCCCGTCGAGGCCTCGTACGCGCGCGAGGTCGAGCGCTTCGTCGAGACGTGGGCGGGGCCCGATCACCGGGCCGCGGTGGCGAGACTCAAGTCCTGACCCGGAGCGAAGGCAAGACGGCTACGTCGGGCAGATGCCGAAATCGGCGGGCATCGTGGGCAGCGCCTGGCAGACCCCGCCGTCGCTGCAGCCCGCGCCGGTCTTGAGGACGCAGATCTTCCGGCAGCGGCGCTCGCTCGTGCCCATGCACACGTAGCCCTGGTCGCACGGTTCGACCTCGCAGCGAGCGCCGTCGCGCCCGGTGCCGCGGGGCACGCAGGTGGTCTTGCCGTTGTTGGTCACCACCGTGCACGCGGTGTTCTTCGGGCACTGCAGCTCGTCCTGCAGGAGCGTGCAGTTGTCGAGCTTCACCCAGACCGGGATGCGGTCCTCGGTGCGCCCGGCGAGGTGCTTCGGGGTGCAGTAGTGGGTGCCCGCCGGATCGGGCGCCGACGGCGCGAGGGCGGCCTTGCAGCAGTAGCGGAGGCAGCGGCCCACGCCGGGCTCGTCGCCGACGCAGGCGAGGCCGGGCTCGCAGACGTCGTCGCCCGAGCAGAGCTCCTCTTCGGCCGCCTTGCCCGCGGGCGCGCACGCCGCCGTGATCTTGTTGTCGTTGCGGATCACCCGGCAGGCGAGCAGCGAGGGCGCGTCGGCCACGGCGTCTGCGCCACCACTGCCGTCGACCGCGACACCGGTGTCCTTGCCGATCGGCGTGCAGATGGTCGGAAAGTCGGGGTCGCAGAGCTCGAGGTTGCCGCAGAGGTCCTGCTTGGTGGACGCTTCGTCGGCGACGTCGAACACCTGCACCCGGGTGTCGAGCCCGGTGTCGACCAGCCCTCCACTGTCCTCGGCCCCCGTCTCGCCGGCGACGCTGCAGCTCGTGGCCGCCGCGACGCTCAGGAGGCCGAGGGGCACCACGCAGGCGAAGGCCCAGCAGGCAGGGGAGGAACGGACAGGGCGCACGAGGATTCGACCTGCACGAAGTCTGCCGAACTCGGCGCGGGCCCGCCACCAGGAACGGCGAGGATCCTGGAGAAGGACTAGAGCCCCGACTTGTGGGTCGGGACGGGCAAGACGTAGCCACCCCCGGTACCGGTGCCCGGCGGCGGAGGCGGCGGAGGCTTCCACCCCCCCGGCTGTCCACCGGGTTGGCCCCCAGGCTGTCCACCCGGCTGTCCGCCGGGCTTGCCGGGGATCTGTTTGGGCATGCCGGGGATCGGCAGACCCCCTGGGTCGCCACCAGGCTGTCCAGGCTGCCCCGGCTGCCCCGGACCCCCAGGAACCGGCTGGATCAGCATCGGCAGCACGACGTCGCGCGCGAAGAGGTTCATGTCGATGCGGATGCTGGCGGTCGCGCCGGTCGGCGTGGGCTCGAGGCCGAGCGTGAAACCACCGGGCGAGGGCGCCTCGCCGAGCAGCTTCGCGATGCCCGTGTCGGCGCGGAGGGGCGCCGAGAGGGTCGCGAACATCACGCGCGCGGGCATGGCCGCGATCATCGTGCGCACGTCCGGGTCGCCGCCGGCGCGATCCTCGGGCTTGCCGCTCGTGGCGCGCAGCAGGCGGGCCTTCGGCGTGGTGCCACGACCGAGGTAGACGTACCCGTCCTTGACCATCCACGCGATGCCGATGGGCGGCGACGCCGGCAGGTTGCCCTCCGGCGGGAGCGTGATCTCCATCGCCTCCCCGCCCTCGAACGGCGTGATCGGCCCGGGCGGCTTGTCGCCGAGGATGAACGCGAGGGTCTCGTGCGCGGCCTTCTTGGCGGCCTCGTCGCTCTTGACCTTGATGCGGATGAGCAGGCCGTTGCCGGCGCCGTTCTGTGGCGGATCGATGAAGGTGGCGAAGAGGACGTCGCCGGTGAGCACCGCAGCGAGCTGGTTGAACACCGCGTCGCGCTTGTCGAGGAGCTCCTTGGGGACCTGCACGCCGGGGGGAGGCGGCGTCGCCGCGAGCTTGCGCAGGGTCTCGATCCACACGTCGGGGAAGCGCACGGCCATCATCGACGCGGCCTCGCGCGGCGCGGCCTCGAGGGCCTGGGGCGTGCCGACGGGGAGCCCGGCGAGGAACGTGGCGAACGGGCTGCCGGCCTTGGCGGCGAGGCTCGCGGTGGCGACGGCGTTCTGGTCGCCGAAATCGGCGAACAGCTCGATCTGCTCGGCGCCGACCCACGACGAGCGCGCCGTCTTGGCGAGGTCGGTCAGGATCGAATCGCCGCCGGGCGCGACGCCACCGAGGCCCTGGCTCGCCGTGGCGAGGATGGTCTTCTCGAGGGTCTGGGTGAGGTTGCCGGTGAGCCAGTTGCGCGGCGTCTTGCCGACGACGTCGTGGGCCTGGGTGAGCGCACCAGCGTACCCTCCGAGCAGGCGACCGGTTCCCACCTCGAGGGCCGCGAGGTCGCTCGCGAGGAGCACGTGGCCGGCGGAGTAGGCGAGGTACTTGCCGGTCTGCGCGCCCTTGTAGACGTCGCCCCCGAGCTTGACCGAGTGCTCCTTGGTGGCCTTCACGCCGTCGGCGAAGTGGGCGAGGTGCTGCGGCGCGGTGGCCGTGTCCTTCACCGCGATCGCGACCACGTTGCGCAGGCCCTTGTCGCCGTCGAGCAGGAGGACGCCGAGCGGCTTGTCGAAGTCGAGGACCGCGAGGTCGGCGTGCAGCTCCTTCGGGAACCCGCCGACGATCAGCTGCGGCATGTACGGCGGGGGCGCCATCTTGACCGGCAGTCGCGGGGCGATGCGGGCGGCGAGGGCCTCGGGGCTCTTGAGCCACAGCTCGATGGCGAGGCCGGGCGGATCGTCGGTCGTGACTGGCACGGCGATCGACGCCGCGGGGCCTGCGGAGGACGACGGCGCGAGCGCTCCGGCCGCCGGCTTGCTCGCATGGCCGCGGTGGCTCCGGTGCTTCTTGAGCCAGATCCCGCCCCCGAGGGCGACGCCGGCCACGAGGGCCACGATGATGGCGCGACGGGCGAGGAGGGAGTCTTCGTCGAGGTGCTCGGCGCTCATGTCGGCGCGCCGCCTACCACGGGGCGAAAGAGCCGTCACCCAGCGGCCCGATCCGCTTTGTCGCTCCCGGACCGTCCCTGTCCGGTCCTCCGCTCCGGGGGGGGGCTCAGAGGGCGACGAGCAACCGTGCCACGGCTTCGAGCTCCGCGGCGCAGGCCACCTCGAGCACCCGCGTGCACCGCGGCGCGTAGGCGTTCATCGCGCTGTCGCCGATGCTCCAGCTCCCGCGCCGCTCCGGGTTGATCCACAGGAGGGCGCGCGCGCGGCGCCGCACGTCCTCGAGGGCCCAGGCCTCGTCGGCCTGGTAGTTGTTGCGACCGTCGCCGATCACCACCACGGTCGTCCTCCGGTCTATCACCCCGAGGTGCTCGCGGTGGAAGCGCGCGAGCACCCGCCCGTAGTTGGAGTTGTCGGTCAGCGAGACGGCCTCGCCGGCGAACACGCGGGCGAGCGCGTGGCCCACGCTCTCCTTCGCGAACAGCTTGGTGACCTCGCCGAGCTCGCTCACGAACACGAACGAGCGGGTGTCGGCGAAGAGCTCCTGCAGCGCGTAGACGAGCTCCAGCATGAAGCGCGCGGCGAGGCGCACGGAGTCGCTCACGTCGCAGAGGACCACGAGCTTCGGGCGGTCGGGGCGGCGCTTGCGCCGCTGCGGGGCCACGGGGACGCCGAGCGTGCGCCACGAGGCGCGGAGGGTGCGTCGCACGTCGATGGCGCCGGTCTCGGCGTGGCGCCGGCGTACGCGGGCCTTGCCGCGCAGCTTCTCGGCGAGGCGGCGCACCGCGCGGCGCACCTCCGCGACCTCCTCGTCGGAGAGCGAGGTGAACGGCAGGTGCTCGAGGCGCTGGCGCTGGTCCTCGCGCGGCCGGAGCGTGCGCCGCAGGAGCTCGTCGCGGACGTGGTCGCGCACCCCGAGGCGCGTACGCTCCAGCTCCTGCTCGAGGCGCGTCGCCAGTTCGTCGCCACGTTCGCCGAGCGCGCCACGGAGCGCCGTGCGCAGCGCGCCGAGGCCCGCGCGCGCCCGCGACATGCCCACGTGGTCGAGCGCGCGCTGCGTGTAGAAACCGATCTGCAGCTGCGTCGTGAGGCCCTCGAGCGCGCGCACGAGCTCGGGGCCGCGCAGGAGGCGGGTGAGGTCGGCCCCGCCCGAGAGCCCGACGAGGGTGGCGATGCCGGAGCCCTCGGCCTCTGCGGCGAGGATCTCGGAGAGCACCGCGAGCTCCGCCTCGGTGAAGCCCTCGAGGCGCAGGCGCTCGAGCAGATCGACGGGGCTCGCGGTGTGCGCGTCGAAGAAGCGCGTGAACACCTCGTCGAACACGGGGCGATCGGCGGCGCGCTTGACGAGGCAGGCGGCGAGAGCGTCGTGCACCTCGGCGCGGTCTCCGAGGCCCACGGTCGAGAGCGCGCGCGCCGCGTCGATCACCTCGGGTGGGGCCACGGGCAGCCCGCGTCGCCGCAGCACCGAGCAGAGCTCGACGAGGATCCGGACCCACGCGCGCGGGTCCACCGGCGCGCCGACCGCGGGGGGGCTCACGGCTCTTTGACGAGCGCCTGGATCAGCTGCTCGGTGCGCTTGACCTGCCCGAGCTCGAAGCCCACCGCGACGTCGCGCACGATGCCGTGCTTGTCGACGAGGACCGAGGAGGGCAGGGCGGGCGCGGAGAGGCGCACCGGCAGGAGGTCGCTCGGATCGGCCGCCACCGTGTAGCCGACGCCGTTCTTGGTCGACCAGCCCGAGAGGATGGGTACGTCCTCGGGCGAGACCGCCAGCACGGTGAGCCCGGCGTTGCCGTACTTGGCGTGGAACGCGTGATAATACGGGCCGAGCTGCAGACACGGGCCGCACCAGGTGGCGAACAGGTCGAGCAGCACCACGCGCCCGTCGAGCTTGGGATACGACACCGGCCCGGGGCCCGAGACCAGCTTGAGCGGCGGGAGGTTCGGGAGCTTCTCGCCGACGAGCTCCATGCGGAAGATCGCCTCGGGCGAGGGGCGCGCGACGAGCGTGGCGGTGACGCTCGCGAGCTTTCCGCCGCGCAGCACCTCGAGGACGACGGAGCCGCCGACGCCCTTGGCGACGACCTTCGCCGACACGTCGGCCGGGCTCGCGACGCTCGCGCCGTCGACCTTGAGGATGCGATCGCCGTCGAAGACGCCCCCCTTGGCCGCCGGTGATCCGCGGACCGCGTGCAGCACCACGACGCCCACGCCGGCCTTGGCCTTCTCCATCGTGACCCCGAGCCACGGCCCGCCTGGCGCCGCCCGGGCGGTGCGCAGGGAGAACGCAGGCAGCGCGGCGAAGGCCAGGCCACCGAGGGCGAGGCCACCAAGGGCTCGGACGACAGAGCGACGTTGCACGCGACCAGGAGAAGGTAGCACGTTCGTGCTAGAGGGAGGCGGTGCGGAGGGCTTGGCTCGTGGTGCTCGGCTGTGGCTGGGCCTCCCCCTTCGCCTTCGCGTGCCGCGAGCCCATGGATCCCGTGGGGGTGAGCCACAAGGACACGCCGCCGCCCGCCTCTGCGAGCAGCGCGGTCGCGTCGGGCACCCCGTGGTCGTACGCCACCGTCGCGAGCACCTGGCCGCGGGCGAACCCCCAGCGCTTCGTCTCGCACGGGCACTGGTTCGGGCGCTACGACGCCGACGTCCACGTCAAGGGCTCGGCCGCGGAGTACGTGGCGCTGGGCCCGGGTGGCAAGGTCAAAGAGGGCACGGTGGTGGCCGAGATCCTCGTCGAGCGGATCTCGGAGCTGCCGGGCCCGGTGTTCGCGATGGAGAAGACCGCGGCGGGGTGGGTCTACGTGGAGACGGACGCGCGCCGCAACGAGGTCCGTCGGGGTCGCCTCGAGCCGTGCGTGACCTGCCACGCGCAGGTCGCCGATCAGGACGAGCTGTTCGGCGTGCCCGCGAAGTGACGCTCGAGCGCCGCGAGGAGTGACGGGACCGTGTAGGGCGACGCCTCGACGGTGACCGCGATCCCCGCGCGCGCGCACGCCTCGCTGGTGATGGGGCCGATGGTCGCGACGACCACGCCCGAGAGCAGACGGGCCGCGTCCGGCACGTGGGCGCACAGGTTCTGCACCGTGGAGCTCGCGGTGAACAGCACGACGTCGAGCTGGTGCGCCTCGAGGGTCGCGCGGAGCGCGGCGAGGATGGACTCGTCGGGGGCCCGCGTGCGGTAGGCCTCGACGACGTCGACGCGGGCGCACACCGCGCGGAGGGCGTCCGGCAGCGCATCGCGCGCGACGGCGGCGCGCGGCAAGAGCACCGCGGCCTGCGCGCACCTTGGGCCGAGGGCCTTCACGATGGCCTCGGCGAGCGCTTCGCCGCGGTGCTCCTCGGCGACGAGGTCGGGGCGCACGCCGTGGCGTTCGAGCGCGCGCGCGGTGCCGGGACCGATGACCGCCACGAGGCGACCGGCGAGGGCTCGGGCGTCGTGGTGGGCGGTCGCGAGCGCCGTGAAGAAGGCCTCGACGCCGTTCTCGCTGGTCAGCGCGATCACGTCCCACCGGCTCGGGTCCGCCGCGGCCGCGGCGAGGGGCGCCGGGTCTTCGGGCGGGCCGATGAGGATGGTGGGGAGCTCGATCGGCTCCGCGCCGCGCCGGCGCAGGCCCCGCACGGTCTCCTTGGCCTGGTGGGCGGCGCGCGTCACGAGGACCCGCTTGCCGCGGAGGTGCTGGGGCTCCGGGGTCTCCCGCACGAGCAGCTCGACGCCCGCGTCCACCGCGGCGGTGATCTCGGCGTCGGCGTCGCCCAGCCCGACGAGCCGCACCACGTGCTCGCTGCGCGCGCGCGTGAGGGCGCGATCGATCGGTTCGGCGTCGGCAGCCTCGGCGGTGCGAACGAGCTCGAGCATGCCCTCGTCAGTAGCCGGTCGCGGCCGGCGGCGCGATCGAACGCGGGGGCAGGGGCGCGTCGACCGTGGGGAGCTCGATCACGAAGGTGGTGCCACGGCCCTTCGGCGCAGCCACGACGAGCGTGCCGTGCGCGCCGTCGACGATGCCACGGCACACCGCGAGCCCGAGGCCCGTGCCCTTGCCGACCTCCTTGGTGGTGACGAACGGCTCGAACAGGGTCTCGCGGATGCGCTCGGGGATGCCCGGGCCGTCGTCCTCGACGAGGATGCGCACGCGGTGCTTGCCCGCGCGCTCGGCGCGGAGGCCGATGCGCGAGCCGCCGCCCTCGCCGATCGCGTCCGCCGCGTTGAGCACGAGGTTGAGCAGCACCTGCTGCAGGCGCGCCCCTGGCAACCGCACGGGAGGGAGCGCGGGCTCGACGTCGAGCGCGACCTCGACGTCCCGCAAGGCCTTCTGCGGCGTGAGCAGCGCGACGACCTCGGCCGCGACCTCGGCCACCGCGCACGAAGCGTCGGGCGCCGGCGCGGCCGGATCCTGGCCCGAGCGGGCGAACTCGAGCAGGTCGCGCATGACGACGTGCATGCGCTCGGTCTCCCGCTTCATCCGCTGGACGAGGTCGTGGCTCTCCTCGTCGAGGCCCGAGAGCAAGAGCACCTCTTCGAGCCCGAGCAGCGCCGCGAGCGGGTTGCCGACCTCGTGCGCCAGACCCGCGGCCAGGCGCCCCACCGAGGCCAGGCGCTCGCTGCGCACGATGGCGTCGCGGGCGGCCAGCAGATCGGCGCGCGCGGCCTCGAGCTGGCGCACCTTGGCGGCGAGGCTTCGCTCGCGCTGGACCAGGAGCCCGGTGGTGGCGGCGATCGCGCGCCCGAGCTCCACCACCTCCTTGGCGCCCCCGCGCGCGGGATCGAGCAGCCGCAGGCTCGGGTGCGGGTCGTCCGAGTCGGCGTCGCCGCGCGGCCTGCGCTCCGCGATGCGCGCGGTCGCGACGGCGAGCGCGCCGACCGGTCGCACGATGAGGCGCGTGAGCAGCGTGTACGCGAGCGTCAGCAGGATGACCGCGAAGCCCGCGGTGTAGAACGCCAGCAGGCGCAGCAGCGGGGCGGCGCGCGAGGCCTCGTCGCCGATCCGGAGCGCGACCTGCACGACGCCGCGCTCGCTCGCCACCTCGGTCGCCACGTAGGGGCCGAGTCCCGGCGCGTCTCCCCGCAGCGTGTGCTCGCCGGCCTGGGGTGCGTGGGTGCGCAGCGCGCCGAGCGCGGCCTCGTTGCCGACCTCGAGCGCAGGCCTCGCCGGGCGCGTTACCCGGATCGCCACGACGCCTTCCCGAGCCGAAGCGTCGAGCGACGCCA
>Ga0154020_10009741_pt1 | contig 11049 bp, 15 predicted proteins | sample Klosneuvirus_201_FD_109709 | JGI IMG/M metagenome (GOLD analysis project Ga0154020, IMG submission 109709) | Active sludge microbial communities from wastewater, Klosterneuburg, Austria - Klosneuvirus_20160825_MG | ecosystem: Engineered > WWTP > Aerobic digester > Activated sludge | place...
GCTCCCTTCTCTCACCCTCCCGAGGGATACGTTCCCACGATGATCTCACCCTTTTATGTTCACAATTATGGTACTCTCATCTTCGTCGCCTCATTTTATGTTTGACTTTATTGTTTTGTGAAGGCTCTGAGGTCCCTCTCGTTGGACCGAATCGACTCCACGTCCCTTTCGTAGCCTGCGGTGATCTTTCTGGCTTTGACTCTGACCAGTCCTATTCCTTCGACCCCTCTGCATCTCCGGTACCACTCACCATCTATTTTCTGAGAAGGAATTTGCCATCTTTATCTTTCGTCATAGACAGTTGTAATGTCTTGTTCGCAGGCAGTGGAAGTCGTTCAAATGCCTATCAAGCCGCCGTATGAGCGCGCCGTCGAGATGAAGCGCTCGAATCAAATCCACGAGATGCACAAACTTGCTGACCAATAATTAATTGTAAATTCTATATCTTGCCGTTCTCAAAAGTAAAGCCAGCCTCTTGATGGACCCCGGCTCGCGGCGACTTGATTGTCTTTCTCAACTTTTTCGGGTGTTCTCGAATTACTCCCACTCAGGTCCGTCACGTGTTCATTCCGTCTCTTGTTGGTGTTTTTACAATGGAGGTCGAGATTAAGAATCTTCGCTCTCTATTTGATCTTGGTTTCATTCAGCAAGAAGAATTCGATCGTCGCAAGGCGTTGATTGAGGCTTCTCGAGTCGTCACCTCCACCTCCTCCTCTACCTCGACCTCGGTCCCCGCGCCTGTCGCGCCTCTTGTGGTTGCTTCCACTTCGGGAGCTCTTGATTCAGCTTGCATCGCAGCGCAACTTGAGGTGGTTAAGCCTTCGCAGGTGGGCTCGTATTCGCGCTTCAAGGACGAGCAGCCTCTCGGTATCACTTCCTTGATATTGCTCGTCGAATGCTCGAGCCTCCGCTCTGCTGTTGGCGCGCTTGCGTTTCATTAATGTTTTTTATCATATAGTGGAGCGCCAAAAGTTGTCGACGAAGCTGGCGAGGAACTACCCCGACTCGGTGCGCATCATTGTCGAGGCCAGCGACCTTCGCTTCCCTTACGTGAAGCTTCTGGTTGCCTCTTCCTCGACAAGATCGCAATGGGACAGCGCAATCCGCAAGCAACTGGGTGGGAAATTCCCAGAAAGTTCTCTGCTGAAGTTGGCCATCCCAGGGGACGACATTATCGGCGACGGTCCTTTCCTCCGCTTTGTCCACAATCAAGGAGTCCACTTTCCTAACGTTGTCCTTTGTTAGACATGAAAGCGAGCACGCTGTTCGCCAAGCACAAAGACGAAGACGGATTTGTGTATCTAACAGCGCGATTCTAATGGGCCAGCGATGGTGACCCTCGTGAGTATATTTATAGTCTTGTAATATTAGTATCCAATAAATCCCCATGGCGAGTTGAAGGAGTCATGAGTGTTTTTTTCTGTTTATTTGTCAATGGGGCAGTGGTAGTGACGATGCACTCAACTTTGTGAAAAGAAATAAAGCGCGGGGAGATAGCTGAAGACAAAGGTATAACGCTACTAGAGTCACATGGTTTTCGGGTTTAGAGGAAGTACTCTGGCGTGGTGCGCGTCACGTGGATCTGATCGCTCTTTGAGCGAGGAGCCGCGTCGAACTGCTGCATGAGGGTCTTGAACTCGTCGTCAATCTCCATGATGGCAGCCTGGTTACCGCAACGGTAGCAGTAGTTGGGCGCAGAGAAGAGGGTCAGCAGCTGCTGATTGTGTGTGTAGTTGTAACCCTCCATGACAAGCTGGTGGGCGCGCACGGTGAGAGTGAGTCCGTTGCTAAGGTTCCAGCGCGCGGTGATGTCCTCGCCGAAGGTGTAGCCAGCGCCGCGGGGAGAGATGCCCCAGCCGACGCGGTCGTCAGGATCGGACCAGATGAGGTCGCAAATTGGACCCTCGTGAGGAACCTCGTGGAAGCGATCGAGGTTGCGGATGTGGTCGAGGGAATCAATCGAGGGCGAGAGGCCGCCATGGACGCAGAAGACCTTCTCGTCGACGAGAATGGTCAGCGGCAGGAAGTCGAACAGATCGGTGAAGTACTTCCAGACGTTAGGCGATCCGTAGTGCTTCAAGCACTGATCGTAGAAGCCGTAGACCTGGGTGATCTGGCGCGACTCGTGGTTGCCGCGGAGGATATGGATGCGCTGGGGATAGCGGACCTTGAGGGCGACGATGAGCGAGACGGTCTCGATCGAGTAGAAACCGCGGTCAACGTAATCGCCCAGGAACACGTAATTGGTATTCGGGACTAGAGGAAAACGTAAGGCAAAAAATTCGGAAGAAAATACTGAAAAGGAACGGGAGGGAGCAAAACACTTCGCAACCCAGGAAACAAAAAAAAAGCGGGCAGGGAATGAATACGGAGCTCTACGAGGAGCAAAGCAAATCTCATAAGAGAATGAGATGATCAAATGATATAAAGGGCGACATAACATGGGGAAAGCATCTGGGCGTCAGGGCAATGGGCAAGAAGGGAGGGCAAATCCGCGAAAATGCTTGTCAAGATGGAGGAGCGCCCTCCAAGCGCCCCCAAACACAAAAATGATCAACAGTTAAGACAAAGGGGAAAGAAAGAAAGAAAGCGGAGGCCAACGGAGCCTACAGAGGCGACACGAGGGAGCTGCGGGGAATTCGACAATCGCAGCCCTCCACAGCCTCCCTATGGTCGCTTGAAGAGAAATATAAAAGGGTTTCGACGTACGAGGGCCACCAATGGCGAAGAGCTCGATCAGGTCATACCATTGACCGTGGATGTCGCCGACTAAAGTAACAGGAGAAGAGACATGCTGGACGTTCGTCTCCTTCTGTAGGACCTCGCGAGCTTTTAGGCAAAGCGATTTAACATCCTCCTCGGGCAAAGATTTGCACTGGAAGAGCTTCTCGAGCCACCTCTCAAGCTCAGGGTATGAAGCAAACTCGTCGGCCATTCTCACAGCAAATCACTCGGAATTATCACAAGCGAGCTGCTCAGTGGCGAAAATAAGATGCTAAATAAAATAGCTAACTAAAAACTCGTCGCGGGCGCCAGGGGAAGGCTCAAAGGGCCGCAGAGCAAAACGTCCGAGGTGGGGACGATCGGAGCCCGCAGGTCCCTCAGTTTTTCCGGTCGCCTGGCGCGATCAGCGCTCAATGCGTGTCTCCCCTTTATAAAAGAATCCGCCCAGAAATCCACCTAGTCAAACCGAGAGAACTAAAAGACAATGGAAACAGAGAGACAACGCCACACAAACACAAGACGAGCTTCCCGGGAATCCCAGTTTTTATTGATGTTTTTGGTCTCAGAAGAAGACAGAAGCGCTTTACTGAGCCTCCTCAACCTTATCACCGTTGATGACAAAGCGAAGACCGCACTTACCACAGTAGTGACGCTGCTGCTGGCCCTCAGCAGTCATGGCGGCCATGAAGACGCCAGGACCGCAAATGTCCTTGGGGCAGTCACGACGAAGGCGAGTGATCTTGCCGCTCTTCTCGTCAACCTGGTAGTACTTCAAGGTCGCGAGTTTCACCTTTTTGTGCTTGTGGGCAGCCTTCTTGGGGGATTTGTAGACTTTTTTCTTGCGCTTCTTGCCACCACCACGGAGGCGGAGGACGAGGTGGAGGGTCGACTCTAAACGGAGGGGTAAGGAGGAGAGTGAAGAGATAAAAAATTCATTTTTGGGCAAAGAGGACAAGCGCAAAGGAACCAATATCGAGATCACACGAAGGAACGAGGCCCAAGGAGCAAGGGAGCGCGCACCCTTCTGAATGTTGTAATCGCTGAGGGTTCGTCCTTCCTCCAATTGCTTGCCAGCAAAGATCAAGCGCTAATCAAGAGGGGTGTGACCAAACGGAAAAAGGTCATAGGCGGTGGGAAAGGGATCGTACTTGCTGATCCGGGGGAATTCCTTCCTTGTCCTGGATCTTCTGCTTGACATTATCAATGGTATCACTCGGCTCGACCTCAAGGGTAATGGTCTTACCCGTGAGAGTCTTGACCTGTACGAGAAAGAGGTAAGAAGAAAAAATGAATTACACGCGACGGGGAACGACGGTCTGGGATCAGGCCAGGGGGAGAACAGCAATTTCGCACGAAGATCTGCATTGATGGCTGCTCTTGTCTAGACAAAGGTCCTGACTAAGGGTGGAACGAAGAAGGGCAAGCGGACCTGGCCTCGCAATGAAGGAGGTCATGAACGAGCGGAACTGAGAATTCTGTGTCCGCCTCGAGGGGGTCCTTTCATTCGTCGTCTTCTTTGACCCGTCTTATTGCCATTCCTTTGCTTTTTCTATTTATTCTATAGACATATCTAATTTATTGAAATATGGATTTGTCCAGTGACGAGGGAACGAGAGTGGATTTGGACGAAGTCGTTGTCGATTCTGAACCACGACGTCGACACTCGCTCAGCCTCGTCAGCATCCGTGTCTTCTCCCCCTCGCGAAATACTCTAAATTTACCAGTCAACGTTGATTTATCCATTGCCGAGTTGGAACTTCTGGCACGCTCCTAATCTTTCGTCGACTTCGCCGACGACCTCGACCTTTTTGTATTGTTGCCAGTCAGACTGATTCCCCCCGATTCCTTTAGATTCGGAATGCCTATTCGCTGGGAGAAAATGCGCGATTGCGTTTGTTTTTTTCTGGACGCGTGCTGGGAGGAGAAACGAGCATCGCGTCTCTGGTGGACAAGAGCGACTCAGCGACTCCCCTTCTGACGATTCACTGCGCTATCACATTTCCTTCTCCAGCCGCTGTCTCTTCAAGTCAATCTCAGCCCTCAAACACTGAAGCGCCTTTGAGGCGAGGAGCTCGTCGAGACGGAGAGCGGCTTGTACCAACAAACGACGACGCCGAGCCCATCCTTGGATTTGACCGTCTTCGTTACATGGGCTTCTCGACTGAGGAAATCCGCCTCGCTCGAGTCCAATTCCGCTCCTCTTTGGCGAACCTTGTTCGAGGTCGGCGACAAGGGGGCGCCGCTCTTACTGAGAGGGCCATTCGTGAACTCGAGGAGCGCTTTTTGAATGGCGAGGAAACCGCAGCTCAAGGACTCAGCCCGCCAGAGCGAATGGAGCCCCTGGCTGACAACGACGAACCTGAAGAAGGCACTAACTTTGACCTTCTCTTTGGTATGCTTTTCCATTTTCATATACACCCTTGCTCGCTCTGAGTTTGTGTTGCAGGCCTGATGATGGGCTTTTTGCTTGGGCTCCTGGTTATCTATTGGGTGTGGGAGCGGACCTCGAAACATCTCACCAGGCGTCGTGTGGTGGGATTGATTGTGGGCCTCTGCGCAAACATGATCATGGCCACCTTGCACATCATGCACCGATGAAGGATTTCCCTCTTCACGATGCTATAGAAGGGACAAGGAGGCGGAATGCTGACCGGACCCCCTCAACGATGTGGGACTTCGTGGTGGTGGTCCTTTCACGGCGGCTAGTCTGAGGCGATTGGCTGACTTAGGACGAATAACCACGAAGAACGAGTCCTTATCGAGGAATTCCATACAGTTTTTTCGGCTCTATCGTAGATCTCAATAAAATAATCGATTCGCTTTAAGATTCGGCCCTCCTTTAGTAGATCTCGACTCTCGAGCTCTTTGCCGCTCGGCGGTCAAGGTCGACAACCGTGTCATGGGGACCTGGACTACAATCACAATTCTACTCTTGCTTAGTCTTCTTTGATGTCAAAACTGCAAAAGGTTCAGAAGGCTCAGAAGGCTCACCAGTCCATCGCGTCGGCGAAGCCAGGCCTCAAGCGTAAACGCGAAGACGACGAGCCCGTACTCTCGCCTGCCAAAGAGGTCGAGGCTCCTACCGAGGCTCCTAAAAAGAAACAAAAAATTAATGCACCCAATGAGAATTGGAAGAAACTGTTGGTGCGTCCCTCGCAAAATCCCGTGGAAATTTGCTGCTGTTCGTCGAGGTTCCCTCGCTCCATGCCCTCGCCCTCACTCCGTCCCTTGCTCCTGGCCGCTTCACCACCAAATAATATTCCCCATTGCTGTATTAATATAACTTTGATTATATTTCGCGGGTCTCACTTGAGGAATTGATCCCCTTTGACTTGTTCTTGTCTTTCGACCCGCTGTCATCCAGCTCAGTGGCTTTCGGTGGGCGAATTGGGTTGATCTCATTTTGGTGATGAAAATCACGATCTTTGATAGGCAACCATGCCAAAGACAGAGCCGAAGCCGAAGCCAGGTTGGCTGAAGAAGCGCGAAGAGAAGCGAAAGCAGGAGGTACTCTCCCTCGCTCCGTCGGCGCGCGATTTATATGTTCTTGGAATGACTCGAACATGAGCAGGAGGAGAAAACCAAACCTTCTAAGGAGCAGACCAAGAGCGGCGAGAAGATCCGCGAGAAGGCGGAGCGCAAGCTCGCCAAGCCGACCAGCGACTCTAAGGAGGTGACCAAGGTACTGCGGCGTTCATTTTTTCCATCGGCTTGGGTCCTTGCTGAAGTACGTGCAGGTTCTTGGATTAGATTGTGAAATGGTTGGTGTCGGCCCCCAGGGCCGCGATTCGGCTCTGGCTCGAGTCGTTATTATCAACTCTTACGGCAACATCATCTATGATAAGCACGTCAAGGTACTCCTGAGGTCCTCATTTTCCTTGTTAGTAAGCATTGACATCTTCTGTCAGGCGAAAGAAACCATTGTGGACTACCGAACCAAATTCTCAGGAATTCGCCGCGAAGATATGTTGGGCGCCTTTCACTTTGACGAGGTTCAGCGTGAGGTGGCCGATCTGATTAAGGAGCGCATTGTGGTCGGACACGGTCTTAAAAACGATTTTGCTGTATGAGCACCTTATCTCCCTGAGAGGTTGCCGACGAGAGAACCTGACATTTTGTCTAGGCGTTGATGTTGCATCACCCTTTCCCCCTGACTCGTGACACGGCCAAGTACCGCGGCGTGCAGCGCGCCAAAGGGCGGCCTCATGCGCTCAAGTATCTGGCCAAAACTCTGCTCGGCGTAAAGATTCAGACTGATGAGCACGATCCGGTGCACCTGTTTGGAGCTGTTTGTCTCGAGACGGTCTCATCTTCCCTCTACAGGCCGAAGACGCTCGTGCGGCGTTGCTCATCTACAAGAAGCTCAAGAAGGAATGGGAGCTGAAGATTGCGAAGAAAAAGTATGGCAAGGCACTTGGCAAAGTCAAGGAGAAAAAGGGCCCAGGGATGTTTGGTGGCGGTGAGGATAGCAGTGACGACGCGGACGATGCCCTGCCCGCTAACAGGAAGAGCCGCTTCAACATGGACAGCGATGACGAGGAGAGCGGCTCCATGGAAGATCGCAGCTACGGCGAAGAATTGAGCGATGACGAGTAGCGATACCCCTAGATTGTATTATCTTCTGAAGCTAAATCCGAGCTTTTCCGATGCACAACCGTGTGAAATGAAGCTGAAAGCAAAAATGAGTTCTTCAATATCTTAGAATCGGAGAGCGGAATTTCATGATGAGTAGAGGGCAACAATGAGTCTGGGTGGCCTCTTATGAGCGCCAGAATGGGATTGGTGGAAGAAGAAAAATTAAGTGAGAAGAAGGATTCGTCAAGATGGCGACGATTCAAGAATTAGGTATCTTCTGGTGATAGGGCTTATTGTTCTTCCTGTGGCTGCTCAAATTGCTGCTCCTCAGCTAGAGCGAAATATAAAAAATTAACATGATGAGTCGAAAGAAAAGGAAATAGAGGAGTACCACCACCCTCCTGCTCGCCAGTAGTGGCGGTGGCTCCAGCTTGAGCCTGCGCCTGGATCTCCTCTTGTTGCTTCTGAATGCTGAGCGCCTCATCGGATCCCTTGGCTGGAAGCTCATGAACAGTCCCCTAAAGAGAAAGAAGAAGAAAAAGAGAAGTTAGGTCCGGCCAATGCAATTCGGAAGTGCCTTCTCGCGATACTCGCGAGCCAGGGCGACGAGGTTGGTCATCCAGTATTGCATATCAGGAGTGCCACGGAATACCTAGATTCGAGAATCGGAAAAAAGCTAGTATGAGGAAAAAGAAACGAAGAACCTCCGCGCGCTCAAGGAACCATTTCAAGGCACGGGTAGGGCTCTCCTTGTACATCTCAATGACTTTCGCCTCAATCGTAGCAGGAGAGACATCCTCGCCTGTCAAGCAGTTTAACGAATGAACATGAAAATTGCAAAAGATACAATATTACCTTGGCGTTTCAGTGAATCGACGAAAGACTCACGAGGATTCGACTGACCTCCCTGACGACCTGCAGCACCGCCCTGAGCTCCAGGGGCACCAGGGCCAGTCTCTGTAAAGATGAATGTCAACAGTCCGCAAAATGACAAGAATAATTATAAGAGAATTCAGCAAGAGGACAAGACTCGGCATCGTACTGGAAGCAGAAGCAAGATTGCAATTGCAAGTTTTGCCATCAATAAAAGGACTGGGATTAGCGACAGCCAAAGCAGCGGCATGGGGATTGACAAAGGTCACCTGGGGAAGGGAACGGGGGAATGAGGTCAAAAAAGCAAAAACAAAAAAGGTCAGAGGCGATAGCGCTTGAGGGGACCAAAGGATGCAAATGGGGCGAAAGGAAGGCATACGAAGCCAAATCCTTTCGAGCGACCAGTGGCCTTGTCGGTCACGATTTTCGACTCGACAATCTGACCTATAACAAAAATGCTTTCAATCGAGAGGCAAAAGCAACAAGACAACGAGCAATTCGAAAATAGTCACAACATGAGCGAGAATGTTGTGAGGGCGAGGGCAAAATTGAAAGAAGCACGAACGAGCAGCGACGTCGACCTCAAAAAACATTCGCGTCCACCTCGAACAAGAACGATTCATACTGAAAAATTTCAATTGCCAAGGAAGAGAATTGGACATGGAAACAGGTCACAACGGGCATTAGGGTACGACATGATCAAGGTCCGTGGTCGATGCGCAGGACAAAGACGAGAGGACAACAGAACATCGAACGCGGCAAAAGACAGACGAAACATCAAAATATTTTGAGAACTAAATAAGAATTATCTCAAGTGGAGACAGGGGGCGACGGGGGGAGGGAGCAGCAGTGGACCTCGTCATGAAGAAACCTGCGCAAACAGAACAAGAGACACTGCCATCTTCCGTTTATTAAAAATATTTGGTACCATATCCGGAAAAGTGCATGGCGAGCGTGTATTCCGTGGTGTGGGGGGCGAGACCACCGATGAAAATCTTCGAGTCGCTACGGTCGTCGTTCATCTTTCGGGATTCAAGGCAACCAAGTAGCGAATGACGAGAGCGTGTCTCTCATCGATAATTCTCAAACGAAAAGTTGATTCACGTCTGTCGCCGAAGAAGTCGACCTGAATCGCCTCTTGAGATGTACGCTTACAAAGTACACTTCCAACAGTTTTTTCAAAACTGATCGAACTGGACCATGCATGCTGATGTTGCCATCAGCGAGGGGTAAGGCCCAACGTCTCTCAGGCCGTGTAGCCAAAGAGAATTGCATTCCTTAGCAGGATGTTCCGAGCAGCATGAGCGTCACGATCGATAACCAGACTGACCACAAGTCTTGGAGGTGTACCGGTAAGCTTCGTCACTCTGACACCGCGTAACCTTAGTTACCTTACTAGATTCAGAAGGAAGACCAGGTGATCATCGCACGCGCTGTCTATGAGCTGATCTTGCGCTGATTGCGGATGACCATCTGCTGCGTTTCAAACGAGGGCAGAATGACGCTGTAGTTTGCCACGAGGAACTTGGCGACCTTCTTGTGACACTCGTCGATGACTCAGGTTCCACACGCGCCATTGCATCTTGCGCCAGGCACGACGCAACTAGTAGTAGTACTACTCCGGGGGAGTAGATCCGGTAGCGGCCTTGTGACGCAACACTACGAGGAGTCAGGACGAGTTTTTGGTACACTGAGTTGGTAAGCTGGCCAAATGAAGTAGGGCTCGCCATCTCCAGAGGCATGGGGATCAAGCTGTCGCTCGCCATCTCCAGAGGCATGGGGATTACCAGATAGCAGTGGCCGAGGCGCGTGTGAACCAACTTGCAGTCATAGTCCACTGTGTCAGGGAGTGCCTCTGCAGCACGAAGCGGCTCCTTGCCAAAGGATCTGGTGTAGAACGCTCCCTTCCAAAACAACTTGCCACGAATCATGATGACCTCTTGAGGTGACTTTTTGCTGCGAACTTGAGATGGTCTTTGTTCTTGCACTTCTTGAGAGACAGCGTGCCAGAGAGACCGCTTCTTCTTATCGCGGAGAAACAAGTGTTTTTTGCACAGAGTTGCATGGGATTCCCTTTACGAGAAAGTAGAAGAATGGTATGGCGAGGTGAATGAGTACGCCGAAAAAGAGGGACTACCAAATGGGACTGTCGATTCAAACTGTCGGTCTCGCGCGGCCTCTTCGCGATTCTGCTCTGGAGCGTTCGTCTCAAGATTGGAGCTTGGCCTTACTGTTTCATACTGTGAATTGATCTGGGATGTCAAACTTCTCTGGCAGGAGAATAGATCGAGGTCTCCTGCAAGCCTGGAGGAAAATCATCAACAAGAGAGTTCAATCTTTTGTTTAATTTTATTTTGAGGCCTCACGCGCCAGATCTGCGCATCAAGGCTATTTTTTGGGGCGTTGTGTTTTTGGACAAGTGGACCTCGACTAACCTTTTAACGGTTAGACTTGGCGACACGCTCGATCTCCTCTTTCTTCTTGAAGGCGTAGCTGTTAGGCGACTCCTTGGCGCAGTTGATGAGCTCGTCAGCGAGGCACTCAGCAATCGACTTGATGTTGCGGAAGGCGGACTGGCGGGCACCCTGGGTGATCAAGTAGATCGCCTGGTTGACGCGGCGGAGGGGCGAGACGTCGACGGCCTGGCGGCGGACGACACCACCAGAGCCGACACGGGTCGAGTCCTCACGAGGACCACCTAAAAATTTGAAATAAGCTGGATATAAAAAGAAAAAAGAGAGCAAAAGGGTTGAGCAGGGGAGAGGGTCATATTTTTTTTGGGACGCACCGTTGATGACGGCATCGACGACGATCTGGAGAGGGTTCTCACCAGTGACGAGGTTGATGATCTCAAAGGCGTGCTTGACAATGCGGACA
>Ga0154020_10009743_pt1 | contig 11048 bp, 11 predicted proteins | sample Klosneuvirus_201_FD_109709 | JGI IMG/M metagenome (GOLD analysis project Ga0154020, IMG submission 109709) | Active sludge microbial communities from wastewater, Klosterneuburg, Austria - Klosneuvirus_20160825_MG | ecosystem: Engineered > WWTP > Aerobic digester > Activated sludge | place...
ATCGTCACCGTGCCCGTAAGGCCGCGGCCGCCTACGCAGCCAATGGTGTAAGTGCCTTCGTTGGCATCGTTGTTGTTAATCGTAACGGTGAACGAGAACGAACCCGAACCCGCCGCAACAGTGATCGGTATCGTCAGAGTCACCGTGGTGCCGGCAGTGATGGACGCCGAAAGCGTGGGAGAGCCATGCGTGCAATTGACTGCCGCGGAAGTGGTTACCGAGGCGATGGTCAACGCCGTGCTCTGGCCGAGGTTCGCAACAGAGAATGTAACGTTGCCGCTACCGCCGGGAGCGAAGCAGCCCGCGCTGACATTGGTCGAACCAGAGGCAATCGAACCGGTCGGACCAAAACCAACCTTCTGCACATCGATTTCCGGATTCGGCGCGGTTCCGCTCGGCACCGTGACCAGATCCAGAATGATGTGCATCGGGAATCCCGTGATACCTTGAGCAATCGTCGTGACAATCGAAAGATCGGTGATGCTGCAAGGCACGGAGACGATGTAACCAGGCGCCAATTCACCCGCTTGATTGGACCCGATAAAAAACGAGCCACCCACCGCCGAGTTGTTGGGCGTAAACACTTCCACCACAATTCTTTGACCGGTCGTGACGTTGACCGGCAGGCTGAGTGGAATTGTCTGGACCGTGGTGTTCCAGAGAGCATTACCCGGGGTGAGAACATTCGTAGTCACGCCGATTTGCGTCAACGACGCCAGCGTTGGAGTTCCAGAGGCGATGCTCGTCGTGTACAACTTGATTTGCATCGGATTGGGGCCGCCCGTGTCCTCTTCAATGCCAAGGCGCACGGAAGTGATCGTTGCATTCGCGGCGATGTTGTATGCCCTGTAGTACGAGTTGTCGGAATGATACCCGCCAACCGTGCAAGCGATTGAATTGTTGTTAGTTACCGTGTTGTTGTCCGTTGACTGCGTCAACGTCTGCGCTGCCGCGGAAGCGGCGCCGATGGCGCATATGGCCAGCAACGCTGCTCCTAGAAACCAGTTCGTTCGAAATCGCATGTATTCATTCTCCTCGGTCGCTGCCCAAGCTTGCCCTCAAATAGCCTCACCGCGTGGACGCCCACGCTCACAAGAATTCCCGATTGGATGACTGGTCCCCAAACGACAATGCTACCCGGGGGTTCGGGCGATTCAATTCACAAATATGTCATGCGGCATCGAACGATTGGTTATTTGGACGTCCCCCTCGCCCTGCTATACCTCTCGCAGGAGACAACATGGCCAAGAACTACACACTCACCGCTTCCATGCGCGACGCCTTCAAGACTGACTTTTCCGTGCGCTCGCACAAACTCGTCGCCGACGAACCCCTTGAAACCGGCGGCAAAGACGCCGGCCCATTGCCCTTTGAATTGCTCATGGCCGCGCTGGCGGGCTGCACCACGTTCACGCTGCGCGCCTATGCCAACCACAAGAAGATCTCGCTCGACGGCGTCGATGTCGAGATCTCACTCTCACGCCGCGACCCCAGCGAGGTCGTGGCCGCCGGCCCGGGTGCCAAGACTGTCGTGATCCGAAAGAAACTGAAGTTCAGCGAAAGCGTTTCGGCCGATCTGCGCGCAAAGCTGCTTGAGATCGCAGCCAAATGCCCCGTGAACAAAGCGCTGCTTGAGGGCTGCGAGATCTCGGGCGAATTGGCTTAACCGCTGAAAGATGGAGAGATCGAGAGTTTGAGAGTTAGCAGAACAAGATCTTTCCATCTCTCAAACACTCAATCTTTCATGCCTTCGTTGCCTTCTTCACGATCTCGCGGTCGAAATAATTGCTGCCCATGCCCGCGTCGATCACGATACGCTGCGCGTTGATGCCGCTCGAACGCGGGCTCAACAGGAACGCGACCGCGTTCGCTACTTCTTCCGTTGTGAGCGCCTTGTGGCGCAGCGTCGCCATTTCCGCGTAAAGATAGCTGTCCATGTAATCGGGAATGCCCGCGCTCGCACTGGTTTTCAAGAGTGACGGCCCAACCGAGTTAAACCGCACGCGCGTGTCCGATGCAAAACTCTTGGCCAGGAACACCACCGCACTATCCAGCGCAGCCTTAATGGGCGCCATGTAGCCATAATTCTCGGCGGCCATGCGCATGTCGGAGATGCCGATCGTGACAGCCGCGCCATCAGGATCGATCAAGGGTTTCAAGGCGTTGGCCAGCGCAATGAATGAAAAACAGGAAACGTTGATCGCCTGAAGGAAGTCTTCGCGCTTCGTTTCGTGGAACTTCTTAAAACCCTCGCTGTAGTTTGCAAAGGCGATGCTGTGCACGAAGCCCTGAATCCTGCCATGGCGCTGTTTCACCGCGGCCGCCAGCCCATTGATCTCGGCCTGTTTCTCGACGTCGCAAACCGCGATATCCGCCTGCGAGCCCTTGAGGCCGCGCTCTTTGTCGAGCAGCACGCCCACTTCGCTGCGGCGTTTCTCGTTGCGCACGACGTGAACCACCCGCGCACCCACCTCATCCAAGACGCGGCCAACATGCCACGCCACTGACTTTTTGTTAGCCGCGCCGAACACGAGGATGGTCTTGTCTTTGAGTTGAAGGAAGTCGGTCATGCTTTCCCCGGTTCAATCAGTGCCACGATGAACTGCACTGTCAGCACTTTCTTTGCGCCGCTCGTAACCTTGCCGGTCATCAGAAAAGCACTGCCCATCTTTTCATCGAGCGTGATTTCAAAGCGGCAGGTCTCCCCCGGCAACACCGCGTTCTTGAACTTCGCATCCTGGATACGCGTTAGCATAGGGGTCTGGCTCCGCGAAGCGGTGCCTGACCCCTTTGCGGCCCCCGCCATCAGCAAAATCGCCCCGGTCTGAAAACAAGCCTCGCAAAGCAAAACCCCCGGAGTTAGCGGCGAGCCCGGATAGTGCCCCGCAAAAAAAGCCTCGTCGGCGCGAAACGTGCGCTCGGTAACGATGCGGCCCTCGCCCTGTTCGACAATGCGATCAACGAACAGAAACGGTGGCCGATGCGGAATAGCCCTTTGCACCGCGTCATCCGGGGAAGCGATGGGTGCGTCCGCCTCAAACGGCTCAACGCCGAGACGCCGAGACGCCGAGGAATCCGGGAAACCGTTGACCACGCGATGTAGGCCGTCCTTCAGCACCGGCACGTTGAAATTGATCAGCAAGCCTACGCTAAGCCGCGAGAGCCGGAGATAGGTGAGCAATTGCACGTGGTGAACTGGAAGAAGTTTCTCGACCGCTTTCAGTTCCACGATAACGCAGTCCTCGATCAGTAGATCAATTCGATACCCTGCGTCGATCTTGGTGCCCATGAATTCGACTGGAAGCGTGATCTGGCGAGACACTTTCAATCCGGCAGCCCGCAGGGCGACCACGACCAGAGCTTCATAAGCTGATTCCAGCAGGCCGGGCCCTACCGCTTTGTGCACTTCCATGCAGGCGCCAATGATCCGATGGGTGATTCCATCTAATCTCTGCGTCTCGGCGTCTCGGCGTTTTGCTGTTTCCACGCTTACCCCTTCAAAAAGTGCGCCCACATGTCACACCTTTTCCCACGCTTCGATGCCGCCCGCAACTACCTTGAACATCGGATGCGCGCGCGGCTTGGCCGGCAGCACGCTCAGGGGGTCGCGCTTTTTCAGTTTCGCGCGCAGGTGCTCCCACTCGAACGCGAGTTGGCCGCGCGTCACGCGCATGCACGCGCGCGGCTTCCTTAGCACAATCTTGCGCGCATCAAAGTTGTAGCCGCGCGCTTGGGCTTCGGCCACGATCGCGCTCAGGAACATCTGCACGGCAGCGACGGGATCGCGCCGCGCGCGAAAGCGTTCAAGCTGCGGATGATTGCGATAGCCGCGCGTCTTGCCCAGAAGAACGGCCTGAGCCAGCAAACCCTCGCGCCAGCAGGCGGTAAGCCCGCGAACGTCCAGATATTTGGGATGCACGGACCAGAGCCTCATTTGAGCCAGTCTTCCGTGTGGCGATGACGCCCAAGGCCCACGGTGTCCCATTCGTCGTTGGGCGCCTGGCGCACCACGCCGAGAAGCGCCAGTAAACCGTTCACGTCAGCCTGTTTGCCGACTGGATAGACCCGCTCCCCGTTCTTCCATGCCCACGCGTGCTGAGCGCCCATGCCGGCCCAATACTCCGCCTCAACGTAGCCGATGAGGCCCTCGTTTGACGCGTCAAGAAGCCATCTGTGCACTTCCGGCAGCAGCACATCCGCATGTTCGAGCGCGGGCAATTCGCTGGGCTTGGGCCATGCCGCGGCATCCACCATTTCATCGATCAGAGGAATCAAACCCAGGCGCGGCTCCAGCGGCAGTGGAACGACGCTCAGCGTCAACGGGCACACGCGCTGCAGGTGGGAGCGTTCGCCCAGGATAGCGTGAAGTTCGTAGGCCATGACGAACTCACTTGGAACTGCGTTGTTTCAGGCACTTGCCGCACCATGGACAGAATGAAATCTCTACAAACGAACGCGCCCCGTCATGGATAATCATGCCGACTCGCAGCTCCCTTCCCTTGACTCCCCAGTGAATGAGGTTGTCGGGGCAATCAAACGGATCAGGGTGCAGCTCACATCTCTGTTCAGCGTTTGAACGCATCATCTCGCAACAGAACAAACTCACCGTTTGCGCCGCTTTGGCCTTGGCTCTTGATCGCTTCTGGTTTTTCAATCCGTGTCCATCCGTGAAATCCGTGGATCAAGCCCGCGAGCCCACATAGGCATCCACCTTGTTCGCCGCGATCACGCCGTAGTTTGCCGCACCCAGCCAGCCGGACATGATGATGCCGACGCTTCCCGCGTGAAACAGGCCGGGCAATTTCTGGTCGAGGTCCATGCTCACTTTCAGACCTTCCCACTTTGTGCCGAACGACGCTCCCATCTGCTGGTGCGTGTAGAACTCAAACGTGCGTGGGGTGCTGACTTCAACGTGATCGAGCTTGCCGCGGATGTCCGGCAGATATTTCTCGAGATGTTTCAGCGTGCGCTCGGCGAGATCAGACTTGGCGGCCTCATACTCTTTCTCGCCCAGGTTCTTCCAGTCCGCGTAATTCGCGTTCGTGGAACTCACGATCGTGTAGCGATCAACGCCGGGCCGCGTCTTGGGGTAATAGAAACTGAACGTGCGGCTAAGCGTGTGCATGTCGCAAAGTTCTTCGCTCGTGAAACTCTTGGCCTCGCTGCAGAAAAGTAAATCCGTGATGAACGGAATCGACTCACCCTGCTTGATGCCCAGATAAACCTGGCACGAGCTGTTCGCAAGCCGCACTGCTTTCGCTTCAGCAGCGAACTCCGGCGAGAAATGCTCGGCCCCCACCATGTTCAGGATCGTGGTTTTGATATTCGCGTTGCTGAGCACGGCTTTGCATTTGATCTCGCGGCCGTTGGCGCGCACGCCCGTGACGCGTCCGCCTTGCACATCAATCTTGTCCACGAGCACGCCGGAGAACATATCGACACCGTTTTTTTGTAGCTCCTTGCGCATCTTGAGGATGAGCTGGTCGGTGCCGCCGGAGAACGTGTACACGCCCTTCGACATAAAATTCGAGAACACGATGCCGTAAGCGACGGCGGGCTCGGCCAGCGTGGAGCCGTTGGCGTAAGTGATCGGCTCCATAAGCAGGCGGTGAACATCGTTGCGGCCGGGAAAGAAGCGATCAAACAACTGGCCGCAGGTTTCGCCGGTGTCGTTATAAAAGTCGAGGCCGCGCAAGTAAGTGAAGAAGGCCTCGACGACTTCGGGCTTGAGGCCGAACACACTGACGAGCTTGGCCGAGTAATCCTCGCGATTGAAACTGGTTTCAAAGGAGAACTGCGGGTTATCGAATTTGATCGAGTCGAGTTGGACGATGGAATTGGCAATGTCCTCGTTCCAGTATTTGCGGCAGGTCTTTTTCATGCCCACAGGAAAGCCGTGCAGCGAGATATCAAAGATGTGCCCACCCGGCCGCTTGAACCACGTCGCCATACCGCCAAAGTTGTAATGCTGCTCAACGAGCAGTACCTTGCGGCCCTGTTTCGCCAGCACGTTCGCGCCGGTCAGGCCGGCCAACCCCGAGCCAATGACAACGACGTCATACTCACCCTTGGCGCGATCAATCGGATTATGCTTACGCTCCGCCCGCCCACCGGACGAGCCCTGCAACACGCGCTTATCCTCGCGCACAAGGGAAAAAACTTCGGTTGAACGTTTCGTGCTCATTTCACCCACTCAGAGCCCGCTGCGTTAGCGGCGGGCTGCCGCGTCCGACCAAGAGCAATCTCACGCAGAGGCGCAGAGACGCAGAGAGCTGCCACTACTTCACGTGATGTTCCCATTCTTCGGGTGTGACTCCGAATTCCCACTCTGCCTGACTTTGTGCCTCTTCAACCGTATCGTGCAATGTGTCGGTAACTTCCCTACCGTTTTCGTCGCAATAGAACAGGTAGTAACTTGTTGCTCCTTGATACTGCACAATCTTCAGGATCACGGGCTTTCCAACTAGTTCGCCGTGAACGAAGTGCCGAGTACGCCCGGTCGGAACATGCTCGGGCTTCAACCGGACCGATCTTAACAGAATTGGCTCAACCACGATTCGCCGTCTCCCACGTCTCTGCGACTCGGTACGTTCCTGACTTCAATCGCTCGCGGTAGCCGGTCGTTTACACAACCGGCTCTGAGACTTGCTCTTTTAGCACCCAGCGATTCGCCAAGGAAATCCCGCTCAGCGCGGCTCCGATGATTCCCAGAAATCCCTGGTCCGTGCCCATGATGGTCAAACCTTTGATGCCGGTTTCTCCGGTGCGCAGCTTGCGCGGCGAGCCGTACACCGCGCCGCCTTCGTCGCGCGCGTCCGTGTCCTTCGCACAGATTACGCTTCCGTCTCCGAGACATCACCTTCATGCAGCAGCTGGGCGGAGTGGAACACCCGCACAATTTCGACTCCACTTGCCTTCACGCGATAGATCAGGCGGTGCGAGGCCACGATAAACTGCCGCAGATCGTCTCGGCCGAACTCGGGAACTACCCTCCCGCTTTGCGGAAAACGTGCGGCCAGGTCGCCCTGCGCGAAGACCTTGTCAACCCAACGATACGCGGCCGATTCGTTGTCCTTCGCGATCACAACCGCGTATTCGGTGACATCTTGCAGAGCCCGCGGCGGCCAGTGGGGTTTCATGCCTTGGCCGCTTTCCGCGTCTTCACGGACCGTTCACCTTTCATTTGCTCGATCCGTCTGGCCAATTCCTTCTTAACGCTCGCCATTGCCTGTTCATGGGGAATGCCGAGCCCGGCATCCAGCTCGGCTTCGCCCTCCTGAACCGCCTTGTTGAATTCCTCGCGATACGTGAGCGCCTCGTAATCGCGCGGCGACATGACCACGGCCACGCTGCGACCGCGCTGCGTGAGAATGAGTGGCCGGCCGGTCTTTTTGGTGTGCTCCACGAGCTCGGCCATATGGGTACGGAATTCGCTCATCGGGCGGATATCATCTTGTACGTTTGCGCGCTTCATGGTGTTACCTCCTTACGTACGTTCAAGCGTACCTTTATACGTACGCCGCACAACAGGTTACGCATCCACCGCGACGCCATCGCGCGAAAGCACCCAGCGGTTCGCCATGGAAATGCCGCTCAAAGCCGCGCCGATGATTCCCAAGAATCCCTGATCGGTGCCCATGATGGTTAAACCCTTGATGCCTGTTTCGCCGGTGCGGGATTTCTTGGGTGAGCCGTACACCGCGCCGCCTTCGTGGCCTGTGAAATGGGTGATCGTGCGCGGCGTGAACATATCGACGAGTTGCACGCGCGGGCGGAAGTCGGGGAGGTGCGCGGGCGTGACGGCGGCGACGCTGCGTTCGTAGAAATTCTGCTTTGCTAGGGTATAGGCGTCGGCCTTCGAGGTATCGGGTATCGGGTTTCGGGTACAGGGAACTGCGCCGTTGCCGTTACCTGACACCTGAGACCTGATACCTGATACCCAATTCGCAGGCACCTGCACCGAACTATCACCCTCGCCACGCTTCAGCGCCGCCCACTTCGCGAAATTCGCGATGTTCGTGATGCGCACCAATGGCTCGATGGGTTTGGGCAGATTGAAATTCTGGGGCATGCAGATCACGCCGGAATCGACGTCGCAAAAATCGTCGGGGCAGCGGTACTCAAAACGGTCGCGGTTGGAGAAGAAGATGATGGTGGCTTGCGTGGGGTCTGGCTCCATTTTGGCGCCGTTTGCCAAAATGGTGCCTGACCCCTTTTCGTTGAGAACGGAAATTGTTTCGGTGAATGAAAGTTGTCCGACCGGGAAGGGGTCAGGCTCCTTTTCGCCTAACTGCCGCGAAAAGGAGCCAGATCCCGCCAGCTTCGCCGTTTCCACCAGCCCCGCGCTGCTGAGCACGTTGTCGGCTTCGATAACTTCTCCTGAATCCAGCTCCACTCCCACCGCTTCGTTTTCGCGCGTGATGATGCGTGTGACTCCCGCGCGCAGGCGCAGTTCGCCGCCCAGTTCGCGGTAGCGATTCGTAAGCAGCGAAAGCACATGGCGCACGCCCTGCTGGGGCCTGGCAAAACCTTCCATGTAGATGCTTTTCCACATGACCACGAACTGATCAAAATCCATGTCGTGCTCGCGCGCGCTGCCGTAGAACATGAGCGGGCAGAAGAGCATGTCTTCGAGAAGCGGTTCGCGAATGTGCCGGCGAACGATCTCTCGGGCTGAGACCTGCGGCGCATCTAGGTCGAGCTCGTTGAACGTGACGATCTCGCGCGTGAGCGCATCGAAGCCGTCGATCTCTCGCGGGAACGCGCAGCGCACCTCTCCCCGCAGCGTTTCGAAATCGTTATCGAAGCGCAGCTTCGCGCTCGGAAACGAAATCAGCGAGAACGACTGTTCGTGCAGATCGAGCTGCTCGTGCTTCAAGCGAAGCTGCTTCAACAGGCGCGTGAGCGGCTTACCCTTGGAGCCGCGCGGCACAAAATTCGTCATCGCGTGCAGGCCAACGTCGAACTGTCGGCCCTTGAACTGATAGAACGAATTCAGCCCGCCCCAGACGTAATGGCGCTCCAGAATCACGACGCGCTTGTCGAACATGGCAAGGCGAATGCCGGCGGCCAAGCCGGACATGCCTGCACCGATGATGATGGCGTCGTACTTCATCGTGGATCGTGTTCCGTGGTTCGTGGGTCGTAGTCCTCTCGGACCACGGGCCACGAACCACGGACCACGCCTTTAGACGCGCGCCGCTTTCGCCACGAGCTTGCCGCGCAGGTAGTTCACGCATGAATCGAGCGTGGCCAACTGCATGTAATCTGTGTCGGGCACGTTCACGCCGTAGCGCTTGCGCAGCTCCATCACGATGTCGAGGAAATCCATCGAGTCGAGGTCCATCTGCTCGCGCAGGCGCACATCGGACTTGAGGTTTGACGTGTCCTCATCGGGCGCGATGTCGCTGATGATGTCGATGATGGCTTGTTTGATTTCTGCGTCGTTCATTATGTGCTCCGTTTGATTCCTGGTTGTTGTTTGGTTTTCTGACCAAGCCCTCGCTTGCGCTTCGGGCTCCTGTTCACTGGTATCGCTTCACAATCAAAGCCGAGTTGATGCCCAGCATTCCGAAACTCATGTTCATGATCGCGTCCACCCGTTCGACCTTTTTGGGCGCGTTGAGCACCAGGCCGCGCATGGCGCATTTAGGGTCGAGATTCTCTACGTTGATCGTGGGGTGCACGATCTTGTCCTCAAAGCTCGGCAAGTTGCCCGCGAGTTCCAGTGCACCCGCCGCTCCCATCGAATGGCCGATGAAACTCTTGGTATTGTTCACGCAGGTATTCGAATCCGAAAACACTTCGTTCACGGCGGCAGCTTCGAGCTCGTCGCCCTGCATCGTGCTCGTTGCGTGCGTGTTCACGATCTGGATATCGCTTGGCTTCATGCCCGCTTTTTTCAAAGCGCCGCGCATGCATTCGGCCTGGCGCACGGAGTTGGGCAGCACGTAATCGCTGGCATCGCTGTTCACGCACCAGCCCGCGATTTCTCCGTAGATCTTCGCTTTGCGTTTGAGCGCATCGTCGAGTCGTTCGAGCGTGTAAAGGCAACCGCCCTCGGAAATCACGATGCCGTTGCGCGCGGTATCAAACGGGCGGCTCGCTTTCGTGGGATCTTCGTGCGTGGCTAGCGCCGTTTGCGCCTTGAACCCGGCGAAGATCCCGAACGTGTGAATGCTCTCGCTGACGCCGCCACCCAGCGCGAGATCGACCTCGCCCAGCATGAGCATCTGCGCGCTGTGAATCAGGCCGAGGTTGCCGGCCGCGCAAGCCGCGCCTATGCAGTAGGCCGGCCCGGTCGTCGCGAGCGAAAGCGTGACCTCGCCGGCGGGATTGTTGGCCACCGTGCGCGGGTTGTGGTGGTGCGTCCAGAAGGAGAGGTCGTAATTGTATTGCTTGACGTTATGAATCTCGGTTTCCGTCTCGACGTTGCCGTGCTCGGTCGTGCCCACGAAAATACCCACGCGCGAGCGATCAACGCCCTTGATGTCGATGCCCGCGTCTTTGAGCGCCTCGTTGGCGCAGTAAATCCCGATGCTGCCCGCGCGCGTGCCGCGCCGGATATCTTTGCGCGACTGATAGCGCGTGGCTTCGAAGTTGCACTGGCCCGCGATGGTCTTTCCGAAATAGCGAATCTCATAGGGCGAAACGCCGGACTTGCCGGTCAGCAGCGCATTGCGGAACTCGCTCAGCGAGTTGCCGTTGGGCGCGGTCAGACCGACGCCGGTGATGACAATACGGGGCAGGCTCACGCGCGCCCCCCGTCATTCTTGCCGATGAATTTGATGGCCTCGTTCGAGAGTTTGGCGCCCAGCCCCATCATGCGGCGCATTAGGCGCGACAGCCGCGTGTCGGCGTCCATGCTCGTGCCGTTGGCGGTAGTTACGAAGAACTGGATTGCGCCCTGCGCAATGTCGCTGGTGGTCACGATGCTTTGCAACGTTTCGACCCGCGGGTCACGGTCGTCGCCGCGCTGCACGTGGGCCAGCGCGTGGCGCGCGGATTCTTTGAAACGCTCGATGGCGACCTGCTCGCGCCGGCGCAGC
>Ga0154020_10009744_pt1 | contig 11047 bp, 10 predicted proteins | sample Klosneuvirus_201_FD_109709 | JGI IMG/M metagenome (GOLD analysis project Ga0154020, IMG submission 109709) | Active sludge microbial communities from wastewater, Klosterneuburg, Austria - Klosneuvirus_20160825_MG | ecosystem: Engineered > WWTP > Aerobic digester > Activated sludge | place...
CGATCACGAGCGCGGCTGGTACACGATCTACGCCCACCTCGAGAGCTTCGGCGCGGCCGACGGCGCGGCGGTCGGCGAGGGCCAGGTCATCGGCTTCGTCGGAGACTCCGGCTCGCTCAAGGGCCCGTATCTGTACTTCGAGATCCGCCAGGGAAAGAACGCCGTGGACCCCGCCCACTGGTTGTCCCGCTAAACCCGGTCCCGGTCGCCTTCCCCCCGCAACCGGTGTATTTGAGCGATCCGATGAAGGCCGCCTCGTGCTTCGTGCTCGGCGTCCTCGCCGGGGCGATCGGCGTCGCGGCCGCCGAGGACGAGGGCGCCTACCGCAGCCTGGCCGTCTTTGCCCGCTCGCTCCACTACATCGAGTCGAGCTGGATCGGCGACGTCGACGATCGCGCCCTGATCCAAGCGGCGATCCGGGGCATGGTCTCCTCCCTCGACCGCCACAGCCGCTACTTCGATCCGGCGGAGTACGCCTCCTTTCAGAAGGACCCCGACACCAGCGGCACCGTCGGCCTGAGCTTGGTGGCCGACGGTGGCGCGATCGTCGTCGGTGAGGTGGAGGAGGGGGGCCCGGCAGCCCGCGCGGCGATCGAGCCCAAGGACCAGATCCTAGAGATCGACGGCGGCAAGGCGAGCGATCTCGAGCAAGCGCGTCGCGCGCTGGTGGGAAAAGCCGGCTCGCTGGTGGCCCTGGTCGTACGCCGCACCCAAAAAGGCCGCGTCGACACCCTCTCCCTGTTGCGGGAACGCCTGAAGGAGCGCACGGTCACTTCCTCGATTCTCGAGCGCGGCGTGGGCTACCTTCGGATCAAGAGCTTCTCGGACGGTACGGCGGAGGAGGTGGAGCGAGCCTTGGTCCGCCTCTCCGCGCAGAAGCCCCTGAGCGGTCTGGTCCTCGACCTCCGCGACAACCCTGGTGGGCTCTTGGATCAGGCGGTGCGCATCGCCGACATCTGGCTCGAAGGCGGGGTCATCGTCAGCACCCGCTCCAAGGCGCGGCCGCCCGAGGTAGAGAAGGCCCACCCCAAGGGGACCGAGCCCGGCTACCCCATCGCGGTCGTCGTCAACAGCAAATCCGCGTCGGCCTCCGAGGTGCTGGCCGCTGCGCTCCGAGAACACAATCGTGCATCTCTCGTAGGGACGACCACGTATGGTAAGGGGTCCGTCCAGACGGTGGTCGAGCTCGAGGATCACTCGGCCCTGAAGCTGACGGTGGCGCGCTACTACACGCCCAGCGGCCGATCCGTAGAGGGCGCAGGCTTGGTCCCTGACCTGAATGTTGCAGCGGCTGGAGATCCTCTGCATCCCGAGTCGGAGGCGGAGGTCAAGGCCGCGCTCGAGGTGGTCACCCGGCGGATGCGCGAGCCCGACGATGGTCCCTTTACCGGTCAGAGACCCCATGGTATCTCCAAACCCTAGCGTTCTCTGAGGCCTGCGTGGGACATCTGCACAAGCTCATCATCGAGGATGACGACGGCAAAACAACCGTCGTCCCAGTGAGCCGAGGCGAGATCTCCATTGGTCGGATGGAAGGCAACACCATCCGCCTAATGGAGCGTAACGTCTCGCGTCGTCACGCCCGTCTGCTCCGCGACAACGGCGCGGTGTTCATCGAGGACCTCAACAGCTTCAACGGGGTCAAGATCAACGGCGAGCGCATCGACAAGCGCTTCGAGGTCAAAGAAGGCGACCTCGTCGAGATCGGCGACTACCACCTGGCACTGCAGGCCATCGAGGTCGAGGACGACGCCGCCACCGGCCGGGTCGAGTCGATCCAAAAGCCGCCTCACGAAGGCAACGGCAAGCCCGAGGCCTGGCGAGCCGCCGCGACCCTCCCCGACATCTCCCTGCCCGAAGAGGTCCTGGCCGACGCGCGCCGAGCCTATGAAGATCGCAACGGCCTCCCGCAGGTCCAAGAGGGCGCCGCGACCGCCAACATGCGGCCCAACCCGATCGGGCCGCCCGAGCCGGTGGTCAGCCCGCCGCCCTCCAAGACCGGGCGCGTCTCCTCGCTTCCGCCTTTCCCGGCCTCCAATGCCCTGACCTCGCCGAGCGGTCTGGCGCCCTCGACCATGGTGGATGGCCAGCTGCAGGCCCGGGCCAAGGACGACGTCTCCCACCAGCGGACCGAGCAGATCCAGGTCGGCCCCGGCCGCGTCTCCGACGTCCCACGTCTCATCTGCGTGAGCACCGAGTACGCCGGCCGCGAGTTCCCGCTGAATCGGCCCGAGGTGATCATCGGCCGCGTCGAAGACAACGACGTGATCATCGAGCACCGCTCGGTCTCCCGAAACCACGCCAAGATCCTGTTCGACGGCCGGGTCCACAAGATCATCGACCTCGAGAGCGCCAACGGCATCCTGGTCAACGGCGAGGAGTACGCGATCACCGACCTTCGCAAGGGCGATCTGATCGAACTCGGGCACGTGCGCTTCCGCTTCATCCCGGCCGGCGAGCCCTTCTCCCCCACCGACGACGAGTCGCGCGCGATGCTCGACGCCGGGGTCTCGCCGCCGATGACGGCCCCGCAGGCTCAAAAGCCGCTCGAGCCGCCGACCGTCCCGCTCAACACCCACCTGGCCCTCTCCGAGGCCCGCACGGCGCAGGCCAGGGCCAAGAGCGGCAGCAACTCTCCGGCGACGCCCACCGGCGTGACCATGGAGATCTCGGTCGATCCCAGCACTGCGGCGACCGTGACCGATACGCCGATCAACGCGCTGGGCGTTCAGCAGATGTTCCAGCCGAAGATCGGGACGGCCTCCGACCTGCCGACCGATCGCCCGCCCGAGGCGCGGCAGCCGGCGATGCGGCGTGACACCGAGCCCGAGACTCCGCGCTCGGGCGTTCGGATGGGCGGAGCCGCCGAGTCCTCCCGACGGCCGGCGCAGCCGATGGACGACGACTCCGACGTCCGCTCCGAGCCGCAGAAGGCCAGCAAGGTCGTCGTCGCGGTGATCATCGTGGCGATCCTCCTGGCGGGCCTGATCCTCGGCTTCGTGAAGTTCCTCGGCGCGCCCTCGATCAACTACGACCAGGAGCTGCAGACGCTCTATCAGCAGGGCGAATGGATGAAGGTGCAGGAGTACTTCGGCACGCACATCAAGCTGAAGCATTTCCAAGATCCGGGGCACGCCAGCGAGCTGTACGCGCAGGCGGTGGTGCACCTGTCCCGGACCAGCCCGGCGCCGACGCCCAGCGCGGTCCCGAGCGCGACCGCCGCCCCGCCGCCCAGCGATCCGCCGCTGATCGCCCCGGACGAGTCGCCCGCTCCGTCTCCGTCTCAGAGCGCCGCACCGCCCGAGGTCGTCCCGGAGGGCGATGACCCCGCTGACCCGCCGAGCAAGAACCCGGGGGGCGCGGCCATCAAGAAGAAGCCACCCAAGCTCAAGGTCGTGACCGAGAAGGATCGCGCGCTCGCCGAGACGCACTACCAAGACGCGCTCAAGCTGATCGCCATCGGTGACCCCAAGGAGGCCAAGCGGCTGGTGCTCACCTGCCTCGACCTCATCTCCGACCACGCCCACTGCCGCCGCTTGCTCGGCGTGCTCTACGCCGGCGAAGGCCGCACCAAGGACGCGATCGCCCAGTATCGGCTGTTTTTGCAGCTCGCCCCCCCGCGCGATCCGGCGGTGGTCGGGGTCCAGAAGGCCTTGGCCGAATTCAAGTCGAAGCCCGAGTGAGCGAGGAGACCTTCACCGCATTTCGGCCTTTGCTGGCCGTGACGATGGGGGACCCCGTCGGCATCGGGCCCGAGGTCGTGGTCAAGGCCCTCTCGGTCGCCGAGCTGCGCGCCGAGGCAGACTTCGTCGTCTTCGGTGATCCGGCGGTCGTGGCCCGCGCCGTGGAGCTCACGCACGTGGCGGCCAGCGTGGAGGTCGTCGACCAGCCGCTCGGTGGGCGCCGCTTCGCCTCCGAGCGGACCATCCCGGTGGTGCCGATCTCGCCCCTCGATCCCCTGGCTTTTCGGTGGGCCGTGCCCACGCCGGCCAGCGACCAGGCCCAGATCGAGTACGTCGAGCGCTCCGTGCGGGCGATCTTCGACGGGTCGGTGGACGGGGTCGTGACCGCGCCGATCAACAAGGCCTCGATCGCCCGCGCGGGCTCGAAATACCCAGGGCACACGGAGATGTTGGCGGATCTCTGCGCCTCCTTCGACGGCACGCGCCGCCAGCCGGTGATGATGCTCGCTGGTGAGCACCTGCGTGTCGTGCCGCTGACCGTGCACGTGCCGCTGGCCGACGTCCCCAAGGTGCTGACCTCGGAGCTGGTCCTTCACGGGATCCGCGTGACCCACCGGACCTTCCTCAAGTACTTCGGTCGTCGCCGTCCGCGCATCGCGGTAGCGGGCCTCAACCCCCACGCTGGCGAGCACGGCCTCTTCGGGACGGAGGAGGGCGCCATCTTGGAGCCGGCGATCGACGCCGCCCGCTCCGAAGGCGCGACCGTATTTGGTCCGCTGCCCGGGGACTCCGTGTTTCGCCGCGCGGCGGACGGGGAGTTCGACGTGGTGATCGGCATGTACCACGACCAGGCGCTCATCCCGTTGAAGCTGCTCGACTTCGATCGAGCGGTGAACGTGACCCTGGGGCTCCCGATCATCCGGACCAGCGTCGACCACGGCACCGCCTACGATCTGGCCGGCCAGGGGGTCGCCTCGGCCGGGAGCATGATCGCCGCGTTGCGCATGGCCACCAACATGGTGCGCGAGCGTCGTCGAACGGAGTAGATGCGCGCTGCCTCTGCGCGTGTCGAACTTCGGTTCCAGGGGACTAGCGCTGATGTTACGTTGACCCTCGTTGCGCGGGCTTCGGCTCTTGGGCGCGCTCGTCGTCGCTCTCTCGCTTGCGCCGCAGCTCGCGCACTCGGCCGCCGATCCCGTGCTGGCCGCGATCGCCGAAGATCCTTCCTTCAAGGTGCGGATGCAGGCGATCCGGGTGCTGACCAAGCGCCTGGTCTCCGTAAAGCGCCCCGCCGACGTGCCGTCCTTGGCCGCTTTGGCGCGCGCCGCGACCGCCGATGAGAGCCACATGGTGCGCGGCTTGGCCTGCTACTCGCTCGGACAGCTCGGTGATCCACGGGGCCGCACGCCTCTCTTGGCAGCCAAGAACGACCCCAACGCCTTCGTGCGGGAGCAGGCCGCCGAGGCAATCCGTCAGCTGCCCACCGCCGCGCCCGAGCCGGGCACCGAGCCTTCGCAGCTGCCGCTCCCGGCCAAAGAGGGGGTGATGCCTGCGGCGGTGGCTGAAGATCGCGGGCACCCCGGACAGCAGGCCTTGTCAGTGGTCACCGAGGGCACCGGAAGCGCGGATGCTCTCGAGCGCGCCCGGACGGTCGTGATGGACCGACTTCGGGAGCGCGCCAGCGGGAGCTGGGCGCTGGAGCCCAGCGGCAACCACGCCGGGTATCAGGTCGCGCTGGCCATCGCAGATCGCAAGATCGAGCCCTCCGAGGGCGCCAAGACCAGGGTCACGTTGGTCGTTCGAGCCACGATCTCGAGCTGGCCCGAGAACCACCTTCGCCACGTCGTAACCGCGCGCGCGACGGCCGAGACCGCCGCCTCCAGCGAGGTCGCCCGCAGCCGTTTGGAGCAGCGCGTGCTCGAGGCCGCCGCGCGGCAAGCCGCCGACGAGACGATCACGGAGCTTTCGAGGGACTGATATGAGCGAGTCACAAGGCAGCTTGATGCAAAACCCCGTGGACGCCGCCAAGAAGAACCGGCGCCTCCGCCACCTGCTCCTGGATCGCCAGTTTCAGCTCAAGTACACGGCGATGATCCTGGGGGTAGCCTCGGTCATCTCGGTCGTCCTCGGGCTCTTCCTGATCGAGAAGGTCCGCGAGAACTCTCGGATGCTCCAGCTCGATCCCGGCTTCGACGAGGCCTTCCAGGCTCAGCTCGCGGCGTCGGATACGAACATCGTCCTCATCCTGATCGGGGCGTTTGCAGTGTTTCTGATCGTCCTGGCGGTCCTCTCGGTCATCATCACCCACCGGATGGCCGGCCCGATTTACGTGATGCGGCGCTACATCGGAGAGATCGGGACGGGGGCCCTGCCGCGGGTGCGCAACCTCCGCAAAGGCGACGAGTTCCGGGATCTGTTCGAGACCCTGGTCGATACGGTCGGGGCCCTAGAGGCCCGGGCCAAGGAGGAGATCGCCGTACTCGAGAAGCTCAATGGGGCGCTGGCCGCGGCTAGCCCCTCCGACGCGGAAAGCCTCAAGGTCGAGCTGGAGGCGCTCCTCGCCCGGAAGCGGCGCATGCTCGAACGTTAGCGAGGGCCCGTGACGTAACTCTTGACGGCGTGAGCAAGGGAGGCTACACCCCGCCGCTACCGGTATGGCACCGGGCCCATAGCTCAGCGGTTAGAGCTGTCGGCTCATAACCGATAGGTCCCTGGTTCGAATCCAGGTGGGCCCAAACGGCCGGCGGACACGAGGTTTAGACGGTGCGTGATACGCTCGTAGCTCTCTATCAGCTCCAGCAAATCGACCTCAAGGTGTTGGAGATCGAGCGCGCTGCCGGCCAGCTGCCGGCCAAGATCAAGGAACTAGAGCTCGAGCTCGAAAAAGAGCGCTTAGCCATGGGTGCAGCGCGTCTTGAGCTCGAGGCCAAGCGCACGGAACAGCGCGACGCCGAGACGCTGATCCGCGACGAGGGCGAGAAGCTCCAGAAGTGGAAGCGCCGCCTCATCGACATCAAGACTCCCCGCGAATACCAGGCTCTCTCCCGCGAGGTCGAGCAGACCGAGCGCCAGATCCGCGACTACGAAGAGCGCGTGATGCTCGCGATGCAGGACATCGAGCTGAAGCAGGGGTCGATCGCCGAGAAGGAGGCGGTGTTCAAGGCCGCCGAGGCCGAAGGTACCGCCAAGGTCCGCGAGCTCCGCGATCGCATGGCGGCCATCACCAAGGATGCCCTCGAAGCCAAGGTCTTCCGCGTGCCCCTGGTCGAGAAGCTCCCTCCGAAGATCCTGGCCCTGTACGAGCGCGTTCGTGACCGCCGCGCGGGCGTCGCGGTCGCGCTGGCCCAAAACGGGACCTGCCTCGGCTGCAACGTCGCGGTACGGCCGCAGCTCATGGTCGAGATTCGGCGCCTCGACACCCTCGAGCAGTGCCCCGGCTGCAGCCGCCTGCTGATCCTCGACACCGTCGTGATCGGCGCGGGCCTCCTGACGGCTTCCCAGGGCGCACCCAAGGCGAGCTGAGCAGAACTCGGTGGCGCGCCCGACCCGCGACGACGTTGTACAGGCGATCGAAGAGGTCGAGAGCCTCTCCTCCACCTTGGCCCGTTTCCCCGGGCTCCGCCGCGGCGATCTGATCGACATCCTGCGCGGAGGCCGCCGCAAGAAGGCCGATGAGCCCGAGGTGCCGGCGCCGCGTCTGCCTGGCCGCTCGGTCCTAAATGCATCTCGGCCCGGTATCGGCGGGGTGAAGCCGCCTTCGAGCGCTCCGCTCCACGCCCAGACCAAGCGCGATCGCTTGCCCTTGCCGGCCAGCGAGGACGAGGCCGACCAGCGCCGCCGGGCCCAAGAGAGCGCCCGCCGCGCCGCGCACCCCAAGAAGAAGCGGCAGATCGAGCCGGGGATGCGGCTGATCTTGAACAGCGACGGGGCCTCCCGAGGCAACCCGGGGCCCGCCTCGATCGGCGTGGTCCTCACCCAGCCCGACGGTACGATCGTCGACACCATCGCCCGCTACATCGGCCGCACCACTAACAACCACGCTGAGTACGAAGCCGTGCGCGTGGGTTTGCTGCGCGCCAAGGAGCTCGGCGCGCGGGCGGTGCACGTGCGGGCCGACAGCGAGCTGGCGATCCGGCAGCTCACCGGCGTCTACCGGGTGAAGAATGAACAGCTCAAGTCGGTGTTCGATGAGATCAAGCGGCTCTCCGACGACTTTCCGCAGGGCGTGAGCTTCGAGCACGTCGGGCGCGAGCTCAATCAGAAGGCGGACGCGCTGGCCAACGAAGCGCTCGATCATCCACAACGCTGAACGATTCTCGAACGCTCCCGGCTTGCTTGCCTCAGCGCTCGCTGCGATCGGATGATGATGATCGCCGTGCACAAGCCTCGTGCCACCTACCAGGACATCCTCTCGCTCCCCGAGAACATGGTCGGGGAGATCATCGATGGCGAGCTCTTCGTCATGTCGCGCCCAGCGGTCCCTCACGCGAACGCGAGCTCAAACTTGGGCACCCTCATCGGGGGGCCGTTCCGGTTTGGCATGGGGGGCCCGGGGGGTTGGGTGATCCTCGACGAGCCAGAGCTTCACTTCGGCGAGGACGTGCTCGTCCCTGATCTGGCGGGCTGGCGCCGAGAGCGGATGCCCGAGGTGCCCGGGACCCCGGCGATCTCGCTGGCACCCGACTGGGTCTGCGAGATCCTCTCTCCCTCGACGATGAAGCTCGATCGCACCAAGAAGCTCGCCGTCTATGCCCGTCAGGCCGTCTCTCACCTGTGGCTGATCGATCCGTTGGAGCGGACGCTCGAGGTGCTCCGGCTGAGCAACGGGCTGTGGAGCATCGCGCAGGTGTTCACCGATGACGCGGTGGTGCGCGCCGAGCCCTTCGAGGCGATCGAGCTGTCGTTGTCGATGGTGTTCGCGCGCTGAGCTTCGGCCTCCGGCCCTCAGGCGTAGGACCGGCACCCTCAGCGCGGGGGCTGGAGCTTTGAGCCTCGCATGGCATGGGGAGCGCGTCGAGCTCTTCCTACGCCAGTCGCTGCTGTTCACCATCGACCTCAGCGACTCGGTCGGCGTCTCGCTCGGGATCGATCTCCTCGAGCGCTCTCGCCCCGGCGCGGGGGTCTCTCCAGCGTATGTCGCGCGGATCGGCGCGCCGCTATGGCACGCTTGGGGCTTTGACCTTGGCGCCTACGCGAACCTGGGCCGCGTCGATGAGGCGCTGTGGGGAGCTGGGCTCGTCGAGGCCGCGACTCGGTTCTGAGCTTCGCGACCTGACTACTGGCGGGCGTCAGCCGCGGGTCAGAACGTTGCGGAAACTGGTCGGCATGCAGGCTGCACATACTGGCGGTGTGCCACGCGATCTCTGTGTCCTGCTCGTTGGGCTTGCCGCGCTCGCGTTGACGGGCTGTGACGGACGGCGGGTCAGCGGTGGTGGCTCGGGCTGCGTCGCGGGGGCCTCTCGCGCCTGTGCCTGCGAAAACGGTCTGAACGGGGCCCAAACCTGCATCGATGGGCAGAGCTTTGCTGCCTGCCGCTGCGAGCCTCGGCCCCCAGACGCGGCGATCTCCGACGGATCCGAGCCCCGCGACGCCGACGATGCGAGCGCCTTCCCCGCGGAGGACGACGCTTCAGCCGCCGGGAGCGACGCCGGCGCTGGTGACCCCGACGTCCCGGACGCCGGTGCTGCCGACGCGAGTGAGCCCGACGCGGGCGCGGCGCTGGATGCCTTGCCTACCGATGCGCTCCCCTCCGACGGGGGCGCGGGTGACGCTTCGTCGGACGCCGCCTCGGGCGCCGACGGAGGGCTGGGGGGTGACGCTGGCGTAGCTTCGGACGCCGGGGCTCCGGACGCTGGCGTAGCTTCGGACGCCGGCGCTGCGGACGCCGGCGCTGCGGACGCCGGGGCCCCCGACGCAGGCGCGGCGGACTCCGGGGCCCCCGACGCAGGCGCGGCGGACTCCGGGGCCCCCGACGCTGGAGCTCTGGACTCCGGGGCCCCCGACGCGGGCCCACCCTTTGATGGGGGGCAGTATGTCGTCGCCCTCGTGCGCGACACCTCCCTATTCCTGTACGGCGTTACGCCGGGGAGGCCGGTCGGGTCGACTCGTCTGCCCACGGCGGACGCCGTTCTCGGAGGATTGGCCTGGTCCCCGGGCGGGACGCAGATCGCCTTCATCCGCTCCGCCGCCAGCGGGCCCGAGGTGTGCCTCTATCGAATCGTCGGCAACACCTGCCGCAGTGGGGCCCCCGGTGACTCCGTCGATTGGTCGCACGATGGCCTGACCGTCGCGAGCATCGACTCCACCTGCCTCTACATCTTCGAGACGAACAGCGGCGCTCAGCGCTGCTTCAGCAGCGGCACCAACGCCACCGCGGGCGTCACCTGGTCCCCGGTCGGCAATCAACTGGCCTACCAGCGCGGAGACGAGCTGTGGGCGTGGAGGCCCGGATATATCGCGACTCAAATCGACACCAATGTGCTGGCCTATGCCTGGCTCCATGACGGCAATGGCCTCATCGCCGTTCGTCGGTCCGGCAGCAGCTGCGACATCGTCCGTGATGCTTATACGGCGACTTCGATCGCTCGCTCGGTGCTCGTGAGCGGCCTGAGCTGCAGCGCCGGTGCGACTCTGGCGACCTCACGAGACGGCGTCTGGCTCGCCTTCTCCTACTTTGACCAGGCCGTCGGGGCGCTGTATTCGCTATCCCTCTCCAACTTGTCGGCGCCGACCTCGCTGAGCAGTCTGATCCCGCTCCGAACCACGCCCGCTATCGCGCCGGTCTACGCTGGTCTGGCGTTTACACCGGACTCCTCTTATCTCGGCTATGTGGAACAGGGTACTCATCTGTACTTAGTGATGCCCAACGGGGGCGCACCGATACTTGTTACAGCTAACGCGGGTCCTGGCCCCTATCGTTTTCAGCCGCCTTAGGATACTCGCGAGAGCTGCGGACCCTGCCCTCCGGGGCTCAGGGCAGGACTCCGGGATAGTATCCGCTGGCCTGGGGGTTCGCGCAGTGTCCGTCGACGACGCTGTCGCCAGTATCTCGGCAGCAGGCCTGAGTTGGGCTGCAGGACAGGCCGCTGAACATCATCTGGTCCACCACACCGATGACGGGCGGCTGCGGCTGAGCGTCGAGCTCGATGCGGACGAAGGCGCGCGGCTCCTCGCCGCGCTGGACCTGGCCCGCTTCTACGTCTCCGCGGAGACGCCGCGGCGCCTGCGACGCGGCGGTGGTCTTCGCCAAGCGCCGAGAAGTCCCTAGGGTCTTTGCTGCGTCAGCGGTCGTCGCGCCCGACGCGGCCAAGCGCAGCCCCGACGTGTCAGCGGTAGACCCCGGTCGCGTCACCCAAGCCCCAGCG
>Ga0154020_10009746_pt1 | contig 11045 bp, 5 predicted proteins | sample Klosneuvirus_201_FD_109709 | JGI IMG/M metagenome (GOLD analysis project Ga0154020, IMG submission 109709) | Active sludge microbial communities from wastewater, Klosterneuburg, Austria - Klosneuvirus_20160825_MG | ecosystem: Engineered > WWTP > Aerobic digester > Activated sludge | place...
CAACTGTCTGTGGGTATAAAAAACACCCTTGGGCAAGCCGGTCGTGCCGGTAGTATAAAAAACCGTAGCGCGCGTATTCTCGTCAAAATCGGCAAAACCGAAATGATCAGACCGGCCCTTCAAACAGGCTTCGTACTCGTCATCCAAGCTCAGCGCTGTAGGCGGTAACGCATCGCCGTCGCTCAGCACGATGATCTTCCGTATTCCGACCAACTGCTCGCGAATGCTTTCGATGATCGGTATGAAGTCGGTATGCAGCAATAATAACGTGGCTTGCGAATGATTCAGGGTGTAGGCGATCTGGGCCGGTGCCAACCGGCTGTTGACAGTCATCATGACGGCTCCGTACATCGGAATCGCAAAATAGCACTCGAAATAGCGATGACTGTCGTGATCCATCACTGCAATGACGTCTCCGCGCTTGGCACCCGACGCCGCCAGCGCAGCAGCAAACCGGTTGATGCGCGCATAAGTCTGGCGATAACTCGAGCGATAGCGGTCGCGATAAATAATGGACCGGTCTGCTGCGTTAGCCAGTGGCGTATGCCAGAGCTGTTTAAGAAGCAATGGATAGATTGCAGTCATGTCAAGAAAACCCGGTAAAAATGTGCGCCGGTCAGTATGCTTCTCCGGTGCGTGCGGAAACCTTCATGCGTTCCGTTATTTCGCGCAATACCACGCAACTGACGGGCACCAGCACCAAAGTGACCAGTACCGAAAACAGAATACCGAAGGCCAGTGTCACCGCCATCGGCAGAATTTTTTCCGCGTCCGAACTTTGCACATTGATGAACGGTAACAAGCCGACAAATGTAGTCGTGCTAGTCAGAAAAATAGCGCGGAACCGCGCCTTGCAAGCCCGGATCACGGTTTGATAGCGGGTGAAATGCTCTTGTGCGGCTTTGTTGATTTGAGCCACCAGTATCAGGCTGTCGTTGATTACGATTCCTCCGACCGCAAACAAAGCCACATAGGATTCGAGCGATAACGGTATGGCCAGTAACAAATGACCCAATATCGCACCGATGAAACCGAACGGAATCGCCAGCATGATCATCAACGGTTGCAGATAGGATCGCAACGGAATCGCCAGCAACGCATAGATACCCAGCAACGAGAGCGCCCCATAGCGCCACAGATCGGACATGGCAGCCTCCTGTTTCTGCCGGGCTTGCCCCGATTCGATCTTTATCCCCGGAAACTGTGCTTCCAATGCGGGAATCACATGGGTACGCAAATCGGCCAGGATAGTTTCAATACTGGCTTGTTCCTTATACACTTCCGCACTGATCAATTGCATCCGTTCCCGGTCCTGCCGGACAATATTGGCGAAACCCGGCATCCAATCGGCTTCCGCTACTGTGGCAAATGGCACGCTATCGCCATTGGGAAGCTGGATCGGCAGGCGATAAATATCATCCAGCGAGCGGCGCTGTTGCGCGGGCAAACGGACGATGACGCGGATTTCGTCGCGATTCAGAAAGAATCGCTGCACTTCCAGACCGAGGAAACCATTACGCACCTGTTCTCCCAGACTGTGCATGGTCAAACCCTGCGTTACCGCTTCCGGCTTGAGCTTGAGATGCAATTCGGGTTTACCCATCTGCATCGCACCGGTGACGCTATGCACACCCTTATAACCAGCCAGCCTGGTTTTGAGTATTTCGCTAACAATGCTTTGTTGTTCGATATCCTGAGCGATCAACTTCAATTCGATGGCCTTGGCCGATTGCGCGGCAGTGATCCCGAGATTTCTTGGCCAGAAAGTTTGAAACGACAGCGTTGCACCGGCCGGCAACTCGCCCAGACGCTCTTCCCATCGCTGCTTGATACTGTCCATGCGCGAGCGGATCCGCTCATCGATGGCAATTTCAATATCCACAAACGCAGCGTTATCCTCACTCACCGAAATGATATGTTGAAAACTATCCTGTAACCTATCTGTCGCACCCAATCCGAGCTCGGTATTCAATTCCATCCGAATATCATTGGCGGCGCGCTCCAAGCGAAATACATAGTCATTGACTTCTTCGAACGGTGTACCCGGAACGAACTGCAGGATGGCGAACAGATAATAATCATTGACCGGCGCATCCATAACACTTTGAATCCGCCCGGATGAAACAAGTGCAATTGCCACCAGCAAAATCATCGCAAAAATCGACAGCGTAATGTAACGAAAGTATAGCAATCGCTTCAGTAACGGTATGTACACGCGATTGACGAACCACTGCAGCGTCGCATCGACCTTTGCTCTGACCTGCTCGAATGCGATCTCGATTTTGCTCTGTGTCGATACCGGACGGTCATACGACGACAAATGAGAAGGCAGAATGAATAACGCTTCCAGCATTGAGAATGCCAATGCCAGAATCACCACGGCGGAAACGTTATACATCAAGTGGCCGCTGAGCCCCGGCAGGAATAGGCCAGGTACGAAGGCAATCATGGTGGATAGCACCATCATGACAATCAGCGGCGCCACTTCCAGCGTACCACTGATAGCGCCGGCCAATCCCGGATTCCCCCGTTCCTGGTGGGTGTAGATATTTTCCCCTACGACGATGGCATCGTCAGCCAGAACGCCAATGATCAGAATCAATGCAGAAATCGAGTAGGTGTTTAACGAAATACCCAGCATCGGCATCATCCATAATGCGCCAAACAACGACACCAGGATGCCGCTGCTAACCCAAACTGCAAGACGGAATCGCAGTGTAAACATCAGCACTAGAAAAACCAGGAAAAAACCGGAAATGGCGTTTTCCTTCAACATACTCATATTTTCCGCATAGTATTTCGACCAATCATCCCACGTCGAAATACCGACACCGGCCGGCAATTCGGGACGGAATGCGTCGATCACGGCATTGACCGCTTCAACCGATGTCGAAATCCGATCCTTGGACATCACGAAGATTTGCACGGCCGGCTTGCCATCAATCCTGGCCCGCATATCCTTGTCATTGACTGTTTCATGGATCCGCGCGACATCCCCCAGTAACAAGCGTGCGCCATTGACATCCGAGCGCAGGGGGATTGCTGCATAATCCGATACCGTCATGGCTTGATGCTTGCTTCTCAGCAACAGTTTGCCGTCTGGCTTCTTGAGTTCCCCGGCCGGAATGTTTTGCGAGACTGCCTGAATCGCTGCAGCTATTTCCTCAAAACTCAAATCGTAACGGTGCAACTCAGACTCCGTGACTTCAATCGAGATTTCATAAGGAATCTCGGGCCAAGGTGTGAGTTTGCCGATATCCGGATGCCGGCTCAGCAGAGCTTGCAACCGGTCGCGTTGACGCATTAAGGTCAACAAGTCTACGTCTCCGTGCACCATCACGGTCACAGCGGTGGTACCGGTTTTCAATTCCGTGATCTTCAGTTTCTCGGCTTCCTTTGGAAAAACCGTGATGCGATCCATTCTAGCCTGCACATTAGCCTGGAAACGCGCCGCATCGATTTTCGGATCGAACTCGACGATCACCTCGCATTGCGCCTGGTGAGCGGTTGCATTGAGTTGCCGGATACCTTCCAGATCATGCATCGCTGTTTCAATCGGAATGCACAATGCGCGTTCCACTTCCGCCGAACCGGCGCCCGGATATTCGATCTCGATTTGCAGTTGATTTTGCGGCGCCGGGGGGATGGTATAGCGCTTGGCGATTGTCAATCCCAGAATTCCGCCTGCAATAATGAGTAGCATCAGGAAGTTTGCCGCAATCGGATTCCTGGCAAACCAGACAATCAGTTTCATGGCCTTTCCTTTGCCACCACGGACATGCCTTCAAGCGGATGCAGTATGCCGGAAACCATGATCCGTTCACCCGGCATCAAGCCTTCCTTCAGAATGACCTGCTCACGCTCCTTTTTCAGAACGGCAACGTGGCGCAAGCGCAAACGATTGTCCTGATCAACGACCGCAATCCGATCGTCTTTCAGCAACGCACTCGCAGGAAGCACATACACACCTTCCAGCCAGCGGCCTGCGATACTCGCTTCGACATACAACCCTACCGGCAACGCCGTGACCGCACGATTCCGCTCATTCTCACGCAACCCGAACGGATCGCTGACCTGGGCCACGATCATCACCATACCGGTCTTTTCATCGATGGCACCCTCGCCGCGCACAATCCAGCCCCGCCAAGTTTGTAATTCTCCGTGATAGTTCGCTGACAAAATGACTTCCGCACCTTTGGCTGCGGCGGAACGCGCTGGCCAGTCTGGCACATCAACCCAAGACAGCTCCTTTGTGTTGACGGGTAAACGCACTTCCGCCAGATCGCTGCTGTAAATACGGCCCAACACGTCGCCAATATTCAGGTACTGCCCCATCCCGATGGTTTTGCTGCGCACCCGACCATTGAAGGGTGCCCGTATTTCCGTCCGCTGCCGCAGCAATCGGGCATTTTTCAGTTCCTCCTGCTCGGCGGCGAGTTTTGCTTTTTTTTCCTTTAATTGTGGAATTCTCAAATTCAAAGGGCTGGGGTCGCCCTCACCCAATTGCCGCCACTCCTGTCGCGCCTGCTCCGCTTCGGCTTCCTCGCGGGTGAGTTGATATTGCGCTTCCATCATCCGGGCTTGCGCTTGCGCCACGCGCAAATCGTATTCGGCCGGATCGATGGAAACCAGCAAATCCCCCTTTTTGAAAAAACCGCCACTGACAAATGCTGGCGCCACATGGGTGATATTGCCCGAAACACCTGTTATGACCTCGATTTCGGTTTGCGCTTTGACACGCCCTCGCGTTTGCACCGTCATTTGCAGCCGTTGCGGTTGTACCGTGATCGTTTGCACCACAGGCGGTTCGGCAACTTGTGGCTGCTGATCGGCTTGTGGCGGCATTTGGACGATAATCATGGCGGCAACAACACCCGCCACTATCACGAATAAAGCGATGAATAGTTGTTTACGCGCTTTCATCAACAAACAAATTTTTGCATGAATGTAAAGATGACTGTATAAGCTCGATCAGGCATTGCCACCCAGAGCCAGGTAAAGGTTGATACGGTTACTCAGCAATTGCCGCGTTACGGAAAGATGCGCCGTCTGTGCATTCAACATGCTGCGATAACTGTCCAGCAACGTCAAAATTTCAATGGTACCGTTTCGATACGAATAAATGGCCAGTTTCTGGCTGGACCCGGTATGTTCAACAGCTTTACGCAAGGCAATTTCCTGCTGCCGTAACCACTCCTCGGCTGCCAGCGCCTGTTCCACCTCGCGAAAAGCATTCAGTGCCGTATTTTTGTACTGATTCAGGGCCTCCTCGGCACGCGCCTGATTGCGAAAAATCTCATCCTGTATGCGCCAACCGGTAAATACAGGCTGCACCAATCCGGCAAACACATTCCAGGCAGCAGCCCGGGGATCGATCAGCTCAGTCAAATCTACACTACGGCTCCCGCCGGTCGCCGTCAGCGTAATCCGCGGCAGGCGCAATTTTTGTGCACTGACTGTTCGCAGATCGGCTGCTTGCAAACGCTTGAATGCAGCCACTAGATCAGGCCTGCGTTCCAGCAATTCCGACGGCAATCCTGCCGGTATCGCGGCCGGTAATAATGGTAGTTGGGTGATGTTCCACACTTTATCCTCGGGATAATTACCCAGCAAGATTTCCAGTCTTTTGGAAATTTGCTGCACCCGGTTGCGTGCCTGCTTCAGTTGCGCTTCGGCATTCGTCAGATCATTTAAAGCCAGACGCAAATCCAAGCCACGAACCAAGCCACGTTGAAAGCGGCCACGCACCAGATCGGCGATCACACCCCGTTCTTTGATCGACTGTTCAATGATGGCCGATTGCAATTCGGCTTCGATCAATTCGAAATAACTTTGTGCAACGCGCGCTGCCAACGATAAACGGGTTCCTTGAAAATCCGCCTGCACGGCAGTGGCTTCTGTTAGGGCCGCCAAGTGTGAGTCGCGGATTCTTCCCCACAAATCCACTTCCCAGCTGACACCGAACAGAGCCTCGAAGACGTTAAAGCGGGCGGAACCGAAGCCAGCGTCGCGGATTTGCACTTCTTCATAATCCGCCGAGAAAAAAACCTGCGGCCAGCGCGGGGATCCGTCAATGCGTGCCTGAGCTGCAGCGGCTTGAATTCTCGCGGCTGCGGCCTTCAATTCGTAATTATTTTCCAGTGCGCGATCCACCAATTGTTTTAGCGCTGCATCCTGAAATGTTTCCACCCAGCTCACAGCGACGGATTGCTCCACAGCGTGTTCGCTCCATTGCTGCGGGATGTCTGCACCGGCATCACCGGTACGCCGCTCGGACAACAGGCTGCAGGCGCTTAGGGCGAACAAAGGCAGCAGGAAGCAAAACAAATGGAATGGTTTCATAGTGAAGCACGTATAAACTGCATGCACATTTCCCTATTCTCAAATACGATTATTTTCAGGATAAAAAGCTTTCGCCAAGGTACCCGCCAAATCCTGGCGAACTTGCCCGGCCTCTTCGACGATATTGCCCAGCCGTGCAAAATCATGAACCATACCCGGGTATACGTTGACTTGTGTATCCACGCCGCTGGCTTTCAGCCGCTCGGCATAAGCCATTCCTTCATCCAGCAATGGATCGTACTCGGCTAAAACAAGACTGACCGGTGCCAGCTTCGACAAATCCGGCGTTTCCAGCGGCGCAAAGCGCCAATCAGTTCGATCGGCATCAGTGCGAAGATAAAGATTGAACATCCATTGCAAGGCTTTCTCTTCCAGCAGGTACCCGCTGGCAAGTCGGCGATGAGAATCACTATCCTGCCATACGCTCGTACAAGGATACAGGAGAAGCTGGCAAACCGGTGACTGCAGGTTCTTATCTCGTGCCATGATCGCGATCCCTGTCGCCAATGTACCACCTACACTATCACCACCGACAGCAATACGACTCGTGTCAAGACCGTAAGCCGATCCATGTTGCACAAGCCATTGATACGCATCATGCGCATCATGCACTGCGCTGGGAAAGCGATGTTCCGGTGCCAACCGGTAAGCGACATGCAATACATAGCAGGGTGTCAGCGCAGCCAGTGAACGACACAATGAATCGTGCGAATCCAGACTGCCCAGACAGTAACCGCCGCCATGAAAATATAGCAACACCGGTTGCGGATCCGAAGTCTCTGCAAATTCCAAAGGCTTATACAACCGAGCACTAATCCCGTATCCATCGCGGCTTTCGATGCAAAGCTCTTGCACGCTTGCCACTTGCGGACCCGGAACATCCAATACGTGCGTGGCCGCTTCGTATTCGTGATACGCCTGATCCGCCGGCAAATCGTGCAATGCAGATCTATCTCCATTGACCACTGCTTCTGTTGCCAAATCGAGAAATACAGATAGATCTTCATTTAGTGACATACGCGCTCCCCCCGATCCAACCAAATATCGAAAAAAACATCATAGCCACCTATTAAAACCGGAATGTCAAGGTGCCTACCACAGTACGTAGCGATCCGAGATAATACCTGTTGAAGTTTGTTGTAGAAATATAGCGTTCATTAAAAATATTACTGGCATTGATGTGGAACGACATGGGGCCTCTCTCATAGCGCAGCATAGCGTCGAACAATGTAAACGATGGTGTAGTACTGATATTGCCTTCTTCGTTGAACGTACTGCCAACGTAACGAACACCCCCTCCTAGCCCAAATCCTTTCAACCATTCGTAACCCAAAGTACCAAAGGAGTAATCGAGCCATCCGGAAGCCATCGTAGTGGGAATCTGTATCGGTCTTTTCCCTTTAAAGTCGGTTTCTTTTACATTGTCTACATCAAGATAGGTAAAGGTACCGATGGCATTCAAACCGCGCAGCAATTCGCCACGTCCTTCCAGCTCAACACCACGCGATCTGACTTCTCCAATTTGCATAAGATGCGCTCCGGTAGGATCACTCGGATCTCGTGACAGCGCGTTCGTTTTGGTCAGATCAAAAAATGCTACCGTATAAAGAGACCTTCCTCCCACCGGCTGAAACTTGACACCTGCTTCCAATTGCGAAGCTCGGGTAGGATCAAATGGCTTGCTATTAGCATCAACACCGGGTTGTGCCATAAATGATTGTGAATAACTAAAATAGGGTGCAATACCATTTGCAAACAGATAGGTTAAACCTGCCCGACCGGTAAATGCGCTATCCTTATTCCGGGTTGCGGAATCACTGAGTAGATCGCTATCCTTGGTGCGAAGCATGTCATAGCGCCCGCTCAGAGTTAAAATCCAGTTCTCATTGTATTTAAGTTGATCCTGAATGTAGAAACCTAATTGATCAATCCGCTGTTTCGCGTTTTGCAGCAACATATCAGGTCTCGGAATAGGTTGCGACGCATAAACCGGATTGGCAATATCAATAGAAGGCGGTACAAAGCCACTGTTATATCCTTCAAAATACCGTAAGGATGCATTGGTCTGATTCCAATCCGCTCCCAGAAGCATGGTGTGATGAACAGGACCGGTAGTGATTTTTGCTTGCAGATGGGTATCGAGCACGGTTTGGTTCAAACGTTCATTGGTCGCATAAGTACTGCGATCCGCCACAGTTGGCTGCTCAGGGTTGTTAAATCCCAACGAAAATATGTCCTGAAAAGTACCTTTCTGAAACGCATGACGGAAGTTCTGCCGGACTGTTAGCATTTCATTGAAATGATGTTCAAGTCGATAGCTGAATGATCCTTGGTTCTGTGCGTAGTGGGAAAACTTCGGTTCGCTTTGAAACACATTGGTAAACCGACCATCCGGTGCTGTAATAAAAAATGGTGAGGAAGTGCTCCGGTTGTTAAGTACATCTCCCATAAAAGTGATAGTTGTCACAGCGGTCGGCCGGAAAGTGATAGACGGCGCGATATAAAACCGCTCATTATGCGCACGCTCACCTCCTGTATTCGGGTATCTGTCCTGCGTATCAGTGTCAAGTGCTGTGGTCACCAGTCGAAACATGATCGTCCCATCCTTGTTCGCCACCCCCAGATCGGCTGCGAATCTTTTCCGGTCAAAATTACCATACTGAAATTGCACTTCGCGAATCGGCGTAGCAGTCGGCAGTTTGGTTACCCGATTCACAATACCACCGGCATCACCGCGTCCGAACATTACCGAAGATGGACCACGCAGCACATCGACCCGCTCCAGGCCGTAGGTATCCGTGATAAAGCTGTTGAAAAACAAACCTTGTGCCGCATTGCTCAGGCCATCCCGAAAATTCGCGGTCGTTAAGGCGTTAAATCCTCTCATCATTAGATATTCAAAACCACGTCCTTCGAATCCGAATTGATCAACTGTAACGCCAGGCACATAGCGTAAGGCCTCAGTGAAATTTTGCACACTGCGCATATCCATTTCATTGCGCGTCACCACCGATATCGATTGCGGTATCTCGATTATCGGCGTATCGGTCTTGGTCGCGGTAATACTACGTTTAGCGACATATCCGCTTGTTTCCCCTGTATTCTTAGCTTCAACTACCACGGCCGGAAGCGTCGAATCAGCGGTTCTATTTGTATCCGGTTTGCCGGAATCCTTTTCAGGAGAATCAGTTTTATGATCAGATACTCCGGTTGAATTTTGCATTTCGGTTTGCTTCGTTTGCGCAAAGCCGCTGCTGATGGTTGTAGTTAATGCGATGGACAAAACTGCAGAAAATGCCAGATGTTTTGATAGGCCAAGTGATATTGTTGTTTTTTTGTACATGACTAGAAATATAAAAAGCTATGAAAAAAGTAATTGATTAATACACACTGCTCAGGCAGTTAATGATGAAACGGCTCGTGCTGTTATCGGAGGTCTGATTTGATCCAGAGAATCCATCAGGGCTTGAGTAATTTCATTGGCTCGAATTGCAGTAACCGATAGCAAGGTGTCGCTCAGCCCATGACTGGATTCGCAAGCTCCTTGTAAAAAAATGGCCGGTTTGAATTGCGGAGCAGCACTCAACCGGTAACTGCGATCTACCGACAAGGTTTTGAAGAAAGGCATTAGCGGTGAGAACAGTGATTGAAAATGGTCACGGTGATATCCGGTCGCAAGTACGACGGCATCATAGGTTTCAGAGAAATCGCAATCAGCATTCAAGTCCCGAAGTGTGAACTGAATTCCCTGCGATAACGAGTCGGCTCGCCGCACTTCGTGTCTGCGTAAAAACCGATGTCGTTTCGCACCCGCCACCTTCTGTTGGTAGAGCACATTGAATATCTGCTCGATCAGCACCAGATCCGGTGCGGCATAATTGGTATGCCAGAATTCTCCAAGCAGACTACTGCGCTCCTGTTCTGTGCTATTGAAAACAAAATCGGTGAAATCGGCATTAAAAATTTCATTGACAAAAGGGCTATCATCGGAAGGTCTGATCGAGCGGGCACGCATGATCAAATCGACTTTTGCGTGATCGAAACGGCCGTGCAAATCCATGAAGATCTCCGCAGCACTCTGTCCGCCCCCCACGACAGCAATTTTCTCGACATTTGAGAATTCCCTAATTCTTCTCAAATAATCATTGGAATGGAAAATACGGTTGTCGTCTTTCAATGCCAAGAAACAGTCCGGAATTCTCGGTTTTCCGCCGATACCCACCGCCAGGCTGCGTGTCAATCGTTCATGTATGGTGTTATTCCGGTCGCGAGACCTGACGCGCAAATACATTACTTCATTGCCGCTTTTTTCCGGCAAGACCTCGATCACCTCTTCTCCGTATGCGCAACTGTCATCGAAATGCGAGGCAGCCCACGCTAAATAATCATTAAACTCGTGTCGGCTAGGGAAAAAGGTCTTCAAATTGATGAAATCCTGCAGCCGGTTTTTCTGATGCAGATAATTGATAAATGTGAAGTAGCTGGCAGGATTACGCAGCGTGGCCAGATCTTTGAGAAATGAAACCTGCATGTGGGCGTTATCCAGCATCATATTGGCATGCCACGCAAATTCCGGTTGTTTCTCGATAAAAAAAGCGTTGATGTGATAGTCGGCTTGCTTTTTTTCTTCCATTGTTATGGCCAGGGCGATATTCGATGGACCAAAACCAATACCAATCAAATCATAAATTTGCATGACGTAA
>Ga0154020_10009747_pt1 | contig 11044 bp, 6 predicted proteins | sample Klosneuvirus_201_FD_109709 | JGI IMG/M metagenome (GOLD analysis project Ga0154020, IMG submission 109709) | Active sludge microbial communities from wastewater, Klosterneuburg, Austria - Klosneuvirus_20160825_MG | ecosystem: Engineered > WWTP > Aerobic digester > Activated sludge | place...
CGCCGCCCACACGGACTCGTTCTCGGGCGTGGCCACCCGCGTGATCTCCCGGACCGCGGACCAGGAACGTTCGCCCGACGCGAGCAGCCGCCGGACCTCGGGGAGCGACTCGAGCGCCCGAGCCACCCGGAGCCGCTCGCGGGTCGTGCGCGCGTCGAAGCCGAGCCGGCGCTCGACGTATTCGGCGTGAGAGGCGAAGCCGAAATGGCGGTGGACACCCTCGCGCGCCGCGGCGACGAGCCAGCGGCCGATCTCGCCGTCGAGATCCCCAGCGCGAGCAGCCAAGCCGAGGAGGGTTTGGTCGATGGTTTGCCAGACGGTGTCGTGCGCGGCGTGCATGGAGATCTCCTATCACGCGCTGTTTTTCGTGGAGAAAGCCGCAGATCCGCGCTGACGATCTCGCGCAGCGCCAAACGCGATAGGAGCCCACACAGTCGGTTCAAACGGGAGAGATGACCGCGCGGCACTCCTCCGCCATTTTCAGACGACCTGCGCGCGCGGGAGAGGCCTCGCGCGCCGTCAAGAGAGAACTGCCGACATTCCTTGAGCGGCCAGCTTGCCCCCAATCCTGGGGACGCCCTTCGCGCCCTTCGCGCCCTTCGCGCCCTTCGCGCCCTTCGCGCCCTTCGCGCCCTTCGCGCCCTTCGTGCCCTTCGCGCCCTTCGCGCCCTCCTCGACCAACTCCTCCCGCCACCGTCATCAGGTCGCCCAGCCGCCATGACCTCTGCGTCGCCGACGCAGCTCGGGAAGTCCGACGGTCGGTCTTGGTCGCGCTTCAGCCGGCTGTGAAAAGGGGTTGGAGGCGAGAACGAGGAGACCGAAGCGAAGGTGGCGCCCGAGGAGAGAGCACCGGGACCGCAGCAATTCTGCGCTGAGGACCGGAACGACGAGGCCGACCGCAGCGAGAGGATCCTCGTTCGCAGCCCCAAGCTCTTTTTCAACCGCCGGCGAGACCTAACCCACCCAAACCCGCGCGTTCCGAAACAGCCGCATCCACGGCCCGTCCTCTCCCCAGCCGACCGGTCGCCACGAGTTCTGCACCGCCCGAAACACGCGCTCCGGATGGGGCATCAAGATCGTCACCCGCCCATCCGGAGTGGTCAGCGCGGTGACGCCCGCCGGAGAGCCATTCGGGTTCTCGGGATAGTGCTCGGTCACGCGCCCGTGATGGTCGACGAAGCGCGCCGCCACCAGGCCCTCGAGCGTGGAGAGCGGGCGCTCCAGCTCCACTCTCCCCTCGCCGTGCGACACCGCGACGGGCAGCACCGATCCCTCCATCCCCCGAAACAGCACCGAGGGGCTCTGCTCGATCCGCACCAGCGCCACCCGCGCCTCAAACTGCTCCGAGCGGTTCCGCACGAAGCGGGGCCAGGGCTCGGCGCCAGGGATGAGCTCCTTCAGGTTCGACATCATCTGGCAGCCGTTGCAGACGCCGAGCGCGAAGGTGTCCTTTCTCCCCAAAAACGCCGCGAAAGCCTCGCGAGCCCGGGCGTTGAACAGCGCTGACTTGGCCCAGCCCTCGCCCGCGCCGAGCACGTCGCCATAAGAGAACCCGCCGCAGGCCGCCAGCCCTCGGAACTCGCGCAAGCTCACGCGGCCCTCGAGGAGATCGCTCATATGCACGTCGACCGCTTCGAAGCCCGCGCGGTGGAAGGCCGCCGCCATCTCCTGCTGGCCGTTGACGCCCTGCTCCCTCAAGATCGCGATGCGCGGCCGCGCTCCCCGAGCGATGAAGGGCGCCGCGATGTCCTCCTCGAGGTCGAAGGTGGGCGCAGAAAAGAGCCCCGGATCCTCGGCGTCGATGCGCAGCGCCTGCTCTTCGTGCGCCGAAGCGGCGTCGTCACGGAGCGTTTGCATCCGCCAGCTGGTCTCCGACCACAGCGCCCGGAGCTCGGATCGCTGCCGCGCGATCAAGGTGCGGCTATCTCGCCGGATCGCGATCTCGGTGCTCATCATGGGTCGTCCGATGGCGTGGGTGTAGGGACGAAGCCCTGCCTCCTCCAGCACCGCTCGTAGCTGGCCGAGGCGTGCGGTCTCGACCTGCACGACGCAGCCAAGCTCCTCGCTAAAGAGCAGATCCAGATCCGAGCCGGCCAGCGGCGATAGATCGATGGAGAGCCCGGTGTTCCCGGCGAAGGCCATCTCGACCAGGGTCGCCAGCAGACCTCCGTCCGAGCGGTCGTGGTAAGCCAGGAGCAGCCCTTGGCGGTTTGCCTCCTGGATCGCCTGAAAGAAGGCCTTCAGACGGGCCGGATCATCCACGTCGGGCGGCACGCTGCCCACGCCGCCATAGACCTGACACAGGGCGCTGCCTCCCAGCCGGTTCTTCCCCGCGCCGAGATCCACGAGCACCAGCGTGGTCTCACCGGCGTCCAGCCGCAGCTGGGGCGTAAGCGCGCGCCGCACGTCGGTGACCGGCGCGAAGGCCGTGACGATCAGCGAGAGCGGCGCCACCACGCTCTTCTGCGTCTCTCCGTCCTTCCACGCGGTGCGCATGGACAGCGAGTCTTTACCTACGGGGATCGCGATCCCCAGCGCCGGACACAGCTCAGCGCCCACCGCCCGCACCGCCTCGTACAGGCGCGCGTCCTCGCCCGGCCAGCCTGCGGCCGCCATCCAGTTGGCGGAGAGCTTCACGTCCGAGAGCTGCGCGATCGGCGCCGAGGCCAAGTTGGTCAGCGCCTCGCCCACCGCCATTCGGGCCGAGGCCGCGGCGTCGAGGCAAGCGATCGGAGCGCGCTCGCCCACCGCCATGGCCTCGCCGGTGTAGCCCGTGTAGCTCGTGGTGGTGAGGGCCGCGTCCGCGACGGGCACTTGCCACGGACCGACCATCTGATCGCGCGCCACCAGCCCGGTCACGCTGCGATCGCCGATGGTGATGAGGAAGGTCTTGTCGGCGACCGAGGGCAACAGCATCACCCGGGTCGTGGCCTCATCGAGGGAGATCTGCGCGGCCTCTAGCTCGATGGGCGTGACCGAAGCGGACAACGCGTTGCGCTGCATGCGCGGGGCCTTCCCCAGGATCACGCTCAGCGGCAGATCGACCGGGGCCCCGCCGAGGAGCGAGTCGGAGAGGACGAGGCGTCCGTCGTCGGTCGCCTGGCCGACCACCGCGAAAGGGCAGCGCTCGCGCCGGCAAAAGGCCTCAAAGCGGGGCAGATCCGCGGCAGCGATGGCGAGCACGTAGCGCTCCTGGGCCTCGTTGCACCACAGCTCGAGCGGGGACATCCCGGGCTCATCCGAGGGGACCGCGCGGAGATCGAAGCGCGCGCCGCGGCGGCTGTCGTTCACCAGCTCAGGCAGCGCGTTGGAGAGGCCGCCCGCGCCGACGTCGTGGATGCTGACGATCGGGTTCTCGTGGCCTAGCGCCCAGCAGCGATCGATCACCTCTTGGCAGCGCCGCTCGAGCTCGGCGTTGTCGCGCTGCACCGAGGCGAAGTCGAGGTCCTCCTCCGAGGTGCCGGCGGCGACCGAGGAGGCCGCGCCCCCGCCTAGACCGATCAGCATGGCCGGGCCGCCCAGGACCACCACCGCTGCCCCGGGGGGAATTTGCCCTTTTTCGACATGCTCGGCCCGGATGTTCCCGTAGCCGCCGGCGATCATGATCGGCTTGTGATAGCCCCGCACCTCCGGACCGCTCAGGCCGGGCACGCTGAGCTCGAAGCTGCGAAAGTACCCCGCCAGGGCCGGGCGACCAAACTCGTTGTTGAAGGCGGCCCCGCCGAGGGGACCGTCGATCATGATCTCGAGCGGCGAGGCGATGCGTCCGGGTCGCCCGTAGCTCAGCTCCCAGGGGCGGCGCGCACCCGGCAGATCCAGGTTCGAGACGGAAAATCCCGTCATTCCCGCCTTGGGCTTGGCGCCGCGTCCGGTCGCGCCTTCGTCGCGGATCTCCCCGCCGGATCCGGTGGCCGCCCCGGGGAACGGCGAGATCGCGGTCGGGTGGTTGTGGGTCTCGACCTTGAGGAGCATGTGCACCGGCTCCTCCTGCTCACGGTACACGTTGGTCCTTGGATCCACGAAGAAGCGCACCGCGGTGGGGCCCTCGATGACCGCCGCGTTGTCCTTATAGGCCGAGAGCACGCCACCGGGACTGGCCTCGGTGCTGCGGCGGATCAGGCGGAAGAGGGAGTCGGCCTGGGTCACGCCGTCGACGACGAACTCCGCGTTGAAGATCTTGTGGCGGCAGTGCTCGCTGTTGGCCTGGGCGAACATCATGAGCTCGACGTCGGTGGGATCGCGAGAGAGCTCGGTGAAGGCGGTCACCAGGTAGTCGATCTCGTCCGTGGCCAAGGCCAGGCCGAGCCGGGTGTTGGCGGCTACCAGCGCGGCGCGACCCCCGCTCAGGAGCGGGATCGACTCTAGCGGCCGCGGCGCGTGGTGCGAGAAAAGCCGCTCGGCGTCCTCCACGCGCTCCAGCACGACCTCGGTCATGCGGTCGTGGAGCCCGCGCCACAGCTGCGCTGGGTCGCGCAGCGCGCCCGCCACGGTCCATTCGATGCCGCGTTCGATGCGGCGTACCCGGCTGAGCCCTGAGTTGCGCGCGATGTCGGTGGCCTTGGAGGACCAGGGCGAGATCGTGCCCATCCGCGGCACGACCCAGCGGGTCTGTCCTTGGAGCTTCGCCGCTTCGAGCTTGGGCCCGTAGGTCAAGAGCCGGGCGAGGACGGCGTTGTCCTCGGCGCTGAGCGGCCGATCCAGATCCACGAAGTGCACAAAGCGTCCGCCGAGCGCCTCGATCCCCGGGTTGTGAGCCCGCAGGCGTTCCAGGCGCTTGGCCAGGCGGGCAGCGGAGAAGGCGGGAGCACCGGCGAAGACGAGCATGGGCCGCATCTTCCCCGCTTGGGGAGCATCATGAAAGTGAATTGCTGCTTATGATAAACATTAGAGATGGTGATGGAGCTACGATCGGATCGCCTGCGGGTCTTTATCGCCGTGAGCGGCGAGGGCGGCTTCTCCCGGGCCGCCGCGGCGCTGGGACAGACGCAGTCCTCGGTGAGCCAGGTGATCGCCGCCCTGGAGCGGGAGGTGGGGGAGGCCCTCTTCGTGAGGGACCGCCGGGCGACCCGCCTGACTGAGGCGGGGCAGGTGCTGCAGGTCCACGCCGAGCGGGTGCTGGGCGCGCTCGATCAGGCTCGCCAGGCGCTCAAAGCGCTGGACGGGGAGGTCAGCGGTCCCTTGGCCATCGGTACCAGCGACACCTTAGCCACCTATGTGCTGCCTCCGGTGCTGGCCGCGTACCGGGCGCGCTACCCGGGCGTGGCGCTGCGGCTCGACAACCGGCCCTCTCCCGCGATCGCGCTCAAGGTGGCGGCTCGAGCGCTCGACCTCGGCTTGGTCTCCTTGCCGCTCCCCGAGCAAGGCCTGGAGGCTTCGCTCCGCCAACAAGCGCTGCTCCGCCAGCAAGATGTGGTGATCTTGGCGCCCGGGCACACGCTTGGGGCTCGGCGGCGCATCGACAAGAGCGCGCTCTTCGAGCTGCCGCTGGTCTTGCTCGACGGGACCACCGGCACCCGGGCCTATCTCGAGGCCTACTTCCGTGCGGCTCGGCGCCGGCCGAACATCGCGCTCGAGGTCAGCAGCGTGGAGGTGCTCAAGCGCTTGGTGGAGCTGGGCTTTGGAGCCTCGGTAGTCCCCTCCTTCGCGGTCGAGCGCGAGGTTCGAGAGGGGCGGCTCCTCGCCCGGCCGCTGGTCGGGCTCGGCACTGAGCGCAAGGTGGGCCTCATCTACGCCGGGGGCGCGGGACAGGGGACGCGGGCCGCGCGGGCCTTCGGAGCATTGGCCAAAGAGATGCTGCGATCGTGACCTCGTGGCTGGACTGTGGGAGAGCTGGCTCATGCGCTACTTGGTGACCGGGAGCAACCGAGGGATCGGCCTGGAGCTGGCCCGGCAACTCCTCGCTCGCGGTGATGAGGTCATCGGCACGCTGCGCGGCGAGGCGCCGAGCGCGCTCAGCAACCTGGCCGGTGAGCGGCTCCGCTTGGTCCGCTGCGACGTTACTCTGCCCGAGAGCCTCGGGGCCTTGGCGGAGGCCCTGGATGGCGTCGCGCTCGACGTGGTGATCAACAACGCCGGCGTCATCGGCGGGATGACCAGCCTGGAGCGGATCGATCTCGCCGACGCGCGCCGCACCTTCGAGGTCAACGCGCTCGGTCCGCTGGCGGTAGCGCAGGTGGCCTTGCCCGCGTTGCTCCGGGGCAGCGCCAAGCAGATCGTGGCGATCTCCAGCGGCATGGGCTCGATCGGCACCAACACCGACGGCGGGGCCTACGCCTACCGCATGTCCAAGGCGGCCCTCAACATGGCCGTGCGCTCGATGTCCGTCGATCTAGCGCGGCGCGGCTTCGTCTGCGTGGTGATGAACCCCGGCTGGGTGCAGACCGACATGGGCGGCCGCGGGGCGCCGACGCCGGTGAAGGAGTCGGTGCGGCTCATGCTCGACCGCCTCGGCCGCCTCACGAAGGCCGACAACGGCCGCTTCCTCGACTATCTCGGGGGTGAGATCGAGTGGTGAGGACGCTCCGGCTCGCGCATTTTTCGGACATCCACTATACGCTGAGCCCCACGGCTGCTTGGCCGCTGAGCGCGCGCGGCAAGCGCCTCGTCGCGAGCGCGGGATACTATCTGCGGGGGCTCGGAGCGCGCTTCAAGGGCAACCCGCGCCGCATCGCCCAGCTCCTGGAGGATGTGGATGCGGCCCAGGTCGATCACGCGATCTGCACCGGCGATCTGAGCTCCACCACCCTCGATGAGGAGCTGCGCGGGCTGGCCGAGATCTTTGGAGCGCGGCTTAGCCAGCCCGAGCGCTACACCATCCTCCCCGGCAACCACGATCGCTACGTCGAGGACGCGGTGCTCCGCCGGACCTTCGAGGCGCAGCTCGGAGGATTGCTCCCCGGACCTACGTTTCCTGCAGAAAAGACGCTGCCCGGCGGGGTGCGGCTCCTGGCCTTGGATCCGTGTCGACCGACCCCAGCCGGGGACGCTTCTGGCTCGGTCGGCCCCGCGCAGCTGGCGCAGGTCGAGGCGCTCCTCGCCGCCGACCCGAACACCCCGACGATCGTCGCGCTGCACTATGGGCTCCTCCGCTACGACGGGCGCTCCGATCGCCCGCTGCACGGCCTGAGCGACGCGCCCCAGCTCCTCGAGCTCCTCGATCGCTCCCCCGCGCGCATCATCCTCGTCTTGCATGGGCACATGCACCGCGCGTTCACCGTCGCCACGGCCAAGCGCACGATCGTGTGCGCGGGCAGCGCCATCGATCTGCGCACCGACGCCGGCTATTTCATCTACGAGATCGACCTTGAGACCCTCGCCGTGCGGGCCGAGCGTCGCGCCTGGAACCGGCGGGAGCAGCGCTACGAGCGGACCGACACCGAGGTGATCACCCGCGCGATCGCCGAGCGCCGCGGGGTCTTGGTCTAGCCCACCAGCGAGGGCCAGTTGCGCCCGAGCCAGGCCCGGCGCGCGGCGTCCTTCAGCCAGTGCTCCGAGCCGAGGTCCACGCGGCGTCCTCCCTGGATGAGCGGCTCGACCAAGGCCAGTGCGGAGCGCGCGAAGCCTGCGTGCTCGACCAGGAGCACCGACTCGCTCTCCCAATACGCCGAGGTCACGTCCAGGTTCGCGCTGCCGATCGCCACATCGGCCTCATCGCGGATCAAGAGCTTGGCGTGCACGTGCGGGAAGACGCAGCCGAGCTCGGGGTCCCAGCGCGGCATGGGCGGCAACGCGACCTCGTAGCCTTGCGCGCCCGCGCGCACTACCGGATCGAGCCGCGAGCGCACCAGATCATCGCCCAGCGCGCGATACAGGCCTCCCTCGAAGGGCTGATCGAGCCCCCAGCGCGGGCGCACGCTGCCGAAGATGAACTGCACCGAGACGCCCCGTCGCACGGCCGCGATCAGCGCTCGCTGGATCTCGAGCAGCAGCGGGAAGGTGTTCATCACCACCAGGCGCTGCTCGGCGCGCTCGATCAGCGCCAGCTGCGCGTCGAGGGTATGGGTGTCGAGCAGGCCTTCGTGGAGGATGAGGCGGCAGCTCATGTCTCCGGCGGGCGGGGGCGTACTCACCTCGAAGTCCGCGCCGCCCGAGCGGGTCCATTCGCGCCGAAAGGCCGCGTCGATCGCCCCGACCACTGGGCCCCTGACCTGCGCGCTCGCGTCCAGCCAGGGGACCTCGCGGTACAGCGAGCTGGCCTTGAGCTCGACCTCCGCGAAGCCAGAGTAGTAGGGCGCGCCGAGGTTTCGGCCGGTCACGATCGCGCTCTGCCCATCGAAGATCACCAGCTTTCGATGGTTGCGTTGCTTCAGCGCGTTCAGGCTAGGGAGGCCGGTGATCGGCTGGTAGGCGCGGATCTCGATTCCGGGCTCGGCCGCCAAGCGCTCGAGCACTGGGTTGGCGCTCCCCAGGCCTTCGTAGCGGCTGTACACCGCGTCGACCAGGACCCTCACCTGCACCCCGCGGCGTGCGGCTTGGCGCAGCTCCCCCGCCACTGCCTCCGCGATGGCGTCGTCCTCAACGATATAGCACTGCCAGTGAATGCGCTGCGTGGCGGCGGCGATCGCGCGGAGCACCTCGGCCCGTCCGCTGGCATTGTCGAGCTCGAGCTCGACGAGGTTGCCGGCCACGCTCTCGGCGCCACAGACCATGGCCATTGGCTCTTCGATCACCGGGCGAAAGGTCGGCGGCGGGGCGGTGGGATCCCGCGCGGCTAGATCCTGAGGGGTGAAGGTGGCGATGGTCCGCGAGCGGGGACGGAGCTCGCCCCGCACCAGGATCGCCGCGATCGGCGCGCCGAGCTTGCAAAGACGAGTGGCGACCCGCAGCAAGCGCTGGCCGTCTAGGCTGCGCGGGACATCGGTCGCTCCACCGTCATCGAGCCAAGCGCTGGCGTCGATCAAGAGGGGCGCGCCGGCCCAGGGGCTGCGCTCGCTCAGCTGCGCCCGAAGGTTGTCGATCGCGTCGGCTCCTCGCAGCCGCACGAACACCGGCTCTAGATCCCGCCCCAGCGGCGCGGCGTCCGCGAAGGTCGCGGCTTCCAGGGTGGCGTCGATGAGCAGGATCGGGCGGCTCGGCACGAGGCCGAAGAAGGGGGCGAGCTCCGGAGGCGAGCGCTCCGAGATGAGCGTGAGCGGGACCAAGCCGATACCGGGCGGGAGGGGACCGAGCCGCACCACACCCTCCTCGTGCGCCAGGGGCGGGCCTCCTCCGAGCCGGAAGCGCTCGTCTTGGGCCAAGGTGGAGCGGCCGATCGCGCTGGTCCGCTCGATGGCGATCCGCGCGGAGACCGGACGCCGATCGCTCGGCGCGACGCCCGAGGGTTGGGCTCCGAGCAGCAGCGTATCCGACGCCACCAGGCGCTCGGTGATCATCCCCTCGCGCGGCGCGTGGCGGCGGAGCACCAAGGTCGGCTGCGCGGCGTCTTGAAAGAGCTGCGCTGCGAACAGGCCGCGGACGAGCGCCGAGACGCCGGAGATCCCGTCACTGGCCACCACCATCAGCTCGACCTCTTTAGTGGTCGCCGCGGCCAAGACAGCGTCGGCCAAAGTGATCGCCGTAGCGTCCAAGGGCACGAGCTCCACCGGACGATCGGGGATCAGCGCGGCGAGCATGGTACGGAGCCCGGCGAGCTCCCCGGGGTCCGCGCGCGCGACGAAGGCCGCCACCCGCTCCACCCCCGAGATCCGGCGCAAGAGCTCGGCCGCGTTCACCAGCCCGGCGCCGTCGATCTCCAGCAAGAGGCCGATCGTCCCAGTTTTGTAGGGCGAACGGCCCGCGCCCGCGCCGACCGAGAGCACCGGGAAGCCTTCGCGAGAGTTGAGCTCGAGGAGCCGGAGCATGCGCTCCGTCGGTGAGCACACCGTCCATGGTCCGAGCACCACCAAGTCGGCGCGGTGCTCCTGGGCCGCCTCGGCCACCCGTGCGATGTCGAAGCTGGTCTCGACCGTGCCGGCGATGGGCTGACCGCCGGCGCTCCACGTGCGCAAGTCATCTTGCACTTGCTCGAGCGTCGAGAGCCCCAGGCCCCGCCGTGCCGCCGGTGCTCCCTCGTCCGAGAGCAGCGCCACCACGTGCACCTCGGTGGCGCTCGGGGCGATGCGCTCGGCCGCTCGCAGCACTGGAGCCGCGTCCAGCGCGGGGTCGATCGCCAGGAGTAGCCGCGAGAAGGGCATGGCCGTTACAGCGCCTGCTCCCGGGGGCGACAGAAGGCCCGGATCGCGGGGTCCCGTTGCGCGAGGATGCCGTGCAAGAATGCTTCGAGCTGCGCCGGGGGATCGTCCTTGGCGGCCCAGCCCCAGCACACCCCGTCATTGACCTCTCCTCCGGCCCACAGACGCTCCTCGCGCATCACCCGAGCGCATTGGATATTCACGGGTGGAAACGAGTTGAGCATCGAAAGGCACGCCAAGTAGCGCTCGAGCCGCGCTCGATAGTCCGGGATCGCCGGAGCGACCGCGGGCTCTGGCATGGTCGCGCAGGCCGTCAGCGCCAACGTCGCGAGCAGGCCCCAGGTCTTCACTAGAGCTCCGGCGTCCCGTCGCAGCGCGCGGGTCCCCCGGTCCGAGTCAAGCGGAGGAGATAGTGGTGCGTGACTCCCTCGGTGAGCTCCGTCCCATGGATCAGCAGGTCCCCACCCCCGAGGTCGAGCGCGGTGAGCGGGTTGGTGAACGGCGACAGGGCATCGAGAGAGCAGACGCCCAGCTCTTCGTCGAACTGCGAGATGACGCTGTGTGCCAGAGGCAATGCCGCGGTACCGGCGTGGCCACCGTGCAAATAGAGGAGGTGGTGGCGAAACGCCGCGTGCACCTCGACGCGTCCGTCGCGATACTCCGATAGTGGCAGCGCGCTGTAGTCGCCGGCCGCGTGCCGTAGCCAGATGTTCCCGTCGTCGGTCAGGAAGGCCGGGTCGGCGAACAGCGGAGACAGGTTCGCGGCGTTGACGACCAAGACGGTGCTCGGCGCGAAGATCGTCTCCGCGCGGTGGCTCGTCCCTTCGATGAAGGTGACCCCGTTGCCGGTCTGCCCGACCGTGAAGGCCGAGCCA
>Ga0154020_10009748_pt1 | contig 11044 bp, 9 predicted proteins | sample Klosneuvirus_201_FD_109709 | JGI IMG/M metagenome (GOLD analysis project Ga0154020, IMG submission 109709) | Active sludge microbial communities from wastewater, Klosterneuburg, Austria - Klosneuvirus_20160825_MG | ecosystem: Engineered > WWTP > Aerobic digester > Activated sludge | place...
AACGCCAAGATCGGTGGTGAGATCGGCATTCACGGCGTACCGGATGGAATGGACCATTGGATCAGTAATGGAAGTGATTGGACCTTAGGATGTATTGCCGTGCGCAATGCGGATCTTGATGAGATCTATCCCTATATTCAAGCGCAGAACACGACCATTACGATCATTCCCTAGTGATCTTCACTTATCGAATCCATTGGGATAATGCTGTTTCAACGCATTGATCCCTTCACGCACTTTTTGTTCCTGTTCACCTTTGAAGACAGCAAAGCGCTCGGCCAATTTGGTATCGCTCGTGGCAAGTATTTGTACCGCTAGAAGTCCGGCGTTCCGCGAACCGTTCACGGCAACAGTTGCCACAGGTACTCCGGCAGGCATTTGCACGATTGAAAGCAGCGAGTCCCAACCGTCAATGGAATTGCGACTTTTCACCGGCACGCCGATCACTGGAAGAATGGTAAGTGATGCGATCATACCCGGTAAATGCGCAGCACCTCCTGCACCCGCAATGATCACTTTCACACCACGGTCCGCAGCGCCTTTGGCATAAACGAACATCCGCTCCGGGGTCCTGTGTGCGCTTACAACGGTCACTTCGTGATCGATCCCGAATTCCTTCATGGTATCGATCGCTTCACGCATGACCTCAAGATCACTGCGACTGCCCATTACTATACCTACCATGTTATTCTTTTTTATCGTGAAACTAATTTCGGTTCTTGGTCATATCAATGGCACCACGCTACACTGCTCCTTAGCGATATCCAATGCATTATCGACTTGTTCAATATCAGATCCAACCAGGGTGATGTGTCCCATCTTTCGTCCGGTGCGTGTTTCTTTCTTACCGTATAGATGGATGAATGCGCCTGGGATCTCAAGAATTCGTTGCGAACCAACCAACTTAGGTACACCAGTGCCATGCACTCCTACCAAATTATACATGGCAGCAGGTCTGATCAAGTGTGTTGGACCGATCGGCCATTCCAAGTAACACCTGAAGAGTTGGTCGAACTGGGAACTGTCACAGGCTTCGATCGTATGGTGTCCGCTGTTGTGCGCGCGCGGAGCGGTTTCATTCACTAGGATCCGACCATCGGTAGAAAGGAACAACTCCACAGCGTACAATCCTGGGGCACCGAATGCATCCGCAACTCGGATCGCAAGTTCCTTAGCTCGGACCAGAATTTCGGTGGGCTTTCTTGCAGGTGCGCGTAAATGATCCACTAGATTCAGTTCAGGGTCGAAAACCATTTCCACTGGATCGTATGCGGCCACCTCACCGTTCTCTGACCGCACGACAAGCACAGCCAGTTCCACATCGACGTTGATCTGCTCCTCCAACATACAAGGACCATCAAATGCTTTCTCGGCATCGCTAGGTCTTTTGATCTGCATCACACCCTTACCATCATATCCGCCTCCTCTGCTTTTCAAAAATGCCGGGAGAAGATGATCATGTGCCGATAGATCTTTGCCGTTCTCAAGCAAGGTAAATTCAGATGTAGGAATGTCGTGGTCCTTATAGAATTGCTTTTGAAGTCCCTTGTCCTGAATGATCCGAAGCACGGCCGGGTCGGGAATAACACGTTTGCCTTGACGCTTCAGTTCTTCCAAGGCATCAACGTTCACATGCTCGATCTCAATGCCAACGATATCGGCATCCGCAGCAAAAGCGAGGATAGTATTCCTGTCGTTCAGGTCTCCTGTTAGAAAACGATCCGCAATGGTCGAGCAAGGAGCATCCGGGTCTGGGTCAAGGACATGGATCACGGCATTATAACGCAACGCATTTTCGATGAACATGCGTCCAAGTTGACCGCCACCTAACAATGCGATCACTGGTTTCTTCGCCATTGCGGCCAAAGATAGTCAGGGGTTGGAGTAGGAGGTCAACGCTTCCGATAGGTCGTGTTTATCTCTCTGAAATGCATCAGTCGATAGCCTACCGTCAATTGCAAAGATCTGTTCTTCGGGAATATGGCATCATCATTCAAGAGAAGCGGTATCATTCCGCTGTAATAGCGCAGTCCGATATCAACTCCTGAGGTCAGGTCCATCCCGATACCACCGTGCAACCCGAAGTCCATGGACTTGTACTTCTCTCCCACATCAGATTTTTCGCCGTTCTCCATACGATGCACGGCCAGTCTTTTTCCCATTTGTAGCCCACCGTTCAAGTTGAATTCGTTACCAAGGAATAGCTTGAATGATAGTGGTACTTGTAAGTAATAGGATCTATCAGTGAACTGCTCTCCGTCCTGTGGTATGTACGAAGATCCTCCTACGGTAAGCACTATCTCCGGTTGAATTTCGAATCGTGCACCAGCATGATAGGGTACATAGATACCCGCAGTTGCACCAGGGATGATCCCGGTTCTAATGCGTGTAGCATGATCCGTTGACGCAAGAATACCACCCTTGAGGCCGAATGCGATCCGCTGAGCCGAAAGATCACTGGCCAAGGCGAGTCCAAGTATTATGATCAAATGTTTTGAGGGACCCATGTGCGGAGCAATGTTCTGAACTTATTACGGTCCAAGTAGCTCTAGGTTCCACGAACAAACGCCTATATCGACGGAATGCGATCCGGTATCGATGAGACGGGGCCATTAACAAACGGGCCGGATGAAAAACACACCCGGCCCGTTTTTATTCTAAAGAGATAATAGCGGTCAATGTGCCCCGCTATTCAACACGAGTGATCTGGTCATAACGGTTTCGCCTTGGAGGATCCGCAGTACATACGTTCCGTCCGAGATACCCAGAAGGTCAAGCGTTCTTACACTGGTATCGGACGTAAAGGTCGCAACGGTTCTGCCTTGCATATCAACCAATTCCACAAACGCGAATTGATCAGAAGGAAGGATGAGTTGAACTGTGGATCCGGCCGGGTTCGGGAACACTTGTAAGGAGCGCGGGTCGAACCCGTTGACACCCGTATTCACATCGATCACAATACCATAATCCTCCGTTTCACCGTACGTATAGGCGTAGCATGGGTCAGTATTCGGAGTAGGTTCTCCAGTATCATGAAATACGCCTCTAACGCGCATGCGCGTAGCGCCAATTGTAGCATTCGCGGGAACGGTGAATACGAAGGTCATGATCTGATCTGCAGCCGAAGAAACGATCTCCGACATTTTTTCGGAAACCTCGTATGTTTCATCCTGATCAAAATCGATCCATGCAGTGAAATGGTCCGGTTGATAGGTACCGCCCTGCACTGTTAGCGTGTATTGGCTGCCAAGGACAAGCGTAGTATTGTGGGTTGCGCTAAGGTCATAGTAGAATGGTGCAGCAGAAGCACCAGAGTTCACATTGTTGATCGACCCAAGTTGAACACTATTAATAAAATCACCGTCCGTGGTTCCTGAAGTCGAGGTCGGAATGCAATAACCAGTTGCAGTAGCCGATTGAATGGTGATACCATAATCTTCGGTCTCACCATATGCATATGCAAAACAAGGATCTGTATTCGGGGTTGGTTCGCCGGTATTGTGAAACACTCCACGTACACGCATCCGTGTGCCTCCCAATGTTGCCGAAGCCGGTACGGTAAAAGTGAAGGTCATCGTCTGGTTTGCAGCAGAAGAGGTCACTTCGGTCATTTTTTCCGAAGTTTCGAAGGTCTCATCCTGATCGTAATCGATCCAAGCGGTGTAGTGGTCGGGCTGATAAGTTCCACCCTGAACAGTAAGCGTATACTGGGTTCCTTGCGTGAGGTCGGTGCTGTGTGATGCACTGAAGTTCGTGTAGGCCGGTGCAGTCGTTCCACCCGAATTGAGATTATTTATGGTAACCAGTTGCACACTATTGATGAAATCCCCATCACTAGTTCCTGTAGCTGCTGTTGGTATGCAATACCCGCTGGTGCTGCCGCATGCTGAATTGTTCAACAAGCCTGATCGAACGCCGGTCAATACCCCGGCCATGTAATTCGCTTGTTGGTCGGTGAACATCACCGAGCAATTGCTGTAGTCCATGAAGTTCTCGTATTGCGTAAGAACACCACATTTCATCAACGTGGTATTGGAGCAACTATAGGTCGGGCTATTGGTGTTCGGAGTATCGGTGAATCCATCCGTATTATTACATGACCCGTCGTCATCGAACGTATGCTGTAGACCGAAATAGTGTCCGATCTCGTGTGTTGCTGTACGGTCACCAGCGTTAAGCCCATAATTGTAGTCGATAACAAGGCCATCGATCCCGGAGCCGACCACGCCACCGACCGGTAGATACGCGTATCCTACCGTGATGAACCCACCCGCAGCACCACTAGTAATGTCGCAGACCCAAATGTTCAAGTATTGGTTCGTGTTCCACGGCGTCTTCCCGTATTGGGCTTCTTTCATAAGGTTTGTTTCCGAGTCCGGATCGAACCAGGTTTGCGACGTCTGCGTACGCGTAATTCCGGTGGTTGCATTTCCGGAAGGGTCGATCTGGGCCAAGCAGAAATTGAAGCCCACATTCGCCACAACACCACTGAATGCTGGTCGAACTGTTCCAACATCAGAGTTGGTCTCGGAATAGTCCTGGTTCATCTGGTTGACCATGGCCATGATCGCAGCATCGGAGACATTTTCAGCCGCCGTATTGTAAACCACGTGTACGACAACAGGTACGGTATAGCTACCACCACGGAACCTTCCGTTCACATGCGGCAAGGCTGCCAGTAGGTCCGTACTCAAACCCTGTTGAGCAAGGTATTGTTCGGTGATCGCATGAGCAGCGCAATCACGTTGAGCCGTTTGGCCATGCGCTAAGAGGGAAATACAAGCTGTTGCAAGGAGGATAAGGTTCCGGATCATGCCGCGAAGTTACCGATCGCGGTCCGGATCATGGGGGCCGCGTTTTGCACGATCACAATGTGGAAAGGTGCCTAGGTCAGATCCTTTCGAGGTCGATCAAATAATGATCGGAATATCGGGATGCCCATTTCCAGTGTGCGGCATAACGGTCCAGTTTGGCCAGATTATCCAGCGTTCCCGGTTTCTCCAACAAGCGAGGTTCTATGGATAGCGGTGGAACGAAAAATCCAATTGGGGCAAGCCGCACTAACCTGAACCGGTGTGCAAATGCTGTTTCGAGCGTTTTCGGAGAATGGAACCAATTGGCCACTCCTGTGCCGCTAAGTCCATTCCAGATCGGGTCCTGTCTACCTCTCGCAAATGCTTTTCCGAAACGACCATGTGTAAAATGATGCACTGTTTCTGCAAGACAACGATCCGGCATGACGACAGCAATGAACCGGCCACCTGGTTTAAGGCTATCTGCAATGGGGTCCACCAAATATTTCAAGTGATCCAGATCCACAGTATTCAACCCACCAGCACCACTGAGCACAAGGTCGAAGCTGAAGGGCCATTGCCGATCTTCCAGATCATCGAGGTCCAGTTGTTCATGTACGATCCTGTCCTCAACACCCATTTGCCGCGCACGCTCGCGCGCCCGGCTTAGCATAACGGGACTCATGTCCGTAGCAATTACACGGTGACCATTTCGCGCCAGATGGATCGATTCCTTCCCCGTTCCACAATTCAATTCCAACACATCCATTCCTGGTATGCGTAGCAAGTGATCCAAGTGGTCCCATAGCAAACGGCGTTGCGCCATGGCTACACGGCTCACGGTGTACTCGCGATCGAATGCTGAAGGAGCAGGACGAAGTGAAAATGCCATAATAAACAACGTGTTCAACGGAACTTAATAATACAAAGTTAGGATCCTTGAACCCGGAATGCAGGCAAAATGCACTACTTATCCAGTGTTCCTGCGGGATAACGTTCACTGAACAGGTTTAGTTCGTACCAACGAACATGAACATACCAAGAAGGTACCTAACCCATCATTCCTAAGATGGCTGCTACGGGATCGTTCGTTCCGAAAACACTGTTTCCAGCTACGAGCACATCCACACCGTGATCAACCAGTTGGCGATAATTGCCTGCACTGACTCCACCGTCCACTTCGATCAATGCGTTGGATCCTTTTTGTTCTATCAGATCACGTAATCGATCCAATTTGGTGTAAGTGTTCTCAATGAACTTTTGTCCCCCGAATCCCGGGTTCACGCTCATGATCAGCACAAGGTCAAGATCAGGGATAATATCCTCCAATGAACCAATTGGCGTATGTGGGTTCAACGATACGCCTGCTTTCATACCTGTAGCTTTTATCGCTTGCACGGTCCTATGCAAATGGGTGCAAGCCTCTACATGTACCGTCAGAACATCGGCACCGGCATCCTTGAACGCGGATATGTAACGGTCCGGGTCCATGATCATCAAGTGCGTATCGAACACTTTTTTGGTCAATGGCCGAATAGCTTTGACAATGGCAGGTCCAAAGCTGATGTTGGGAACGAACAGGCCATCCATTACGTCCAAATGCAACCATTGCGCCTGGCTTTCGTCAACCAGTCGAACAGCGTTGTGAAGATCGGTGAAGTCCGCAGCGAGGAGTGAAGGGGCTATGATGTGTGCCATTGGCAGCGAAGGTAGAACAACAAAAAGGGCCGCACATCGGCGACCCTTTCAAAAAATATTCATGCAGTTGATCACCCCAAATAGGCTTTGAGGACCACACTCCGGCTTGTCTGTTTCATACGGCGAATTGCCTTTTCCTTGATCTGGCGTACACGCTCACGGGTCAGGTCGAATTTCTGACCGACTTCTTCCAAAGTATGCGGTTGGTTCCCGTTCAATCCGAAGTACAGACGGATAACATCTGCTTCTCTTCCGGCAAGAACAGCAAGTGAACGTTCGATCTCCACTTTCAGGCTGTCGGTCATCAATGTTTCCAGTGGACTTGGTGCATCGTCGTTCTGCATTACATCGATCATCGTACCGCTGTCATCCCCAGCGCGCAAGGGTGCATCCATACTGACGTGTCGCCCCATATTGTTCAGGCTCACTTTTACCTCTTCCAGTGTCATCTCCAGCAATTCAGCTAGTTCAACTGCGGTAGGGGGGCGTTCATGTTCCTGCTCCAACTTGGCGAATGCTTTGTTGATCTTGTTGATCGATCCGATCTTGTTCAACGGTAAACGAACGATGCGCGCTTGCTCAGCTAAACTCTGGAGGATCTGTTGACGGATCCACCAAACGGCGTAACTGATGAATTTGAATCCACGGGTCTCGTCGAATCGTCCTGCAGCTTTGATCAAGCCGAGGTTTCCTTCGCTAATGAGGTCGGGTAACGTAAGGCCTTGACCTTGATATTGCTTCGCAACGGATACGACGAAGCGCAGGTTGGCAGTAGCCAATTGTTCCAGCGCGTCCTGATCGCCTAGTTTGATCTTTCGGGCAAGTTCCACTTCGTCCTGCGCGGTGATCAACTTCACTTTTCCGATCTCCTGAAGGTACTTATCCAGAGAAGGAGTATCCCTGTTCGTCACCTGTTTGGTGATCTTTAACTGCCGCATTCTTGCCATTTCACACTTTTTCTGTTACGAAGAGTGGTCTTTGAACGCTGGCAAATGGGTTTAGGTTACCGATCCGTTGAAGTTGGTGGATATTGTGGACAAGCGTTGTTACACAAGCACTACCTATGGTCACCAAATAAAAAGACCGCCCGATGACGGCGGCCTTTTCAATGAATTGGAAATTCTCAACGTTGTGGACCGTAGCTCATTCAAGCAACTATTGACCCACAGCAGTCAATTAGTCCCGACGTGGTCCACGCTCACGGAACTCACGTCGAGGACGGTCACTGCGCTCACGACGTTCTCCGTCCATAGCAGGTTCACGTTCCACATATCCCTCGGGCTTCGGTAGCAATGCACGGCGGCTCAATTTCAACTTGCCACTGCGTGGGTCTTTTCCGGTCACTTGGAATTCGACGATCTCGCCTTCCTTCAGCACATCTTCAACGCGCTCGATCCGTTTCCAGTCGAGTTCGCTAACGTGCAATAGGCCATCAACGCCCGGCAATACTTCAACGAACGCCCCGTAAGGCATGATCGTTTTTACCTTGCCTTTGTAGGTGGCACCAACTTCTGCTTGAGGAGGATTTGCGATCGCGTTCACACGTGCAAGAGCGGCATCAATGCTCGCTTTGTTCTCGCTCATGATCTCAACTATACCACGACCATCAACTTCATCAATGCTGATGTGCGCACCAGTCTCCGCTTGTATCTCCTGGATCACACGACCACCGGGTCCAATAACGGCGCCGATGCTCTCTTTCGGGATCTCAATGGTGATGATCCGAGGTGCATGGTCCTTGTAATCCGCGCGTGGCGCATCCAAGGTCTTCATCATTTCACCAAGGATGTGCAAACGTCCTTGACGGGCTTGCTCCAATGCTTGTGCCAACACTTCGTATGGAAGTCCATCCACCTTCATGTCCATTTGGGTAGCAGTGATCCCTTTGGATGTACCACAGATCTTGAAATCCATGTCACCTAGGAAATCCTCGTCACCAAGAATATCACTTAGGATCGCGTGGCGGGTACCATCGCTGATCATACCCATTGCAATACCGCTCACAGGTGCTTTGATCTTTACGCCGGCATCCATCAATGCGAGGGTTCCGCTGCAAACGGTAGCCATGGAGCTGGATCCGTTGCTTTCCAGAATATCGCAGTTCAAACGAATGGTGTACGGGTTTGCAGGTGCAGCTGGAATAACAGGCTTCAAGGCGCGAAGCGCCAAGTTGCCATGTCCAACTTCGCGACGACCTGGTCCACGGATCGGCTTTACTTCTCCTGTGCTGAAGCTAGGGAAGTTGTAGTGTAGCATGAAGCTCTCACTGCTTTTCTTCGTTGCGCTATCAATGGTCTGTTCGTCCATTGAGCTTCCTAAGGTCAGTAGGTTGATCGCCTGTGTTTCACCTCGTGTGAAGATCGCGCTACCATGTGTTCCGGGTAGAACATCCACTTCGCTCCAGATCGGGCGGATCTGATCGGTCTTACGACCATCCAATCGCTTGCCATGATCAAGGCAAACGTTACGTACAGCTTTTTTCTGGGTCTTTTTGAAGAAGCGACCGAGCATCGCCTTGTCCGTCTTTTCCTCGTCGCTCAAGGTGGCCAAGCACTCTTCCTTAATTGCAGCGAACTTGTCCATACGCGCTTCTTTCGCACTAGGCTCCATGGCAAAGTCATAGTACTTCTGGTAGCAGAAGTCCATGATCTTTTTCCCGATCGCCTCGTCGTTGTTCTCGTGGTTATATGTACGCTTGGTCTGGCTTTTCGGAACCATGGCGCTCAATTCCTCAAGGGCCACACATTGCTTTTTGATGGCATCATGGGCCAACTTGATCGCCTCGATCATGTCGGACTCCTGCACCTCGTTCATTTCACCTTCTACCATGAGTATATCGCTCTTGGTGCCGGCAACGATCAGGTCCATATCCACGCCTTCCATCTCTGAGTGCTTGGGGTTCAGTACCATTTTCCCATTCATCCGTGCAACACGAACCTCTGAAACAGGTCCACCGAACGGAATATCGCTGACCGCCAACGCTGCGGAAGCAGCAAGACAGGCCAATGCATCGGACTGGTTGTCCTTATCGGTGCTCATTAGGGAGATCACGACCTGTGTATCGCCATGGAAATCATCCGGGAATAGGGGACGTAGTGCGCGGTCCACCAAGCGGCTGGTCAATACTTCATGGTCGCTAGGCCGTGCCTCACGCTTGAAGAAGCCTCCAGGAAATCGTCCTGCAGCGCTGAATTTTTCACGGTATTCCACCTGCAATGGCAGAAAATCAATACCCTCACGGGCTTCCTTGGTAGCCACAACGGTGGCCAATAGGATCGTATCACCTGAACGCACCGTAACGGCGCCATCCGCTTGTTTGGCCAACACGCCTGTTTCAATGGTTATGACCTTGCCATCGCCCATGTCGATGGTCTTTGTAATTGCTTGTGGTTTCATCTTCTTGTTCCTCTTAACATCTTTCCGGACTGTCATTCCGGTCAACGAGCCGGAATCCCGTTGCCTTAGTGGCTGAATAGCCTATATGAAAAAAGGGCGATCGTTGTCCACGACCGCCCCCTCAATTCGATCAATATGTTCCAGCCTTTGCAGCCAGTAAAGCGGCCGCAGGCATGGCCTTACTTACGCAGGCCGAGTTTGGCGATGATCGCGCGGTAACGCTCGATATCGTACATCTTCAGGTAATTAAGCAATTGCTTGCGCTTACCTACCAAGGACATCAAGGCTTTTGTTGTGCCGTGGTCCTTTTTATTGGTTTTCAAATGCCCTGTGAGGTGATTGATGCGTGTTGTGAACAACGCGATCTGGCTTTCAGAAACACCGGTATTCTTGTCGGAACCCCCGTGTTGCTTGAATATTTCCCTCTTGGCTTCGGTAGTTGGATACATCTTATTTTTGGTAACGGACGGCAAAGATAGGGATATTACGGATCCCACAAGGTCCAGTTAATTATTTACCCTTTAAGCAGGGAGAAGGTCTTTCCTAAAAAGCCTTTCAGATCCTTGCGGTGAACGATCTTATCCAGGAATCCATGCTCTTTCACGAATTCACTGGTCTGGAACCCTTCGGGAAGATCGCGGCCTATGGTTTCTCGTACAACACGCGGCCCAGCAAAGGCCACTAAGGCTTTTGGTTCAGCAATGTTCATATCGCCCAACATGGCAAAACTGGCCGTTACACCGCCGGTCGTAGGGTCGGTGATCACGCTGATATACGGTAGTTTCTTCTTTGCCAGTTGGGAAAGCTTGGCGCTGGTCTTGGCCATTTGCATCAGGCTATAACCGGCTTCCATCATGCGGGCACCACCGCTTTTACTGATAATGACCAAGGGGCATTTCCGTTTCATGGCCAGATCAGCTGCCATAGCGATCTTTTCACCTACCACACTACCCATGCTCCCACCGATAAAGCGGAAATCCATGCAGGCAATGACCACGGTATGTTTGTCCAACTTGCCTTCAGCAGCGCGTATCGCATCATTCAGGCCAGTATCCGCACGGCTCTTAAGCAACCGGTCCGTGTATTTCTTGGTATCCTCGAATTGTAGCGGATCACCAGCTACAAGGTCTCTACCGAACTCGGTGAATTTGTGATCA
>Ga0154020_10009749_pt1 | contig 11043 bp, 8 predicted proteins | sample Klosneuvirus_201_FD_109709 | JGI IMG/M metagenome (GOLD analysis project Ga0154020, IMG submission 109709) | Active sludge microbial communities from wastewater, Klosterneuburg, Austria - Klosneuvirus_20160825_MG | ecosystem: Engineered > WWTP > Aerobic digester > Activated sludge | place...
AAAACAGTTTGTTGTCTTGCAAAACTTGATAAAGATCGTATTGCTTCGTGTTCGCACGATGGTACTGTAAAAATTTGGGATCTAAACTCTCATGATTGTTTAACCACTCTTAAGGCTCATTCCAACAATTATGATCTGGACATGACAGTTCTTGCCGATGGAAACATTGCTTCTTGCGCTGGTGATGGAATAAAAATTTGGGACTCGCATTCTGGAAAGTGCATTGCTCATTACACCGTAAAGAATGGATGGGTTTCTTATATTACTCAGCTTACCGATGGGCGTATTGCAGTAAACCATAGTTCTCAAGCGCTTGGATCATGTGCAATGATGAGAATTTTTGACCTCTATCCACGAGATTTGTCGTTTGAGCAAATTGCATTAATTGTGCATTTAGAAAAATATTTCAAACAAGGTACTCCTGTGGCTCTTGGTCATGGTTGGAAGAATGTTTTTGAGATGCTGCCCCAATACTTTCAAAATCGATTTGAGAGAGTTATCCAAGTATGCAAATTATAGAGGCATTGTGATTTTGGCGAAGTTGAAACAAGATTCAAAAAAGGGGAAGCAATGCTTCCCCTAAAATTTTTTATTCACGCTCTGCTGGTTGATGTGCAACTTTTAAATGTCCGACTCCAAAAAGAATAATTAAGCCAATGAGTAGCGATAAAAAGCGCAATGTTTCGGTGAGATAAAACCAATAAAAAAAGTATCCCTGAAAAATAGTTAAAATAGCTCCAAGAATGAGTCCCGATTTAACGCCTATATTTGATATGAAAAGGCCTGCAATAATGAAGCAAATTCCCATGAAAAGTGAAAAGAAAAAGAATGCTTGAGAGTGCTCTTCAATATGTTTGACGTAGGCGTTGCGTAGCTGCATTTGATGCGTGTAGAGATTCTTTTTTTCTTCGTCATCGGCAGCCTGCTGAATGCGTTGGTTATAGTTTGGAATGGAGTAGCTTTGAGGATTTGGAAATGATTTGATAAAAATGCCTGTTGTATAAAACACAAATAACGGCAGTATCAGTGCAAGACCAAAGCAGACGATGCTTTCCTTCAAAACTACAAACAAATGGTGACGAATATCCATGAACTCTCCTTTAAAAGAATATGAAACTAACTTGATATTAGTATACCGAAGGATGGGGCGAGATAAAGTTTCATTTAGATATTCGGTTTCATTTAACCTTTAAATTTTGGTGAGTATGCCAAAGATATATTTTTTCAGAGCTCTTTGGTATTGCCTGATATATGTCATTGTCGTGCTATTGCTCATGCAATATGTTCAGGATAACCACAAGCAAATAATAAATCAGAATGGCTTTTTGCGGTTGCAATCTTTTGTCCAAGCCAGTTGAGATGCTCCTGTTCCCAAACAGTTTGAGATGCGCTTAACTCAACCTTAGAAATGATACCAAGCGCAAATTGTTGCTCTGCAAGTACTAGGTCATTCTTTGCTTGAGTAAGTCTGATTTCACGTGCTTGAAGTTGTATCAGTAATTTATTAAAGGTGTAATACGCTTGTTCGATATCCAGACGAATTTGCTGTCTTGTTTGTTCTGTATCAAGAATAGCTTTTACTTTTGCAGCTTCAAATTTACTTGAAGCAAAATGTGCAAGTCCACCATCAAAGATATTCCAGCCCAGCACCGCTCCAACAGAATGAAATCCACTTGGAATTACTTTGAAATCACCAATGGATGTATCAATAGATTGATAACTATGGCCTGCTCGAGCAAAAATTTCAATGAATGGTAAATTTGATTTACGTGCAATGGCCGCTTTTCCATGTTCTATTTCAATTTTTTTCTTATTTGCTTGAAGATCGGGTCTATTGTTGAGCGCCAATTGGTAGTAGGTTTGAATTGGTAGACAGGTTATAGGCGCTTCTGAATTCCAATATAAAAGCGTTACGGGAAGATCTGGCGTTTGCACATCTGATTCATAACGTTCAGGATTAAGCGCAACACGAATGCGTTGTCCCATTAAGAATTCGAGTGTTTTTTCAGCGATAACGGTGTCATGATCGTATGATCCGATTGTAGCTATGTCTTGAGCGTAGTCGGCAGAATTTCTAAGCCAATCTTTTTTATCTAAAAGTTGAACGGTATGTTGATGTTCAGCTTTTTTAAAAATTTCTTTTGTTGAAGAACCCAAGCTTCGAATAAACTTTTGTTGTTGTTGCAAAAGCCATGAATCTAAAAATGCAAGTTCAGTTTCGTGGCGAACTTTGAGCTTTTCGCCATCGCTTATATATTCAACTACTTGAGTCCTTTTGCGACTAACGGCATAAAGGTCTAATGGTCCACCAAACTTGTAGACTAATTGGCGAGCATCAAAAATAGTATTAGAGTGTGGCGATTTATCACCATTGTCTTGTTGTAGTTGATGAGAAAGCGAAAAATGAGGTAAATATGCGGACAAAACTTCTTTAGCTTCCCACTTGCTTGCTTGTATTGCAAATCTCAGCCCTTCAAGATTAGGGCGATGTTTATAGGCAAGTGCAACTGCTTTATCTATAGTGAGCGTTGAGAGTTCCATTTTAAGTGGCAATGTTGTTGGTGGCAGAGCTTTAGAGAAAGCGCTTTCAAAACTACATGCAAGTATGATAATACTCCATAGCAGCTCATATTTTTTCATTATTAGACTCCCTGGATAATTCGAACAACTCTGCTTAAAACATCCTTTGATGTTAGTGTATACATACAATCTTGTTCAGCGACAGTATTTGCATTTTTAGTATGAGTTTTTTGATAATGATGCGGGCATTCAACTTGGATACAATTTTTTACATTCTGTTCAGTTAAGAATGGTCCATGACGTTTTTTGCTTGTTGGGCCAAAGATTCCCAGCGAAGGAATACCCAAGAAGTCGGCAATGTGTAAGAGCCCTGTGTCTGGGGCAATAACAAGAGCAGCATGAGTGAATAGACAAGCGGTAGTTAGCAAATCCATCTTAGGAACAATGACCACTGGCAGCTTGTGTTCTTGAATAAAGGGAAGAAGTTTTTCAGCCGCTTCACCAGTAAATGATGTTCCCAAAAGCGCAATGATCGGATCACCCGGTTTATTAAAATGGCTACATAACAATGTTAATAGTTCTTGCCAACGAGATGTTGGCCAAAGTTTTGATGCCCATGTTGTATTGGGGCAGAGCGCAATGATTTTTTCAGTTTTATGCAAAGAAAGCCATTTCAAGACTTGCTGTTTGCTTTCTTCTGAGAAGAAAAGATTAAAGTCATTGCGCAAGGTATGGAGAGCTGGGCAGCTTGCTTCTTGCGTTACATTCTGTACTACTTCGGCTGCAAGCGACAAGTTTTTCTGAATAATATTGGTGTATTGAGGATCTATATGATGATGAGTGAAAAATCGAGTCCAAGAAGAACGTGCATGCTTTTTCCCAAATCCATATTTTTTCCCCTTGAGTTGCGCAATAAGTAATGAAGTTTTTAAGATACCCTGAAAGTCTATGATGACATCCCACGTTGTTGCCTTAACGTCTCTCATAATGTGGGCTGTTGCTTTCCATTGAGCCGGATAAAGGTATTTATCTGGGAGCACCCATACTCGGTCAAGAGCTGGATGATGTGAAAGCAATGCAGCAGCCTTTTTTTGAACTATCCAACTGATTTGAGCTGAAGGGATTTGTTTTTTTAGTAGGAAGAGTGCAGGGAGTGTATGAATAACATCTCCAATTGCAGATACTCGCACGATTAAGATCTTCATATTCTTGTTCTTTTGATGATATGTCCATAGACTAAAAAATATAAAACCCACATGATCATAGCAAAACTCTATGTAGAAGAGGAGTGTACATGAGCTTGTTTTCACCTACTTATAATAAACCAATTATTCGTTTTTTTATAATTTTTGTAGTTATTGCAATAATCATTGGAGCATTTGGTTACTTTGGTTATCGTTTAAAAAAAATGGGGAGTACTTATGGAACAACTACCATTGCTATTCCTGAGAATAAGATAAAAAAAGCGGTGCTGAAAAATGGGATGAAAGTATTAGCCTTTGAAAATCCATCGTCGGCAAAAGTCTTGGTTCAAATAGCGTATAATATTGGATCTGCCGTTGAAGAATCAGGTGAGCGAGGGTTGGCACATTTACTTGAGCACCTTATTTTTAAAGGAACAGATAAGCTTTCTGAAACCGATATTGCTGCTATTGCTCGAAAATATGGTGCAAAATTCAATGCATTTACTGGGCCAGATGCTACAAGTTATTATTTTGAAGTGAATAAAAACAACTGGAAACCATTTGTCGACTTACTTGCTCAGTGCATGCAATATGCTCGATTTCATCCCGATTATTTGGCTTCAGAAGTAAAGACAATTATTCAGGAATTGCGGATGCATCGGGATAATTATTCACGGCTTATGTCTCAAAAAGCATCTGAGCTCATCTTTCCTCCAAATCATCCATACCACGATCCTGTAATTGGATATAAAGAAGATTTGCTTTCCATAACAGCTCAGCAAGTTGAAGCCTTTTACAAAAAATATTATCGTCCAGATCGCGCGACACTTTTTATTGTCGGTGATGTCAATATTGAAGAAGCGCTGTCATGTGCAACTGAAAAATTTGAATCGATTCCAATTTCTTCTGATTCTGTTGTTAAAGAATTTTCCAATGGAATGCCCGAGCTGGTAACACACGTGACACGCATTTTTCAAGATGTAAAGAAAGAACGGTTTGGGTTTTATTGGGCAATTCCAGGAATTATGAATGATGGAGAGTTATTGTCATCGGCATTTGAATATTTATTAGGGAGCGGGAGAAGTAGCAGATTATATCAAGTGTTAGTTGAAGAAAAAAAAGTAGCAACATCAGTCTGTGCTAAAAATTTTAAATTAATGAATGGTGGTATATTTTTTATATTTGTTGATCCAGTACTAGGAAAGTCTGAAAAATGTCGATCAATTATTCAAAAAACGTTGAACTCAATTATTGAATCAGGATTTTCAGATCAAGAAATCATTCGCATGGCAAATGGGAAAATGCGATCCTTTTTGGGTAAAATGTCGAACAATAAAGATTTTGTCTATCGTTGGACGAAGTCATTTTTTAGCACTGGTGATGAATTTGATATTTTTAAGCGACAAAATCGCTATCAAGCAATTACTTCTCAGCAGCTTCAAGATTTTGCAGAACGTTATCTTGATCCATTTCTCATGAACCAAATAGAAATTGCTCCTGTGCCAGAAAATAAACGTGAATTTATTGAGGCATCGCGTGCCAATTGGGATAATGTTGAACGTAAAATTTTGAAAGCGCATAAAAGAACAACTCCTCTTGAAAAACCTCGCGTTGCGGACTCTATGGAAGATCCTACGCCACTCGATTTTACATTTCCCAAGCCGGATCGTATGTTTGAGCTTGAAAATGGATTAAAAGTTATACTTAAATCTCAAAGAAATTGGCCCATTGTGACAATGTGCTGTCGACTTAAAGAAGCTGAATATTTCGCAAGAGCACGAGAAGGTCGAGCTCTTGGTGTTATGATGAATATGCTTATGGAGGGTAGTGATGGTTTATCTAAAAAAGACCTGATTAACTTCTTTGAGCAGCGTGGTGTGAAATATAGATTTAATTCTTCAGGTGCTTGTTGTACGGCACTTGCTCATGATGCTGTTGATGTGCTTGAGCGACTTGCTCATATCATGATTCAGCCAATACTTCCGCGTGAAAGTATTGATCGTATTAAAGCTCGAAAGAGCAGTCATTATTACCATATTCAGGATGTTTCACGTGCCGTTGCTAAGCGAGAGCTTCTTAATTTGATCTATAAAGATACTCCGTTTAGTTGGACTTTTGATCAGGCAATTCAGGATATTGAACACCTTACTCGCGCCGACCTTATTAAGTTACATCAGAAATATATCTGCCCTACATATATGATCGTATCAATTGTGGGAGATTTTGACGTCGATGAAATGGAAAAAGAAGTGAGACGCATTTTTAGTTCATGGGAAGAAGGAGGGGCATATGTTCCTAGTAAACTTCCTTCCGCAAACTTTGTTCCAGGTGAGCAGATTGACATTCCAATGTTGCGCAACCAAGTTGCTCTTATGTTGGGCAAGCCCTCTCTCATCACCTTGTATGACGATGCACTTATTCCAATAAAAATGATTAACTCTGCACTGTTTAAGTCATTTGGTTCTCGTATGTATAAGCTCAGGGAGCAAACAGGTTTATTTTATTCTTCACGTGGTAAATTTGCTGCACGGTCTTCAAAATTTCCAGGCTACGATTATGTAGTAACACTAGTTAAAGCTGAGCAACTCAAACTTGCTCAAGAAAAAATTTGTGAAGTAATTACACAGGTGGGAAAAGAAGGAATTTCTGAAACTGAGCTGGTTGCAGCTCGTCAAAACTGGCTCAAAAAGCTCATCGATAGGACTGCAAGTTGTACGCGAACTGCAAAAGCGTTTATCTATCAAGAATCCCTTAACTTAGGGTTTGATTATTTCGATAAAGTTCTCCAGCGAGTTCAGACAATAACGCTTGATGAAGTCAATAAAGCTGCTGCTCAATATATCAATGTAGATGGCATGGCTCGAGTTCGTGTAGGACGACTTGAAGATTCAAACGAATAGATATTTTTAATGCCGACAAGCTGAGCAAGCATTGCATCATTTTTATTGTGCGATGCTTGCTCAAGAGCTTTTCGTCGTTGGTCGGTTGGTCTTTAAGTAAATTTTTTTGTACATCTTCTTGTCTGGGATTGTTATCATGAAATTCAGATATTTATCCATGTAAAAAATATATTCTGACATAAAAAAATAAAAAAAGCATAGATTTTTTTACGGTTTGATTATTGAGTATGGGTTATCAACATATATTGATCATCAAGAATAGGTCATTCATAACGTTTTTTGAGATTAATGAGAGCTCTATTATTGTGATTATGAGATGAGTTTGAGCTGGAAATTACTTGTTGCGCAGCTTGCGATTCCACCAGCATGCTCTGATTAAGCCTATGAGTGGATTGCAGCTGAGCAGGCGTAGCGAGGTAAGAACGAAGGCTAGCGGCCATGATTTGGTTTTAAATGCAGATGCAGCGTATTCGCTGCAGGTGACAGGGTAAATGCAGACATAATAGGGGCCAAGAAACGGACGGATTGCTCTGTATAAAAATTGGATGATTTCATAAAACAGATTCATGAATATCAATCTTTAGGTGGAATGTTCGTGTTCAAAAATTCTTTAATCTGATCAAATGAAAATGCTTGTGCTTGAGCGTAGACAATCAGGACCGATTCAACCGGATGAAGGTATAGTTTGCTCTCATAAAAAATGGCTTTAACCCGCCGTCTAAAACGATTGCGAAGACATGCATTGCCAAATTTTTTTGGGATAACAACCAAAAGCTTACCATGAACGAGATGAGAAGAATCTTGCAGATCTGTTTGAGATAAAGTAAGGAGAGAAAGCGGGGCTTGTAATAATTTAAGCCCCAAACTTTTTTTCTTGAGCTTTGCCTTGCTAAAAAGATGAGCTACTTCTGATCGTGAAAAATTGAATAATGCAGAAATGCGTACCATCATAAGCAAATACAAATAAACGTCGGCTTAGACAGCCAAGCGTGTACGGCCTTTTGCTCGTCGACGATTGATAATTTTGCGCCCATCACTCGTTTTCATACGTTTTCTAAAGCCGTGCTTTTTTTTACGTTTACGGTTACTAGGCTGATAGGTTATTGACATAGCAAGCTCCTTTAGGGAATTTAATACAAGAACTCATTTCAAGTTTGAATAAGTCTATCCTATAAAATGTGAGTCGGCAAGCCAGAAAGCACGGTATAAACACTATTTTTTAGTTTGTAAATACATATTGCGTAAATATATTTCAATTAGAAAATATCAACATGGTTTTTACTAGCGTGTCAACATAAGAATGATATGGTTTAATGTTTTTTCACGCATAATGGTTTGCTCAAGAATACCAGTGCTTACAGGTCTATTTGCTTCATCGATCTGTTCAAGAAGCGGCTTAAAATAAATAAATTCACGTAATCGTTTGTTGTTAAAAAGATGGAGATATTGTTGCATGTCTTTCATATCGCATCGAACATTTTCTTGTGTTGCAATTTGATCAATGATGATCTCTTCTTTGAGTTGTTTTTCAGCCAGGAGTTCAACTTGTTGAAGAAAATCTTTTTGAGATTTATATACTTGATAGTCGGTTTGTCGCATAAGAACTAAAAGGATATCTTCTTGTCGTCTGAGTACCAAATGTTTAGGAACTTCAAAGCGGTGTTTAGCTAAGAAAAGATGAAATATTTCTTCAATTATTGTCTTGCGTTGTGAGATGTCATTTCGATAAGAAAAAACCTCCATCAGCTTATTGTGTATATCTAATTTATTTTTAAGCTTGAACATGCCTTTGAAGTGATCAAGAGACAAGTGTGTTCCCTTTGTAATTGCTTTGATAGTAATACGGAAATTAAACTGTTTAGGATTATAATTATCAGTATTTGTATCGTCTAGATCAAAAGTATTGGTTGTAAATGATTCGCCCACACTTTTTCCGAGAAAGAGAAATGAAAATTGGTTAGGAATATCTTTTGTTTTAATTTTGACCCAAAAATCTGAAAGTTCCTCAAATATAGGATTATTGAGTCGATCAAGAGCCAGTGCATTAAAAAGAACCCAATCAGTATCGTCAATGATATTTGAATTTTGTTTTTTTGTTGCCGCAATTTCACTCTCTAAAAAATGAATAACCTGTTTATCTAAGTCTTTATATTTTTTGCGCTTAGGAGATTTAAAAGAGAAGTGTTTCCATTCTTTTAATTCAATTGGATCAGCAATTGAAAGATCAAAATGGTACGACAATGCTCCCGTTGCATCTTCATCAATGGACATTAAGCGAGGATAATTTGCGTATGGAATTTTATATTCAACGGCTTTGTGTAATAAAAAATCGATAACAGTGTGGCGAAAAAGAAAACTTTTTACTTTTTTGGCAATTTCTGTTTTGTAGTGTTCTTGGATATATTCCGATGGAATCAGGCTTGTAGAAAAACCTTCAAGTGAGCCCTGTGTAAATAAGTCAACTGTCTGAGCATAAGCCTTTTTTGCCACATGGCTTCCAACTTGAATCATGATTTTTATTAAGTGAGATGATGTTGGAACATGTGAAAATGAAAGGTGGTTATGAATTAAACTTCCGGGTTTGCACGAGTCTGGACTCTTGGGTGTACTTTGATTTTCATCAGATAAAATCGCCTCTGGAATGGCGGCATTTGAAAATGTATCAACCATGGCATCTCCTTTTTTTGTCCGAGTTTTCATTCATATTGCCTCGGGGAACATCGATGATAGGTATGAAAAATTCAGTATAAAAAAATGAACATACATGACGTCAAGTTTTGTTATGTATAGAGAGTATGAGGTGCTGTGGAGGTAAGTAAGTAATGGGAATGTGAAAGAAATCCGTCTTTGCATAAAACTACGACGTAACATCTCGCCACAGGCCCTTGGGGCGACGGCGGATGGTGCAAGAGGGGGGACTCGAACCCCCATCCTCTTTCGAGGGCTGGCTCCTAAGGCCAGTGCGTCTACCAATTTCGCCACTCTTGCGTGAGATATGAATAATTCAATGGGCATAGAAGAGGTGTTCATGATGGTGGGTTGCCAGGGACTCGAACCCTGAACCTGCAGATTAAGAGTCTGTTGCTCTACCAATTGAGCTAGCAACCCCTTCAAATATTGTTCAATGATATCTTAAAGTATGCCAATGCATCTGTCTAGTACCTGATTCTAGATTTTTTATTGAATTTCAATTTTAAATCTGTTTTTTTCTCTTTTGATTATGGTAGACTACAGCAAGAAAAACAGCAGTGTATGAGGATTTTCAAATGAGTATTATGAAGCTCGATGAGCCCATTGAACTTTTAAGTTTACAAGAAACACCAGAGGACAGGCTTAATGTCTTTGAACCAAGTTCATTTGATGAATACCTTGGGCAAACTCAAATTAAAGAAAAACTAAAGGTATTTGTAGCAGCTGCAAAGATGCGCAATGAACCATTAGATCATCTCCTACTTTTTGGTCCACCAGGGCTTGGAAAGACAACGCTTGCAAAAGTTATGGGCAGAGAACTTAATGCCCCTGTAAAAATTACCAGTGCGCCGGTGCTTGAACGAATGGGCGATTTAGTTGCTATTCTTTCAGGTCTAGCACCATGTGAAATCCTATTTATTGATGAAATTCATCGCCTTCCAAAAAATGTCGAAGAAGTTCTTTATACCGCCATGGAAAATTTTTGTGTTGATGTCATTATTGGACAAGGAGCTGGGGCGAAATCAATCCGTTTGCCGCTGAACCCCTTTACACTTATTGGGGCAACAACCAAAACATCACTTATCTCTGGGCCATTACAGACACGTTTTGGGATTGTTGAGCGGCTCAACTTTTATGAGCACCATGAGCTTGCTGCAATTGTTAAGCAGAATGCTCAATTCTTGGGACTTCCTATTCTTCCTGAAGCGACGCAAACTATTGGCCAGCGTGCACGCGGTACTCCCCGTATTGTAAAACGAATTTTGCGTCGTGTGCGTGATTTTGCGCAAGTGCATAAGCATAATATTGTTGATGTTGCCGTTGTAGATCAAGCGCTCAAATTTTTAGGCATTGATGAAGATGGGCTTAACCAGCTCGATCGTATGGTCTTGATCCACTTGATTAAGGATTTTGATGGTGGGCCGGTAGGTATTGAAACGCTTGCAGCCATGACAGGTGAGGACAAAGAAACCCTTGAAGATGTTTGTGAGCCTTATTTGTTACGTCAGGGATTACTGCAAAAAACATCACGAGGTCGAGTTATTCCACCAAAAAAAATTCCCTCATTGCGCCGAAAATTGTTTGGACAAGAGGGAATTTGTCAGAATGATTTGTTCGATTAATTTAGAACTCATACGAAAATTCCCGACATAGCAAAAAGCCTGTAAGAACAAGCAAATTGGCATAGTGCTAAGAACGATGATTGTCGCCTGGCCCAGCGAATGCGAATTGATCGAAAATGATTAAGC
>Ga0154020_10009750_pt1 | contig 11042 bp, 7 predicted proteins | sample Klosneuvirus_201_FD_109709 | JGI IMG/M metagenome (GOLD analysis project Ga0154020, IMG submission 109709) | Active sludge microbial communities from wastewater, Klosterneuburg, Austria - Klosneuvirus_20160825_MG | ecosystem: Engineered > WWTP > Aerobic digester > Activated sludge | place...
CGGGTGCAATGCTGCAGCGCGTCAATCCCAATCGGGGGCGGCCGTACAATGCAAAGGTGACCGACGCTCCCGCCACCCCGCCCTACTCGGGCCTCACACCCGACGTCGTGCTGAACGCCGTCGAAAGCACGGGTTTCCTCGCCGACGGCAGGCAGCTCGCGCTCAACAGCTACGAAAATCGCGTCTACCAGGTGGGCCTGGAGGAGGATCAGGGGGGGCCTCTCGGCGACGCGCGCTTCCTCGTGGCGAAGTTCTACCGGCCGGGACGCTGGACGGACGAGGAGATCCTCGAGGAACACGGCTTCGCCCGCGAACTGGCCGATCGGGAGATCCCCGTGGTGGCCGCGCTGGAGATCGGCGGCACGACCCTGCATCACCACGGCGGATTCCGGTTTTCGCTCTACCCGCGCCGCGGCGGCCGCGCGCCCGAGCTCGAGGACCCTTACACGCTCGAATGGCTGGGACGGTTCATCGGGCGCATCCACGGCGTCGGCGCCGTGACCCCGTTCGCGCACCGCCCCGCCCTCGACGTGCAGTCGTTCGGCGTCACCTCGCGGGACTGGCTCCTCGCGCACGAGTTCATTCCGCCCGACCTGCGCGAGGCGTGGTCGACCGCGGCCGCGTTGGCGATCGAGGGCGCGCAGCGGGCCTTCGACCGGGCTTCGCGCGTGGCGCGCATCCGCCTCCACGGCGACTGCCATGCGGGAAACGTTCTGTGGACTCCCGGCGGCCCGCACTTCGTCGATTTCGACGATGCGCGCACCGGACCCGCGGTGCAGGACCTGTGGATGCTCCTGTCGGGCACCCGCGCCGACATGTCGGCGCAGCTTCGCCATGTGCTCAGGGGCTACGAGGATTTCGCCGATTTCGACGACCACGAACTGGGGCTGGTGGAAGCGCTCCGGACGCTTCGCCTGCTGCACTACGCCGCGTGGCTCGCCCGGCGGTGGGACGACCCCGCTTTCCCGATGGCCTTCCCCTGGTTCAACACGCAGAAGTACTGGCAGGACCGCGTCCTCGAGCTGAAGGAGCAAGTCGCCGCGATGCAGGAGCCGCCGCTCGTGCCGGACCGCTGAAGCCCTAGCGACTGCGCCGGCGCGCCTGTTGCTTCGCCTGCGCGGTGAGCCATCGCCGGAAGGTGCTCGCCGCCGGGTGGTCGACCAGCGTCTTGGGCGTCACCAGGAAATACGCGAATCGGGTCGGCACGGGGCGCTCGATGGGCACGACGAGCCGCCCCTCCTCGATGTCGGAATCGACCAGCGGTCGCAGCACGAGCGCCACGCCCAGGCCGTCCATGGCCGCCTCGTGCACGAGCGACGCATTGGAAAATCTCGGTCCGCGCGTCCCGTCGACGCCCGTCGCGCCGACATGGTCGAGCCACTCCTCCCAGCCGGGACGCTCCTCGTCGCCTGGCGAGGATTCGTCGTGGATGAGGGTATGGCCCTTCAGGTCCTCGGGCTTGCGAAGGGGCGGGCCATGCTCGAGGAGCGTCGGGCTGCACACCGGCACGTAGGATGGCCGGAAGAGCAGATCGACCTCCAGGCCCGGGTAGTCGCCCATGCCGAAGCGAACGGCCACCTGCGCCTCGGCATCGGCGCGGCCCGGATCGGGAGTCGTCTCCTGGTCCGGATGGTCGATGGCGCGCAGCGTTCCGATGATGCGCAGGTCGAATTGCGGATAGGCCGTCGTGAACGAGCGCAGCCTCGGCATCAGCCAGCGGGAGACGAAATTGGGCGGCGCGGCAACGGCGATCCTTCCCCGTTCCTCGGCGCGCCGGGCGACCACCAGGCCCGCGGCGAAGCAATCGAAGCCCTCCCGCAATTTCGGAAGCAGCGCCTCGGCGGCCGCGGTGAGTTCAATGGAGCGCGTGAGCCGGCGGAAGAGCGACACGCCGAGGTAGTCCTCGAGCGACTTCACCTGCTGGGAAATGGCCGCTGGCGTGACGAACAGTTCCTCGGCCGCGCGCTTGAAGCTGCGGTGCCGGGCCGCGGCCTCGAAGGCGCGCAGGGCATTCAGCGGGGGAAGTCGATCGCTCACGGAACCTATAGATTAGCTTTTCTAGCCCAGGGCGCAAGATCATTTCGTTTGTTGCACTGCACAACCGACACTATATTCACTTCCGAAGGCCGTCGAAACAGCGATTCACGCTGAAGCGGCCCGGTACCTCAACCAGGAAATGGCAATGAAAACGTACGAATCGGTCCAGGGCTACATCAACCGCGCACAAGTCCAGCGCAGCATCTACATCGCAGAGCTCCTTTCGAGCTCGTTCTTCGCGACCCGCGACGCCCTCAAGCGCGCCGCCACCGACCTCCGCGCCTTCGCACGTGCCAAGACGCGCAACAGCGTCTTCACGTTCGACGCGTAGCCGCGAACCGTCGGGGGCCCGGCCCCGGACCGCCCTGCCGCGGCGGCCGGAGTCGCCACCGGCGCGAGGTAACATGCGGGTTTCGCCGAGCCGAACCGCATGAGCGCCACGCCGCTACCCGCGCTGTCCCTGCTCGAGACCCGTGTCCTCGGCGTCCTCGCCGAGAAGCAGCATACGGTCCCCGATACCTATCCGCTCACGCTGAATGCGCTGGTTTCCGGCTGCAACCAGAAGACGAGCCGCCAGCCGATACTCGAGGCCACCGAGCCCGAGGTGCAGGCGGCGCTCGACCACCTGAAGTCGCTGTCCCTCGTCGTCGAATCGAGCGGCGGGCGCGTGATGCGTTACGCGCACAACACCGGCCGCGTGCTGGGCGTGCCGCCGCAGTCGGTGGCGCTCCTTGCCTCGCTCTTCCTGCGCGGGCCGCAGACGGTGGGCGAGCTGCGGATCAATACCGAGCGGCTGCACCGCTTCGGCGACCTCTCCGCGGTCCAGGGATTCCTGGACGAGCTCTCGGAGCTGCCCGCCGGCGCGCTCGTGCGCGAGCTGGCACGGGCGCCGGGCGCGCGAGAGACGCGATGGGCGCACCTGCTCTCGGGCGAACCCGCCCCCGATGCCTTCCCCGCCGCCGCCGCCGCGCCGGTTCCAGGCGAAGCGGTCACCGTCGGCGAGATCGCCGCGCTGAAGGCCAATGTCGACCGGCTCGAAGGCGAGGTCGCGGCGCTTCGCGAGACCGTGGCAAGGCTCTGCCGGGAACTCGGCGAGTGATCGGCGCCGCGCCGGCGATGGCACAGGCGTAGGATGGGCCTTCGATTCCGACAGGTTCCCCGCCATGCCCGCCGCCCCGAAATTCAATTCCCGGCTCACCGACCTCGCCTCGAGGATCTATTCGGACCTGGTTCGCGATACCATGACCCGGCACGAGGGCGGCGCGAAAGCGGCCGCCGAGGCCGAAAGACTCGCCCGGATGAGCTTCGAGTTCTCGAAGGACTTCCACCGCGTCCTCGACCAGCTGAACGCGGAGAACGAACCGAAGAACGTCGGCTTCACCGTGCAGCTGGACGACATCGCCGCGTGGAGCAAGCCGGACACGAAACCCTGAGCCCACGCCCGCGCGACGGACCGCTCGCGGGCGGCGCGGCCGCGGGCACGACGAAGGTTCGCGCATGCTAGTCAATTGCGTCGCCTACCAGGACGGCCGCAAGCTCGCCGACATCCCCGTCGAGGCGATCAGCGAGTACGTGAGCCGGCCGGAATGCTTCGTGTGGGTCGCCCTGAAGGACGCCACCCCCGGGGAACTCGCGCAGTTGCAGGCCGAATTCGACCTGCACGAGCTCGCCGTCGAGGACGCGCGCAAGGGCCACCAGCGGCCCAAGCTCGAGGAATACGGCGACTCGCTCTTCGCCGTCCTTCACCACATCGACATCCAGGACGGCGAGCTCACGGTGGCCGAGATCGACCTCTTCGTGGGCCCGAACTTCGTGCTTTCCGTGCGCCAGGGCACGGAGCACGGCTTTGCCGCCGTGCGCGCGCGCACCGAGCGCGAGCCCGAGTTGCTTCGCCAGGGGTCGGGATTCGTCTTCTACGCGCTCATCGACGCGGTCGTCGACCGCTACTTTCCGGTGGTCGACGCGCTCGAGATGGCGCTGGAGACGCTCGAGGGGCGCATCTTCGAGGGCGCCACGCCGCGCGCGAACCTCGAGGCGCTCTACGGGCTCAAGCAGAAGCTCATGACGGTGAAGCACGCCGTCGACCCGTTGCTCGAGGCGGTGGGCAAGCTCCACGGCGGGCGCGTGCCGCAGGTGTGCCACGGCACGCAGGAATATTTCCGCGACGTCTACGACCACCTCATGCGGCTGAGCCAGGTGATCGACGGGCTGCGCGACACCGTCACCACCGCCATGTCGGTGAACGTCGCGATGATCTCGCTCGCGGAGAGCGAGGTGACCAAGCGGCTCGCCGCTTACGCCGCGCTCGTGGCCGTTCCGACGATGATCGCGGGGATCTACGGCATGAACTTCAAGAACATTCCCGAACTCGACTGGAGATTCGGGTATCCCCTCGCCGTCTCGGCGATGGTGGCGATCGATGCCTGGCTCTTCGCCCGGTTCCGCAAGGCCCGCTGGCTCTGAGGACTTCATGAGCAAACCCAACCTGATGCTGGTTCCCGGACTGCTTTGCGACCATCGCCTCTGGCAGGCGCAGGTGGAGGGCCTGCGCCACACGGCCGAATGCAAGGTGGCCGACGTGGCGGGCGCCGACTCCATCGCCGCGCTGGCGACGGCGGCGATCGCGAGGATGCCGCCGGGACCTTTCGCGGTCGCGGGCCTCTCGATGGGCGGATACGTGGCGCTGGAGGTCCAGCGCCAAGCCGCGGCCCGCGTGGTCGGACTCGCGCTCCTCGACACGAATGCCCGGCCCGACCCGGAGCAGGCCACGGAAGACCGCCGGCGCATGATGAAGATGGCCGAGACGGATTTCGAGCGCGTGGTGAACGCGCTCCTGCCGAAGCTGCTGCTGCCGGCGCACATGCGAAACGCCGCGCTCGTGGCCGGCGTGAAGGCGATGGCCGCCTCCGTCGGCAAGGATGCCTACCGGCGACAGCAGGAGGCGATCATCGGGCGCATCGACAGCCGGCCCCACCTCGCGAAGATCCGCTGCCCGACGCTCGTGCTGTGCGGCCGGGAGGACACCCTCACACCGGTCGCGCAGCACCAGGAAATGGCCAATGCGATCGCCGGCTCCCGCCTCGTGGTCGCGGACCAGTGCGGCCATCTCTCCCCGCTCGAGCAGCCGCAGCTGGTGACGATGAACCTCGTGCACTGGCTCTCGGGAATCCGCGGCTGATCAGGCCTCGACTTCGCGCCAGCCGGAAACGAGCGGGAAGTAGAGCCCCAGCCGCACCGGGCCGCCCAGCGCGGCCGCGTAGACCCGCAACTGCTCCGCGTAGCGCTCGCGCTCGCGGTCGAGGAACGCCTCGACGTCCGCGCCTTCGTGGCCGCCGATCTTGTAGTCGACGATCCAGCGCGTGCCGCCCGCCTCGGTGAACACGCGATCCATCACGAGCCGGCGGCGTTCGCCCGCCACGGTCGCCGTCACGCGATACTCGCTCGCGGCCCGCGGATGGGGCCCGAGAATCCACTGCCCGCGCGGATCGGCGATCGCCCGCTCGAGCGCAGACAGCGCGCGCGCCGCCGCCTCGTCGAGGTCGGCGGAAAGCACGCCACGCCATTGCAGCTCGCCCCGGATGCGCGGCGCCAGCGCGCGAACGCGCTTCGCGTCCCAGCCGCCCATCGCCTCCTGCGCGATGGCCTGCAGCCAGCGATGCACGACGGTTCCGACGTGGCGCGACGTCTCTCCCGCCCACGAGAACGCGATCGATTCGCCGGGCCGTGCATCCGCGGCGGGCGACCGCCACGGCGCGCCCGGCGGCGGATCCGGCACGCGAAAGGCGCTCGTCACGCGCATCAGGGCGCCCTCTGCCGCCGGCCCCGGGCGACCTCCCTCGAGAGGGCGCCGCGCCTGCGCCGCCGCGCGGGCGAACTCGCCTTCCACCGCCGGCCAGAGTTTTGCGAGCAGGGAACCCTTCTTCGGGCCCTTCACCTTGCCGGCATCGGCCCCGTCGCCTCGCTTCGCATCGCCCAGCAGGTGCAGCCTGCGTCGGGCCCGCGTCGCCGCCACGTAGAGCAGTCGGGCGTTCTCGAGATCGCCCTTTCGCCGGTCGAGTGCGCGGATGTACTCGTGGATCCTGTCCTTGTCGCCGCCGGTGGCATGCACCGGACCGAGGAGCAGTCCCGAGTCTCCTCCCGCCGATCCCCACCGCGGGCGCTCCATCCACAGGAAGAGCTTCCGTTCCTCGGGCGGAGCGCCGCCGCCCAGCCCCGGGACGATGACCGTGTCGAACTCCAGGCCTTTCGCCTTGTGGATGGTCATCACCTGCAGCCGCGGGTCGGCCTGCTCGTCGGGCGGCGCGTAGAGTTTCGCGAGACCCTCCTCGAACGCGGCGCAATCGGCCAGAGCCCCCGCGGACTCCGCCTGCTCGAGGTGATCGAGGTAGGCGTCCGCTTCCTCGAGGGCCGCGGCGTCCGCGGCGCAGGCCGGGCCGCCGAGCGCGAGCCACGCGCCTTCGACCGCGTCGCGAAGCGTCGTTCGCCACCGGTTCGCAAGCGCGGCGTCGAGCACTTCTCGAACGCGCAGCAGCCGGTCGCGTCCTTCCACGGAGACTCGCGCCGCGCGCGCGTCGTCGCGCATCGCCTCGAAGACCGTCGGCACCTCCCCGGAGGCGTCCGAGTCGTCGACGCCCGCGAGCGCGTGGAGGTCGGCGAGCGTGAGTCCGCACCAGGGCGCTCGGAGCACCGCGAGCCACGCCGTCCGGTCCGCGAGGTGCGAGAGGGCCCGCGTGAGCGCGAGGAGGTCGCCGACCACCGGTCGCCCGGCCAGCGGATCGATCTCGATCGCGCGCAGCCGCAAGCCTGCGGCCTTCAGCGCCGGCACGATCTCGGTGAGCGCGGAGCGGGCGCGGACCAGGATCGCGACCGTCGCGGGATTCGCGGGATCGGCCGGCCGCTCGGCGAGCGCCTCCTGCACGAGTTCGGCGATGCGCGCGGCTCCGCCCGCGCGGTCACCGTCGAAGAAGGGATGGACCGTGACCGGGCTCCCTTCGGCGGCGCGCACGGCGTGGGATTGCGTGTAGGTCACGGCGCCCGCGGCAATGTCCTCGCGGCCGGGCATGATGCCCGCGAAGGCCTCGTTCACCCAGCTCACGATGCCTGCCTGCGAACGGAAATTCGCCGACAGGGTGAGCGGCGTGAGCGGCACCGAGCCGATTCCCGCGTGCCGCGCGCGCAGGAAGAGTCCCACCTCCGCCTCGCGAAAGCGGTAGATGGACTGCATCGGGTCGCCCACGACGAAGAGCGTGCGGCCGTCGCCGCGCTCCCAGCCGGCCGTGAGCTTCGCGAGCAGTTCGTTCTGCGAGACCGAGGTGTCCTGGAACTCGTCGACGAGGATGTGGCGGATCCGGTAGTCGAGCGCGAGCAGGAGGTCCGTCGGGCCGTCCTCGGTCTCCAGGGCGCGAAGCGCGCCCTGCGCGATCTCGACGAAGTCTGCCTGGCCATGGGCGGCGAAGGCGACTTTCAGCAGGCCCACCGCCACATCGGCCACGCGCACGAGCGCGCCGAGCACTTCCCACGGCCCATCCTCGTAGCGCGGCGGCGGCAACCCGAGCAGGGCGCGCAGCGCCGCGAGCATCTCGTCGTTTCCCGCGAGTTCCTTCGCGAGCGCCGGCCCCTTGCGCCACTCGCCCCTTGCCGTGAGCAATTCCCGGGCGAATGCCATCCAGTCGTCGGGCCCCACGTCGCCGGCGCCACCCGGCCCGGACTTTCCCGCCGCGGCGAGAAGCGACGCGGCATGATCCACCGCTTCGCGCCGCAGGTCCCCGAGCGTCGACTCGAGGGCGCCGCGCTGGTCCGCCGCGCGAAGGTAGCGCAGCCAGTGGTCGCGGCGACGCAGGAGACCGCCGAGCAGGCTCTCCACGGCCGCGGCATCGTTGTCGAGGTGCGCGAGGACCGCGCCCACGTCCGCGGCGACCGGATGGTCCCCGTCCAGGAGCGCCAGCGTCGCGCGGGCGGCCTCGCGATAGAGTTCCCCCGCGTCCTCCAGGCTCTCGGGCTGCGAGCCGAACTTCGCGAGGACGGGCATCTGGCGCGTAAGCGACGCGCAAAGGGAATCGATCGTCTGCACGCGCAGGCGCGCGGCCGACTCCTCGAGCCGCCAGCCGAGACGGTCGTTGCGCGCGAGGACCGCCTTCGCGAGGTCCCAGGTCTTCGCCCGGTGCGCCTCCTGCGGGCGCTCGCTGCCGCGGGCGTCGGCAAGTGCGGCGAAAATGCGCGCGCGCATCTCGGCGGCGGCCTTGCGCGTGAAGGTGATCGCGGCGATCTCCTCGGGCCGCTCGACGATGGCGAGAAGCACGAGGCATCGCTGGATCAGGAGCTCGGTCTTGCCGGAGCCGGCCGGCGCCTGGACAATGAACGAGGTCGCCGGGTCGAGCGCGCGACGGCGTTCGTCGGCATCGGGCACGGGGGCGGCCTCACTCATCGGTCTCGTCTCCCGCGGCGTTCCATTCCGGCGGGGGATTCTCCGCCACCCGGCACACGATCGCCTGGCTGCATCCTTCGCAGGTTCTCGCGCCCCGCTTGGGATCGAGTCGCGCGTCTCCGGCCGCGATGGCGCGCCCGAGTCCCTCGAGCTCGCGCCGCCATCCCCGGAGGAGGCCGGCCCAGTCCGCGTAAGCTTCGGCGTCGCCGCTGCGGCTGTTCGTGATGGTCGTGGTGCCGGGCACCAGGCCTTCGATCCGCGCCAGGCCCTTGAAGGCGTGCTTTCCCACGCGAACCTGGGCGAACACCACGGCGGCGATGTCCTCGCCGCTCGCGAGCGCGTACATCGGCAGTTGCGGCTCGTCGGGGCGCCGGCCCAGCCACGCGGCGACCCTGGCTTCACCGGTCTTGTAGTCGATCACCGCGCAGCCCCCGGCCGCGAGACGGTCCAGGCGATCGAGCTTTGCATTCACCGTGACTCCGCCGAAAGTGACGGGGATCTTGCGTTCCGTGGCGATCACCGCGAAATCGCCGCGGCCGCGCTCGAGGTCGAGCCACGCGCCCGCGATCGCCGCGAGACGCTCGCGCTCGAGCTGCGCGAACCGGCCCTCGATCGCCTGGGGATGCCTTCGGCCGAACCTGTCCAGCGCTTCGCCAGCCAGGCGCGCCACGAGTTCGTCCCGCGCCTCGCCGGCGATCGAATCGAGCGCACCCTTGTCACCCAGCGCGGTCCACACCGCCGCGAGAACCGCATGCACGAGCGTTCCCCGGTCGGCGGCGGTGAGGCCGGGCCGCGGGACCGCGGGCGCCCTCGAACCGAGCCGGTGGGTTGCGAACGCCCGGAACGCGCAAGCGGCCTGGTCGCGAAAGAGCGCCGTGCCGCCGCGGCCGGCACCGGTCGCAAGGGCGGGACCGTGCTCGTCCACGACGCGTTCGCGGCGGGCGGAATCATGGATGACATCGCGCCAGCTCGGCGCGGCGCCCGGCGCGGGGTCGCCGGGAGCGATCGCCCGGATCGCCGCGATGAGCGGGCTCGGCGACGCTTGCGCATCGCCCTTGGCGAGGGCATGGCTCATGACCACTTCCGGCGCGGCGCCAAGCCAGCCTTCGGTGATTCGCCGGTCGAGTTCGAGCGAGGAGACCGCGTCCGCCTCGGGCATTCCGGCCGCGCGCTGGGCGCGGATCGGCAGGAAGGGATTGGGCCTCGCGGCAAGCGGCCACGCGTCGTCCGTGAGGCCCATCACCCAGAGGTGGTCGAATTCGAGCCCGGCGCTCTCCAGAATGCCCAGGACCTGCACCGGTTCTTCGGCGGACTCGGGCTGGAACAGCGTCTCCGAGGCAAGGCGCGCGAGCCGGTCCAGCGCCTCCCGGAATCCCATCCGGCCGGCCACGCGCTCGAGCCGCGCGAATCCCGCCAGGACCTCGTGCCACTTGCCGATCGCCTGGAACTCCACGGAATCGAGCGGCCTGCCGTCCGGGAATCCCGCCACGCGCAGCGCCTCGGCGAACGCCTTCGCCCAGTCGGGCGGCGTGCGGGGGCGGAAGAGGTCGCTGCGGCGCAATTGCGAAAGCCTCTCCAGCCGGTCCTCGAGCTGCGGGGCGCGCGGCAGCGAGCCCGACGACAGGTGACCCAGCAGGCGATCCACGGAAAGCGCCACGCCCGAGCGCTCGCGAAGCGCGTCATCGAGCCGCGCGCGCGTCGCGCCCTCGGCGCCGGCACCGGCGAGAAACGGCGATCTCAGGAGACGGCTCGCGTCATCGAAGGCGATCTCGCGCCCGGCCAGGCCGAGAACGACGAGCGCGTCCTTCACGATCGCCACGCCCGCGAGCGACCGGCCGAGCGAAACGCCGAAGGCCCGCGGTCGCCTCGCGCCCGCCGGCGAGACGCTGCCCGGATCGAGCGCCGCGGCGAGCACGCGCTCGACGACGAGGCGCGACTGCTGGATATCGGGCACGACGATGCCGATTCGCGGCGGGCGGTCCGGGCCGGCGGCTTCGAGCCGCTCGCGCGCCCAGCGGGCGGCCAGCGCGACTTCGTCGCGCGGCGACGCGGCGGGCACGCGCAGCGCTTTCGCCGCGTGCCGCGGCGGGCCGCAGGAGAGCACCTCGACGCCCGCGCCCTCGAGGGTGCCGGCGAACTCACGCATCTGGGGCGTGAGGAGATCGAAAGCGTAGAGGACGAGCGTGGCGGGCAACCCCGAAGCGCCTCGGCGAATCCGCGGCGAAAGGATATCGGGAAGGCGCGCGGACTCGATGAACCGCCGCTCGCGCGTGAGGCGTTCGTAGCGGGCCGACCAGTCGCCAAATGCCTTCGCGTCCTCGTTCGCGTCCGCGCCCTGCGCGATCTCGGCGAGACGCCAGCCATGCACGAGGCGCCAGGCTTCGCGGCAGGTGGCGGCCGGCGAGGCGGGCGAAAGAAGGTCCTTCGCCTGGCGCGAATCGCCGACGATCGATTCCCAGAGCGCCTGTTCCTCCGCCGGCGCGAGCAGCAGGGCCTGCTCCGGCCCCTCGGGCGCGTGCAGCGCCTCGTCCCACAGTCGCTCGACGAAGGCGTCCCAGGAGAGGACGTCGGCGCTTTCCCA
>Ga0154020_10009751_pt1 | contig 11042 bp, 8 predicted proteins | sample Klosneuvirus_201_FD_109709 | JGI IMG/M metagenome (GOLD analysis project Ga0154020, IMG submission 109709) | Active sludge microbial communities from wastewater, Klosterneuburg, Austria - Klosneuvirus_20160825_MG | ecosystem: Engineered > WWTP > Aerobic digester > Activated sludge | place...
AGAGTATTGTGAGGAGATTCCACGAAAACGCTGAATCAGCCCAACACCCAAGAGCGCCAAGAGCACTCCGATCCCGGCCACAACGGTATGCGCATCAAACGTATCAGCCAGTAAACCGGCGACAAATATCGGTACCAAAGCAGCAATATTGATCATCATATTCAGAGTTCCGAAAATCTGACCCCGTAGTCGATCAGTTGAGGCATACTGCAAGAGGGTTTGAGCGGACACTAAGATCAGCGCATTAAAGAGACCAAGGAAGAGCGTAATGAAGACGGTGGCGATTTTTAAGCCGTAGCTTGCGAAAAGAATCTGTGAAAACGCTAGTGAAATCAGCAGACCACTAGCGACAAAGAGCGCGCCAAAAATCACCTTGACCTTGTTTCGCTTCGCTAGTAGGCGTCCCGCGAGCACCGATCCGAGCACTAATCCAATTCCAGCCGGCAAAACCAGCCAGTAACTCGACTGCTCGAGACCAACATTAAAGAACTCTTTCGAGAGCGCCGGCGCCAATGCCGACACTACTCCGACAATCGTCTGGGCAAGAGAGATGAGTAAGATTGGAAAGAAGAGGCTCTTGGTTCGAATAATATGCATAAAGTGCAGATGCAGATCTTTCCAAACAGTCTTAAGTACAGCCGTAAATCGAAAGTCGGTCTCGCGTGCACCGGGCATCTTTGGTAGCATCATCGACATAGCTGTCGCTACGATAAACGCTAGCGTCACAACGATGTAGACAGTGTGCATGCCAGAGCTTGCGATGATCGGCCCAGCCATCGAGTAACCGATGATGAAGCTCGCATTGAGCGTGAATACAAAGAGCGCATTCGCAGCCACAAGATCTTTTCTGCCAACCAGTCGAGGAAGCGCTGCACCCTCCGCGGGGACAAAGAACTGAGACGCCATCGATATCAGAAATACCAGCACATAGACTGCGAGAATCTGTGTGTCGACAAAGATAAATAGCGGTACTAGTAAAGCCCGTAGTGCATTAGTCCAGACTAAGACTGTCTTGCGATCACGATGATCCACGTAGGCACCGGCTGGTACTGCCAGAAAAATCGCCGGCAAACCTATCGCGACTATCAACAGCGAAACAGCACTATTCGCAAACGAGCTCTGAGACGCGATATCGTAGATACGAATCAATAGCCCATAGTTCAAGAGCTGCGCCGCCACCTGACTTGTCAGCTGTGCGCCCCATAGATTTAAGAACTGGCGGTTGCGAAGAACCCTACCGTACACGTCGTATGTCCATTCCCTCTATTGTAAGCGAGTTCAAGAGCTCTGGGAAGGCAGTATTACTTCTTATCGGGCTGCTTCTTGATAACTTTATCAACCAAGCCATAGTCAGCCGCCTCGGAGGCACTCATCCAGTAGTCTCGGTCTGAATCGGAGGCGATCTTATCAACCGACTGACCTGATCGCTCAGCGAGAAGCGCATTGAGCTTCTCGCGGATTTTAAGAATCTCCTTGGCGGTAATTTCGATGTCTGCGGCGGTACCCTCAAAGCCACCGGATGGTTGATGAATCATCACTCGGCTATTCGGCAAAGCAAACCGCTTACCCTTCGCGCCCATGGCTAAGAGAAACGCGCCCATCGAAGCCGCCATACCAACGCAGATGGTGGAAACATCCGGCTTGATGTGCTCCATGGTGTCAAAGATAGCTAGCCCCGCCGACACGCTCCCGCCCGGTGAGTTGATGTAGAGAGTGATGTCTTGGTTTGGATCCTCGCTCTGGAGGAAAAGTAACTGAGCGATGACGAGGTTCGCAACGGTATCGTCCACGCCGGTCCCAAGAAAGACGATCCGTTCTTTCAATAGCCGCGAGTAAATATCATACGCCCGTTCGCCCATAGCGGTTTTCTCGATCACCGTTGGTACCAGTATTGAGTTCTTCACGTCTGACATATATCCCTCCAGTCTTACTTACGTACTACTACTTCTTCGCCTGTTCGCAAAGCCAGTCAACTGCCTTCTGGGTTACCATGCGGTTTGCAAGGTCGCTGCGGAACTCGTGCTTATCGAGCTCGGCCAGTACTTTTGGATCCGAGTAATTCATACGCATTTGCTCAACATTACCTTCAACTTCTTCTAAGGTGGCAGTAAATTTCTGCTTCTCGACAACGTCGCGAATAATCAGGCCAATTTGTATGCGGCGGCGGGCTTCACCATGCAGCTCCTGATGAAATTCATTCGGGTCCTTACCCTGTACTTTAAGATAATCCTCCAGCTTCATGCCCGAGCTCTCGATCTGACGCTCGTACTGGTGTTCGAGCTCATGAGCCTGATCGTCTTCGAGAGACTTAGCCACTGGGAGCTTGACGTCCTTGAGAATCTTCTCGAGCACCGCGTTCTCATAGTCCTTCCGATAGTCTTCCTCTTTCCCAGCTACCAGATTCTGCTTGATATCGTCCTTAAGTGCTTTTAGAGAGTCAAGCTGGGCGATGGTTTTTGCAAACTCATCATCGAGTTTTGGTACAACGATCTCACGTACTTCATGGACTTTCACAGTAAAGGTAACAACCTTACCAGCGAGATCTTCGGCGTGGTATTCCTTGGGAAATGTGATATCAAAGGTCTTCTCATCACCTTGCTTGAGACCAACCATCTCTTCTTCATAGCCGGGAATGAATTTACCGCTCCCGAGCTCGAGCATGTGATTCATACCGGCAGCACCCTCAACAGGCTTGCCCTCGCGCACACCTTCAAAATCAAATCGCACTTCATCGCCAACCTTCGCAGCTCGCTCAACGGTCTTGCGTTCAGCGGCTTGCTTCTGCAGAGCTTCGAGCGCTTCGGTGACATCTTGCTCGGTAACTTTTGGAGCCGCATATTTCACGCGAACTTTTGCATAGTCATAATCAATCTCCGGAACAATCGCGACGTGAGCGGTATATTCCATCTCATCAAACGGTACAAATTTTGTAACTTCAACCTTTGGCTCGGCCAGTGGTCGAATCTTATGCCCCTCGATTGCCTCTGTGTAGCTAGCGGCCAGTACACGCTCAACTACATCGAGCTGAAACTTAGCCTGGTCAACATGGCGCTCGGCAATTTCATCCGGCGCTTTGCCTGGACGAAATCCAGCGATTTTCAAGCTCGGCTTGAGTGATGCAAGAACCGCCTGCTTCGCGCTCTGCAGTTCTTCTTTTGATACAGTAATGGTCAATTCGAGTTCAGCGGGTTCCCGCTTTGAGATGGTTGCTTTGGTCATAGTGAAATTATAGTACCAAACTGTGGATAAAAAAACTAGCACTCAAATAGCATGAGTGCTAGGAAGGAGAACTAGGTCTCCGAGGTTGCCCCTTCTTCCTCGAGTCGAAGAAGAGCCATGAGCTGACGCTTCACCTTCGCCGTCTCCGCCTGAGCTTCAGCAGCCTCGGCTTCGGCAGCCTCGGCACGAGCTTCGGCAGCGGCGACACGCTCATCGGCGGCCTGCAGATGCTCGTTGATGCGCGCCTGGAGTCGCTCGACCACTTCGGTGAGCACCTCCACATACTGGGCCTCCAGCTGTGCAGCGAGAGCATCCATCCAGGTCTCCAGCGCTTCGACCCCACGAATCCCTGGATTCAGGAGTGAAGTCACACGCTTGCCAATCAGCTCGGTGAGATCGGCCACATTGACATCAGGCAGCGTGCCCGCGTCGCCAGAATTGTCCGCCGGTGCAGGTACTGGCGCGGTCTGCTCAGTAGAGGCCGCGTTCGGTGGTGGCGAACTCGAAGACGGTGGCGGTTCCTCGCCGACCTGCTTGTAGCCCGCCGGCGTAAGCCACATGGCGAAGGTACCCGAGCCACGGGCGCCGTCCGTCTCCACGAGGCCGTCGCGCCGCAGCTTGCCGACCGACTGCGAGAGGCCACCCTTACTGCGACCAAGCTTGGCGGCAAGCGTCTCATAGAGAGCACCATTGATATCCGTGAAACGACCATCAGGCTGCTTCGAGAGAAAGTCCAACACATCCGACATGATTCTGCCCTCCATGGAGCTTCGTGTGGGCGTCTGCCCACTGCTTGCCCCAGCCTGATTGACCGGGGGTGTAATACTCGGTTTTGTAGGGCGCCTAGGAGACGCCACTGGAGTGGTCCGCTTCTGGATTGCGACCCTAACGCCGTTATTCACCAGGAAGTTCTGGCCGAGCTGCGTCAGTCTGATCCGCTCACCGACACCCTGTGTTTCGAGCAGGCCATCGGTGAAAAGTCGATCGATGATCTGAATGACTTCTGGAATCGGATCGACATCGTAGAGTCGTGCCACCACCAGCGCTGGATTAATCTCTCCATCCATGGCGACCACTGGCTCGAGCGCGAAACCCCTGAGAAGGTGTAGGGTAACATCAGCCCGAAAGCGGTTCGACATGGTCTCAGGCTCAGCTGCACGCAGGCCGTAGAAGCCTTTACGCATCACGATCACCGGCGGGACAGCGCCCACCGCTACGAAAACCTTGACCCACTTCTTGCGAGCACGCTTTCGGCCACGCTCGGTGCGCCCAGCCCACATACCATACTGTTCGTTGGTCATGAAGGCATACTGATCACATGCTACCTTCTCAGGGCAGTTTCTGCAGAAAGGCTTCACATCATCATACGCCGTAGTAGCCGAGCTTGCCGGGTAGAAGCCATTGGTGTGCTCCCCGAGGCAGGACGCTCGTTCTCGCCACGCTCCAGAGCGCACATACGATTCAAAACTGGTCGCAAGATCAGTCAGCATGCCGCTCCTTTCGTGAGGTGAGGCTAGGAGTATTTGGAAGGTGCAAGTAAAAAACCGACCGCATGACGAGCATTAAAGTCGGTGTCACTAGTTTTACCAGATTAGACGTCTCTTCTCAAGCGTAAGTATTCTATGCGGATTTCTAATAAATCAAAAACCCCAGCGTCAAAACTGGGGACTTTGATGTGGTGCGGATGAGCGCTAGATTAATTTTTAGTCTCTGGAAAAACGGCACCGATTTCTTCTCCGGCAAAGCTGATTATTTCGCCAAAAGAATCATTAGGAGGAAATTTCTTCCACCGTACTGATCTTTCTGATTTGCCCTCTTCTGCATCAGCATTCATAGCATCTCTAGCTTCAATTGACTGCCATTCTGCAACAAGAAAGAAGGAACCCGGCTCATCACGTACGCGATGTATATGTGTACCTAACGCACCATCATACTCTTGTAAGATTTTGCTGCCATCATGCCAATGCTGTATGAATTTCTGTTCACTTGTTGAATCTTTGAGCTTAATTTTCCAAATATACCTATACATACACACTCCTGCGTAATTAAATTCCCATAATAAAACATCTCTCGAGAGTCTTTCTTATGATTTTTGGCAATTACATGCCTACCCATACTCATTCTAGCTATGGACTGGTTTTAACCAAACACAGATACACTAATTATAACTTCCAAACTAAAAAGAGACCTGAGTGAGGTTGTAGATTGGTGCGGATGAAAGGACTTGAACCTTCACGAGTGTTACCTCACCAGCTCCTAAGGCTGGCGTGTCTACCAATTCCACCACATCCGCGTATTGAGCTATTTCTTATAATAGGCAATTTGTGTATCGCCGTAGGTACGAGTCTTTGCCTGCGAGGCAGTCCCCAGTATATCAGGTAACTTTTCGCGCGACGAGCACGAAATCACCAAGACACCTGCGGGCTGTAAGCGGTCGGCGGCAAGTGTGGCGGTTTCCACCGAGAAATCAGCATACGGTGGATCGAAGAAAATCACATTGTAAGCTGACGTGGTTCGCTTCAGGAACATCTCAACTCTATCAGCACATATACGGTACGCATCACCCAGCTCAAGCTCCGTGGCGTTGCTTTTGAGTGCATGGAGAGCTGGTCGACCAGACTCAACGGCCTCAACAGTGCGTGCCCCCAGGCTCAGGGCCTCGATACCCAGCGCGCCGCTGCCGGCGTAGAGATCAAGCACCATGAGACCTGCCATATCGTTGCCAAGGCTCGAAAAGATCGCTTGGCGCACCTTTTGACTAATTGGTCGAGTACCCTCACCTGGCTGCTTGAGAACGCGATAGCGCAAGCTGCCAGTCATGATGCGGGTAGTAAATTCAGTCCGACTCATCGCACCTCAAGAGTTGGCATGAGCAGCCCGGGCAAGGCTCTTCTTCGGCTCAGCAGTCCAGGCCGCCTCGTACGCAGCCAGCCAGGCCGCAGCAATCATCTGTGGTATCCGTGGCACAACCGTTGCGCGAACCGACTTGGCGAGCTTGGTCGTCCAGCCGTGAGCAATAAACTCCTCGTAGAGCCCGAGTCGAGCAATCTTCAGTGACTCTTCCTTGATGGCATGCTCAATGCCATGAGCCTTGACCGCCTCGACCAGCGCCATATCGATCTTCACACGTAGTGGCGAGAACATCGTCGCCGTTGATATACCAGACTCAAACGCCACGTGAGAGCTCTTCCAGCCTTTTGATCCCCATGTTTTCCAGCGACGAGTCAGCTTTGAAGCCTCGGCGTATTCTTCGGCGATGAGCTTGTAGCTAATATGGTGGGCTGGCGTCAGTGAATCAGTGATATAGTGGGCCATCCATCCAGCATGAAAGCCAGCTTCGATATAGTCTTCGCGCTTCAGGCAATCAACGAGATTCTCGAAATGCACTTGGATCCAACTCGGTAAGTGACCAATCTCATTCACCGGATCCCACAAATGATCAGAATTGTACTGCCCCTTTACCTTCAGTCCATCAGGTCCGCCATAGCCTTCGAAGTTGAGTATGTGCTTGCGGCGAGGAAAGTGATCATGTCGAATCATAGGTGAAATCAGCCGAAACGCTTCGCGGTCCAGCTTCTGATGCGTGCCCGACCACGTGATGCGGCCTTTTGAGGCAAATGAGGCAAATCCTGAATTCATATAATGGGTTAATCGAGAGACGTCACGGCTTTGAGCCTGTTGACAACCTCTAGTAAACATGGGTATTTTACCAAATCTTCGGCTTCGAGAAAAGAGGTTGCGCTTTCTTTAGCCCGGGCGACCATCTGCGCATCATGCAAGCTGGCAAAACGAAAGTCTGCCGCTCCAGATTGACGAAGGCCAAATCGCTCACCTGCACCGCGACTGGCGAGATCGATTTCGGCAAGGCGGAAGCCATCTCGAGTTTTTTCGAGAGCACTCACTCGTCGTCGACCAGCAGCTTCATCACCAGTCACGAAGAGATAGCAGTCTGAAGCAATATCGCTACGGCCAACCCGTCCGCGAAGCTGGTGTAGTGTTGCTAGCCCAAAGCGCTCGGCCGACTCAACAAGCATGACCGTCGCCTGGTCAACATGCACACCAACTTCAATCACCGTCGTTGAGACCAAGATATCCAAGCGCCCAGCTACGAAGTCCGCCATCACGGACTCTTTCTCGTCAGACTTGAGCTTGCCGTGCATAAGGCCTATCCGCCGATGCTTAAATACGCTATTCGACAACCGGCGCATCTCGGCTGTAGCAGCACGCATACCTGAACGGTCGGCCGCGTCGATGGAGGGACAGACTATATAGACCTGCTCACCCCGCCGAATCCGCTCATCAATCGCCACGTAAACCTGAGCGCGATCAGCATCGCGGCATAACTTCGTCTGAATCGGCACACGGCCCGGCGGCATCTCATCTAAAATCGATATATCAAGATCCCCAAACGCTACCAGCGCCAATGTACGCGGTATGGGCGTGGCGGTCATCGTCAGTACATGCGGCAAGCGACCGGCCTTATCTTTGAGATGCAGGCGCTGATTAACGCCAAACCGATGCTGCTCATCAACAACAACGAGGCCAAGCGAGGCAAAACTTACACCGCGAGTAAGCAGCGCCTGAGTACCAATCACCACATCAACCTCACCCGCCTCGATGCGAGCCTCAAGTTCACGCCGCTCGGCCGCCTTCAGAGCGCTCGCGATCAGCTCGACGCGCACTCCCCAGGTCTGCAAGATTTCCGAGAAGCTGCGAAGATGCTGTGTGGCCAAGACGACCGTTGGCACCATAACCGCAACCTGGTAGCCAGCGCGAATCGCCATCAGAGTAGCAAAGGCCGCTACGAGCGTCTTGCCGGAACCAACATCGCCTTCGAGCAAACGACTCATCGGGGTGCCACGCTGCATGTCTTCAAAGATCTGCCACGAAACCTTGCGCTGAGCATTCGTCAGAGCATATGGCAGTGAGGCCACAAATTCTTTGGCGAGCCCTTCATTAAACGGTATCTCAATACCTGGTTCAGTCTCGATCGCCTTTTGAACCACCCGGCTCGTGACCAAGTGTGTGAACAATTCCGCAAACTCCATACGCCGCCGTGCCTCAGCAATTGCCGCCATGGAGTCTGGCTGATGAAGCGTGCGAACTGCCCGAGATAGACTCACGAGCCCTTCAGCAGTGCGAATAGCTTCCGGCAGAGGATCTTTAAGTAAATCCACACAGTCAATCACCTGCGCGATGAGCTGTCTGAGTAGCTTCGAGGAGATCTTCACTGTTTCTGGATACACCGCCACGATATGCCCAGCTCGTTCGGCCGAATCGGGGCGCTCAAATTGTGGCTGTGTCACGCCAAAAACATTACCCTTGTACGCAAGCTCACCAGTGAATAAATACTCCTCACCCTGTTTCAGCTGACTGACGATAAACGGCGAATTAAACCAAGTCAGCTTCAAGGAGCCGGTTGCATCAGTCACGATTGCTTCCGTGATCGCCATCGAACGACGCTTGAATGAACGACGTACATCGATATGCTCAACCCGTGCCCGAACCGAGACTAACCCCGGTCTCAGCTGCGCGATCGGCGCCAGCTGCGTGAAATCATCATAGCGCCGAGGGAAGTAGTCGAGCAGATCTGCGACCGTCACAAGCTCCATGCGTTCGAGTTCACGCTCGAGGACTTCACCTACACCTTTGAGCCGGCTGAGCTTAGTATCAAGCCTCAAGCTCATACAAGAATGCGCTTGTAGCGGCGCTTGCCGAGACTCACAACAACAGCCTCATTCACTCGAACATCATCGAGAGAATCCATTACTTCGCCGTCAAATCGCACTCCCCCTTGAGAAACCAACCGTCGAACTTCGGACTTCGTGACGCCAAAGGCGTTCGCGAGCAAGCCAACTGTGTCAGCTAGTTCTTTGTCGTCGGCCCGATAGTCCTCCATGTCAGCAGGCATTTCGCCACTACGAAACTGCTTGTTCCAATCATCTTCAGCAGCCTGCGCCTGTTTCTCTCCGTAGTACCGGGCGACAATTTCACGCGCCAAACTAGCCTTGGTATCGCGCGGATTTGCGCCAGCTGCCATGTCTCGCTCAACAGTCTCAATAACATCGAACGGTACTTCGGTCGCCAGTCGGAAGTAGTGCGGGATCAGCTCATCATCAATCGCCATAAGCTTGCCGTACATATCTTTTGGCGTATCAGTGATAAACACACAGTTCGGCTGTGTCTTACTCATTTTCTGGCCATCAGCGCCCTTGAGTAGCTCGGTCGCCATAACAGCCTGGGGCTTCTGACCAGCTCGCTTCTGCAAGGTACGACCAGCGAGCATATTAAAGAGCTGATCGTTACCGCCGAGTTCGACGTCGGCCCGCAAAGCCACTGAGTCATACCCCTGCATTACCGGATAGAGAAACTCTTGCAGCCCAATCGGCTTCTGGGCTTCATACCGTTCGCGAAAATTATCTCGCTCGAGCATTTGAGCGACCTTAAATTCACTTGCTAGCTCAACAACGTCGACAAATTCGAGCTTCTTGAGCCATTCAGAGTTGTAGCGAATCTCGGCTTTTTCTAGGTCAACAATCTGGCCAATCTGCTTGAGATAGTGCTTCATATTGGTGCGAACTGCATCACGGGTCAGCTGCTGGCGCTCGGCCGACTTATCAGATGTATCACCAATCATCGCCGTATAGTCACCAATCAAGATAATCACTTGATGACCGAGCTCCTGGAATGCGCGCAGTTTCCAGTACACTACGGCGTGACCGATATGTATCTTGTCTCCAGTTGGGTCGATACCAAACTTCACTCGCAGCTTCTTACCCTGCTCGAGAGCCTTTTGTAGGTCAGCCTGGACAATAACTTCTTCAACTCCGCGAGACAGGAGGGCTTCGATGGTGGTTTTCTTCTTCATATATACTGATTGTACCAGATGGCGCCAAGTGCCGACAAAAATGCTTTGAAATTGTGCAAACGTGGTATAATTGAGGACACATGGCGAAACGTCGCATACGAAGTACTCCTCGAAGGGTTGTGCACCGCACCCCATCGAATCATCCGGAGGCAGCAAAACTCAAGTCCCCTGTAAAAGTGCGGGGAATTGCGAAGCTATACCCAAAGAACGTTTGGGCCTGGATGAAATCTCAAAAAGGACGCCGCATTATCGCGAGTATCTTCGCAGGCTTCTTCCTACTCGGTCTTCTGCTTTTTCTCTGGATAGCCAAAGATCTTCCAAGTCCAAATAAGATCAACTCCAAAATATCGGCGCAAACTACCAAACTCTATGACCGCACTGGCCAAAATGTACTCATTGAAATATACGGCGATAAGAACCGCTCAGTGGTTGAGCTCGACCAAGTCCCAATGGACTGCCGAAACGCGACGATTGCACTTGAAGACAAGAACTTCTATAAGCAAGGAGCCTTCTCTGTAGCCGGTATTGGCCGGGCACTCACCGGCGTGGTATTCCGCGACCCTTCAAAGGGTGGTGGTTCAACAATTACTCAGCAGTATGTGAAGAATGCGTTCCTAACTTCCGAGCGCACACCAACCCGCAAGCTCAAAGAAATTATTCTCGCCATCCAAATCGAGCTCCTCTATAAGAAGGATGACATTCTCAAGCTCTACTTGAATGAGATTCCCTACGGATCGACGGCCTACGGCATCCAGGCTGCTTCAAAGACCTACTACGACAAGAACGCCAAGGATCTCACCCTATCTGAGTGCACCACGCTAGCTTCGCTTCCTCAGGCACCAAGCTACTATAACCGCAACAAAGATGCCCTCGCTGCGCGCCAGGCAACCGCCCTAGAGTCGATGGTCGATCAAGGCTACATCACGCAGGATCAAGCTGATGCTGCAAAGAACGA
>Ga0154020_10009752_pt1 | contig 11042 bp, 7 predicted proteins | sample Klosneuvirus_201_FD_109709 | JGI IMG/M metagenome (GOLD analysis project Ga0154020, IMG submission 109709) | Active sludge microbial communities from wastewater, Klosterneuburg, Austria - Klosneuvirus_20160825_MG | ecosystem: Engineered > WWTP > Aerobic digester > Activated sludge | place...
GCTCTCCAGCGGTCCGTAGTGCATGGCGGCAATCCACGCCGCAATGCGCTGACCGTCCGCCTCGTTGCGCGCAGCGATGAGGCATCGCACCTGGGAGGAGCGGATGACGTCGTTGAGCCACGGATCGGGTGTCTGGATTTGCATGGCCGGTGCAAGTGCGGCCCTCCAGTGTGTCTCGAACTCGGTGCGGAGATTTGCGAACGACGGCAGCTTCAACAGATCTTCACCCTGAGCACCCAGAAACACAAAGCAACGTGCCGTGCCCTGCGATGGCAGCATACCGGCAAGCACAAGTTTGCCCCCCTCAATCGTCGCTGTCAGTTCACTGTCCCCAGCACTTGTCACCAGCGCCAGAAATCCGCGTTTGCCCGTTACAATCCAGCCTTGAGGGCACCGTGCGATTGTGGCGGGTATCTTCTCGCGGCTGTTGACGAGGAAACTCAATGCCAGCCGGGCCGGCATTTCCTTTGCCTGGTCGTTTGAAATCGTGAACTCGGTGACGCAGACCGAACGGCGGTTGAGCCGCGCGGCATCGGTGCCCGGCTCGTCGTACGGGGCCACAAACGCCCGCTCGGAATACGTCACCCCTGCATTGACGAAAGTCATCACCGGGGATGGAAGCCATTCCCCGTCGAGCTGGCGGGTTTTCAACGGCGCGGGGCCGTCGCCAAACTCCGGCCTCATCTGGCCCGAGTCCTTGAACCAGTCCGTGTCCGTGACGACGTTTTGGTGAAAGCGTACGCGGCCGTCGCGTTCGACGACGAACTTCGTGTTATCACAGGACAGCGACAACATCACCGGCCCTTCACTCTGAGAGACGTGATGTGTCTTCTCCATGGCCTGAGAGAATGTCTGGTCAGGCATCTGGCGGACCTCTTCGAGGATTGTTTTTCCCGCCGCCACCTTGCGTTCCACGTCGGCGAGGGTTGTGCGGGGTGGAAAGGTGGTGACCAACAGTCCGTGGTCGGGCACATACACATGGCCGCGGCTCAGCACATCCTCGACGGCAACACCGAACGCGCCCCCGGGCAGTCGAACTTGAATTACCGTCGGATCGGACTTGAGCGGCGACGGCCGGGCGTAACGAACCTGGAGACGCATCGCCGTATTCATCAACAAGCGCAAAGGCGTGTTGGTGGGTTGCAACAGGTCACCATTTACGATGCTCACTTCGACCCTGCCCTGTTTGCTGACGTTGGTGGATTGCACCGCCAGGTACGCCACTTCCCAGCGCGAACGCGTGTAAGCCAGCGGGCGCTGTACGAGTAGAGTTCCGTTCGTGGCGGGAAACACCCAGCGCAGTTTTCGCGTCTGAAGCAGTCCACCCTTGTCGGCTCGCGCTGCCACTTGAAATACCAGCGCGTTGTCTTCTCGTTCCAATCTCCCCGCCAGCGGCTTGAATTCCCCCTGCCAGGCCGATTCGCCGACCCACGTTTCCACGCGCACCGCATTGGTCGGCGGTAGTTGGGATGCGTCGGCAAAGGCGAGCCGCACTTCCCGAAGAGCACGGCGATTCAACCATTGCAGCCCCACGCAGGCGAGCTGGTTCGTCGTCACGGACAGCGCGAATCGTCCGGCGGCGTCGGAAACCAGATCGCGGTCGAGGAACAGGTCCTCCGAGCGATATTCGTGGATGCGGTCGGCGCGCGAGCCGTCGTTCCGGTTCGGATCCCATGTCACCACGCGACCGAACCGGCCCATGTCCACTCGCTGTCCGGCGCTTTCGGCGACACGGTTGGTGGATCGCGTCAGGCGCGCGTTGGCCCAGTTGGCCATGTCGCAACTGATGCCGTCACCGGCATCGGCGGTTTCAAGGCGCAGTTCCATCGCGCCCGCAACCGCCACATGCACCGGCACGGGCGCGTCACTTGAACGCAGCACACCGCTCTCAAAACGTTGCTCACCGTCCACGATCACCCGGAAGATCACACTGCCGCCGGGACACGGCTGGAGACCGACCTCGGCATCGAACGCGATGAACGCGCCGTCGAGCAGGACGGTAATCGCGCCGCCGGCGTGATGACCGATGCCCTTGGTGAAGGTGCGCTCGCCGATGCGGAGCGGTTCACCGGGTTTGTCTCCGGTGTGCGCCGCGACATCCCAGCCAAGTTCGCCCCAACCTTGCGTGCTGTTGAGAATCAACTCCGGTTGGTCGCTGAGGAACTGCGTCTGAGAGCTGCTCGCGGGAGTTTGTGCAATCGCCGGGGCGGCGATGCTCACCAAGAAGATTGCACCGACGAAGCGCTGCCAGTGGCAATTGGGTTTGATGATCCAGGAGAAAAACTTAGGTGATGCGAAGAAAATCATGTGTCGAGTTTTGCAGGGCCGGACGTTTGCGGCAAGCTTGCAGCCGGGGGAACGCCAAAGCAAAGGGTTGGAGCGGGAAACCGTGAGGTTAAGCCGCGCTCTCAATTTCCTTAAGTTCGCGCCCGTCCTTGTCTCTCCAGAAAGTCAGCCCGTTGACATGACCACCGCAAACTATTGCACCAGCTGTACTCGGACTCGAAAACTCCGTGTCGCGTGTAAACCGTAGCTTTTCGCCTTCTGACGCAAGCGTTCCATCGCGTTGTAGTTCTTCACGCGCCTTTGCGATGTAGGTTGGGGCCGAAGGACGTAGGTTCGCCACAGCTTCAGAACCCGTGAAGACCACGAATCCCTTTGAGGTGCGTTGCCCTTGGGCGGTTGCTCCTTTGATTTTGCCAGTCAACCGAAGTTTTGCCCCGGCGGCAACCGCGTCCAGGATTGGCGTGAGCAGGTCGCAGCCAAGCACGGGCAACAGTTGAACGATTCGGCCGAGGAACGATTCCATGTCTTCGCGATCCGATTCCGGAAGCTTTGAGCCGCTGGATTGACCGTTCATCACTTTGAACCGAGCCACCTTCACCGCTTCCTCAATCAATCGACCTTCCAAATAGCGAATGTGGGACTTGGTGAGGTTCTCGTCCTTGCTGACAAATGTGATGGCGTGAATCCAAAATTCCTTGTCACGATGTTGCTTGAGCCGGTCGCGGACTACTTCCGCTTCGCCGATGTAGGCAGCTTGCTTTCCTGTGTCTGGGTCAACGCCAAGCAGGATATAAACGCCGGACTTGGTGAGTTCTTCGCGACCCAAAAGGTCGTCAAGCTGAGAGCGCGGACCCGCGAGAGCTTTCCCTGTCCAATTAACCAGTTCAGCGGTTCGCAGGCTTTGCGCGTCCCCTTTCGGGAGGAAGAGTTTGATGGTGACTCCAGCCATAAGATGCGTCGAGTAGAACAAACGGTGGAAGGCGCGTCAACCGTCGCACCGGAATCATCCTCAAACTCAAGGGCACAGCGTAATGACGAGCAGAGGCATGTGAACCCTTTTGGACTGCGGCGGGAAGCGAAGCGCCACGCCGCTTTGGAAGTTCCGTCCATCCCCGAAAAGCGGTGTCGCCGCTGCGCTCATCCACCGCAGTCCAAAAAACCATGGCGACTTTGCGTCAAAACTGCCCGGTGAATCTGGATCACGCGCGTCGCTGCTTCGGAGCAATGGGTTCGGTCAGGCGGCCGCATCCCTATCGATTGGGCGCCGGCAGCAGGTCCACGCCCGAATGATCGGGGCGGATGCGCAAGCGGAGGCACCGGATCGAATTGCTCTGCGCATCCTCCGTGCGATGGCCGCCGCTGTTGAGATAGGTGACGAACAGCGAGCCGTCCGGCAGTTCCATCGCTTTGCCGTAACCGTAGGAGCTGTCCACGAGAAACCCGTGGTCCTTCGCAGGCGCGATCCAGGTGTGACCGCCGTCGGTGCTGAAGCTCACCCGCAAGCCGCCATGACCGGGCGCGTACGACCCATGCAGACAGACGAGCGTGCCATCGCGCAGCACGTAGAGACTTGGTGCAAACATCCGAAAGCCGAAGGTCACGGGCGGCGTCCAGGTGCGGCCATGATCACGCGACCAGCTTATGTCGCCTTCCGGCCGCGCCATCATCACCAGTTGGCCATCGGGCAACTCGGCCACGGTGACTTCCTGCAAGTCATGCGCGGCTTTGATCGTTGCGAGCAGTTGCCAGCTTTCACCCCGATCGGTGGAACGCAGCACCGCGGCCTGGTCCGGCGGGCCGCCGGGCGCACGCCCGTTGATCGCGACAAGCACCGAGCCGTCCTTCAATCGCACCAGCGGTCCGTCGGTTTCGTCATAGGAGAAGGGCGTTTGCAACTGACGGCTCTTCTTTTCCCAGGTGCGCCCGCCATCGAAGGAGCGGATGAAATGCACCCGCACCGCGAGCGACGATTCCTTGCCCCAATCACCATTCTCCGGCTCGCCCGAGTAGGTGAAGAATGAACAGAGCAGCGTGCCGTCGCGCAATTCCACGAATGCTGGATGCCGGTCATCCGCTGGCGTATCAATCAGCGTCACGGGTTTGCTCCAGGTTTTGCCCTCATCCGTCGAGCGCATGATCATCGCGCGGCCGCCAGTCGGGGCAACGATGTCTGCCGGCAACCCCATCTTCCTGTATTCCTCCAGCGTCTTGGCGGGGTAACGCAGCGGGGTGGGCGCCGAGGCATGCCAGTAACCGGCGTTGAAACCGACAAGCCAGTCGCCATTCTTCAGCCGGATCGGCGATTCCCAGCCGACGAATCCGCCGTAGCCGGGGAATGGATCGGGTTGATTGACCCCCGGCCCCACCAGCGTTGCCCGGCAATCCTCGGGCCGCGTCGTGGATTCGCCGCCCTCGACAATCTTCACGATTGGACGGAGAGAGTCAGGTGAGTCACTTGCGAAGGTTGGGAGTTCTACTCCCATTTGAACGAACAATGCGGCGGTGACGAGCAGGCACCAAATGTCAGTTTGACGCGCGGCTCGGAAGAAAAATATTTTGGACGGGAGGAAAATCACGCGCGCAGTTTTGCAAGGCCGGGTGCGCACGGCAAGTCCGCAACACTTGGCCGTGAGACACGGACGCATCCGCACGCTGCCGGAGCGCGGCTGTGTCGCAGACCAGCCGCAGCAGATACGCAAGATTGATTGGACGCTGGAATTCGTCTGAAGCTAAAGGTCTCCCAACATGCTGCGGCTGGTGCTTCGCACACAACCGCGCTCCGGGCAGGTTCGCGGTCGAGCCTTGCACCGATACTTGGTTTATTTGAACCAGCAATCAAGATTGCTTTCAAACCCAATCCGCTCTTGCCATCTTAAGGGAAACCATGAGCAAAGGAACCGTCACCATCGAAATCCGGGATCACGTGATGTTAATCGGTTTGAACCGCGTGCCGAAGCGCAACGCGTTCGACCTGGAAATGTATCGCGCGCTGGCTGCGGCCTACGGCGAATTGCATCGCAACCCCGACCTGCGATGCGGCGTGTTGTTCGCGCATGGCGATCATTTCACCGGCGGCGTGGATTTGACAGAGTGGTCGGCACTGTTCCGGCAGGGGCGCTTTCCGGAGTTGCCTGCGGTAGCCATTGACCCTCTCGGGTTGGAGGAGAACAACCGGCTGTGCAAACCCGTGGTCATGGCAGTTCAGGGGATTTGCCTGACCATCGGAATCGAACTGCTTCTGGCCACAGACATCCGCGTGGCGGCTACGAGCGCGCGCTTTGCGCAAATCGAAATCAAGCGTGGCATTTTTCCCGCCGGCGGCGCCACGGCGAGGCTGATGCAGGAAATTGGCTGGGGCAATGCGATGCGCTATTTGTTGACCGGCGACGAAATCAGCGCCCCGGAGGCACTGCGGCTTGGGCTGGTGCAGGAAATCGTGGAGCCGGGCCGGGAACTGGCGCGCGCGGTGGAGATCGCGGAAACAGTCGCCGCGCAGTCGCCGTTGGGGGTGCAGGCCACGCTTGCCTCGGCCCGCCTGGCCCGTACACAGGGCGAAGTCGCGGCCATCCGCCGATTGCTGCCGGAACTGATGCCGCTGATGTCCAGCGAAGACGTCGAGGAAGGGTTGAAATCATTCCTTGAACGGCGGGCGGCCAGGTTCAAGGGGCATTAACGGGGGATGTGTATTCGATTACCCGTAAGAGTCAGGACATTCCCGAACCTTGCGATCCCTTGACATTCGTTCTGGCCTTGCGCAATACTCACTTGTTCCAAGTTTAATCAGAAACCAGACAATTCTTGCGTCCTCGGGTCGTCATCCGACTCGGCGCTGCAAACCAAACAATACTCAATATGCGCACCACACTCCCATTCAGCACACTCGTAATCACGACCCTCGCCCTCGTCGTAACCACAACACTTCAGGCGGGCGAGATTACGGGTTTCAGTTGGTATTCCGGAGTCGCCTCGCTGGCCAGCACCTCCATCAGTCCGTTGAGCGCGCCCAACAACGATGATACGGTCGGCGCTTCGCCGAATACGGTATTCGTCACGCAGAAGAATTATATCGCCATCGGGCCGGTGGATATTGTGTTCAGCGTGATCAACAGCGGCGGCGTATCCGAATACCTGTTCACCGAAGGGGTCTTCAACAACACGACGCTGAACTGGGGCAGTTATCATATCGAACTGGGCTTTGGACACGATGCCGGCTTTGTGAAATCAGTTGCCGGCGACGGCCTCGACTTTGATGCGCCGGATTTTAATTCGCCTTTCAACTTCAACCCTGCGCCCGGGTTCTTTCCCGCAGTGAGTGTCACCGAGGACGACGTCATCGCAAGCGGCGGGGTGATGCCGTATCTGAGTTTTGCCGGTTACTTTCGCTTCACCGTGGATGTGCCGGATGGGATTACGGAGTTCACCGTTCGTCAGTCACCCATCGCGGTCCCTGAACCGGGCAGTCTCGTCCTCTCCATTTGCGGTCTGGTCGGAGTTGCCGCGTGGCGGCAGCGGCGGTAGAAATGTTCCCGCGCGGCGTAACGGCTTTGAGGGTTACGCGGTTGACTCTAGGACCATCCCTTGAAGCACCAGGATTGAAAGCAGATCGTTTACCGCCTACCATTCGGGCATCCAATGAACACATCCCTTCAAAGTTGGCGCAGGAATCTATTATTCGCTTTCGCATCGTTTGGGTTTGGCACCGCACTGCTGGCAACGGATTTCGCTCAATGGCGCGGGCCGCAACGTGACGGGCATTCGCCGGAAACTGATTTGCTTCAGGAATGGCCGAAGGACGGACCAAAATTGCTCTGGCAGGTGCAGGACGTCGGTGCGGGTTATTCCACGCCGTCGGTCGTGGGTGACCGAATTTATCTGCTCGGCAACGAGGGCGCGGAGGAATCGGTGCTAGCACTCGCGGTGAAGGATGGCAGCCGGGTGTGGGCGGCGAAGCTGGGTAAGGTCGGGCACCCGGAACAGCAGCCGAGTTATCCCGGCGCGCGTTCGACGCCGACGGTGGGTGGCAAGTTTCTGTTCGCCCTGGGCTCGGATGGTGATCTGGCCTGTCTCGAAACGACGAATGGCAGGGAAATCTGGCGCAAACATCTCCGCACGGATTTCGGCGGCAACTACGGCGAGTGGGCATATTCGGAATCGCCACTGGTGGATGGCGATAAAGTGATCGTCACGCCCGGCGGCACGAACGCCACGTTGATTGCGTTGAACAAACGGACGGGTGCGGTGGTCTGGAAATGCGCCGTGCCCGGGGGGAGTGATGCGAGTTACTCGTCGGTGGTCATCGCGGATTTTTCCGGCGTGAAGCAATACGTGCAGTTTCTCGCAACCGGGCTGGTAGGTGTGGATGCACAGTCGGGCAGGTTGCTCTGGCAGTTGGAGAAGACGGCTCAGGGAAGTCCGGCCGTGATCATGACGCCATTGGTGAGCAGGGGACTGATCTACAGCGGCGCGTATAAGGCAACAACGGCGTTGATCAAACCAGTGTTGAAGGACGGAGAGTTCACCGTGGAAGAAATCTATTCCAACAACAAACTTCCCATCGGTCTCGGTGGCGTGGTGAAGGTGGGCGATTATTTGTACGGCAGCAGCAGCGTGTCCGCGATGTGTGTTGAATTTGTAACGGGCGCGGTCAAATGGGAGGAACGGGCTGTTGGACCTTGTTCCTGGCTGGTGGCGGACAGGCGCATCTACGTCCACGCCGAGAGTGGCGATGTGGCCTTGCTGGAGCCCGTCGCCGAATCGTATCGCGAGAAGGGCCGGTTCTCGCCGTCGAATCCCCCGAGTCGTGGGAGGGAAAAAGCATGGGCGTATCCGGTGGCGGCGAATGGCCGGCTCTACATCCGCGAGCAGAATTCCCTCTGGTGCTACGATGTGAAGGCAGGCAGGTGAATCTGTTTGGAAGGTAGGAAATCAGGAATGAAGCAGGCTTGTTCCTGAGTTCTTGCGGTCCAACTTCAACGCCGTGGCGCACGAATGAATGCTTTCCATCTGCCTCCTGATTATCCCCGCATCAAGCGGGTGCATAGTTTTCGGGAGCTGATCAGCACCCCTTTCGCCGACGGCGTCAATGCCCTCTGCTGGGGGCGCGCGTTGACCGGCGATTTCAGTCAAGTTGTGCAACTGCTCGGCGTCAGCGAGGACGTCACGCCGATCGACGAAGCGCGATTACGGGCGCTTTCCGTGAGTGCAGCGGGGAGGGTCGCCATCGAGGTTCTCCTCGAAGACTTGCGCCTGCTCAGGGAATTCGGTGCTGCGCCCGTCCTGAATTGCTTTCCCGGCTACCCTCGTGACGAAAGCCCGCAGGTTGTGTCCACGGATGTTTATTCGTTCCACGCGGACAGCGCGCCGGTGGCAACCGACACATTTCTTTGCACCTATCACGGAGCACCGCGCGAGGGCTTGCGCAACGATGACGCCCAACGTCGCGTGGATCATCCTGAGACCCGCGCCGAACTCCTCAGGCTTTTTGGCGGTGAGGACAACGACGGTTTCCGCGCATATCTGACCGGGAACTCCTACGACCTCCACTACGCGCCTTCCCCGCAAGCGCAGTTTTTTTCCTTCGGTGTCGGAAATCTCTGGCGCATCGCAGTGGATTATCCCGGCTGTCCCGTTCCGCCTTGCATCCACCGTGCTCCGGAAAATCGTCCTGATCAGTCAGCACGGCTGCTGCTGATCTGTTGAAATGAGTTTGGCGAAGTGGGCGTCTCCAATCGTCGCCAACAAGCATGTTTATATTCGTGAGTAGAATTCCCGCTTTGCTTCGAGTTGAAGGCGGGGGGCAGGATTCTAAAACCAACCTGGAGACTTCGGGACAACAGCTGCCTCACCGGGGAATCAATCCCCAAAAGCTGTACAGCGCTCCGCAGGTGATGATGGCCACGGACAGGTAGAGCACGACATCATACCAGCGACCCGGACGGAATTCGTCCACACGTTTCCGGCGGATGATCAACACGGCGATGGCGAAGACGGGCAGGAGCAGGGTTTGAATCGCACCGCCGCCTATGATCAGCCATTGGGGCGTCTGCTTGAAGGAAACGAACAGCACCAGATACACGACTGAGAGAGCGGGGATGATCCAGTTCAGGGCGCGTTTCGAATTGAACTTCGTCCCGTCGCGCGAAAGCAACCTCAGGTTGTCCGCGATCATTCGCGCCCAGGTGGCCATTGCCACAAAGAACGTGGAGTAACACACGATGAACGCGCCGATGGCGAAAACGTAATACACCCAGTCGCCAAAGGTCCGCGTGTACATCTGCGAGAGGGTGCGGACCATGTCGAGGCCCTTGGGAATTTCCTTTGCCCCGTGCAGAATGGTGGCCCCGAGAATAAAGAACGCGATGGTGGAAAATGTGTACACGACCAGGGCGGCTGAGATGTCCACGCGCATTCCCCGAATCCTCGCCGCCACCAACGCCGGGTCGCGCGGCGTGCCGGGCTTGAGGTCTTTGGCGTAGCCCTTTTCCAGACACCAGTAGGCGTAGAAAACAATCTCGGAAGTGCCGATCCCCGTCACACCGAATACCGCGACCGCGTCCGCAAAACCGCTTTCGGGCATTTTGAACTGGAGGCCGCCGAGGATTTGATCAAAGGAAACCTTGAACTCCGTTCCCTGTAATAACACCAGCGCGATGATCGTCATGGCCGTGAACCCGGCGACCATCAGTCCCGCCGTGGTCTCGATCAGGCCATAGCGTCCGGCGACAAGCACTGCGCCGGTGGTCACGGTGATGAGCCCGGCCAACAGCCAGCCCGCCAGCGGCGCGTGCAACATGTGCAACGCCTGCACCGCGCCGGCCAGAACGCCGCCCATGGACAGTGTCCCGGCAAACAACAATGGCAGCCAGCACCAGGCCGCCCAGGACATTGGCCCGATCCGGCCGGGGACGCGGTTCAGCGCCTGCAGCGTGGTGTCACCGGTCAGGATGGTGTGCCGGCCAAATTCCTCCTGGATGAAGACCTTGATGACACAGCCAAGCAGGATCAACCACAGCGCGCTCAACCCAACGGTGGCTCCCAGTCGCGGCGCGATGACAAGTTCTCCCGTTCCCACAACGGCGGCGGCGATGATGATGGAAGGTCCGAGGCTGTGACGGATTTTCTGGGACATGCGCCGGGAGGCTAGTCAACGAGGCGGGCGGCGGCAAACGGAAGTTTTCCCTACAGGACATGGAAACGGAACTGTTCGCTGGTAGCGCGGAAGTCGGTCAACGTTTCCGCAAAGTCATTTTCGTGCGAACTGCTTTGTGAGGCTGCGTTCAATATCGTTTTAGAAACTGCACCATCTGCTCGTAAGTCTTGGCGGCAATGGCAGCGTCGTTTCGACCAAAACCGTGCCCGCCGTCCGGAAGGGTGATGAATTCATGGCTCACACCTTTGGCGGTGAGTTCCTTGTCCATCGCGACCGAGAGGTGATACGGCACGTCGGTGTCCAGTGTTCCGTGAATCAGCAGTGTGGGTGGGTAATCCTGGGTGATGTTGCGCACCGGACAAAACGGATCGAAAGCCCGGGGCTCGGTGTCGGGATCGAAGCCGGTGACGACCTTGGGCCAGAGTCCATTCTGGCGGCAATAGAGGTAAAGCTTTCCGCCGCCCTCCTTGTCAGCCTCCGCCTTGGTGACCAGCGGTTGTTTCCGGTAGAATTCATCCGGCCGGCTGTACCATTCGCCCGCGATGTCGCCATAACCCCAAAATGACACGAGCGCCTTGGGCCGGGGATGGACGCGATAGCCGGCGAC
>Ga0154020_10009753_pt1 | contig 11042 bp, 9 predicted proteins | sample Klosneuvirus_201_FD_109709 | JGI IMG/M metagenome (GOLD analysis project Ga0154020, IMG submission 109709) | Active sludge microbial communities from wastewater, Klosterneuburg, Austria - Klosneuvirus_20160825_MG | ecosystem: Engineered > WWTP > Aerobic digester > Activated sludge | place...
ACAATCAGGCTTCCATCTGCAGCGGTTTTGCTGTATACCTTTTCGCCGAGTACATTGTACACTTCCACTTTCATAAGATTGCCTTCGGCATTGCTTACAGTGAAATGACCGTTGTTCGGGTTCGGGTAAATGCTGATGCCGTTTTTCGCAGCCACATCGCTGATGCTTGTTGTGGCGCCTACGCGTTTGGTGATTTCACAATCACAACCTGCGGCATTGGTAGCCTTCATTGTAACGTTGAAATTGCCGCTGTACAGGTACTGGTAAACCGGAGCAGTCTGAACCGAAGTTCCGCCTTCGCCGAAGAACCATTCGTATTTGCTGTAGGTGCTGTTGCTTGGTGTGAAGCTGGCGCTGAGCAGCCCGAGGTCTTTAAAGGTGAAGTCGCATACGGGAGATTCGCTTACGGTGAGTGTTTTTCTCATGGTGTCGCTGCAACCGGCAGGGTAAGAAGCAACCAGAGCCACGGTGTAGGTGGTTGTTGTACCCGGGTTGTACAGTCTTACCGGAGCTGCGGTATTCGAGTTGGTTCCGTTTCCGAAATCCCAGAAGTACTGAATGTTGCCTCTGTCGCCCTGTGAGGTGTTAACAAATGCAGCAGACTCGCCGGAGCAGATGTCCTGCACAGAGAAGTTTGCTTTAGGCTGTATCAGTACGGTGAATTCTTTACTGATGCTGGCAAAACAGTTGTTGCTGTATGTTGCTTTCAGTGTAGCGGTGAACGGACCTTCATACGGCCATGAGCGGGTCAGGCTTTTCTGAGTAGAGGTAAAACCGTCGCTGAAGCTCCAGTTGTATACCGGGTTCGGCAGAGCTTCGAATGTGTTGTTGGTGAATATGGTTGGAATCTTTCCGCAGAACTGGTTGCCTGAGAAATCAGGGTTAGGTGTTGGCTTGATGGTAACCTGTCTGGTGATGGAGTCTTTGCAGTCGAATTCAGACACGGCCAGCAACTTCACATTGAAGGTTGCAGGGGTCTGGTAGCTGTGTTTACCGTCGAACTGGGTAGAGCTTCCGCCATCGCCAAAGGTCCAGTAAGCACCCTGAGAACCGAGTGCAATGGTAGATGTATTCGGCAGCAGTACTTCAGAACCGGCGCAGATAGGTGCCAGCGGGGCGGCGAAATTGGCCACCGGTCTTGCAAAGCTGTATGCGTTTTTGGTAAGGGAGGCAATGCAACCGTTGGCATCGGCCTTGAGGGTAACCTTGTAACCGCCCGGCTGAGCGTACAGGTGGCTCGGGTTGGTAGCAGAACTATGTGTGGTGTTGTCGCCGAAATCCCAGTCGTATACCAGAGAGCCGTTGCCCACAGTGGTCTGATTCTGGAACGTAAGGGCAATACCCTGACATTTGTTGTTCACTCTGAATTTAACATCCGGCAGTTCACCGACTTCAACGGTGATGGTGGTGTCGTTGAGCACATTCCACGGGAAGCTTTTGGCAATCAGTTTAACCTGATAAGATCCGGGCGCCATGTATTCGTGCACCGGAGAAACCAGATCAGAGCTGTCGCCGTCGCCGAAATACCAGGTATAAGAGGCATTTCCGGAGTGTATGGTTGTTACGTTGTCAAAAAGTATGGCATCGCCCAGACAGATGGAAACCGGGAATTTGAAATTCGGTTTAGGCGTAGGCGCTACAACAACCGTGCGCTTGATGGTGGAATCGCAGAAATGCGGACCCAGATCGGAGTAATTGACAGAGAAGGTTATGAAACTGTCCAGATATGCGGATATCGGGGTGAATGTAATCGAGCCATTGCCGCTTCCGGAAGGTGCTGTAATACTGTAATCTGTGTTTGGAACCAAAACGCCGAAGCGGGTGCGGGCCGTTACACTGTTAACAATCCATGTAGAGCCGTGGTCTGCATTGTTAAAGTTTGTAGGCGGGGCCATTTCGTATACAATGGTCTTGCCCACTTCAGCAATGTCCGGAGTAGACATATCGCCTACACGGAACTGGCCGTTGAACGGAGAGCCTTTAAGCACATCTGCACCGGTAGGGCGTGGCTTAACGGTTACGGTTAAAGCGGCACGGTTTGGATTGGAACACTGTTTTCTGAGCTTCAGTTCAACGTTGGCAGACCATGTCAGATAAGTGCCATTAGTTCCGAATAAACCATAAATGCAGATTCTGCCGGAAACAGAAACATCCGTATTGCTTCCGGTAACAACGCCGTTTTGCAACATAATATCACCACCGGTGCTGTTGGTAGGGTCGGTGGTGTAATAGAAGGCATACTTCTGACCGCCGGCCAGAAGAAGGTTATTGCACGCAACACGGGCAAGCTGATTGCCGCCGCTGGTGAAATAGGTGATTTTGCCGCTGTTCAGCAGAGTCCAGGCAGAACTGTTGGTTTCAGATCCTACGTGAGTACCTGTTTTATAGTACAGCAAAAAGTCGGTATTAGCCCCGTTGTTGTATCCCGGACTTAGTTTAAACGTAATGCTGTCAAGGTTGGTGGTATTGAATACATCAACATCAAACATGGCACCGTTGTGTGAAGCAGCATTGTTGCTCAGCGGTGTTGTTCCGCCAAAAGTAGTTAGCACGCGCGCTGTATTGCCGAGTTTCATAGACTGGGCATAGAAGGTTCTGGTCGATGTAATGTAAGGACCCAGCAAACTTCTGCCTATGCCCAGCAGATTGCCACCTGTACTCTGGTCGTACCACAAAATGGAATCCGCGTTGGAACTGGGTGTTGCCACCAGCGTTGGTCTGCCGTTTCCACACTGTTTAAAGTCTGTGGTACTTGGTGCAGCCGGATTGCCCATGAAATTGAGTATATACCTCATCGTGTCATTGGCTGCAACAGAGTCAACTGTGCCATTCGGACGTCCGGTCCATATTTTGAAGGTGTAATTGGTGCTGTTGGTAAAGGTGTAACCTGAGCTGAGGACAATCAGAGTGTCTTTTGATGAGCCCAGTCTGGATGTAATGTACATTGGTGTCTGCAGTGAACCGTTAACAGACCAGAACAGGCGGAAACTGTCCAGTTTGAACTTTCCGAAGTTCATAACCCTGGTGGAAATAGCCTGTGTATTGGTGCACAGGTTAAGAGAGGAGAAAGCAGATATTCCGGCATCGTTGTTTACGCTCGGTCCACTTATGATCTGAATTTCGCGCCAGTTCGGGTTGGATTGCTGACCGGTGGTTACCATTTTAATGTCGGTAATGCGGATCTGTGTGGTCGTTATGGTCGGGAAAGTGATTGAATCCACGCAAACCTGACCAATTTGTGATGTTGAAGTGGTATACCAGTTTACAAAAGTGGTTCCGTTCCAGTATTGCACAGTGCAACCTGTCATGGTGCGGCCAGGATTGCGGGTCAAGGCATTGTGGAATATGATTTTATTGATGCTTTTGGCAGAAGTCCATTCCCAATTCATGTAATCGGTGCTTGCAGGCGGCGTCTGCGTCCAGATGAAGGCTTCCTGGTTTCCGCATCCGCTAATTGTGCCATTGTTGATCTGATTCCAGTTCCAGCCGCCACCAGAGGTGGTACCCCCGCTTGTGGTGTTACAGGTTGCGGTTGCAGAAGGCGCCAGATTAATCTGTGCATGCGCGCCTATCAATGGAATGAGCAGCGTAAACACAGTAAACATAATTGCTTGGTAGATTTTTTTCATATTGACATCTGTTATTTCAAGAGCCAAAACTAATAAAATTATTGAAAAAACCAAAAAAAAACGTCCATATTTTGGGCAAAAACGCTCAAAATATGGCCAATTTACGGCTCAAAATTAAGTCAGTTGATTAATTTTAAAGCAGTTATGCCTGCCTCAAACCCTTTGTTCCCATGTTTTCCACCACTGCGGGCCTGAGCCTGTTCCATATCGTTGGTGGTCAATACGCCAAATATCACCGGAATGCGATGTCTGAGGCCAAGCTCCATAATACCGTCTGCTACAGCCTGGCATATAAAGTCGAAGTGCCGGGTTTCGCCCTGTATCACACAACCCAGGCAGATTACCGCGTGGGGTTTAAAATTGTCTATGAGTTTCTGTGCCCCAAAAGGCAGTTCAAAACTGCCTGGAACGTATTGAATCAATATGTTTTCTTCTCTGGCACCGGCTTTTCCAAGGGCGTCCAGTGCGCCTTCCAGCAGCGCCGAGGTGATTTCACTGTTCCATTCAGAAACAACAATGCCAAAGACTTTGTCTCCGGCATCGCTTATGTCTTCAGGATTGTAAGTGGACAGATTTCTAAGCTGTGTAGCCATAAATCAGTATTCGCCGATTTTGGCCTGAGCCCTGGCAATGTATTTGTCGATGTCTTGCATACCCTCGTTTTCTTTGTAGTCTTTTTTAAGGTCTTCATAGATATCAAGGGCCTGTTTCCATTCGTTCTTTTTTTCGTAAATCCGTGCCGCTTTTTTAGACCACCAGATGATAGAAAACTCATTTTCAGCACCTTTGGCCGCTTTCAGATAGTTCTTTAATCCAGACTCCAGGTCTTTGTTCTCAACCTGTGCATCGCCCAGCAGACCAATTGCCTGAAACTGCATAACCTGATCATTGAAATCAACGCCTGCAAGAAAATCCTGGGCTTTTTTGAAATCACCTGTGTAAAGGTAAGAAACCCCTGCCATGTATTCTGCAAGTTCGCCGGCTTTTGTGCCGCTGTATTTATCTGCAAGTTTTGGTGCATCTTTCAACACCAGTCTGAATGAGTCGTTGTCAAATAATTCCTGTGTTTTGAATATGGCTGCCAGACCTTCTTTTTCACGCGGCATTTTGTACAGGTACTGGTAAGAAATAAAGCCCAGAACGGCTACAATAGCAGCGCCAACGCCGAATACCAGTATTTTGTTTTGTGCGTTCAGCCAAACTTTGATCTTGTCAACAAAAAGATTCAGACCTGAGGGGGCATTGCTGCCGGAATCCTGCTCTGTAAAGTCGGCCTGTTCTTCGTTTTCAATGATTTCGTTGTTGCTCATCTGTAAAGTAAGTTAAATAAAAGGGCTGCGAAAATAATACTTTTTGTCATTAATCCATAATGTACGGATAATTTCCTTCGTACACGTCGGTGTAAAGTTCGGATGGGTCGGGGTAGGGTGAATTTTCAGCAAATTCAACGGATTTGTTCACGGTTTCCATAATCCGTTCTTCCATTGCTTCCAGTTCTGCCTCTGTGGCGTATTTTTCTTTCAGCAAAGTTTCTTTGGTGGTCTCAAGCGGGTCCAGTGTTTTGTAATGTGCTACTTCTTCCTTGCTCCTGTAGGTGGCCGGATCGCTCATACTGTGACCGCGGTATCTGTAGGTCTTAATTTCAAGGAAGGTAGGCCCTTCGCCATTGCGCGCCCGGTCTGCTGCGGTTTTAATGGCGTCGTGCACAGTTTCGCATTTCATGCCGTCAACCTGAAATGAAGGCATATCATAAGCAGAACCGATTTTGTAAATGTCTGTTACGTTGGTGGTGCGTTCTACCGAAGTGCCCATTGCGTAATCATTGTTTTCGCATATAAAGATAACGGGAAGTTTCCAAAGCATAGCCATATTGAATGCTTCATGCAGTGCACCTTGCCTTACCGCTCCGTCGCCCATAAAACACACGCAAACGTTTTTTGTGCCCATATACTGTTCTGCAAGCGCGATACCGGCGCCAAGCGGTATCTGTCCGCCTACGATGCCATGGCCGCCAAGGAAATTATGTTCTTTGCTGAACATGTGCATGCTGCCGCCTTTGCCTTTGGTGCAACCGGTGGCTTTTCCGTACAGTTCGGCCATTACAGAATCTGCGCTCATGCCCAGAGCCAGCGCATGACCATGGTCACGGTATGCCGTAATAAATTTATCGTCTTTGGTGGTGGCACTCACCATGCCGGCTACGATGGCCTCCTGTCCGATGTACAGGTGGCAGAAGCCTTTGATCTTTTGCTGTCCGTACAACTGAGCAGTTTTCTCTTCAAATCTGCGGATAAGCAACATTATTTCATACCATCTGAGGTAAGTTTCCTTATTAAAATTTATTTTTGCAGCCTTGGCCATAATTTTTTCTGAATTACCGGCAAAAGTAATCAAATATATTGATCATACAAAAAAGTGCGTTTACAACAATTATCCCTATACCAGTTCAAGAATCACGAGTCGCTGCGTCTGGATTTTGACGCCGATATTACGTGTATTACAGGCAATAACGGACAGGGAAAAACCAATGTTCTGGATGCCATTTATATGCTCAGTACCTGCAAGAGTTACTTCAATCCCATTGACTACCAGCTGATCAGACACGGTGAAACCATCGCATCCATAAACGGCCGCTTTACCAACGGACAGCAGACCGATCTGCAGCTGCAGATTGAACAGGGTAAAAAGAAAAAGTTAAAAAAGAACGATAAGTATTACGACAAGCTGGTGGAACATATCGGTCTGATCAATGTGGTTATGATAACCCCGGATGATATTGAGCTGGTAAGCGGACACAGCGATGTAAGACGTCGTTTCATTGACATATGCATCAGCCAGACCGACCGCGTGTATCTGAATTGCCTGAGCGAATATCAGAAGGTGCTGGAGCAGCGCAACAGCCAGTTGAAACTGTTTGCCAGGCACCGGCATTTTGACCAGATTATCATTGAAGGTCTGGACCGCAAACTGGTTCCGGCAGCCAATTACATCCATCAGAAACGCAGTGAGGCACTGGCAATTCTGAACCGTCATTTTAATGCCCTTTACCCCGGATTCTCTTCCGGCAGTGAGTCGGTTGCATTTCGCTACAGCAGCGATTTACACGATGGCGATTACAGCACCCTGCTGGCACAAAGTGCGGATAAGGACCTGCAGCTGGAGCGCACATCATGCGGCATTCACCGCGACGACATTGTTTTTGAGATCGGCGGATTTCCGCTTAAAAAATTCGGGTCACAGGGGCAAAGCAAAGCGTTTATAATCGCACTGAAACTGGCCCAGTACCGTTTTATCAGAGAAGCACTCAAGAACAATCCGATACTGCTGCTCGACGATATGTTTGAGAAAATTGACGGCGAGCGTGCGCAGAAACTGATCAATCTTCTGAACTCTGAGGATTTCGGACAGATCATTATAACCGACACGCATGCAGACCGCGTAAAGAAACATTTTGAAAACGGGAATAAAAGCATCAATTTTGCATCCTTGTAATGCGTCCATGGAAAAGAAGAATAACCATCAGTTTACCATAGAAGAAGCCCTTAAAATGGTGGTTTCTGACAAGCGCATCCAAAAAGGGCTCAGCGAAAATGTTATCCGGCAGGAATGGGATAAAATTATGGGCAGCGCTATTGCCAAACATACCACCGGTCTCTACCTTAAAGGTACAGAATTGATTGTGTATTTTAATTCATCAGTGGTAAAGAATGAAGTCATTTACCACAAAGACAAAGCCATTGCCCTGATCAACGAAGCCATGGGCTTTAACGCTGTGAGCGATCTCATCATCAAATAAATATGGCTGTTAAGTTCTCACCCCTGAATGCAGGATGGATATTGGCCATTGTATATCTGGTTGGTGTAGCCGGTTTTGTGCTGCCTCAGACCTCAGGACTTATGCAGCAGCTGATCTGGGTAAATCTTCTCTTTACGCTGCTGGTCTTACTGGTTTTTCACAAGAAATGGTCGCGCGAATTTGTGCTGGCCATGATTATCATAGGCATTTCCGGCTTTCTATTAGAGGTGGTCGGGGTAAAAACCGGGCTTATATTCGGCTATTACCAGTATGGTACGGTCCTGGGTTATGCATTATGGGATACGCCGATTATGATGATGGCCACCTGGTTTACCACCGTTTACATCACGCGGCAGATTGCCGAAATGATGGCCAAAGATGCTTTTCTGGTGGCTGTGCTCGCTTCGGCGATGATGGTGCTGCTGGATTATTTCATTGAGCCGTTCGCCATTCGGCATGGCATGTGGGCCTGGAATTCGGTAGACGTGCCACTGCACAACTATATTGGCTGGTTTGTTGCAGGTCTGATATTGCAGTATATTTTTATCCGCTCAATTAAAATGCCCACAAACAAACTCTCACTTCCGGTTTATCTGATTCAACTCGCATTTTTTATCAGCCTCTACCTGCTTGGAAAATAAGGTCTGAGCAAACTGCACCAATATGCAAACAGCAACAATGGTAAAATCAGGTGCATTAACAAGATGCCTGAGTATTCAGCCAGACTGCCGATTGGTAGCATGAGTGCCGCCAACAGGAACCACTCCGTTAATGCAGGGCTTTCATCTGCCTTTGCATATAAGAATCTGAAGCTTATCAGGGCCAGCAAATCGTAAATCAGATGCTGTCCGAAACACAGGCTGCTCAGGGCTGCAAATGCCAGGGTAAAATACGGTCCTTTTTCCTGTTTTCGCAGCACAGGCAACAGAAACGACAGCGCCAGCATAAGCAGCATCAAACCCTTTAAAAGCGGCAATGGTATATGGGTCAGATAAGCGATTGGCACAGAAACGGCGCTTGATATAACGGCAATGGCATTCAAATGACCGAACTGATGCGGATAGGTCCACAGCCTTTCCATGTTCCATTGCCATTGTGAAACCAGCTGCAGGCCAGCGGGATGCAGGGCAAGTGCAGCAGTATTCAATGTGGCTGCCGTCAGTATGCAGATCAAAAGTGTTTTAAACTGTTTTTCGACGAGCAGGTAAAGCAGAAAGGGCAGCAGCAGCGTGAATTTAAACGCCACTAGTCCGAAAAGTATACCCGGCAGTATCGTATAATGCTTCTCCCTCAGCAGATACAGGGCGAAAAGGCATACTGTCAGTGCCTGTATCATGGGTTGTCCGTTGTCTAAGGCGTACCAGGTGCCCCTGAACGCTAATACCACCAGCCCGGCCACCAGCGGTTTAATCTGCCGGTTCAGGGCCGTTATCAGCCACACTATTGCAGCGAGTGACAAGATGTTCAGAACAAATTGCAGCCATTGGGCGGTCTGAAAATCAAACACGGTATAGGCCAGAAAATACCATACAAACTGGGGGGCATACACCACCGTGGCGTGCGGAAAGCCAATTACGCCCTGCCATCCGGATTCTGCACTTTTGTTTTTGGCCCAGTGCAGTTCATTCTGAAAATCGCTGTACGGGTTGCGGTCCTGCCAATAAACAGAAGCCCCTGTGTAATACGTTCTGAAGTCGAGCGGGTGGTAGTCTGAACCGATAAAATGCAGCCCCCATTTGGCGGTGTTCAACACCGCAAACAAGATCAGGATGGCCATCAGAACTTTTTGCCGCTTCATCAAATTATTTGCACAAATCAAATCAATAATTGCTACATTCGTGCATTCATTAAACAGAAATTGACCACAATGATACCGACCTTGGGCGCAACAGCGCCGGATTTTACACTTTACAACACCGAAAAACAAGCCGTTTCCCTTTCAGCCTATAAAGGGCGCAAAGTGGTGCTTCTGTTTTTTCCGCTGGCCTTTACTTCCACCTGCACGGCAGAACTCTGCAGCGTAAGAGACGACATAGCCCGCTTTAATCAGGCCGGTGCCGATGTGCTGGGCATTTCGGTTGACACGGTTTTTACCCTTAAAAAATTCAAAGAAGAGCAGGGACTGAATTTTGAACTTCTGAGCGATTTCAATAAAACGGTCTCTGAAGCCTACGGTTGTTTATACGACACTTTCATTTTAGACATGAAAGGCGTTTCCAAACGCTCTGCATTTGTAATCGACGCTGAAGGCATCATACGCTATGCAGAAGTACTCGAGAAAGCGGGCGATCTGCCCGATCTTGAGCAGATTAAAACACTGTTGCAAACCCTTTAATGCCATGACCACCGCCATCATACTCATTCTGATCGCCCTTGGGCTGATACTTATTTTGCTCGAGTTGTTTGTAACCCCCGGGTTTATCACCGGTCTGCTGGGCGGTGTAGCCTGGGCTTACGCCTTGTATAAAATTTACGCCGATTTCGGCAATACCTCCGGACATCTGGCTCTGGGTGGACTGGTGCTGCTGCTGATTGCCTGTATTTTCATCGCCGTCAAAAGCGGGGTTTGGGACCGGGTATCGCTGCACAAACAGATTGACAGCAGGGTAAACGAATTGCCCGATGTGAAGGTGGGTGATACGGGTTATACGGCCAGCGCCCTCAGGCCAATGGGCAAAATGGTGATTGGCCAGACCACACTTGAAGTGACCACCATGGGCGAACTGGTAGAAGCCGGCGCTTTCGTTGAAATCACCAAAATAGAGCAAAACAAAATTTACGTTAAACAAATCTCAATATGAACCTGTTAGAAATACCTCCTTTTTTCTTTGGCATCGGCGGCATCATTATGATCGTCATTGTCTTTTTTATTTTCCTGTACTTTGTGCCGCTGGGCCTCTGGTTCTCAGCCATACTGTCTAAGGTTAAAATCTCATTGCTTGAACTGATTTTTATGCGCTGGCGGAAAGTGCCGCCTGAAATCATCGTTAAAGGTCTGGTGAATGCCACCAAGGCAGGTCTGGTAATCAACAGCGATATGCTGGAAGCACATTACCTGGCCGGCGGTAACGTTATGAAGGTGGTTGCGGCGCTGATCAGTGCCGATAAAGCCAATATTCCGCTCGACTTTAAAGCAGCAACGGCCATAGATCTGGCGGGACGCGACGTGTTCGATGCCGTGCAGATGAGTGTTAACCCAAGGGTAATCGATACGCCTCCGGTTTCGGCTGTTGCCAAAGATGGTATCCAGCTGATAGCCAAAGCGCGTGTTACCGTTAGGGCCAACATCGCACAACTGGTGGGTGGCGCAGGCGAAGAAACCATATTGGCCAGAGTAGGTGAAGGCATTGTTACAACCATCGGTTCTGCCATGAACCACAAAGAGGTGCTTGAAAATCCGGACCGCATTTCGAAAGGTGTTCTGGCCAAAGGCCTCGACGCAGGTACAGCCTTTGAAATTCTGTCGATTGACATTGCCGACATCGACATCGGTGAGAACATCGGTGCCAAGCTGCAGATGGATCAGGCTGAAGCCGATAAGAACATTGCACAGGCCAAAGCTGAAGAGCGCCGTGCCATGGCCATTGCCCTTGAGCAGGAAATGAAAGCCAAGGCCC
>Ga0154020_10009754_pt1 | contig 11041 bp, 4 predicted proteins | sample Klosneuvirus_201_FD_109709 | JGI IMG/M metagenome (GOLD analysis project Ga0154020, IMG submission 109709) | Active sludge microbial communities from wastewater, Klosterneuburg, Austria - Klosneuvirus_20160825_MG | ecosystem: Engineered > WWTP > Aerobic digester > Activated sludge | place...
CCTCCGTAAACACCACTATGAAGATCACGGTTGGGGCCACTGACTTCAACCTGTACATAACTTAGCCCTCTAAGACCTGCCTCAATTGATGGCGTATCATTGGCAATAATCGATGTATCGGAGATCAGAATCACATCACCTTGGAGTCTGTTTTTATTTTCTTTTACCCAGATACCTAGATTAGATGAACCTACTTCTTCTTCTCCTTCGATCATGAATCGGACATTGCAGGGGAGGGAATTAGTTTTCATCATCCCTTCAAAAGCTTTAATATGCATGTACACCTGACCCTTGTCGTCACAGGCTCCACGTGCAAAGATTTTTCCGTTTTTGATGATTGGCTCGAAAGGTGGATTGTCCCACAGATTCAATGGGTCAGCAGGTTGTACATCGTAATGGCCATAAACAATAACTGTAGGTAGTTTTGGATCTATAATTTTCTCACCATAAACGATAGGGTGGCCTTTGGTTTTGCAAACTTCAACCTTATCTGCTCCTGCTGCTTCAAGTTTTATTTTGATAAACTCAGCGGCACGTGCTACATCTTTTTCATATTTACTATCAGCACTAACAGATGGTATTCTCAACAGTTCAAAGAGTTCATCCAGAAATCTTTTTTCGTTCGTTTTGATATACTCTTGTGTTTCTTCCATGGTTCATTGATTATTTCAGATTATATAATTAATTGAGATTTAGAAATTAAAGGTTAATTTTCAAGGTAGCAATTAATAAGATTCAATGCATAGTTCAGTACGCTATTATTGGTCTTTATTAAGTCTGTGTTGGTGCGGCCAAAGGCCGCGCCAACGCAGACTAGCCCATAATGATTGCTGTCATCCCGAATGGAGTGTAGCGTAATGAGGGATCTTGGTTATTCTTTAGCAGTACCCTTTGTCCGTTCATTTTAGATTTTTTGAACTAAATGCTTAATCTTTCAAGTCTATTTGCCGATCAAAACTTCCCCTGTCATTTCTTTCGGTTGTTTGAGCCCCATCATATAAAGAATTGTAGGTGCAAGATCTGCAAGTCTTCCGTTATTAATTTTCGTAAGGTCACCATCAAGGAGAAAAACAGGGACAGGGTTTTTAGTATGCGCCGTATTAGGTGAACCATCTTCGTTTATCATGAAATCTGCATTGCCATGATCAGCAGTGATGAGAAATGAGTAACCGTTTTTCATTCCGGTTTCTACAACTTTCTTAACACACTTGTCTACTGTTTCTGCCGCTTTCATCACTGCAGGAAATACGCCTGTATGTCCAACCATATCGGTATTAGCAAAATTCAGACAGACAAAATCACATATTCCGGACTCAAGCTCCTTACAGATAGCTTCAGTGACCTCTGTCGCACTCATCTCCGGTTGCAGGTCATAGGTCGCAACTTTTGGAGATGGGATCAATATTCTTTTCTCATTTTCAAATGGTTCCTCACGGCCACCGGAGAAGAAAAACGAAACGTGTGGGTATTTTTCTGTTTCCGCAATTCGAATTTGAGATTTACCAGCCTGTTCTAGAATTTCTCCCAAGGTGTTCTTTAAATTGTCCTTATCATAAACGACATGGATGTTTCTAAAGGTATCATCGTAATTTGTCATAGTCACGAAATACAGCTCCATGTGATGCATGTTCTGCTCGTGAAAATCTTTTTGTGTTAATGCCATCGTAATCTCACGACAACGGTCCGTGCGGAAGTTAAAACAAATCACAGCATCACCTGGTTCAATGGTAGCTAAGGGTTGATCCTTGTTATCGTGAACGACAATAGGGTCAATAAACTCATCAGTAATATTATTATTGTATGATTTTTTTATTGAAGCCAGTGGATCACTGCTTATGTTTCCAATACCATGCACAAGTAGATCGTATGCTTTTTTGATGCGCTCCCACCTTTTGTCTCTGTCCATGGCATAGTATCGACCTATAACAGATGCTATTTTCCCGGTGGAATTCTTTAGATGATTCTGTAAATTTTCAAGAAACTTTAAGCCACTTTTAGGATCTGTGTCACGACCATCGGTAAAGGCATGGATAAAAACATCGGAGAGACCTTCTGAATGGGCCAGGTCACACAATTCTTTTAAATGATTGATATGTGAATGAACACCTCCATCAGAGACGAGTCCGATGAGATGTAATTTCTTATTATTGTTTCTGACATACTCCATGGTTTCAAGGAGTACTTTTTGTTTCTTGAATCTTTGCTCTTTGATATCAACATTAATTCTGACGAGATCCTGATACACTACTCGGCCTGCGCCAATATTTAAATGCCCGACTTCAGAATTCCCCATCTGTCCATCAGGCAAACCTACATCTTCACCGGATGTTTTTAATTCTGCATTAGGTTTACTTTTATATAATGAATCAACAAAGGCTGTGTTGGCTTTGAAAAGAGCATTGGCATTTGTATCAGGGCCTTTTCCCCAGCCGTCCATGATGATCAGGACTACTTTTTTATTCATAAAAAGAAAATATGCTTAAAAGAATGCGAATTAGTTTGAATCCGCAATTTACGAAATTCACTTCTCATTATGAGAATTATTTTTGGAAAAAAAACTTAGGTTGTGTGGATTTTTGACTTGAATTGAGCACAAATGATTGTGCCGGTAGGCTCATTATCCTTGATAATAATTTTGCCCTGATGACCTTCTACAATATGTTTGACAATAAATAAGCCAAGTCCCGTACCTTTTGATTGACGGGTCTCCTCATTGCCTATCCTGAAAAATTTCTGGAAGACCTTTGTCTTAAATTCATCGGGGATTCCTATCCCCTGATCAAGCACACAGAGGAGTATGCCATCTTTTGTTGATTCCAATTGAATTCCGATTGCCTTATCATCCGGTGAATACTTCCGTGCATTTTCAAGAAGGTTCGAAAGTAAAAGATGTAATGCATTTTTATCTCCCATCATATGAATACCATCTTCGATCTGAACGTTAATCTTCTGATGACTGGGAACATGCTGGTACTTTTGTACGATGAGCCGAACAAAAGCGGAAAGATTTATTTCTTCAATGTCAAATTTGTATCCTTTATGATTGATAAGATTTGCGAGAAGAGCATTTTCGACTAAGTGATTCAGTCGTTCAGTATCATATATTGCATTATTGATGAATGAAATCTCTTTTTCCCTTTGAAGATCATGACGAAGAATAGTTTGTAAATAAAGTTTGATCGAAGCAAGGGGCGATTTAAACTCATGGGTGATCGAAAGTAAAAAATTCTTCTGCTGCCTGGCAAGCTCAACCTCTTTTCTAAATGCATTAATGGAAAGATAAGATCCCCAAGCAAGAAGGATCAAAAAGACACCTCCTTCACCAATCACCATCCAACGACGTTGCTTGATTTTCTTTTCGAGGTATTTTATTTCCTTTTCCTGACTTTCCTTTGACTCGGATTTTAATCTTACGTTTTCTATACGATGCTCAAAGACCTCGTCATTAAGATCAACGAGTAAATAGGCCCACCAACAAAATTGAATGAGAATATAGAATGCAAGAATATATAGGAAGAGGATAGGTCGCATAATCGACCCTAAATTAATAAGAATATATTATATCTGAATTGTTTGCCTTTAATTGGTGCTTTTTGATAAAGTTGGCTTATTGTTCAGTACTTATATTCTATGGATCCCTTGAAGAGAATAAGCGGAGTTAGATTAATTCGTTTTATTCCTGATACTTATACTGAAGGACGTTGCCATCCACACGCTTCAGGATCTGCCAGTGACCATTTTCATCCAACTTCTCCAGTACATAATAGTCCACGCCATTTTCCCAGCCTTTGTATGAAGTCCAGTTCAAATCTACCTGACGGGCTTCGTTCATTTCGCCGCGAAGGAGGATTGTAGATGTTAAAGGACTAAGATCCTCCATGATATTACATGTATTGATGACAAGGATCTTATAGAAATAGTGATTGTTTTGTACATCCACATTATAATCCATGAAATCATTCTGAACACTTGGAACCGATTCAACAAAGTGATAATTATCTTCATCGGTAGATCGATAGATGTCGTATTGAGCAACTTTATCAGGCTGAACCGTTGGTGGTAGCCATTCAGTTAGCACAGACTGGTTTTCAACAACAGTGGAACGGATAACATCGACTACCTGATCGGCAAATAAGTTTAACGGATAGGTTTTGGATGTGTCACTATATGAAATATACTGCGTCCCGCATAGGTCCGTTGCCATGATTTTATATGAATACGGATGCGGACAATCGAATGTAGTGTCAGTATAAGCTAATGAATCGGCTGATACAGTACATAAGAATTGTGGAGAGTCACCGCGTTCATACCTAAAGATCTGATAACTGCTCACCGGACAACCGGAATAGGCTGTCCATGTAACACGGATATCTTTATCAATTCTGTGAGAAGATACGTTTATAGTTGTATGTGCAGTGAGTCGATCTAGAGATATGGCGTTTCCACAAATATCAATGGCTTGCAATTTATAAGTGTATGTATTTAACAGTGTACTTAATCCTTGGTCCTTATACTTTGACTCAAGTGAGAAATTAGTATTTTGAGGATTTGTTTCCGTGAAGATCACATCGTATGCGTTTGTCATCGGATTGAGCCTATACAGAATATATGCTGCAAGATCGATCGCCGGGTTGTTTTCCCAGATGATTTCTACATCACTATCAGATAATACAGAAACACTGTAGATCTTCGATTCCGGCGGTGGCAATGTATCCAATACGTGGATGATTGAAGGTTGTACCAATGTATTAGCACATCCGCTTGAGTTGATCACTTGTAAACTTACAGTATAGAATCCCGGCGTATAATACACCTTGATAGGGTTTTGATCCGTGGAACTCGTACCATCACCGAAGCTCCAAAGATAAGAAGCGCCAATTGAGTTTGCCGTTGTGCTCTCGAAGCTCACCCAAAACGGAGTGCAACCTTGAGAAGCATTTGCCGTGAATGAAGTGACCGGAGTTGGTAAAACATCGGTACCCTGACTAAGTGAGAAGGTATCTGCACAACCGAAAGTATTTGAAGCAATCAGTTTTATCGAGTAAGTTCCTGCCTGTAGATATTCATGGATTGGATTCTGGTCTATTGAAGAACTACCATCACCAAAAGTCCAGTACGAAGATGTTTGTCCAACAGATAAGTTAGTAAAGTTTGCCGAGAAAGGTTCGCATCCACTCAAAGCAGGCATTGAATATTCTGCAATAGGTGTAGGGTGTACATAGATCTTTTGAGGCAATTCATAGTAAGAGTTGCAACCGGCAGTATCACTGGTGACCAATGAAACGGTAAATACACCTGTATCTTGAAATGTATGTGTTGGATTCGTTGATATTGATGAATATCCATCACCATAATTCCAGCTCCAAGAGACTGCATTTACTGATTGATCAGTAAAGGTTACATCAAATGGTGCGCAGCCTTCAAATGCTGAGGCAACAAATTTTGTAACAGGACCAAGGACCTGAATATATTGCGGTCGAATTAGTGTATCACTGCAACCTGAATTGCTTTTTACTATTAATGAAACAGTGTATATTCCCGGGTTATTATAAATGTGTGACGGAGTTTTATTTGTAGAGGTGGTACTATCTCCAAAATCCCATAAATAGGAGTCGCCATCTATTGATAGATCAGTGAAATTTACCAATGAAGGGGCACATGCATATACATCCGGAGTCATGAAGCCGGCTTTCGGTTCCAGTGCATGAATTTTCGCCGGCATATACAAGGTATCCGAGCAACCGCCATTAGTTGAGTTCGCATACGCTATTAACATAATATCATAAGACCCTGCTTGAGTATAAGTATGACTGGGATGATTAAGATTGGATGTTGTACCGTCTCCGAAGTCCCAGAAGAAGTGGGCTCCGTTTTGCGAGGTGTTTTGAAATTGGACTTGGACAGGGATACAACCTGAGTCAACAGATGTTGTGAAACGCGACTGAAGGGGATAGATAGGAGGAGAGGTAGCAGTATCTGTACATCCATTTATATCTACAATTGCCAGTTTTGTTGGTCGACCATAGGTTTGTGTGTATACGGTGCTTGGGTTTTGTACAGTTGATGAATCTCCGTTCCCGAATAGCCATTTCCAGGAGACTGCATTTGCACTGAGATCAGTGAATTGTACTGTGAATGGGGTACATATACTACTTGTTGACCAGCTAAAATCTGCATGTGCAGTATCAACTCTGATATATTGCGGATAATCAACACGGCTAACACAGTTTCCGCTAAAGACGGTAAGACTCACATCATAAACCCCTGCATCCATATATGGGTGTAGTGGATTTGTAATAGAGGATGTACTTCCATCGCCGAAATCCCACAGATAGGCAGTGCCATGTTGTGACTGATTTGTGAAGAGTACATTCAAATTTGTACAACCATGTGTTCCTGTAGAAGTAAATGCAGCGACAGGTAGATTCACAGAGATCGGTGGATTCATTGTGAATGATTGCGTGCAGCCGGCATTATCCGTTACAGTGAGAGAAACTGTATAAACACCTTCCTGCATGTACACATGGTGAGGTGAAACCTGAGTAGAAGTTGTACTATCACCGAAGTCCCAAAAATAACTTGCATAGTTTAAAAGACTGGTGAAAAAATGGACTGTATCTGTTCCGCAAATTTCATTTTCACTTGCCATCATCGGGCTTACGAAGTTTGAAAATATGGATGTGGAGATAGAACTCCTGCAACCCATAGTGTCAGTTACAGTTTGTGTAATAATATAGTTTGGTAATCCATTAATATAAATATGCGATGGATTCTGTAGTGAGGACAGAGTACTGTCACCAAAATTCCAATGCCAAAATGCCGCATTTGTTGAAGTGTCCTGAAGCATCACCTGTGTATTATTACAAGTTGCATTCTGGTTAACAATAAATCCTGCCTTTGGTCCTGATACCCTGACGATACTATCCATCCGTTGAACTTGAACAATTCCAAGCGTATCAGTAGCCGTCAGTATGACGGTGTAGATACCGGGATCAGTATAAGTATGTTGGGGATATTGTAGGCTAGAAGTAGAACCATCACCGAAATCCCAATGCCATGATGAGAATCCAGGAACTGTTTGTGTGAATGTCACGGCTAAGGGGGTACAGCCTCTTTGTACAACCGGCTCACCGGAGTTTCCTACATCAACAGAAGAGCTGTCAGGGTTTCCGAAGATAAATGGAGGAGGATCATAAAATAGTGTACATACACCGTTAGATATGATAAGTGTAACGTTATAATTCGCAAATGAATTATACACGTGAAGTGGATTCTCAAGGGAAGAACTAGTCCCATCACCGAAATCCCATAACCAGCCGGTAGCACCTACTGAATTGGCATGGAATTGAACTCTGGCAGGGAATATGGAGTCGAGGGTTACTCCATAAAAATTCGCACCGAATGGTGCATAGTAAACACTGTTACTTTGCATGGTTGTGTATGAACAACCATCAGCAGTAGTTACTGTAAGTGATACACTATGGTAACCCGGACTGTTAAAAGTATGATCCGGATGCTGCTGTGTGCTTGTTGTTCCGTCACCAAAATCCCATAACCAGGAAACAGCATTCATCGAAGTATCAACAAAAGTTGCTTCCCAAGGAGGGCATATAGTTGCCGTATGTGTGAATCCTGCATAACCTCCCTTTACATCAAAAGTGCTGAAGACAGGAATTGTTTGTGTACATCCACCGCCTGCAGAGGTTGTTGTTAATGAGACAGTGTATAGGCCCGGACTTGTATATGAGTGAACGGGATTTTGAAGATTTGAAGTTGTACCATCTCCAAAATTCCAGTTCCAGGATGTTGAGCCTGCTGTTGCATCGGTAAACTGAGTAGTGAGAGGAGCACATCCGACAGTCGTTGGTGGCGGAATATAATTCGCTACCGGATTGATCGTTTGGATAAAAGATGGTTTGGTGAGAGTATCAGTACAACCAAGTGAATCGCGAACGATCAGTCGTACATCAAAATTTGCTGAGGTATTATAAGTGTGAGTAGGGTTTTGTAAAGTAGAGCTTGTACCATCTCCGAAATCCCAAAGATAAGTGAGTCCTGATGGTGGTGAGAGGTTACTAAAGTTGACCGTGAGTGGAGGGCAACCAATTCGTTTGTCAACTGCAAACATGGCAGTTGTTCGGGTAACTTTTACGATATCATAGTAAACTATACTCTTGGTACAACCTCCGGGTCCCCAACATTTAAGGGTGACATTAAATTTTCCGCTGTTTGTATAAGTATGTATAGGATTTGGATCCGTTGAAGTGGTACCATCACCAAAGACCCACAAACAAGAAACGTAATTAGTTGAAGTGTTAGTGAAGTTAACAGTTAGTGGTCCACATCCTACACTATTTACATAGGTAAAGCTAGGTGCAGGTTTAGTGGCAACATGAATATAATTTGTTCTAACAATTGTATCTGAACATCCATTGGCCGTTGCGATGGTCATGGTAACTGTATAGTTTCCCGAATTGGTATAGGTATGTGAAGGAGCATAATTTGTTGAACTCGTTCCATCACCGAAATCCCATTTAATATATGTCACATAAACAACCGGTGTCATAAAATCGACAGATAATGGTGCACAACCACTATCAATATTCGCGGTGAAACCGGCCCAGTTGGCAGGAGTGACATTTATACGAGTAGGTGTATCTGATGTATCACGACAACCAAATGAATTTGTAACAATCAATGATACATTATAATTACCGGAGCTCGGAAATGTATGATTCGGATTTTGTTGTGTTGAAGTTGTCCCATCACCGAAATTCCAAAGCCACGAATTGTTGCCAATAATATTATTCCTGAACTGAAATACAGTTGCAGGATCACAACTAGAAGTCGGACTGGCAGTAATTGCCCCATTCGGCTTGGGATATATAGTAATGTATTGATTTTTAATTTCGACATCCTGACAACCATAGACATTTGTTGAGATCAGGGTAATCGTAAAGGTGCCTGATTGCATAAATGTATGCTGTGGGTTTGTCTGAGTAGTAGTTGTACCATCACCAAAATCCCACAGGTAGCTTGTTGCTGCTGTGGAAGTATTGACAAAGGAATAATTATTATTGTCAAGACAGGAAGCAAAATTGGTGGAATAGAAATCTGCATCCGGTTTTCCATTTACGCTGATGTAATTTGTGTAAACGGCAGTATCACTTCCTCCAAGTCCGTCAAATGCGATCAGACTGATCGTATAATTTCCTTGTACAGAGTAAAGGTTGGTTGGATCAGGAAGTGTGGACGTATTACCGTTGCCCAAGGTCCAAAAATATGAAGTGGCACCTGAAGAAGTATTCGTAAACTGAACACTCAATGGGATACATCCTGCATTTCTATTTACTGTAAATGAGGCTAGTGGTCCACCATTTGCCGAACAGAAATATATTGACAATGCCAGCGTGAGCCAGCTTTGTCTTTTAAATACGTTCAATACAACTTTCAGCGTATGGATTCCCATGATTGATTTATTGTTTGTCAGTTTTCTGACACTCTCGCCGTAATGAGAGCACAATTAATTCAGGTGATTTATTTCACCTGAACCAGTCGGCTGTTCTTATCCAGATACAATGGATTATCAGGAGATGATACTGCGCGAGCATCCGCTTCAGCAACAAGGCTTCCTTCATTATTAATTTGTTTGATACGATACTGAGATGTACCGGTCATAGGTTTTGTATCTACCCAGCTGTATAATAATTCCAGTGGTGATCCAATACCTTCTTTTAAACCAACAGGCTCAAATTCTTTGCCGTCAGCTGAACGCTCTATTACATATATGCAATCTTCAGCGTTTTCTTTGGCAACCCAGTTTAAATAGACTTTACCGGAATTGAATACAATAGTCTCCTTTACAAATTCCAGTTTTCCCGGAGTTTTTGTTGATGTAGCTGTTGCAGGAGCCTGCGCAAACACACTGACTGTAGCAAATACTAATACATATAGGATGACCAGTTCAAGAACGTAGACAAAGAAGCGGTTGCCTTCTGTCTTGGATTTCAAGGATTGAAATTTGCGTGTGGGCTGCATTCCATCCTGTGTTGGTGAGGTAATTGTTTTCATTATAAAGGGTTTTAAATTCTTATATGACCAATATATACTGAAGTACCCCTAGTCAGTTCCTGCAATTAGCGGGACATCTTACATCTGTAAGAATTCGAGCTTTTAATCAAATATTCCTCTACGAATTCGCTTAATTTCTGACAAATCGATAAAAATGAGAAAAAATTCAACTTTTCTTGAATTCGACAATCTGTGAGAATTACATGTAATCTATCGTCCGAAAATTGGACGGCAGTGTATCCTAAAGCCGATATCCTCGTTATACCACTCAAGAAAACAAACTAAATAAAAGACATCACAGGTTATGGAAACATTAAACAAAACCATTAAGAAGTTGAATGATGCGGAATACCAGGAATTACTTTCTGCTGTAGCCGGTCGAAAAAACAACAAGCCTTATCTGGTGTTGGAAGCAGCGCGTAAGAACAGCTTCGACGAAAATCAAATGATGGAGATGCTTGGAGTGAATCCAAGTACATATTATACATTAAAATCGCGCCTAAATGAAAGGATCGCGCAATACCTTTCACAAAATGTAAAAAACCCTATCAGTGCATTAAAAGATAAGGTGGCTCTGGTACCTGCAATGGTATTTGGTAATGATCGTGAAGTTTCTATCAGAGCATTAAAAAATCTAGAGAAGCAATTAACAGAATATGATCTTTCAAATGAATTGATCGTTGTATACAAAGCTCTCGCTCGACTAAGTATGTATAATGGCGATTTTAACTATTATGAAAAGGAATATAACCGTCACGTTGCATATTCTCTTGCAGTTGTAAAGGCTGAAGATATCTTTTATGATTTCGTAAAGAGTGCAGGAAACTATATGTTAACACGCGATGAACGAGATCTAGAGTTGGTTCAAGGGAATTTAAGAGAGCTCACAAATATCTCTGAACTTTACCATGGACATCGTTTGTTTGTAATGTACAACCTGGTCCGTATCTATTACTTGTGTTTATTTACA
>Ga0154020_10009755_pt1 | contig 11041 bp, 11 predicted proteins | sample Klosneuvirus_201_FD_109709 | JGI IMG/M metagenome (GOLD analysis project Ga0154020, IMG submission 109709) | Active sludge microbial communities from wastewater, Klosterneuburg, Austria - Klosneuvirus_20160825_MG | ecosystem: Engineered > WWTP > Aerobic digester > Activated sludge | place...
AGGACTACTTGCACCAGCGCGTCTGCAGCGACTGGCTGATCGCCGAGAGGACGCTCGCGATGGACGCGGTGCACGGCGCGCTCGACGTCGTGATCGTCGGCGTGATGCCACCGTTGATCGCGGTCATGTCGTCGGCCTGCAGCGGGATGAGGGTTTCGCGGTTGAGGTTCAGCTTGCGCGATTGCTTCTTCATGGTCGGTCTCCGGGTGCGATGTGAATGAATGGTTGAAGCGGACGCCGGCTAGCAGCCGGGGCCGCGGGTCTTGATGATTCGCGAGACAGCGCTGAGAACGCTCGCGATCGAAGCGGTGCACGGCATGCTCGACGTCGTGATCGTCGGGGTGATGCCGCCGTTGATCTGCTCGAGCTCGCCGTCTTGCAGCGAGATCAGCGTCTCGCGGTTGAGGCTCAGCTTGCGCGATTGCTTCTTCATGACGGACTCCTGAGTGAGGCGTGAGGTTCGAAAACGGGATGTCGGAACGCGGGAACCGGTGTCGCTGCGCTCTAGGACCTGCGAGGTGCCGCGTGGGCACCTGCGATCACTAGAGCGTGCGTACTACCTTGGTTGCCGGGTTCGTCATGGTCATCTCGTCGTCGAACGCCTCCTCGGAGCGCGTCCTGCGTGATTCGACATGGAGCACGTGGCGAGCCAAGGCGCCGGCAACCCTAACTGCCAGAGAGGACTGGCACCGCTGGTGATCACCGTCGGAGTCGCTGCGTTCCCCGAGTGGCAACCTGCCATCTCGGGGTGACGATCACGATGCTCTGGCGTGCTTCGCGCGCGCGACGAGGCCGTCGTAGTGGCGGCGGAGCAGGTCGTAGAGCACGAGCTCGTGCATGCGCGCCGCCGATCGGATCATCCGGTTCACGTGCATGTGAATGAACGAGTGCGCGAGCTCGAGCACGGGCGACCGCAGCTTGCCGTCGGCTTGCAGCTGGCGCAGATGTGCGGCGAGCGGGCCTTGCACGCGCGAGCGTTCGGCGATCATCTGGAACGCGGGACCGAACATGTGATCGGGATCGTCCGCCGGGGTGTCGAGGAGCGACGTGATCTCCGCTTTGTGGCTGCGGTACTTCTCGCCGAGCTTCTTCTGCAGCGTGGTGTCCATGCCGACCTCGGCACCGAAGCCGTCGCGCGCGACCGTCATCGTGACGAGCTTCTCGACGAGCGAGAGGCCGAGGTCGTCCATCAAGCGATCGATGCCGCGGAGCGCGAGCCGCCACGTCGCATCGGCGCCGGCGTCTCCCTCGAGGCTCTCGAGGATCGAGAGCACGCAGTCGCTGTCCGCGCGGAACACGTGCTCCGCGGTGTCGATCGCGTGCTCGCCGCCGTAGCGCTCGACCTCGCGTTCGTAGGTGTCGAGCGTGATCTTCCACACCAGGCCACGCTCGCTGGCAGGGGCGAGCGCTTGGTGGAGATGCGGCAATAGCCGCCCCGTCAGCGTCGCGGGATCGCCGGCGAAGCGCAGGCGGATGTGCCAGTCCGGATCGCCGAAGCGAATGAAGAACCAGTGCGTCGCGAGCCCGCGCTCGAACGCGGCCTTCACCGCCGGCGCGAGGTAATCACGCATCAGCGCGTCGGCGGTAGCGCGCCCCGTGTACAGCTTCAGGTACAGCCACTCCGAGCCCGGCAGGAATCGACGCTGCACCGGCGGGGCGGCGAACACGGTCGGCGTCGCCGCGGCGCGGACCTCCTTGCGCAGCATGACGACGAGCTCGTGCGAGAACGAGCCCTCGCTGCTCGTCACCGCCATCTGATCGGGCCTGGGAAGCATCTCGAACACGTTCGCGACGGTGCGGCCCTTCAAGAGATGGGCGGCGCTCTCGACCATCAGCTCGTTCTCCAGATCGACGGGCAGCTCGTTGTCGTGATCGCCGACGACGATCCATCGCGGCAGACCGCGGCGCTCGCGGATCGCCGCGAACGCCGACATCACCTTCTGTCGGACGGCGCGCACTTGCTCGGGCGTCTTCGCGGCGTTCATGCCCGAGAACGCGGTCTCGATCGTCGCGAGGTCCTTGCGCAAGAGCGTCCACCGAGCGCGCTCGAGCACCACGCGCCCGCGTCGGAGGCGCGGCAGATACGGCATCTCGTTCGCCACGCCCCACGTCCAGTACGCTTGCCCGAGGTTCTGTCCCGCGTGCGAGCACAGGAAGCGATACACGGCGAGGCTGCGCGCGGAGTAGTTGTGTGCGCTGGTCAGCCGCGGAATCACCTCGCGACCGAGGCGCTTCGACCGCAGCACGACGCGGTTCTCGACGATCGAGACCGTGAGATCGTTGACGTCGATCTGCTTGTCCGCGGCGGCGCCGCTCGCACCGAGGTACGGAATCTCGTAGTCGCGCAGGACCGGACGCAGCAGGATGTTGCCGACGCGGCCCTCGGGGAGATGGACGATCTCCGCGTAGATCGCGTCGGGCGCCGCGGTCTCCTCGAAGCGCAGGCAGTCCTCGGTCAGCGACGCGACCTCGGAGGATCCGTGACAGAACCGGCCGAGGAGCGCCGCGCCGCGGCCGCAGCCGACGACGCGGATCTGATAGTCACCCGTGGCAAACGCGTCCGAGCTCGGTGCGAGCAGCTGGCACTGCATCGCGATCAGATCAGCGAGTGGTGTGGGCTCGGGGTTGGTCAGCTTGCCGACATCCTCGTCGGTCAGCACGATCTCGCCGGCGCCTTCTTGCAGGGCGCGCGCGACGAGCGCCATCAAGTAGACATCGCGCGAAGCGAGCGTCGTGCGACGAGGTCCGGGACGCCCCGGGAACACGAGGTCCGCGAGCAACGGCGCCGCGCGCGGTGAATCGCCGGTCTCTCCGAAGCCGATGCCGGACTCCTCGTCGAGGACCTCGAGCAGCGGGACCTCGCGGGTCTCGTAGCGCGCGCTGAATCGATTGCGAAAGTCACTCCACTCGCTGTCGACGCCACCGGGCGCGAGATCGTGGAGCAGCTGCGCGGCGCGCCGGAGCTCCTCGGCCACGCCCTTGCTGATCGTGAACTCCGAGGCCGTCTTGAACATGTCGACCTGGAACAAGCGACTCGGCTCGACCTTGGTCGGCAACCGCTGCGCGAGCATCTGCTCGATCGCCTTGTAGCGCTCGGGCGAATTCGCGGGCGCCGCATCGATGTCCGCGAGCGCGCGCTCCGCGTCCGCGAGCGGATCGGCGACGAGATCGAGGCCGGTCGCGCGCAGCGAATCGATGATGCCCGCGGTGGGCTCGCGTCCGGTGACCGCTGGCGCGAGCTCGGGCACCAAGATTTGCGAGTCGATGACCTCGTCGAGAAATGCCGCCGCTTCCTCGCGCGTGATCTCCGGATCGGCGACGAGCACGTCGACGAGATCGGCGATCGTGGCTCCGTTGCGCGCACGGGCGAGAAGCGCCTCGAGGTACGGCGTGCGATCGACGGCGACCAGGTGGTAGACGCGCGCGGCTCCGACGAGGCGGGCTTCCGCATAGCGCAAGCGCGCTGCCGCGAGATACAGACTCGAGTTCGGCCGATAGCGCAGGTGCGCGCGCACGCCGCGATCCTTCGCGAGATCCGCGCACAGCTGGAACAACAGGTCGTTGTCGAGGCGCGTGTGTCGAACCGCTTCGCCGCGTGGGGGAATGCGGAGGTTCGTCGTCTCGCCGATGGAGCCGATCGCAACGGACGCGAACAAGCCGAACGGCGTCGATCGCGACGCCATGCGCGAGATGTAGCGAACGAGCGCGCGCTCTACCGCGATGCCGGCCTGCGATTCGGGCTGCTTCTGCCACGCGGGAATCTGCGCGTCGAGCTCGGGCGATGCGAGGTACAGCGCCTCGCGCACCGTGGGATCGGCGAGCAGCCTCGCGAGATCCGCGCGCCGCTCCTCGGTGCTCGTCATCTTCGACCAGCGCGCCAGCGTGTCGAACGGCAACGTCGGCGTGCGCAGCACGAAGCGCGGCAGCGGCCGGTACTTGTCGTCAACCCTGGGCTTGTCGGCGTTGTCTTTGTCCATGATCAGCCTTCGTCGTTCGGCGCTGACGGCACGAGGTCCGATAACAGTAGGCGATCCCACCCGGGCTCGCTGGTCGTGGCGGCCGCGAGTAGCGCGAGCGCGACACCGGCGGATCCGTCGAGGACTGCGGGCTCGTCTGGAACGGGCATCTCGATCGCACGGGTGAACCACGTGCGTGCGTGGTCGGCGAACGCGAGGACTCCCGACGCGCGGAAGAACCGATGGCACAGATGGCCGAGCCCGGCTGCGCCATGGCACACCGTCGCGTCGACGACGCGTGCGGTGGTCACGTCGCGCGACATCGCCGCGAGTGCGAGCTCGCACGGATCCGTGACCGCGCCGCCGAACGCGACGTTCGCCGACCACAGCCCGAGCGCGACGCCCGGATCTCCGTAGCACCACGCCGTGCGCGCCGGCTCTGCGGCCGCGAGCTCCGGCCCCGCGAGCTTGCCGGGGAACGTTCCCACAGCTCGCTGCGCCTCGAGCCATCGCCGCGCGTCGAGGGCGAGTGGCCGTGCACTCTCGACATGCGCCGCCGCACGCGCGAGGACGCCGATCATCCCGGGCACTCCGTGCGCGATGCCGCAATCATAGAACCCGGCCGGGTATTCGCTCGCGAACGAGGGCGGCAGGATCGACAGCGGCGTGTGCCACGTGACTCCGGCGTCCGTCCTCGTCGCCGTTCGATCGAGCTGCGCGACCACGCGCGCGAGGCCTTCGATCGTGTGTTCGCCGCCGCCGTGAGCGATACGCTCGAGGAAGTACACGCCGAACCCCGCGAGCCCTTCGATCAGATCGTGCGCGCCGGTCCATGACTCGCCGGCCATCGCGCCCCGGAGCGCGTCGTCGATCGCGTCGAGCGAGTCGGCGGTGTCGTCGGGATCGAGCACGTGACACAGCACCCAGCCCGCATTCGCGAGCCCGCCGAACAAGCCGAGGTGCGGCGCGGGCCGGTGCAGCGCGGTCACGAGCTCGTCGAGCGCGAGGTCATACGCTTCGTTCGCGAACGGCTCGTCGAACGCTGCCGACGCGTACGCCCAGAACAGCGCGCGGTCCGCGGGCGTCGCTGCCTTCCTCGCTGCGTGGTCGATCGCGATCTCGCGTGCCTTCGCTATCGCTCGCTCCGCGAGCTCCCCCGTCAGCACCGGCGTCCACGACACTCGCGCGATTCTAGCCACAGCCAACACGGGCTTGACAGGTGCGCCGCGCCCGCGTAGATAACTGATGGGTTATGTAACCCCGAGGTAATGGATGTCCCCGGACCGTCTCGACGTCACGTTCGCCGCATTGGCCGATCCGACACGCCGCGCGATCCTCGCGCGACTCGCGCGGGGCGATGCGTCGGTGCTCGAGCTCGCCGAGCCGTTCTCGATGAGCCAGCCAGCGATCTCGAAGCACATCAAGGTGCTCGAGAAAGCGGGGCTCGTCTCGCGCGGGCGCGATGCACAGCGACGGCCCGTCCACCTCGAAGCGACGCCGCTGCGCGAGGCCAACGACTACCTCCTCGGGTATCGAGAGTTCTGGGAGGCGAGCTTCGCCCGACTCGATGCGTTGCTGGACGAGCTCAAAGACAAGGAGAAGCGCCATGGTCGCAAGAAGTAGGGGCCGCTGATGCGCGGCGCGATTCAACCGCTGCTCGTGATGAGGCGTGTGATCGACGCGCCGCGCGACGACGTGTTCGCCGAATGGAGCGAGCCCGAGCGCCTAGCTCGCTGGTGGGAGCTGCGTCGCGACGGGCGGCGCCGCGCCGATCACGATCGCTTTGTCGTCGGGCTCTGCGACGTTCGTGCGCCCGAACGGATCGTCTTCACGTGGGGCGGCACGAGCGCCGACACCACGACCCTGATCACCATCACCCTCGTCGAGGACGGCGCGAAGACGCGCTGGACGCTCGAGCAATCGATCGCGCGCTCGTGCTGGGCCGGCGCGCTCGAGCGTCTGCGCGAGGTTCTCGCGAACGAACAAGGAGCAACGCCATGAAGCACACGATGAACGTCTCCACCCCGACCGATACCTCGATCCTCCTCGAGCGCGCGTTCGATGCGCCGCGGGCGCTGTTGTGGCGCACGCTGAGCGAGCCCGAGCTCGTCAAGCGGTGGTGGGGCTGCAACGCCGGCGACATGATCCGCTGCGACATCGACTTTCGCGTCGGCGGCGCGTGGCGCTTCGAGCTGCGCCTGGCCAATGGCAACGTGATGGGCCAGAGCGGGGAGTATGTCGAGATCGTGAAGCCCGAGCGCATCGTGAACACCGAGGGCATGGACGGCTACGAGGGATCGATCCTCGTGACGTACACGCTCGTCGAGGCGAACGGCAGGACCACGCTGACGTGCCACTCCGAGTGCCACACCAAGTTCATTCGCGACACGATCATCTCGACGGGGATGGAGCAGGGCGCGGCAGAGTCGTACGACCGCCTCGAACAGGTCGCGCGCTCGTTGCTTTAGTGGACCACCGGCGGGATCGAGTTGCACGCTGCGGCCTTGTCGAGCAGTAGCGCGCGCTCGCGCTCGTTCTTCGTCATCGCTGCTGCGCGCTCGAGATCTGCGCGGGCTTCGCCGAGCCGGCCGAGCTTGAGCAGCAGGTCGCCGCGCACGCTCGGCAGCAGGTGGTACTCGGCGAGCGCCGGGACGTCGCGAAGGCCATCGACGATCGCGAGTCCCGCGGCCGGCCCGAACGCCATCGCGACAGCGACCGCGCGGTTGAGCTCGACGATCGGCGATCGCGTGAGCTGTACGAGCGCTTCGTAGATCGCGGCGATACGCGTCCAGTCGGTGTCGACCGCGGTCTTCGCGCGGGCGTGACACGCCGCGATCGCAGCTTGCATCACGTACGCACCTTGGCCGGTCGCGGCCTCGGCGCGCGCGAGCGCGGCGAGCCCGCGACGGATCAACACCTGATCCCAGCGCGCGCGGTTCTGATCGAGGAGGAGGATCGGGCTGCCATCGGGCATCGTTCGCGCGCCCATCCGCGACGCTTGGATCTCCATCAGCGCGACGAGCCCGTGGACTTCGGCCTCGCGCGGCGCGAGCTCGGCGAGGATGCGGCCGAGACGCAGCGCGTCTTCGCACAGGGCCGGGCGCGTCCAGTGATCACCCGCGGTCGCGGAGTAACCCTCGTTGAACACGAGGTAGACCACCTCGAGCACGGATGCCAACCGCGGTACGAGATCCTCGCCGCGCGGGACTTCGAACGGCACCTGCTCGTCGGCGAGCGTCTTCTTCGCGCGGACGATGCGCTGCGCGATCGTGGCCTCGGGGGTCACGAACGCACGCGCGATCTCTTCCGTGGTCAGTCCACCGAGCAAGCGCAGCGTCAACGCCACGCGCGCCTCGCGGGAGAGCATCGGATGGCAGCACGTGAAGATCAGCCGCAGTAGATCGTCGCCGACATCGTCGTCGAGCTTCGCCTCGATGATCTCGACGGTGCGGTCGGGCGTCGCCGCGATCTCCGCACCGAGTTGCTCGTGCTTACGATCCACGAGCTTCGTTCTGCGGACGCGATCGATCGCGCGGTTCTTCGCGGCGTGCATCAGCCACGCGCCGGGGTTGTCCGGAATGCCGGACTCCGGCCACTTCTCGAGCGCCGTGACCAGCGCGTCCTGTGCGAGCTCTTCGGCGATGCCGATATCGCGCGTGATGCGCGCGAGCCCGGCGATGAGTCGGGCGCTCTCGATGCGCCACACGGCATCGATCGCACGTTGCACTTCCTGCGTGCTCGTCACCTGCACGATGAGAGCACATGACGCTCAGCGGAGCTTGCTCTGCTGAGCTTGGAGTTTGTCGTGCAATGCGAGCGTCTCGGCATCGGGCGAGAAGTCAGCGATTTCGTAGAGCGGGCGGATCTCGATCTCGCTCGGCCCACTCATCGGGTTCGGACAGCGCTTCACCCATTCGATCGCTTCCTCGCGCGACTTGCACTGCCACAGCCAGTAGCCGGCGACGAGCTCCTTGGTCTCGGTGAACGGACCGTCGACGACCGCGCGGCTCGTGCCGTCGAACCGGATGCGAACGCCTTCTTTGGATGGCTTGAGGCCCGCGCCGTCGAGCAAGATGCCCGCCTTCACGAGCTCCTCGTTGTACTTCATCATCGCGGTGAGGAGCTCGGGGTGGGGTGCGGCGCCTTGCTCGGATTCCTGGGTGGCTTTGACGAGAACGACGAACTTCATGATCTCTCCTGGGGCTGTACGGGGACGTCTCTGGGTTCACGAGAGCGACGAACGAAGGACCCATCGATCGACATGACCGCCGCGGTTTTTCGCGAATCTTCTACGTGCGTGGTTTCACGAGGCTTCGGCGCCATCGCCGGAGCTGGAACGATAGTATCGCGCGCGTGAGTCTTCCTCTGCTCGCCGCCTCCGTGCTGGTGCTGCTCGTCCTCGGCTACCGGTTTTACGGACGCCTGATCGCGCGCCAATACGCGCTCGGATCCACGACCGACACGCCCGCCCACCGGCATCGCGACGACATCGACTTCGTTCCGACGAAGCCCGCGTATCTATTCGGCCAACACTTCAGCGCGATCGCAGCGGCGGGGCCGATCGTCGGGCCGATCCTCGCCGCGCAGTACTTCGGTTGGTTGCCGGCGGTCCTGTGGATCGTTGTCGGCGTGATCTTCATCGGGGCGGTCCACGACTTCACCACGCTCGTCGCGTCCGTGCGTCACGATGCGAAGTCGATCGCGGAGGTCGCGAAGGTAAACCTCGGGCGCAACGCATGGCGCGCGATGCTGATCTTCATCTGGCTCGCGCTCGTCTACGTGATCGTCGCGTTCGTCGATCTCACCGCAGGTGCGTTCACCTCGAAGGCGCAGCCGGGCATCACGTCGAGCTTCGATCAAGGTGGCGCGGTCGCGCTCGCGGGCGTCTTGTATCTCGCACTCGCCGTCGTGATGGGCGTTGTCGATCGCATCTGGAAGCCCAAGCTGTGGATCCAGACGCTGATCTTCGTGCCGCTGATCTTCGTCGCGGTGTGGATCGGTACGCAGTACTCCACGCTGCTCGCCGCGCAGTGGTGGGTGTGGGTCGTGCTGATCCTCGCGTACTGCTTCGTCGCCTCGCTGACGCCGATGTGGCTGCTGCTCCAACCGCGCGGGTATCTCGGTGGCTTCGTCCTCTACACCGCGCTGGCGATCGGCACGCTCGGCATCTTCTTCGGCGGGTTCACGATCGAGCGCCCGGCGTTCACGGGCTTCGAGCACGCGAAGGGCGGCATGCTGTTTCCGTTCTTGTTCGTCACGATCGCGTGCGGTGCGTGCTCCGGCTTCCACGGCCTCGTGTGCTCGGGCACCACGTCGAAGCAGATCGATCGCGAGCGCGACTGCCATCCGATCGGCTACGGCGCGATGCTCCTCGAAGCGTTCGTCGCCGTGATCGCGCTCGCCACCGTGATGATCGTCGCGCCGTCGGTGAAGGGCTCGCCCGACGTGATCTACGCGAGCGGCATCGCACGGTTCCTGAACGCGCTGACCGGCCTCGATCCGGTCGTCGCCACGACGTTCGGCGCGATGGTGCTGTCGACGTTCATCTTCGACACGCTCGACTCTGCCACGCGGCTCGGTCGCTACATCCTGCAGGAGCTGTTCGAGACGAGCTCGAAGGCGTCGGGCTACATCGCGACCGCGGCGACCGCGATCGTTCCGGCGACGTTCTTGCTGCTGGCGGGGAAGGGCAGCTTCGTCTGGTTCTGGTCGCTGTTCGGCACCTCGAACCAACTCCTCGCGGCGTTGTCGTTGCTCGCGATCACTGTCTGGCTCAAGCGACAGGGCAAGCCGATCTGGTACGTCGTGATCCCGATGGTGTTCGTGATGTCGGTGACCGTCGTCGCGCTCGTGATTCAAGCGAGGGCGATCGCCGTCGCGGCCATCGGGACCACACCGTGGATCAACGGGCTCGTGTCCCTGATCTTGCTCGGCCTCGCGGTCGCGCTCGTCGTGTTCGCGATCCGTTCGTGGAAGCCGGTCGCGCCGCCCGCCTAGGTGAACATCTTGAGCAGCACGATCAGCGCGATCGCGCCCATGACGATCACCGTGACGATCGCGGTCGTCTTCGACGGCTGGCGATTGATCGACGCCGACGCGGGCGGCGCCTTCACGCTGCCGGGGCCGGCGGTCAGCGCCTTCTTCGCCATCTCGTTCGCTTCCTTGTTCGCCATCTCCTGACACACGGCCATCAGGAACGACGCGAGATACGGCAGACCCGGGATCGAGCTCGACGAGATTTCCCACGGCGCTGCCTGCGACGGCGCCTCCGTGAACACCTTGCTCACGTCGAGCGGCGCAGTCTCCTGCAGCGCTTCACCGCGGATCCGCATGTCCTTGCGCCACTCGGCCCAGTACACCGACGAGCCGCCCTTCTCGCAGACGAAGTAGCGGATCGCGCCGTCCTCGGACTTCGCGATCGCTCCGTAGTACGTCTCGGAGACATCCTCGGGCGGTGGCATGCGAACCGTGCGGATCTCGACACCGAACGCGTGCACCGGCTCGATCCACATCAGGCCCTTGGCCGGCTGCGCCGCGCCCGCGGGCGCCGCGTCCGACCAGCGCATCTCCAGATACGAGTGCGCCTTGTCCCCGGAGATGAGATTCCACAACGTTGGTTGTGTGGTGACGTCCGACGGCAGAACCTTGTGAGCGAAGTTGTAGAAGTGCTGGCGCATAGGCCTCCGGACGCGTGCGCGGCGCGGTAGTCGCACGATAGTTTTGGCGCCAATGTCGACCTCGAACCGTGGTATCGCGCCGGCCGTGCGGTTCCTGATCCTCGCGATTCTCCTCGGTGCATGCGGTGGCGGCGGCAACAGCGGCGACGACGCTCCTTCAGATGCAGCGACCTGCGCCATCGGCTCGCTCGGGTGCACCTGCACGGAAGGCGGCGGCTGCGATCCGGGCCTGGAGTGCGATCCGGACCAGGCGCGCTGCGAGACGATCGGCGGCTGCACCTGCGATTCCTCGAGCGCGTGCGAAGCCGGCTGCGCCTGCGATCCCGATTGTGGTGGCAGCTGTACGTGCAACACGACGACCGCGTGCGAGTCCGGCTGCACCTGCGATCCCGACTGCTCGGTGACGCC
>Ga0154020_10009756_pt1 | contig 11040 bp, 15 predicted proteins | sample Klosneuvirus_201_FD_109709 | JGI IMG/M metagenome (GOLD analysis project Ga0154020, IMG submission 109709) | Active sludge microbial communities from wastewater, Klosterneuburg, Austria - Klosneuvirus_20160825_MG | ecosystem: Engineered > WWTP > Aerobic digester > Activated sludge | place...
CTCTAGCAAGTCCGCCAAGACGCTCGCGAAATTGCGATCTAACATCATCGAGCTTTTGGAACAATGGGTAACTTACTATTTACTCACTTCGATGGCTGGTCGTGGCAATATCTCTCCCTCTTTTTATCTTAGATATTCTTGCAATATTCGCTCTTCAAAGCGAATAAGAAGTGGAGTGAGCTCTTGGTGAGGTTCATCGAGTACCTCAAGCGAGGTCGCGAGCCCTCTGCCGTACTCACCGTTGCCTCGATTCCTTGGGGAATCATCTCATCTTGTATTGGATTCTAGTTAGCTCACAGCGAGAGGCTGAGCAAGTTCTGGCAGCGGTTACAGTTCTCGAAGCTGCTGGAGGCGCCGCTGTTGCAGACGGTTGCCATGGAGGCGCCCTTAGTCGACCTCGTCTTCACTGACATTGATCCCACCGACATGGCCCGTCAGCTCACTCTACGCGAGCAACAGTACTGCTAAATCCTATTCGCTCTGAGCATGCCAATGTTCTTGTGATGATATTTTCGTCTTTTTGTAGGTATTTCCATGAGATTGGAATTGGCGAATACTATAAGTTGGCGTGGACCAAGGAAGACGCTCCACGACGCGCCCCGAATGTCGTCAAGATCATCCAGAGGTCCCCCTTCTCTTCTCTCTGATCTTGACCCTCTTTCCCCTCTCTTTTCACCTATCCTCACTCTCTCGGCATCTCCAGGTTCAATGCAGTGAGTTTCTGGGTCGCCTCAACGATTGTGTGGCAAATTGGTGATGGCGAAGGGGAGGAGGAGGAGGACCTGTCACCCAAGGAACGCGCTCAGCTCTTGGCCTATTGGATCCGCGTCCTCGAGGTCCTTATCGCCTCCTCCGTCGTTGAAATAATATATATCGTTTTATCCAATTCCGGGTGATGCCTTATATATTGTTATCTAATCGCCTAATGATATCTAGTCGCTCATGGCGATGCGTAACTTCAACACAGCCATGCAGCTCTACTCAGCGCTCAACATGACGCCCATTGAGCGCCTCAAGTTCGCCTGGGCCGCCCTCTCGCGCACTGACCTCGCCATCTTCGAAACGGTTTCCTATTGCTTACTAGATGATATTATTATCTATATTTCGTCTCTGATCGAAGTATTTTCCTCCAGTTCGCGAGCAAGCTGAAAAACAACTTCAAGAGCTATCGCGAGGAGATAGAGATGGTGCTCCTCCCTGATGGCTCCGTCGAGAAGCCATGCATTCCCATCATCTCCCTTGTCCTCCGTGATTTATCTATGGTACCTTTTCATCTCTTGTTGAAATATTTGTTTGATTGAGACGTTTTGAATTGATTCGATTGGTTTTGTATTTGATTGGTGATGATGATAGGTCGAGGAGATGGAGGACTTTTTAGAGAATGGAGCGGTGAACTGGTCAAAGGTTGCCTTGCTCGCCACTGGTATCTCCTTCTCTGTCTCTTTCTCTCTCCTTATCGATTGGAATATCTTTCACCACCTCTTCCTGGTGTCCATGAAGATGATGATTCTCCTTAGCGTTCAATACGATGCAAGCGTTCCGTAGTCAGTGCTATCAGTTCAGCGAGGACCGCGATGTGCAGCGTTTCCTATGGCACACCCGCGCCCTCACCGAGAACGAACTCTACGATCGGTATCGGATCACTGTGCCATTTTGCTAAGAGTGCCATGATTGGCATTTAATGTTTGCATAGGTCGAGTGCCATCAACACTTATCATGCGCAACACAAGGCGGGCAGTAGAGGTGTGCTGCTCGGTCACGGTCGCAAGAGCTCACAACAAACTCTGGGTAAGGAGAAGGAGAAGGAGTCGCCGCCATCGCCGCTGTCGTCGTCGGTTTTGTCGCGTAAGGGGACACAGAGCTCCTTGGCCACTTCGTCCTCCTCGGAAGGCTCGTCGGCGCCGCGGCCCCCCATGGTTGAGCACACGCTGAGTAGTCCCTCGCTCTCCTTCAATGCCGTTGTGCGCCGCGATAGCATTGCCAATCTGCGCTCCAACATGAAGTCGAGGCCACGAGCTTCCTCGGATGGTCGCGAGCGATTGGTCATGTCGACGAGCACGCCGCTCTCAGCTGTGTCCCTTTCCCATTCCTCCTCGAGCGTCGCGCCCGCTTCCCCTAAGCGCCAGAAGCTCAGCGACAGCGAACGCAAACGCTCAAAATCTATCCGCGATATTTTCTTTGGCAAAAAGTCGGACAGCGAGTACGCTTCATCTCTTCGACCTTTGAGACGCCTGCTGTGACCTTGCTCTCGATTAGATCGCAAGTGCCCATCAAATTCGTCGAGATGCGCTACGACAGTGAACTGTTTGAGACGTTTGAGATCTATCTTGATCGCCTCCAAGCGCACGATCAGCTGCAAGTGTATCGCCTTATCGAACGCATCGAGAGCGGCTCTCAGTGGGCACCGAACGAGGTACTCATTGCGTGTGAGGGTCTTTGCTCCAACTACCTCGGCATTGGCGACGAGCCCGAACGCGTTGCCGTCGAGCCCAAGCTGCTCTCTCAGATCCGTTCTCGTCTCAAGACGCCGAGCATCACTATGTTTAAAGAGCTCAAGGCGTCTGTCACTGCAAAGCTCGAGGAACTTTACGCGAACTTCATCGACTCTGGAGCTCAAGTGCTCGAGAAGAAGTCGAGCCAGTCGAGCTTGTCGCGCACTAAGGGCGCCTCGTCGCCACGCAAGAAGGACTCTGTGAAACTCACCACCAGCACGAGTGCCGGAGCATCGAGCAGTGGCAGCAGCAGCTTCGTTCCTCCTCCCAAGAAGAGCTCCTCGGCCGGCTTATCGACCAGCTTGCCTACGATTCCCTCACCCCTCAAATTGAAAAAGTGAATCTTTCAATGATTCGAGTGTACTTTTACGAACCGTATCGCGAGATAGACCTCGCGTTTCTTCATCTGTCAATTGTCGATGGTTTATAAAATACAGCGTATGACATTCATCACGGTGACTAGTATTCATATACATGCAGGTGAAGTACACATGTGGTGCAGAGTGGCCAAGTGTTGCCACCAGCGCTCCAGGCAGGCTCGCTTAAAAGCGCTTCGCAGCCGGTGAGCCAGAGCTCAACGAAGGACTCGCTGACGAGCTCGATGACCGCGGCGTGCCACCGGAGGTGCTCGAAGACTTCTTGAGCGTCTGAGAAGGGGAGACTGGGGTACCAGCAGCATCCGATTTCTTTTTGGCAGCATCCCTCTCGGCCTTCTTGGCGGCCTTGCGCTTCGCCTCTTCGACCATCTCGGACGGCTCAATTGTGCGCGACATCTTATGCAAAGCGTCCTTGTCTTCGATGAACTTGAGGCCCTTGAAGAACATGTCGAAGATGACGTCGACGCGCTCAAAGTTATACGAGTCCTGCTGGTAGAGGAGGATGTTTCCAATGACGAGCGCTTGCTTGCGGCACTTCTCAAAGTTGATGATATCGGTACGACTGTCCGTCGTCTGCAAGTAGTTGGAATTGCCATCCTCGATGAAGGTCAAGTCCGTCAGATAGACGCCGAGGTAAGGGATGCATGGCGGCTGGATCTCCTTGAGGATAGCGCGGTAGGTCACCCACGACTTGTCGGGCGACAGCGCCTTCTTCACCTCATCGAACTCTTGCATGAGCTTGTCGTCCCTCTCGACCTTAAGCCAGGACGCGCGCAAGCGGTAGATCGAGGAGTCGCTCAGACCAGCCAGGATCTCTTGGCAACCGTTGAAGTTGTTCAACCGCCGCAACTCAATGGCGACGCGCATGAATCGCTTGATCTCACGCACGCGGTCCTCGAGCTTACTCTGACCAATAATGGTAGAGGAAACCCACGAGGCACAATGGTTAAACAAATCGATCAGACCCATCACGTTAGGGGCGCGCGTATACTTGTCCTTCTTGCTCCAACATTGATCTAGGCACTCCTTGGGATGGATTTGCCTAGTAGAGATGAAGGTAAGAACGCGAGCGCGGAAGACAGAGCAACAAAGATCATCTGAACCTATAAATGCTTTGTTCGTAGAGGCAGAGTTGGCGAGCAATCTCGACAGGGTCAAAGTCATTAAAGTCAGCGGACTTGGGAATGATGGGGGCGGGGAATTCGGTGCGAGTAGCCTTGGTCGCAGCAAGGCCTTTGCCATCGCCCAATTTCTATAAATATCGTAAGAATAAAAAGACCCACAGTATCCTCCAAGCAAAGGCAATAAGAAAGCAACCTGGCGCTGCTCTTCGAGCGTGGAGAGGATCTTCTCGCCGAGGGACTTCTCGTTGACGAGAAAGTTCTGCTTACACATGGCCGTCATTCGGTCAATGAGCATCTCGTTGCCCCTGAAGTCTTGGAAGTGTTCCGATAGCCATCGCTTGATAAAGTTACCGACACTAATTATCATATCATCAACCTCGAGCAGAGATCAAATGCAGGGAGAAAGCGCGCGATATACCGAAGGCGAACGACCTTGATGGCGTTCTCTGACGGCGCCTCCTCTGATGAGCTCAAATTGTAGCGCTTCATGAGCTCCTCGAGTAAGCCTTCGGCAGAGATGAATTTGCGATATGTTAGCAAGAAGACGTCGACCACGCTATTGTCTACAAGCACAAGTCAATCAAGGAGCATCAAATGCCACGGGGATAATGAAAGGAAATACCTGCTTGAGATTCAGCAGTGAGTTTCTCGATGACCTTGGTGATCGTGCCGCCTTTAAGGATGATCTGAAAGTTCTTGGAGAAGTAGACAAGGTCGTCCTCAACGCGATCCAACACCTTATCCAATTGACCGCTCCTAGAAAGAGAGGAATGTCGTCACCAGGAGCACACATAATGAGAGGAAGAATGTGAAGTGGTACGCCTCGCTCATCTTGGGCGTGGCAGTAGGGAGGAGGCCAATTGTCGCAGCCCCGCCTCCCGGATTAGCAGGACCACCAATGAGACCACCATCCTCGCCACCGCCAGAGCTCGATCCGAGCATCGAGGCGCTCAGAGTGAAACCGCCGCCACCGCCTTTAGGTGCGGGACCCTTGAGCATCTCCGCCTCGTCAAATTGAAAACTGCCAAGCAAGGAGGATGCCGTAAAGCCGCTGCCTCCTCCACCGCCAACTGGAGCTGGCGCGCTCGAGAAGCCAACATAACCGCTTGATGAAGCACCCAGAGCAGGAAGATTCCCAGAGGATCCGGTAGTAGTGATCATATAACCGCCACCATCATCCATAACATTCGGCTTGGCCAGCTTGAGCGAAGGATTCGGATTCTGAGACAGAGGGACCGGGTCCGAGCCGCGGCCGCGATCGGGAATGAGCTCGACTGAATCCGATCGCTCGCGACCTTCGCCAAGCAGCGACGAGGCGCTGAAACCGAGTGGCTTTGGTGGCAAAATCCCAGTATTTTCTAGATGCAAAAAAGTCTCATCAGAGAAATCGAGTTGTCTAAATAACCAATGTAGGAAAGAAAGTACGCAAATTGTTAATGTTGGCAGGGGGCGGTGGTGGCGGCAAGCGATTGACATTGGAGACAGCGACACGGCGAATCTGAGGTGACTCAGGGAGTGTCGGAGAGCGCATCTGTGACACGGGGGGCGGCGGCATCGCATTAGCGCGCATCTGTGGGGCTGGAGCTGCGGCCATCATCATATGGTTCTGCGGAGGCGACGCGTATTGCTGTTGCTGTTGCTGTTGCTGCTGCTGCTGCTGCTGCTGCTGTGGCGGCGCATATTGACCATAATATTGATCATTATAATAGGCTAATTATCGAGAAAAAAAAATGAGGCTCAATAAAAAAGGCTGGGGGCAAATGAAGCGCACGGTCGGCTTGTTGTTGATAGTAGCCGGCGTTGTAATCGACGTTCCCTTCTTGCCCGTATTGGTCCCCTGGAAACCGAAATCAATGAAAAGAAAAAATAGCACATCCTTGGCGAAAACGACATTCTTTTTGAGGAGTTGGGCAGTCCCGGCAAGGTCGAGGGCAAAGGAAAAGAAAAACGACGAAAAGCTCTCGGACCGCCGTAGCCGCCCTGCTGCTGCTGGTCAGACCACGAGCCATCATCTTGCCCATAGTAGTGGTGCTGCTCATCAGTTTGCCCGTTGTATCCGTCGTACTCGTAAGAGTTCGCCATGGGCTCAACGCGTTACGAGGTCCTGGCGTTCGGAATTCAAAGGGATCGACTTCCGATCACAAGAAGGCTCCGGAGCCGGTCGCGCTCGCTGGATCACGCACACTCGAAGAAATAATCGATCACTCAATCATGGTGCCGTTAAAGCGGAATTCCGTTATGTCTCTGACGAAGGCACCAAGCGAGTTAGCGCAAAAACGTTTTTTGCCTCGAAGAAACCGATCGCTCGCAAGCGAAAGGTCTTTCTTTCACACCCGGCCTCTCGAGCCTATCATTCCCAAATTGAATAGCATAACGAATCATATATAATGACAGATATAGGACGGAAGATTCAGACGGTGGGACAGAAGATGGTGAGCGGCGACAAGTATCGTTACCGGGAGAACGGCTATAATCTCGATCTCACGTACCCAATAATCTTCCGCTGCACTCGAGAGTGATCTTATATTTTAAATGCAATATTAATACAATCTTGATCGACGATATGATCGACGGCGTGAGGAAAGACGTGACGGATGAAATTCGAAAGTCCTCATACCCTTTCGTCGACCTCGCCGTTTGTGACCGCCTCGTGGGATGCATTCTTGATGGCTTGTTTTCCATAGATATATTGTTGATCGCGTCATTGCCATGGGCATTCCTGGGGAAGGCATTGAGAAGAATTGGCGGAATAACATCAACGAGGTCCTCCTATTTGTGACCACCCGGCACTCCGCTTTCATGCACCGCTGGTTCACCCGCTTGCTTTCTGGCAGGTTTCCAAAATGCTCAACGAAGCACATGGGCGAAACTATTGCATTTTCAATCTCACCGGTGAGCACTACGACCACTTAAAGTTCTCGGGGCGGGTCCTCGATCAAGTACGACACCAGTTTGACACCTCGTTGTCGTTCGAGATCGAATCTTTCATATTTACGTGTAGTTCGACTTTCCCGATCACCATCCACCATGTATGAAGCGCTACATTGAAACCATCAAAGCAATCGATGCTTACATGACGAAATCGCCCGACAATGTTGCCGTGGTGCACTGCCTCGCTGGCAGGTTCGCTCGTCCTCCATCTGAGCGTTCTTTTCTACAATTTCTAATAATATTCCGCAGGAGTCGCACTGGCTGCGTGATCGCTGGGTATCTCATGTATGCGAGCTATAAAGGGACAAGCCCCTCTCCACCGCTCCTCAAGACTGCAAGAGAGGCCATCGAGTACTTCAATTTTGCTCGCTCGGAGGAAGGTCTCAATATCGTTCTGCCTTCGCAAATTCGTTGGGTTCATCAACTCGAGCAGCTGTTAAAGAACAACGATCTTGATAGAATTTCGAATCCTCCGACATATATTCTGAAATCAGTGCGCCTGGATCCACCACCACTCGTCGAGGGTGAAAAGCGAAAAGCAGCCTTGACGCCCATCACCTGCGTCAAGTATCTGCCGGCACCTACTCCTCTGCGCAGCTCCTCCACATCATTTTCTTATTACCTTCTAATATGTTTATCATTAGGAATCTACAGATGATGATCGACCTCCATTAACCGAAGCTGTCCATCCGCAGCTGTGGGCGGACGACCGCATCACCGACCTCCGCGTTAACGTCGAGGTCACTGGAGACGTTGAGGTTATCTTCTATCACAATTGCAAATCCGTTCCCATTTACACCTCAATTCTCAATAACCGTACATCTCACTATTCTCTTCATAGATATTGCCTCGCAGTTCGATTCATTTCGTTTCATAGTCTACTCGAAGATCCAAGCCGTGCAGCTTGCCTCCAAGTACCCTCGCGTCCCACTGTTTCGATATATCTTCAACACGGCATTCCTGACGAGCGATCGCCTCACCCTGACTGCAAAGGACCTCGATGCGGTTCGTTATAAATTCGCCCATAATGCCATTTTCATCTTCTTGTGAGGATCTCATCGTGATTCGTTTCAAGCCGCTTGCCGGACCAGTGGAGACCAACGAATATATCTCAAGCAACATACATGTTGATTTGGTATTTGAAAAGGTGACATCAACCAAGGTACGTGGTGTTTTCGTTTTATTCATTGAGCTATAATTTTAATAAGGGATTGACGTTGCATTTGTGCAGACACAGCCTGGAAGCTCGGCTCCTCCGCTCGCAACCACGGCGCTGAAAAGAACGAATGTCTCCTTGCCTTCGTTGTCAACGTTGGTGCCACTGCAACCCACCTCCACGCTAGCCGTCTCACCCAAGCCCTCCCCAACATTGGCACCCCTCGGTCATCCCAGGCTAACATCTGCACATTCGCAGCCGACCATCTTGGTCCCACTGACAAGCGTCACTTCCGGCGCGCCTCTCGTTCACGGCCAAGCTGTCCCTTCGGCGAGCTCGACCTCCCCCTCGTCGCATCATCCGACAGTTCGCGTGACTCACACCGCGACGCCGATGCCAGTCATGCCACATCAGAATCTACTGTTTCCTCCTATCGCCTCGCAACAACCACAAGTGCTTATTAGCCCTTCCTCTCCTTTGCCGACGCACTCCACACCATTACCTCATCCGTCTTCTTCGGTGTTGCCGTATCATCATGGTGTGCCGCATGGTGTATCGGTGCCCACCCTCAACGCTAATCAAGTTTCGACGGGGCCTCACGCCATCTCGCCTCAGTCCAGTCCACACCATGGTGCTCCTGCGGCACCTGGAATGGGGCTTCTTGCTGCCGCGCTTCTCGACCCGAATCAAAAAACTTCACACTCATCGAACTTGCGCCCACGCGCCGCCAGTTACAATGCTGCGCCTCACGATGCGGTGCCGCGACCTCGAGCAGTGAGCGCAGGCGTGGACCCCAAACCGAGCATTTCGAGTCCTTCATTCAATCCTTACTCGTCTTCATCCGCCAGTCTTCAACTGGGTCAGCCTCGTCCAAACCAAATTCGATTACACGCGGGTGCAGTCAGTCCTGGGCGCGCATCGGACACTCCCCCCCTTCTTCCGCCTCGGCCGGGATCCTCGCTGGCCCTAACGCACCCCACGATGCCCTCTGCTCCTCAATTCCAATCAAATAGCCCCGCAGTGATCACCGGTCTCACTCCACCTCCCCCACTTGGTGTGCCGATGGCGTCGATGACGCCCGCTGCTCCCCAGTTTCATTCAAATAGCTCCGCGGTGATTACTGGCCTCTCTCCACCGCCTCCTTCAATGAGCTCCGTAGTGGTCCCGGGCCTCTCTCCACCACCTCCTTCAACGAGCTCCGCAGTGATCACTGGCCTCTCTCCACCTCCTCCATCAATTGGGTTGCAACCTGCCAACGGATTGCCGCGAACCCCTTATCCGGTTCCGATGCCTAACTTGGACCCGACGCGGCAAGGGCCTGCGTTCGCACCTGTCGCATATACCGGCCTTCAACCGCCGCCTGCGAGCTATAATCCCTACACACAGCCACCACAGTTCATGTAATTGACTCTCGCGTCAATACATTTGCACCATCACGACACTATATTACTTCTTGGTGAGGTACTCTTTGGGAGGGAACATTGGCAGCTTCTGAGTCGAGGGACTCTTGAGCATCTGACCTTTGGCGAACACGTAGCGCAGCTGCAGCGTGGCGCCATCCAGAACAATCAAATCAGCATCAAGACCTTCGCCTACGAAGCCCTTGCTGCGAAACTGTAAGAACTTAGCAGGATTAGAGGTGAATAATTGGATGGCGGCTTCCATCGTCCACTTCTGATGCTTCACGAGGATAGCAAGAGTAGAGAGGAGAGTATTTGGTCTATGAAAAGGAGTGAGATATGCGACAATAAGTAAGCCAATCGACTCTATCAACAGACAATGTATACCTGCCATAATCATAGGCCACCACCTCATTCTTGTCATTGAAGACGGGCATGGAGCCGTAGGCGTCGCTCGACACGATAATATGCGAGAGGGGGAGGCCCTCGTTTTTATAATCAAGAAGGGCATTCAAGGTATCTAATCCAACAAGAGCGCCAGTGAAGACATATCGATCGCAGCACTATCACATAAGAAGAGAGCTAACCTGTCTCGTCAGCGCAGTCGGCAGTGAAGTCAACGAAACCGCCGCGACGAATCCACTGCTTGCCGTCCTCGAGCAGTGCAGGACCGCGACCGCTCATGTGCGTCGGCAGCATTTGCGTGATGGGCAGCTCCGTCTGGTCCACGATATCCCATAATTGCTAATATCAAACATCATTGAATTGCTATATGACGTCGGAACGATAAGTGGTGCCTTCAATTTGTCCTTGCCCTTGCCCATATGAAAATATGTTTTGCCAGACTTGCCGCCAATCATCCCTCCCACGCGAACATCCGCCACCAAGTGCGCCAATTCGTCATGGCTAGGATTACTCGAGCTACAATTAAGAAGAAATCCATTCAGCTAACTCGAGGACCGAGTGAAGGAGACAGAGAGACGAGCGAGACGAACCGATTGTCCGCAATGGCGATCTCACCAAAGCCGATGATCCGAGGGATGAGCACCATGTCGCGTTGCACGTTGCCCGTCAAGGTCGGCACAGGGACACGATATCCACCGCTCCACATATACGCTGTGATTCCTAGAATCGATCTTGAGGCGGACAATCGCAAGAGTAACTCGAACAAGAGTGACCGTCGGCCTCGAGGGCGGCGAGCTTGGTGTGAAGATTCTCGAGGGAGCGCGAGATGGAGTCCGTGCCGAGAAGACCCACCACGCTCGTGATGCCGCCATCAACGATCTCAGTAAACTGCGATTCAGGGCAACGACTGGCGGGCCCGAGCTCGCCTCCGCCACCAGTGACATGCTGGTGGATGTCAATGAAGCCAGGCAACACATAGCACCCGCTGAGGTCGAGCACCTCGGCGCGCAACGTCGCCAGCGCATCCCCTGATAGTATTCATAAAGTGAGAGAAGATATTAATATATTTGTAATATATTAGTATATTTTACGAATTATTATATTTATTTCAATGAAAGGTACCGGCCGAGGTGGTGGAGTCGAAAAGGCGGAGCA
>Ga0154020_10009757_pt1 | contig 11040 bp, 10 predicted proteins | sample Klosneuvirus_201_FD_109709 | JGI IMG/M metagenome (GOLD analysis project Ga0154020, IMG submission 109709) | Active sludge microbial communities from wastewater, Klosterneuburg, Austria - Klosneuvirus_20160825_MG | ecosystem: Engineered > WWTP > Aerobic digester > Activated sludge | place...
CAGCCGTACTCGTGCTTCCGTCCCGGTCCGGCATGTACGCCCACCACCACCACACGGGGGATGGCTTGCAGAAAATACAGGGTTTCGAGCGTCAGCGCAAGGTTGGCTACAGGCAAATCCTGTCCATCGTTGAAAAGCAGCAAGGGGTACCGTTGCTCCGGTGTTTCATGGTAATCATGGGGCAGGTAAATGTCCACGTCCACATGCCGGTGCAGATGTCGGGAATATTCCCGCCGAATCTGACGGGGAATGATGGCGGTGTTCATGTGCGTGTGCTGAAGTTTTGGCCTGTGCTGTCTTGTGGGTACACAGACTTTCCAGGTTGGCAAACCTGGAAAGTCTCCACTCCCGTTCGGAGCGGCGAAGGTAGAAAAACCCGACCATGACTGGATTCGCGCGCACGTTGGGCGGGGGCAAGCCCTGCCCCTACGATTGAAAGGGATTAATTTCGTCTAAGTTGCCCATAATGATCGGTAGGGGCGGGGCTTGTCCCCGCCCGGCTCGCGAGCGGCATGATGAAGGGGATGATCAAAATCAAACCTTAAGTTGGGTCTTGTTTCTTAAAAACGGATAGTCATATTTTTAAAAAACTCCGTGCCTTTGCAGGGAGCCTAACCAATCTTCAACCACCATGTGCGGCCGCTACTCCTTCGCCCCCAAACCCAAACAACTCGACGCCCAACTGCGCGACGTACAGCGCCCCGCCGAGTTGCGGATCAGTTACCACATCGCTCCCACGCATCAGGCTTACGTCATTGCCAACGACGCGCCGGGCAAACTCCAGACGATGGAATGGGGCCTCGTGCCGCACTGGAGCACCGACGGCAAAAACTCGGGCCGGCTCATCAACGCCCGGGCAGAGGGCATTGAGGAAAAGCCCTCGTTCCGTGAACCCGTGCGCAGCCGCCGCTGCCTCGTGCCCGCCGACAGTTTTTACGAATGGCGCACCGAACCGGGCGGACGAAAAGCGCCCTACCGCATCCTACCCGAAAACGGCGACCTGCTGTTCATGGCCGGCATCTGGGACGAATGGCGTCACGGTGATGCACGCAAGCGAACATTTTCCATCATTACGACCACTCCAAACTACGAGATAGCCGGTCTGCACGACCGCATGCCCGCACTTCTTTTTTCTCCGGAAATGCAACGGGCCTGGTTGTCGCCCCTCCCGCTGACGGACATACTGGCACTGCTTCACCCGGCGCCAGACGGCACACTGACTCTGTACCGGGTGTCGGACAAACTGAACCGCCCCGGCTACGATGAAGCCGACCTGCATCAGGAAGTACCGGAGCAGCCGCTTTTGTTTTGAACTCAGCAAAGCCAACAGCCAATAGCCAACAGCCAATAGCCTCCCAGCGCCATCCGTATCCGCCGCTCCTGCGGCAGGTAATTGTTCCAGCGGTTGGGTAGCACCTTCATCCAGCCGAGATTCAGCCCCTGGTAGCGGGCCGGCACCCAGCCCTTTGCGGGTGAGCCCGCCGGGAGTTCGAAGTTTTCCTTTTTCAAAAAAAGCAAGGCCTGCTCACGGGAGAGTTCAGCGCCGGGCATGTCGGGAGAAACCACGTTGCTGAGCGCCAGGGCGTGGTCGGGCACAAAATCCAGGCCCTTGAACTGCCCGACATGGGTACCAAACCATTTGTGTTTCAGCACCCCGTCCAGCACCCGATACTGCTCCTCCAGCACCCCGGGCAAGGCAAGCACGTCGCCGGTCGGGGTTTGGAAAAAACGTATTTCGGTTTCTTCGCGCAGCCAGGTCCGCAGTTCGGCTACTAACTTTTTAGCCAAGGGCTGAAGGCTACGAAAAGCCGAAGGGGCATTTTTGTTTCGGATCGGCGCTTCCGGTTTCCGGAAAAGCGCCATAAAAAAACCTTCGCCGCGCAGGCGGTGTGGGAAAAACCGGTAACCGCCGCCTGTTTCGACAATGCCCCATTCAGCGGGCACGGACAAGCGCAGCGGCTCAAGACCGAACGCTGAAACCAACCAGGCTGCGTTTTCTTCGTTCTCTTTGCGGTTAAATGTACAGGTCGAATAGGCCAGCACGCCACCGGGCCTGAGAGCCGCCGTCGCCCCGGCAAGTACCTCTCGTTGGCGGGCTGCACACACAATCACCTGGGCGGACGACCACTCACGCACCGCCTCTGGATCTTTGCGAAACAAACCCTCGCCACTACACGGTGCATCAGCCACCACCACATCGAACCAGCCTTCGAGCGGCGCGAAATCCGCCGCCCCGGCACTGGTGACGGCAGCATTCGGTACGCCCCATTTTTCCAGGTTTTCGCGCAAAACCGCCGTACGCTGCCGGACGAGCTCGTTGGCCACCAAGAGGCTGTCGGGCCCCAACATGGAGGCCAGCAGCGTACTTTTCCCGCCGGGTGCAGCACACAGATCGAGCACACGCAGCGGGCAGGAAAAGTCCACCGTCTGGCTCAGCGCCTCGTGCAGGAACATGGACGAAGCCTCCTGAACGTAGTACGCCCCGGCGTGAAACAAGGGATCGAGCGTGAACACGGGCCGTTCCGGCAAGTACAACGCGCCGGGACACCAAGGCACAGGGCTGTTTTGGTTGTTGGCTGTTGGCACTTGGCTGTTGGCTTCTCCGGGAAAATACGCGGGTAACCCGGCCGGCAATTTGAACGGATTGACCCGGACGCTGACCGGTGGAGGTTCCAGCATGGCAGCGGCAAAGGCCGGAAAGGTGTCGCCCAAAAGGGCCTCCATTTGTGTTGTGAACGGTGTTGGGAGCATGGGTTACAGGGTTTCTGGTTAGAAGGTTAGAGGGTTTCTGGTTAGAGGGTTTCTGGTTAGAGGGTTTCTGGTTAGAGGGTTTCTGGTTAGAGGGTTTCTGGTTGGCTGGTTTCCGGTTGGAAGGTTGTTAGATATCCGCCTATGGATTTATCCGTGGGTTTCGGAGGATGGAGAATGTCTGATTGTCCGCCGGGGAACAAAAATTACGCAATTATGCAAGCACTCAATCAGTCCATGTACTTTTACGGCCTTGAAACAATGCTTTGCTATTTATGAAAGCGGAAACCGCCTTGCTGACAATTATCCATCAAATAAACCACGTGATTTCCCAGCTGGAGCCGGAAGAGTATCGCAAGCCGCTTCCCGAGTTTGAACACAACAGCCTCGGTCGGCACTTCCGGCACATTCTCGAGTTTTTCCAATGCCTCGAAGCCGGCGCAGGAGCGGGAACGATTGACTACGCTACGCGCAACCGCAATCCGCTGTACGAAAACCACCCGAACATCGCCCTGGCGGCATTTGAGGCATTTTCGGTAGCAGTGGCCGTAATCGATCCCTCGGTTCCGGTACGGGTTCGTGCGGAATTCGGAAGCGACAACCGCCCAAGTTACGACAGCACCGTGGGACGCGAAATGCTTTTTGTATATGACCATGCCATTCACCACTTAGCCATTGTCAAAATCGGCTTGCACTGCTGCTTTCCGCATATTCAGGTCGAAAAAGACCTCGGGGTGTCGCCCTCTACGATAAAGGCGCGCACAAAGGTGGAAAACTGAATTCAGTTTTGAGTTTTGAGTTGCACGTATGTTTTTGCTGTTTTTTCAGCAGGCCTTTTGCCCTTTGCCCGCTTATACGGAACTTCGCCGCGCAATTGGCCGGCTCTACGACCGGACTCGGCACTTCCGGACATGCTTTCCCTTTTTCGCAACAATCAGTCCACCACGGTTTTCCTCCTGGCGATCTACACTATTTGCCTGCACTTGCCGGCCCTGCTGGGCTGGGTGCAGCCGCCGGAAAAATTAGGAGAAGGCGACGGCGGACTTTTGTACCAGACCTTCTTCGGCTGGGCGGATAAAAACGCTGCACTGTCCGCCATAATGGCTGCTGCGTTTGTGTATGTACAAGCCCTGCTGATCAACCGAATGGCGGATTTTTACCGCATGATGGAGGACCGAAACTGGCTTCCGGGCGCCATGTACGTTCTGGCCGCCTCCTGTGTGCCTGACCTGCTTTTTCTCAGCCCGGCTATGGTAGCCGCCACATTCATTCCCCTTGCGCTGCAGCGCATTTTTTCCGTGTACCGGCAAACCCAGGCGTACGGCGCAATTTTTGATGGCGCCTTCTGGACAGTGCTGGCCGTTTTTTTTCACCCGCCTGCACTCTGGTGCGTCCCGATGGCTTATTTGGGTCTGTTCAGTCTGCGTTCCTTTTCAACACGGGAACAGATCGTGTTTATGACCGGAGTATTAACGCCTGTGGTCTTGGCGCTGACCGGCTACTTTTGGTTCAACCTTGCCGATTCGTTCCTGAGTATGCAGTTGGGGCGGTGCCTTTTTTGGCCGTCGTTTAGTTTGCCCGATAATTTGTACGGCACGCTCAAGATTTCGTTTGCCGGATTATTCCTGATCGCGTGCCTGCTGGGTTTCAATATTTACTACTACAAGCGGCTGATTCAGATACAGAAATATGTCACCATCCTGTACTGGTTTTGCTTTGCAGGTCTGTTGGCCACGATATTTCAGTTTGATTTGCGACTGGAATCCCTGATGCTGGTCATGCCCACAATGGGCATTTTTCTGGCCTACCTGTTCCAATCCACCCGAAATACCCCCTTGCTCGAATTGTTTCACCTGACACTTTTTATCGTGGTATTCCTCCTCCAGTTTTTTCCAAAATTCTGACTCTCACCCTCAATCACTCAATCACTCAATCACTCAATCACTCAATGAAGTTCGGAGTAGTAGTTTTTCCCGGTTCCAATTGCGACGACGACATGGTGCACGTCCTTCAGGACGTACTTGACCAGGACGTGGTGAAACTCTGGCACAAAACCACGGACCTGCCCAAGGGCCTCGACTGCGTGGTGTTGCCCGGCGGTTTTTCCTACGGCGACTATGTTCGGGCGGGCGCCATCGCGCAGTTTTCGCCTATCATGAAGGCTGTCAAAGCATTTGCGGAAGCAGGAGGATATGTGTTCGGCGTGTGCAACGGTTTTCAAATCCTTTGCGAGGCGCATCTCTTGCCGGGTGTTTTGCTGCGCAATGCCAACCAGCAGTTTATCTGCGATAACGTGTGGATCAAACCCGTGACCCACAATTCGCCCATTACGTCGGGGCTGGACCTCAACCGGGCACTGAAAATCCCCATCGCGCATGCCGAGGGACGGTACTTTGCCGATGAAAAAACGCTGGATGAACTGGAGGCAAACGATCAGGTGTTGTTTCGTTACTGCACCCCGAGCGGGGCCGTCACGCCGGCCGGCAACCCCAATGGCGCGGCACGCCATATCGCGGGCATCTGCAACGCCCGCCGCAATGTATTCGGTATGATGCCCCACCCCGAACGCGCTGCCGAGGAGGTGCTGGCAAATATGGACGGGCAGGGACTGTTTCGGGCGCTGGTGGCCTGATGTTTACGCCGAGGGCTTGGTCTGCTCGAACAGTGCAAGAATGATATTGCCCATATACACGCCCAGAGCCGACTCCACGAGCGTCAGGAAGATGATCATATCCTGATAACTCAGCAGGTTTGGCGCCAGCGCCTTGAGCGAAATCAGCGTCAGGACAGTGACGAAGTGGCCAACGACGAGCCACTTTACCATGCCGTTGATCGGGGTATCGTTCCCGCCTTTCATGATATTCGGCTCGGTGATACTGCGTCCGATGTAGCGGAACACCGCTCCACCGTACATGGCGGTAATGGGGCCAAGAATACCGATCAGTGCCGTGAATTCTTCGAAATCGAAACCCTGCGCGAGGTAGTACACACTGGAGGCTCCGATCAGGATGAAGTGGTAGACCAGAATTTGTTTAGCGATGCGGCCGCGCGGGCTGAGCGGTGGTGCGCCGGGTTGGGCGGACACTTCTTGTGTGCCGGCCGTCGTCGTGGATGTGGCTTGTGTGGCTGCCATAGCGTGCGAACTTGTCGTTGTCATCGGCGAAGGTACTCCAATAGTTTTTTAAAAAGACGTCGTTGGTATTCGGTCAGATTGTCCTTGTAACGCAAAGACAAGTCCTTGTAATTGTTCTTGCGGGGCGGAAAAAGTATTCCACTGCCATATTTTCCCTGAAATTCCCAGGAAAGCTCCACATCGTCGCCTTTTTGTACACCTTTCATGTAGATACGGTGGTACTCAAAATAGCCGTCCGGGCAGATTTCGTAACTCAAATGGGAGACTTCCAGCACAAATTCGTCCACAGCGCTGTACGAACTGTCCACCTTGGCTTTCCACAAGATGGGCGTACCCTTGGGTTTGTAATAACTGATCAGGTAGCGGCGGGCGTTGGTGCACACAGCCTCCACTTTCCGGCCGGGTAGCACCACGGTGTTTTCGCCGACGTTGATGCCCTGCAGCGATTGCGGGAGTTGCACGTTCACCACGGCGCCGGAGCGCACACTGCGCCCGTCGAGCGGGATACGCCCCTTGCTGCTGTTGATGCGGGCCATGAAGTGAGCCGGTTCGTGGCAGCGAACGATAACTTCGGCATTGTCCTCATGAACCTCGGCGAGAAAAGCCCATTTGTGCAGCAGGCGTTCGCGGAAAAACTGGCCGTTCTGGCGGAAATTGGTTTTTTCGAGCCGGTCCCAGGCGCATTGCAGCGAATCGCACACCCGGGCGCCCTTGTACGCGGAGCGGAGGAAGAGTGTGACCTTTCTGGGGGACACGGCCACACTGTCGGCGACCAGAACGCCGTCCAATTGGTTTTGGCGCAGCCAGGCCTGGAATTCGGGAATCTTGGCCCGGAAGAACGGAGCATCCTTGCGAAGGTCGAGTCCCTGAGCCGACACGGAGGTGATCGGCGGAAGAACAGCCATCAGGAGGATAATCAAACAGCCTGTAAAAAGGCTCGATCGCATAGCGGGAAGTTTTACGATGGTTGAGCAGCGGGGAAAAGACGGCGGTCGCTATGTCCTTATTTTCAACCGTTTTTACTTTAACGTTTTAGTGGACTTTTATTCACGCTCGTTTTTCAGTTAAAACACCTGCCGGCAGGCAAGTATCTTGGCCGCCGGAAACTTTTACCTTCGCCCAAACTCGACGCAACGACCTTCCGCCATGCACAAAATTGATATGCACACCCACCTCCTGCCCGAACGGCTGCCTAACTTCGCAGACAAGTTCGGTTACGGGGATTTTATCCACCTGGAACACCACAAAAAAGGTTTCGCCCGCATGATGAAAGGACAAACCTTTTTCCGGGAAATCGCCAGCAACTGCTGGGATCCGCAGGTGCGCATTGGGGAGTACCTACACTACCGCACACCGGTGCAGGTGGTGTGCACCATCCCGGTCATGTTTTCCTATTGGGCCAAGCCCGCCGACTGCCTCGACCTGTCCCGCTACCTGAACGACCACCTCGCCGGTGTCGTGGAGGATTTCCCGGAACACTACGTGGCCCTCGGCACCATCCCGATGCAGGATACTGATCTCGCCATACAGGAATTGCAGCGCCTGCACGACCTCGGCTTTCCCGGCATCCAGATCGGCTCCAACGTGAACCAACTTAACTTGAGCGAAGCGCAGTTTTTCCCCATTTTCAAAGCCTGCCAGGACCTGAATATGGCCGTGTTTATTCACCCCTGGGAAATGATGGGCCAGGAGAATATGGCCAAATACTGGCTGCCCTGGTTGGTGGGCATGCCCGCCGAAACCAGCCGCGCCGTATGCTCGCTCATCTTCGGAGGCGTGCTGGAGCGCCTGCCCAACCTGCGGGTGTGTTTTGCCCATGCGGGCGGCTCTTTTCTCACCACCGTGGGCCGCGTACAGCACGGCTTCGACTGCCGCCCCGACCTCGTGGCGGTGGACAACGACAAAGCACCCCGGCATTACCTCGGCAAATTCTGGGTAGACTCGGCCACGCACGACCCCCAACTCCTGCGCTACATCCTCGACGTAGCGGGCGAGGACAAGGTGTGCCTCGGCACCGACTACCCCTTCCCGCTGGGCGATCTCGAGATCGGTGCCTTTATCGAACAGATGAACCTGCCGGAGGCGACACTGGAGAAAATCTTTTACAAAAACACCCTGGAGTGGTTGTACGGCTCTAATTTGTAAATGCTCCTCCTAGGCCTCGACATCGGCAGTTCTTCCATCAAAGCGGCGCTGGTGGATGCCCGCACCGGCGCCACCCTTGGTACGGCACACGCACCCGATACGGAAATGGAGATCCACGCCCCGCAGCCCGGCTGGGCCGAACAAGACCCGGACATCTGGTGGGCAAACTGCCGCACGGCGGTGCACCGCCTGTTTCACCAAACCGGCGCCGACCCTGCCTGCGTAGCCGCTATCGGCATTTCGTACCAGATGCACGGATTAGTCACACTCGATGCCGCCGGGCAGCCCGTGCGCCCGGCCATCATCTGGTGCGACGGGCGGGCAGTGCCCATCGGCGAGGCGGCTTTCCGGGCGCTGGGCGAAGATTTTTGCCTGAAACACTACCTGAACAGCCCGGGCAATTTCACCGCCTCCAAACTGCGCTGGGTACGCGAAAACGAACCGGAGTGCTTTGCCCGAATCCGGCACTTCATGCTGCCCGGCGATTACATCGCCTACCGCCTGACCGGCGAAGCAAGCACCACCGTCTCCGGCCTGTCGGAGGGTATTCTCTGGGATTTTTCCCAAAACGACCTCGCACAGGACCTACTCGACCACTACGGACTGGATCGCTCGCTCGTGCCGGCCCTCGTGCCTACTTTCGGCGAGCAGGGGCGGCTCACTGCGGATGCCGCCGAACAACTCGGCCTGCGTCCCGGCATACCCCTGACCTACCGTGCCGGCGACCAGCCCAACAATGCGCTCGCACTGAACGCCCTGCGACCCGGCGACATCGCCGCCACAGCAGGCACCTCCGGCGTGGTGTACGGCGTAGTGGATCGTCTCGCTTCGGATACCCAAAACCGCGTGAACAGTTTTGCGCATGTGAACCACCGGCCCGACGCGCCGCGCATCGGCGTGCTGCTGTGCATCAATGGCTGCGGCATCCAGTACAGTTGGCTGCGCCGGCTCGTGGCCGACGGCGCCCTACCCTACTCGGAACTGGAAAAAATGGCCGCCTCCGTGCCGGTTGGCTCCGACGGACTGTGCGTGCTGCCCTTCGGTAACGGCGCAGAGCGCATGCTGGGCAACCGTGACATTGGCGCCCGAATCGAAAACCTGAACTTCAACCGGCACGGCAAAGCGCACCTGACCCGCGCCGCGCTTGAGGGCATCGCCTGCGCGTTCGTGTACGGGATTGACATCCTGCGCGAACTCGGCCTCAACGTGTCGGTGATCCGGGCGGGCAACGACAACTTGTTCCGGTCCGCCGTTTTTGCCGAAAACGTGGCTACGCTCGCTGGTGCCGAAATCGACGTGTTGGCCACCAACGGGGCAGCCGGGGCAGCCAAAGCCGCGGGCGTTGGCGCCGGTCTTTTCGAGTCGCCCGAACAGGCAATGCAAAACACCACGGTGGAAACGTGTTATGCTCCGTTGCGGGAACGGGGGCTGTATCGGGAGGTGTATGAACGGTGGGTGGGGGTGCTGGGGCGGGCTGTGACGTGTTAATTCACTTTAGATTCAGCCGGTTCTGCAACCGGGACAAACAAGGCGCTTACCGACAGGTCTTCGTCCACCACTTCCCAATGAATTCCGCTCCCCTTGCCGATAAGCCGCCATTGCTCACGTTGGGCTGGAGTTGCCGCTGTGAGGCGCGGAAACCAGGAGTATGGCACGCCGATTTCCCGCCCATCGTCCAGTACGACGAAAAACTTGAACGCCTCGATGCGAACGGCAACGGCTTTGGGGGATTCAATTCGTGAAGGGATCATGCCAGTCCTGGTTAAATTTTTCCTGATGTTCGGTTATGATTCGTTGAACTTGCCTTTCCGCCGCTTGCCGCCTTTCGAAAGACTTTCTACCACAGATTACACAGATTCACACAGATTTATGTTAAAATTATCTGTGTGAATCTGTGTAATCTGTGGTGTCTTCACTCCACCCGCACCCGCACACCCTCCGAATGGCTCGAAAACTCCGGTGCGTACATGCACTGGAGCGTGCTGATGCCGTTGGAGAATTCGCCCCGGTGACTGGCCACGAGCGGGTACTCCAGCACGAAGGTGCCGCGCGGCAGGTAGTCTATGAAAAAGTGCGTGGCCAGGTCTTTGGTGCTTTCGTAGTAGCCAAGGCCACCCTGCCAGCGGTAGCCGCTGAGCACGTTGGTCGGCTCTAAGCCGCTGGCGCGCATGTCCTTCAAGTGTACGAATTCCATGGCGCGATCCACGCGAATCTCGATGCGGACTTTGATCTTGTCGCCGGGCTTCAGCACATTGCCCGCGTTGATGGCCGTCAGTTTCGGGCCGGTGGGCGTATTTTCCTCTTTGAACAACTGCTTGACGATGGTCAGCGGCGTCTTTTTGAACGAGGTGATTTTATCCAAATCCTCGAAATACTGCCAGTAGGCGGCGCCCCACACGAGGTTGCTGTTCGGGTTTTCCACCTTGATCGTACTCCATGCGGGTTTCACCTCGCTGCCGTTCCAGGTTTCCTTGAAATACCCCGTACCGGCTTCATACTCGGCGGGCTTGAGGGTTTTGCCGCCAAGGCTGACCTGCACGGGTTTGGTGTTTTCCAGCCAGTTGTCGCCGTGCAACAGCAGGGCGTACACGGCTTCGGCGGTGGCTTTGGTGCTTTCCCAGCGGTTGGTCTGTTTGTTTTTCAGCAGCCAGATGCGCAATTCCTCCACGGCTTTGCGGTCATTGGCCACTTCGTCGAACACCTCCACGAGCAGGGCCTGGGTCTCAATGGGCAACTGGTACCAGTACATGCCCCAGTCGAACGGCCAGTACATACCAAGTTCTTCCTTCACAATGGCGCGTTCGCGCAGACTGGCCACAATCCGTTGGGCAGCCTCGGGGCGGCCGTGGCGGTGCAGGGCGAGGGCGAGCATGCCCTGTTCGTATAGGCCGCGCGAATGCCAGTATTTGGCGCCCTGGTCGAGGTAGTAGGCGGTCACTTTGTCCACGCGGTCGAGCGGGAAAAATGAGCGGGCGTACAGATACTGAATGGCTAAGCCGTCGAGGTGGTCGTCG
>Ga0154020_10009758_pt1 | contig 11040 bp, 8 predicted proteins | sample Klosneuvirus_201_FD_109709 | JGI IMG/M metagenome (GOLD analysis project Ga0154020, IMG submission 109709) | Active sludge microbial communities from wastewater, Klosterneuburg, Austria - Klosneuvirus_20160825_MG | ecosystem: Engineered > WWTP > Aerobic digester > Activated sludge | place...
AGTCCTTCTGCATGTCTTCCTTCTTCTTGCGCATCTGCTCGGCCTTGTCGCGCAGCTCTGCGGCACGCTCGTAGTCCGCGGCCTTGACGGCCTCGTCCTTCTCGATGCTCAGACGCTCGATGTCGGCTTCGATCTCCGCCAGGTTCGGCGGCTTGGTCATGCTCTTGATGCGGACGCGTGCGCCGGCTTCATCGATCACGTCGATCGACTTGTCTGGCTGGACGCGGCCGGTGATGTAGCGGCCCGACAGCTCGACCGCGGCCTTGATGGCCTGATCGGTGATGCGGACGCGGTGGTGGCTCTCGTAGCGATCGCGCAGACCCTTGATGATCTCGATGGTCTGCTCGGGGTTGGGTGGGTCGACCGTGATGGCCTGGAAGCGACGTGCAAGTGCGGCATCCTTCTCGATGTACTTGCGGTACTCATCGAAGGTGGTGGCGCCGATGCACTGGATCTCGCCACGGGCCAGCGCGGGCTTGAGCACGTTGGAGGCGTCGATGGCGCCTTCAGCGCCGCCGGCCCCGACCAGCGTGTGAAGCTCGTCGATGAAGAGGATGACGTTCTTGGCGCGCCGAACCTCGTTCATGACGGCCTTGATGCGCTCTTCGAACTGGCCGCGGTACTTGGTTCCGGCGACCATCATCGCAAGGTCGAGGACGACGATGCGACGGTCGTGGAGGATCTCGGGGACATCGCCGGCGATGATGCGCTGGGCCATGCCCTCGACGATCGCGGTCTTGCCGACGCCGGCCTCACCCAGGAGGACGGGGTTGTTCTTGGTGCGCCGGCAGAGGACCTGCACGAGGCGCTCGATTTCGTTGGTGCGTCCGATGACCGGGTCCAGGCTATTTTCCTTGGCCAGCTCGGTCAGGTCGCGGCCGAAGCTATCCAGGGCGGGGGTCTTGCTGCGCGTACCACCCTTCTTGCCTTCACCGGCCGCGGCACCGCCGCCGCTGCTGGCTCCGGCCCCTTGGCCGGACTGACCACCTGCACCACCGCCGCCGGCGCCTTCGGTCTCGCCACCTTCCTGGCTGGCGCCAAGCAGGTTGAGGACTTCCTCGCGGACCTCTTCGAGCTTCAGGCCGAGGTTGCGCAAAACTTGCGCGGCCACACCATCGTGCTCGCGGAGCAGGCCGAGCAGGAGGTGCTCGGTCCCGACGTAGTTGTGATTGAGGTTCCGGGCCTCCTCAATGGCGTATTCGATGACCTTTTTGGCCCGGGGGGTCTGGGGCAGCTTGCCCATCGTGACCATCTCCGGGCCGGCTTTGACAAGCTTTTCGACCTCAAGACGGACCTTTCGCAGGTCTACGTCAAGGTTCTTGAGCACGTTGGCCCCGACGCCGGAGCCTTCCTTGACCAGGCCGAGCAGGATGTGCTCGGTCCCGATGTATTCGTGGTTGAAGCGCTGGGCTTCCTGGTTGGCCAGAGCCATGACCTTGCGGGCGCGATCTGTAAAGCGTTCGAACATGGGCTGAACCCTCCGGGCCCCACTTTTGGCGGGATCCTGAAACGAATCTCCAGGGTGCTTGTGGTGTACGACCCAGGCACCCCAACGCTGACCGACCTCGTGCGATCCTAGGCGTAACTGGATATACGTTTGAACAGGTGACTTGGGTTCAACCGGCCCAGACGCCCAGACTTCGCGCGAGATTCACGAAGGGATATCGGTTGCGAGCGGCGTGCCAGTTACCCCCGAACGGATAATCCGGTCCTGAACGTGAAAAGGGGGATGGGTTGGCTTGCTGTACGGGAGGAAGGCAGCGCCACACCGCGGCCTGCCGAATTGGCGTCCAGAGCGGTATAACCCCGGTGTCGGGCTCGTGGGTTGCGCCTAACTCTGTGGCGTATCAGGACTTGGATTCAGTCGTAGATCCGAGTTCCCGTGTCACTGGCCAGCGCCGGGTCGGCGACAACCTCAAATGGGATGACCGCCTCAACTTCCTGGCCGCTGGTCTTGTCGCGGACGATGACCTTGAGCTTGTAGGCCCCGATGCTCAGGGTCGGGGGCAGGGTGAGGCTCTCGACCAGGTAGAAGTCGTGCTTCTTATTGCGGGAGGTTTCGATGATGGGCTGCTCGTTGTGCTGCCAGGCCTTGACGCCGTCGGCATCGTGGTAGAGCTGGAGTTCCTGGGAGAGTTCGACCGCGAAGGCATCGCCTGCCTGCGCGGCGCCGCGGGCGGTGTCGCCCTCTTTGATCGGGCGGTGCTGGAAGCGGTGGACCTCGGTGTAGATGACGGCGCGGATGGGTTTGCCCTGCTGGTACTTGCCGTTGCCCAGGGGGATGTATTGGCCGAAGCCGGTGACCTTGGCGACCATGGCCGAGCGGATGCGCATCGGGCGGGTGCCGATGAAGATGTCGGCCAGTTCCGCGGCACGATCGCTGAGGAAGTCGGGCTTGGGGTTCTTTTCCTGGCTGGCGGCCATCAGGCCGGAAACCAAGTCTTTGAAGGCGGTGACGAGGGTGCGCTGTTCATCTGTCAGGGAGCCGCCGTCGGTCGAGTCGGGCGTGATGACTTTGGCCGCGGAACCGGGGCGGACGGCCTCGAGCGCGGCCAGGGCCATGGCGCTGTGGAAGGCATCTTCACGTGCGCCCCCTCCCACGGCATCCTGGCGGAGGAGGTCGATCAACTTGAGGGAAGCGTCATCGATCTGTTCGGCGAGGGTCTTGGGGGGTGCTTCGATGCTGACGATTTCGGGCTCGGGGCGGGTGGGGACTTTGGGTTCTTCGACGGGAGCGGGTTCTGGCGGTGGGGGGGTGGCGCGGTCGAGGAGGGTCTGGATGTCGATGGGGTTGGCGTTAGCCAAAGCCGCTGTGGGCTCGGGTGGGACCGTGGTTGGGGGTGGGAGCTTGGGGGAGTTGTCGATGGTGGAAGCGAGGGAACCCAGGCCGGTGTTGATGGCGGGGGGTTCGGTAGTCGCCTGCTGCTGAACGCAGCCGGTGATGGCGAGCCCCGCGGCGAGTCCGACGATGGAAAGAAGACGAATGGACATGAACCTGCTCCCAGTCCGGCGCGCAGCCATCGCGCACCAAAGGCGGATCCTCCGCTATTGGTCGGTATCGGCGTGAGGGGGCGGGGGGCTTTGGATTAGCGTCGTTCTAAGACCTGGGAGAAGCGGAGCGCAAGAAGCTCCATGAGGCGGTCGGGGTCGCCGCCGCCGGACTTTTGCTTGTAGTCCATGGTGACCGCATCGCGGAGGAGGCCGGCGAGCTTGGCAGGGTCGGTCCGCTTGGCGGCGTTGAGGATGCCTTCCTTACGGGACTCGGGCCAGAGCTTGAGTTTGCCACCCATGGCCCAGGTGTTCATGCCTTGCTTGGTGCCTTGAGCGGCGGCGTGAAGCTTTCGGGCCAGGTCCAGGCACGCCCAGGAGAGGGGGACGTTGGCATCTTTGCGGCTGTTGTCCAGGATCATGCGGACGTGGCCGATGGAGGCCGCGGCGTTGCCGGAGAGGAGGGTGTCTTGGATGACCCAGGCTTCCTCTTCGCGGGTAAGGCCGACCATGTCGGCGACGGTCTGCATGGTGATGTTGGCGGGCTTTCCGGGTGCGGTGGTGACGGCGGCCGCAAGCTTGGCCAGTTCCATATCCAGGCGTGCGAGTTCGGAGCCGGTGCGGGAGACCAGCGCTTCGGCAGCCGCTTTTTCGATGGTGGCGTTGTGGCGCTTCTCGCAACGCTTGACGGCCCAGGCCGCGGCCATGGCGGGGGACTGTGCTTCGCAGAGCTTGATCGCGCCGTGCTGGAGGATCATGTCATCGAGCTTGCCGGCGTGCCATTTTTCGCAGCGGAGGACCAGCGTGGCCGAGTCGCAGGGGCTCTGGGCGTAACGCTCCATCAGGGGGCGGTTGTCATCCTTGACGATCTGGTCGGCCTGATCGACGATGACGAGCTTGTATTGAGCCATGAGGCCGAAGGTGCGGCACTCATCCAGGACGTCGGCGAGCTGGGCGGAGAGGCCGTCGAAGCGGAAGACGGCGACTTCGCCGTGGGCTTTTTCGAGGATGTCTTTGAGCTGGTTGGTGTATTCGGTCTGGAGGAACAGCTCTTTGCCGACCAGGGCCGCGATGCGGGTGTCTTTGGTGAGCTCGCCTTGGGATTGGGACTTTTTGGCCACGGGGAGAGGGTAGCAGAGAATGGTCTGGGAAATCAGCCGCCGGATCGTGCGGACGCGTGGGCGTTCTGATTCGCACGGAACCACTCGATGGTTCGCTTCATGCCCTCTTCGAAGCCGACCTTGGCCTTGAAACCGATGGCCTTCTGGGCTTTTTGAGTGTCCAGGCAGCGGCGGGGCTGGCCGTCGGGCTTGGTGGCATCCCACTGGATGCCGCCCTTGAAGCCGGTGAGCTTCACGATCAACTCGACCAGATTCTTGATCGTGATTTCCATGTTGGTGCCGAGGTTGAGGGGGTCGGGGTCATCTTTCCGCTCCGCGGCCAGCACGATGCCTTCGGCGGCATCTTCGACGTAGAGGAACTCGCGAGAGGCTGAGCCGGTGCCCCAGCAGGTGATGTTTTTGTCGCCGCGGTCCTGGGCTTCGACGCACTTGCGGATGAGGGCGGGGATGACGTGGGAGCTGAAGAGGTCGAAGTTGTCCCACGGGCCGTAGAGGTTCACGGGGAGGAGGTAGGCGCTCTTCATTTTGTACTGGAGCTTGTACGCGTCGAGCATCTGCCACGCGGCCTTTTTGGCGACGCCGTACGGGGCGTTAGTCTCTTCGGGATAACCGTTCCAGAGGTTGTCTTCGTTGAAGGGGACGGGCGTGAACTTGGGGTACGCGCAGATGGTTCCTACCTGCACGAACTTGCCGTCGCGCTCGACCAGGCCGTCCAGGCGTGCCTGCTCGATGAGGTGCAGGGCCATGGCCATGTTGGCATAGAAATAGCGACCCGGGTTGGCGAGGTTGGCTCCGATGCCGCCGACCTCGGCCGCCAGGTGCAGGACCACGTCGGCCTTGGTCCCGGGGAATGCCTCGCGATAGAGGCGCTGGCAATCGGCCATGTTGGTCAGGTCGAAGTCTTTGCGGCGGGGGATGAAGATTTGCTTGTCGGTGACGCCGCGGTCGTGGAGGAGGCGGACGATCTGGCGGCCCAGGAAGCCGGCGCCGCCGGTGATGATGATGCGTTTGTTTTTCAGGTCGGTGGTCATGGATCTCCCGCTTTCAGAGGACACAGAGGGTAGACGGCGGGGACTGGGAAGGCGGTGATTCAGCGGCCGGGCAGGGGTACAAACGTGGTTACAGGAACTACACTCGGGGCCATGGCGGTCTATGCATATCCCGATGTCGGGCGGGCGGGTCTGGGGAACATGCTTTTTGCGTGGGCCCGGGCCGAGGTCTTTGCCGACCGCTACAAGGTGCCGATCCTGGCACCGCGATGGGTGCAGCCCAAGATCGGCCCGTTGCTCCGGCGCGAGAAGGACCTGCGGTACTACACCGGGCTCTTTGATAACGCCCGGGGTGGGTATATCCGCGGCCTGCGCCGCGCGGTGATTCTCAACCGTGCCCAGGTGGTGGATCAGGAGGATGCGTCGGCTTTCATGGGCGGGACGCAGGCCGCGGCGGGCACGCATGTGGTTAAGTTCAGCGGGTGGAAGGGGTGGTTCGAAGAACTGCTGCTTCACCGGGATCTGATCGCGCGGCGGCTGGAGGCGATTCTCTCGGATGCGACGCAGCGACGCCTGCACTTGTCGGGGGACCGGCCGGAAATCGCGGTGCACATCCGGCGGGGCGACAAGGTGCCGATCGCATTTGGGCAGGCGCTCTCGGGGGATGCCGCGGAAACGCTGCCGGATCAGTGGTATCTCAACACCATCCGGGCGGTTCGCAGCGCCATGGGTGGGCAGGTGAGCGTTCGCATCTTCAGCGATGCCAAGGCGGGGCAGATCGAAGAGATTCTGCGCGAACCGGGTGTGACGCGTTCGCCGGACAATCCTTCGATCGTGGACATCCTGCTCTTGTCGCGTGCGCGGGTGCTGATCGGCACGGGGGGTTCGAGCTTTTCGGGCTGGGCTTCGTTTTTGGGAGCGATGCCCACGGTGTGGTATCCCGGGTCGGGCATGCCGCTCATTGAGGGGAGGCCGGAGTTGTCGGTCGAGGCGGATCTGGAAGGGAACCTGGATGCCCGGGGGATAGCGGGCATCCGCGCTGCGGGGCGATAAGCAAGTATTGGAGAACGTGCATGGGAATGGGTGGTCGGTTGGCCTCGGCGATGAGCCTTTTCGGTGTTGACCCGGTGAAGATGGTCCGGAGTGTTCGGGGCCTGGGGCCGTACCTGCGCAATCGGACTGCGCTGCGTAAGCAAATGGGGCCGGATTTTCCGATGGGAAAGCTCTACCCGTGCCTGGCGGATCGCTATGAAGAGAGTGGCCTGGCGAACGGGCACTACTTCCATCAGGATCTGCACGTTGCCCAGTTGGTTTTCAGGAACAACCCGCGCCGGCATGTGGATGTCGGTTCGCGCGTGGACGGATTCGTCGCCCACGTCGCCGCCTTTCGCGAGATCGAGGTGTTCGACATCCGCGATCTGAAAGTGTCGGTGAAGAACATCACCTTTCGCCAGCGCGACATCATGCAGGAGCGACCGGACCTGGATCACTGCACCGATTCGCTCTCGTGCCTGCACACGCTGGAGCACTTTGGATTGGGGCGTTACGGCGACCCGGTGGACTTCATGGGGTACAAAAAGGGCTGGGACAACCTGGGGCGGATGCTCGCGCCCGGCGGGAAGTTCTACTTTGCGACTCCTATCGGGCCGCAGCGGATCGAGTTTGATGCCCACCGTGTGTTCGCGGTGTCGTTCCTGGTGGAGATGATGCGGGGCAAGTATCGCATTGACAGCTTTGCGTACGTCAACGATGCGGGGGATATCGTGAAGAACGCCGACCCGACGGGGACCGAAGCCCAGAAGAGCTTCGGGTGCAACTACGGGTGCGGGATCTTTGAGCTTACGAAGTTGTAGGGGACGGCTGAGCTTGGGCCGCGGCACGTCCGAGCGGAAGCAGGCGGCCGATGAGCGGCCGGACGCGTCCGGGCGCCGTCGCGGTGATGCGGATGACCAGTTGGTTCCAATCCGCCGGGGCGAGTCTACGAATCAGCGAGATGTACAGCACCGCGCACGCCGCCGAACCGATGATGAGTGTTGACGCATCGCCGATGTGGGTCCGTGGCATGAACAGCACCAGACCGAGGGCCGGGGAAATGCTCACGACGGTGCACACCAGCGGCCAGCGGTAAAGTCGCAGAATTCCGGGCCAGCCGGTGCCTCCAGAGGCAATCGCCAATCGGAGCGAGCAGGGGCCCATGATCATGAGGCACACGCCGCCGGCCGCTGCTGTCCACGAAGCTGCTCCTGCCACCGGGGCCAAACTTGCGGTCAGGGTTACGGCGCCAAGGAAAACGACTCCATAGCAACAAGCGAGCGACATATAGGCGCGGAAGCGCCCCTGGGCTAAAAGCATGCTCTCGGAGGGACCGAAGGCCAGGCGCCCGATCGCGGAGGCGCTCATGGCCGCGAAGCAGCCGATTGCCGGGAGCCACTTATCGGAGAAGAAAAGGCGGATGAGCGGCGCAGCCAGCGTCGCTTGAAGCGCGCACATGGGCATGCCGATGAGCAGGACAAGCCCGGTCGCATTGAGGAATGCCCTGGAAAGCCGCGCTGGATCATCCTGGAGCCTTGAAAGCGCCGGAAGCAGCACTCCGCCCAAGTTGTTGACCAGGACGCGTACCGACTGGTCGGCAAGGACCACACAGAAGTAGTAGATGCCGGCGTCGGCAGAATCCGGGTGCATTCGACCCAGAACGATCTGCCCGCCTTGGTATGTGAACATGAACGCGACGGAGCCCAGCAGCATGGCGGAGCTGTCACCAACCAGGAATCGCCATCGGTGCGGGCGGGGGCCGTGTCGGATGCGTGGCCGTGCGGCCTGCCAATAAATGATCAGACGCGCGAGCGCGAGTATTGGTTGCGGCAGGATGATGCTCATGGCGCCGAAGCCCAAGAGGGCAAAGGCGATAGACAGGATCATCTGTCCGACCAGAACCAGAGATCCCGCCAGCGCGATCGTGCGGAATCGCATGCGGCTGCGCAGCATCACCTCGGGCACGATGCCGAGAGAGTTGAGTGGCAGCATGATGGCCGATACCAGTAGCAGCGGCTGAATCCGTGCATCGCTGTAGAACGCGGCGGCCCACGGCGTTGTCAGGACGATCAGGAGCGCCGCCGCGAGTCCCAGTGTCAGGGAGAGCCAGAACCCAGGCGTACACCAGACGTCGAGCCGCCGCTGCCTTTGCTGGAGCACTTCTCGAAGCCCTGCCGACTGCATGATGCTGGCGAACACCGTAATGGTGTAGGTCAGGCCCACGAGTTTGAACGCGCCGGGTTCCAGGAGCCACGCCAGCGCTACCTGACCGATTCCTGAGGCGACTTTCTCGACTGCACTCTGCACTCCCAGCCAGGCGAACCCACGCGCGGCGTGCCCGCCCAGTTCCCCGGGTGAGTGGCGAGACTTGGGGAGTTGCGTTGCGGTCATGATAATTGCGGTGGCTGGCGGTAGTTAGGGAACTGGAGGAGTCCGATGCCTTCTAGACTTATCGGCCTTCGGGCAGTTTATCGGACTGGCTCGAGCGGGAGAATGTCATGATTGAAACCATCCTTCGTGGACTTCGCTTCGGTCCGTTGGCGCCACTGTATGAGCGGCATTCGGTCTCGAAGTGGAAGAAGAACGGGTGCCCCGTTCCGCCTCCCTATACGGTCAAACGAGAGATGATCCTGGAGTTTGCCCATCGGTTTGACTGCCGGACATTGGTGGAGACCGGGACTTTTCGAGGCGACACGATCTGGACGCTGCGGTATGAGTTCGACCGGCTCTATTCGATCGAGCTCGACCAGGCGCTGTACGAAGCGGCTGTACGCCGGTTCGCGGGTGTGGAGAAAGTGACGTTGGTTCAAGGTGACAGTGGGGAGAAGATCAAGGGGGTAGTTTCCGAGCTTACCTCCCGGGCCTTGTTCTGGTTGGATGGACATTATTGCGGGGAGGGGACCGGGCTCGGAGTGGAAGAAGCGCCGGTCATGAACGAACTGCAGACCGTCTTTGACCATCCCATCAAGGATCACATCATCCTTCTCGATGATGCAAGGCTTTTCATTGGGCGGTCGGGGTATCCGAGCGTTGAAGATCTCAGGTCCTGGGTGTTTGCTCGTCGACCGGACTGGATCGTTGAGGTTGTGCACGATGTGATTCGCATCTATCCCCGCAGTTGATGACCTCAATGCCAGCGGGCGTCGGGAGCGTTGGGCGTGGGTCGACTGTTGCGGGTCGCTTCGATCGTTAGTTTCCTGTCGTGCGTGCTGGTGCTGTCCGGCTGGACGATTGGCAAGATTGTCTCCGACCGCTGGGTCTGGTCGCAGTACTTGTCGTGGCTGCCCTCGGTGCTGGTTGTGCCCCTCGCGGCGTTGCTTTGGCTCCAGGGGTTGGCCTCGCTCAAGTTGTCGGGTCGGCGCGTGCGCGGCGACCGGGTATTGAGGGTGGGTGTAGAGGTGTGGGTTTTGCTGGCCGCGGCGTATTGGGGGCTGGTCGAGTGTCGCGTGTACCGCATTTCCAACCCGGCGCGCCCGACGGGCCCGCACCTGCGCGTGCTGAACTGGAACGTGAGCGCGATCCTGAAGATGGAGCAGATCACGGTGCCGGTGCTCGCGCAGAGACCGGATGTTGCGATCCTGGTGAATCCCAACAGCTACGCGGGGTGGTCGCAGGCGCCGGCGGCGTTCGGGCCTGAGTACCACTACACCAACGTGGGCGGGATCGTGGTCCTGACCCGCGTGCCGTTGCTTCGGTGTGGTCTGGCGTGGCTGGGTATGGAGGGTCTGGCCCCGGAGACCGAGGGTGCGGATAAGCGCAAAGCCAGGGCCGATCCGGGTCGGGCGATGTTTATCGAACTCGACACCACAGCGCAAGTGGGACGCACCTCCATCGTGTGGGTGATCGATCTTCCGTCGGAGCCGGACCTCTCTCGGAAGCAGTTGGTTTCGCGCACGGCGGAGAAGATTCGGACCTGGTCGGGCAGAGAGATGGGGCCAGGCGCAGTGGAGCCGACCCGGGGCTTTCCGGCCGCGGACCTGATCATGGGCGACTTCAATATTCCGCGCGGGTCCGCATCTCTATCGCTGATCGCTCCGGGCATGCAGAACGCGTTTGATGAGGCGGGCACGGGCTATGGGGCGACCTGGCCGCGGCACGGGTATCGCACACCGATCCCGCTTTTGCAGATTGATCAGACGTTTGTCGGGGCGCGGCTGCGCACGGCGAGGTATGAGGTTGTTGAACCGGGGTTCGGGTATCACCGGATGCAGGTGGGGGACTATGTGGCGCGATAGTTCCGCTTACTGATCGTGCCCGCGCATCTCGGAGAGCTTGTGGCCCGCATCGCGGAGCGTCTTCTCGCGGCGGGCGCGTTCGAGGTCGCCTTCGACCATCATGGCCGCGAGCTGCTCGACGGTGGTCTTGGGCTTCCAGCCAAGCTTCTTCATGGCCTTGGTGGGGTCGCCGAGCAGGAGGTCTACTTCCGCGGGGCGGAGATAGCGCGGGTCAAACTCGACGAAGTCCTTGAAGTCCAGGCCCGCGTGGTTGAAGGCCATCTCGGCGAACTCGCGGACGCTGATGGTGCGGCCGGTGGCGATGACGTAATCATCCGCCTTGTCCTGCTGCATCATGAGCCACATGGCTTCGACGTAGTCGCCAGCAAAGCCCCAGTCGCGCTTGGAATCGAGGTTGCCCAGGAAGACTTTCTTCTGGAGGCCCATCTTGATGCGGCCCACGGCCCGGGTGATCTTGCGGGTGACGAATGTTTCGCCACGCCGAGGAGACTCGTGGTTGAACAGGATGCCGCACGAGGCGTGCATGTTGTAGCTCTCGCGATAGTTGACGGTGGCCCAGTGCCCCATCATCTTGGCGACGGCATAGGGAGAGCGGGGGTAGAAGGGTGTGGTTTCCTTCTGCGGGACTTCCATGACCTTGCCGAACTGCTCGGAGGAAGAGGCCTGGTAGAAGCG
>Ga0154020_10009761_pt1 | contig 11038 bp, 8 predicted proteins | sample Klosneuvirus_201_FD_109709 | JGI IMG/M metagenome (GOLD analysis project Ga0154020, IMG submission 109709) | Active sludge microbial communities from wastewater, Klosterneuburg, Austria - Klosneuvirus_20160825_MG | ecosystem: Engineered > WWTP > Aerobic digester > Activated sludge | place...
ATCGAACGTGCCGCCGCCGAGATCGAACACGAGCCACGTCCCGCCGCCGTCATCCTCGGCGCGCCACCCGGCGGCGAGCGCACTCGCGATCGGCTCCTGCAGAAGCTCCACGCGCGCGAACCCGGCGAGCCGCGCGGCCTCGCTCGTCGCCGCGCTCTGCGGCAGCTCGAACAACGCGGGCACGCTGATCACGGCGCGCTCGATCTGCGCGCCGAGCTGATCGGTGATGTCCTGCCGCAGCGCCTTGAGGATCTCCGCCGACAGCTCCTCGGGCTTCTTGGCCAGCCCGGACGCGGGGAAGTCGATCCCCTTGCCCGTGCCCATCAGGCGCTTGAACTCGGTCGCGGTGTTCGCGGCGTCCTGCTCGATGAACCGGCGGGCGCGCGTGCCGACCGTGACGCGGCCTTGCTTGTCGAGGCGCACGACGGACGGCGTCACCGTCCCGCCTTGCGCGTTGCGGATGACCGACACGGCCTCGCCGTCGAAGACCGCAGCGGCGGAGTTGGTCGTTCCGAGATCGATCCCTACATAGAGCGGCGTGTCACCCACGCCCGCAGTCTAGCCCTGCAATGCTGCTAGCGCTGGCGGTAGACGATGAATCCGCGGGTCGGATCGTAGGGAGAAACGGCGACCGTCACGCGGTCACCGAGGACGACGCGAATGCGGTGACGACGCACCTTGCCCGCGAGCTTGGCCAATACCTCGTGGCCGTTGTCGAGCTTGACGCGAAAGTTGCCGCCCTTCGCGATCAAGATGACCTCGCCATCGAGATGAACTAGCTCTTCTTTGCTCACGGGGATTCCTGGGGTAGCGCGGCCTCGGGCCAGCGCGGTCTGACGGGCCATTCGATAGCACTAAGTAGTGGCCAGGGAAAGCGCTCCGGAGCCAAGGCTGATCTACTGTAAGCCCGTGGATCGCCAGCCCCCTCGCGCGACGAGCGACGAGATCGATCTCTATATCCGGACCTATTACTCGCTGCTGCGGTCGAGCGGCGACGTCCGCGTACGCGCGTTCGAGGAGGCCCATCTCTACTCGCGGTCGAGCCTGCACCTCGGTGCCGAGGACGCGGACCCCGATCTCGCCGCGTTCGCCTACAGCGCGGGTCGCTTGCCCGACTGCATGCCGAAGATCCGGCGCATCGTGCTCGGGCAGTCGCACGCGCAGTTCGTGGCCGCCGGCTATCACCTCGAGACCTGGCAGATCGTCCGCACGCGTGGTCGCCGTCGCCCGCTGCGCTGGGACGGTGGAGACACGCTCGCGGCGTTCGTCGCATCCGCCTCGGACATCGACGATCTCGTCCCGATCGTCACCGCGTATCAGATCGAGTGGAACAAGCTGCGCGAGCGCCTGCTGGCCGCGCGGATCTCCGATGTCTCCGATGACATCGCGCTCGCGGCTGCGATCGGCGACGCCGAGGCGGTGCTGCGGTTGCGTGGTGCGCTCGGTCCGCGCAGCGACGCGATCCTGGGCGACATGATCGCGCACGATTGCGACCTGTTCGTGCGCCTGCTCGACGGTTCGTTCCGCGAGTATCAGCGGTCCGCGCAGCGCTGGTTCCAGGCGATCGCGCCGGCGCTGCCGCCGGGGCGCCCCGTGTACTTCATCTCGTCGAACAGCCACTCGGTCGCGAACCTATTGGGCGGCTACGCGCGCGCCCATCGTGCCGAGATCGTCGAGTACCTGCATCGCGTGAACCCCGAGGATCTCGCGCCGCGCTACGACGAAGCACTCGCGAAGGGTGATCACGCGCTCGCGACGAACATCCTCTATTACTCGCTGCGCGCGTTCATTCACCAGCCCGACTCGGTCAACGGGCGGTTGGTCCAGGTGCAGGAGTGGGACGCGGCGGCCGGCCTTCGGGCGATCGCGTCTCCGGGCAAGATCGACGTCGACGCGCAGGTCGTCGAGCTGTCACAGCTCAAGCTCGACAACATCGATCCGCGCGTCCACTTCCCGGGCATCGAGAACATCACGAAGAGCGACGCGGTCCTGGTCAATATCGACTACCCGCTCGGCATGGCCGCATACCACCACCTGACGAGCGTCGCGCTCGGCGTCGAGGATCTGCGCGGCATCTACATCATGGGCAAAGCGGCGACGCTCAACGGGCGCGTCGGCGACGTCATGATCAGCAAGGTGATCCACGACGAGCACTCGGCGAACACGTATCTGCTCAAGAACGCGCTCACCGCCGCCGACGTCCAGCCGTTCATGAAGCACGGCACCGTCCTCGATAACCAGAAGGCCCTGACCGTGCGGTCCGCGTTCCTCCAGAACCGCGAGTACATGGACGTGTTCTATCGCGAGGGCTACACGGTGATGGAGATGGAGGCGGGCCCGTACTTGTCCGCGGCGTACGAGACCGTCGAGCCGCGTCGCCATCCCAAGGACGAGCTCGTCTCGCTGGTGGATCACAGCCAGTTCGATCTCGGCGTGATCCACTACGCCTCGGATACGCCGTACTCGCGACGCCAGAGCCTGTTGTCGAAGTCGCTGTCGTACTTCGGCATGGAGAGCACCTACGGCTGCGCGATCGCGATCGTGCGGCGCATCTTCACGAGCGAGCTCGCGAGGCTGCGGTGACTCAGACCGAGTACGCCGATGTCGTCGTGATCGGCGCCGGCGTCTCGGGCTTGGGCTTCGCGAACTGGTACCGCGAGCTCCATCCGCAGAAACGCGTCATCGTCCTCGAGGGTGAATCGGAGCCCGGCGGCTACTGCCGCACGATCGTGCAGGACGGCTTTGTCTGGGACTACTCCGGGCACTTCTTCCACTTCAAGCATCCGCACGTCGAGCACTGGCTGCGCGCGCGCATGCCGGGCCAGGACATCCGCACCGTCGTGAAGAAGAGCTTCATCCGCTATGCGGGGCTCGATATCGACTTTCCGTTCCAGAAGAACATCCACCAGCTGCCGAAGGACGAGCTCGTCGAGTGCCTCGTCGATCTGTTCTTTCGTCCGACCGGCGAGTCGTCGTCGTTCGGCGACATGCTCTATCGCAAGTTCGGTCGCGCGATCACCGAGAAGTTCCTGCGCCCGTACAACGAGAAGCTCTACGCGACCGACCTCGATCGCCTCGACGTCGACGCGATGGGCCGGTTCTTCCCGCACGCCGACATCGCCGACATCATCGCGAACATGCGGCCCGGCACGTCGAACGACGGTGGCTACAACGCCACGTTCACGTATCCCGCGGGCGGCGCGGTGCAGTACATCCATGCGCTCCTCGCAGATCTGCCGCACGGCACCGTCAGCTGCAGCGAGTGGGCGACGCAGATCGACCTCGGCGCGCGCGAGGTCGTGACACCGCATCGCCGCATTCGGTTCGGCGCGGTCGTGAGCTCGGCGCCGCTGCCGGTGCTCGCGCGGATGACCAACATCGCGCACGACCCGAGCGTGTTCACATCGAACAAGGTGCTCGTGTTCAACCTCGGCTTCGATCGCAAGGGGATGCGCGACGTCCACTGGATGTACTTCCCCGATCGGGCCGTTTCGTTCTATCGCGTGGGTTGGTACGACAACATCATGGACGGCGAGCGCATGTCGCTCTACGTCGAGATCGGCGCGCCGAGCGACGCGACGTTCGATGTCGATGCGCTGCGCGATCGTGTGGTGGCGGATCTCGCGCGCGAGGGTATCGTCGACGGTCACCGCCTCGTCTCGCATCACCACGTGGTGCTCGATCCGGCGTACGTGCACATCACGACGGCATCGCTCGCCGAGACCGAGCGCGTGCGGGATGGGCTCGCGCTCGCAGGCGTGCACTCCGTCGGGCGGTACGGCCGCTGGACGTACTGCTCGATCGAGGACAACTTGCTCGAGACGCAGGAGCTCGCGAAGCGACTGTGAGCCTCGTGCGCAGGTTCGTCGCGTGGCTTCGCGGGCGGTTCATCCGCTACGCACGCCGGAAGATGATCGGAGAGCACGCGGTCGTGGATCACGATCGCCGCGCGGAGCTCCGGCTCCAGCCGCTCACCGATGCGCAGCGGCTCTTGCTCGACACGTGGTTCCCACCGTTCGCACGTCTGTCGAAGCCACAGCGGACGAAGCTCGTCGCGGATCTCCAAGTGTTCCTCGGCGAGAAGACGATCGAAGGGCACGATCTCGAGCTCGACGAGCGGATCCGCCTCGTGATCGCGGCGTCCGCGTGTCTGCTCGTGCTCGGGCTCGACATCTCGGTGCTCGATCACGTCACGCGCGTCGTGGTCCGGAGAGAACCGTTCGACACCGCCGGTCCGGATCTCGCGGGGCGCTATCGCGAGGCCGACTATCCGTTCGCGGGACGCCACGGAGAGGTCGAACTGTTGTGGAGCGCCGTCATCGATGGCGTGGCACGCGCCGAAGGCGACCACGTCGTCGTGCACGAGTTCGCACACGCATTCGACCACGGCCTGTCGCTGTTGCAGGCGCACGCGGACCGCGTTGCGTGGGAGAAGGCGCTCGCGCGGTTGCCGCTCCACACGAGCTACACGAAGACGCATGCGGTCACGCAGATCGCGGGCAGCGTCGAGGGGCCCGAGTTGTTTGCCACGGCGAGCGAGATGTTCTTCGAAGTTCCGCGCAAGCTGATGCAGGTCACGCCGACGCTGTTCGACGAGCTGCGCGCGATCTACAACGTCGATCCGCGGACGTTCACGACGAAGTGATCGAAACGAGCGCGCTGGCGTCGTGCGAGCCGTGCGATAGTGGGGAGGTGACCGTGCGGCTTCTGTGCGTGCTCGCGTGTCTTCACGCCACCGCATGCGATCGCGTCTACGGCTTGACCGATCGTCCCGTCGACGCGAGCTCGGGACCGTGGCTCGCGGGGTACGCGTATCGCCGGCAGATCGTCATCCCGCGCAGTCCCCAGGCGGACACGCTCGAGAAGTTCACCATCAGCGTCGCGCTCGACGCAGACAACGGACTTCGAATGCACGCAGCGCCGAGCGGAAACGGGTTCGTGTTCATCGATGGCGACACGCAAACGCCGCTCGCGCACGAGATCGTGTCGTTCGATCCCGAGACGGGTGCCCTCGATGCGTGGGTGCAGCTGCGCGAGCTCGGCGCGACGCCGGCGACGATCTTCCTGTACTACGGTGGTCCGTTGTCGACGACCGACGCGAGGGAGGCGTGGTCGTCCACGTACGCCAGCGTGTGGCACTTGGACGGCGCCACCCCCGAAACCGAAGCCGACAGCACGACCACCACCACGCGGCTGAGCTCCGTGTCCAACCGCCAGCCAGCGGTCGAGGCGGCAGCCGTCGGACGAGGTCGGCGATACGACGGAGTCGACGACACGCTGTGCGGCGTCGTGCCGTCGTTAGAGCTCGGCATCAACTCGTTTACGTTCTCGACGTGGGTCGACGTCGATCGGGCGATCGGGTCGTGGGACAGCCCACTTGCGCGCGGTGGAGGCATCGCGACGTCGCCGGGGTTCACCTTCGAGCTCGGCGCGACACCGTGGGAAGCAGAGATCGCCGACGGCACGATCAAGGTCCGACTCGTGTTTGGAAGCGAGCCGACCGAGCTGGTGCATCTGGCTGCGGTCGTGGATCGCAACGCTGCGATCGCGCGAACGTACCTCGACGGCGCACTCGTCGACGAGGTCGCCGCGCCGCTGACCGGCTCGGTCGATAACCCGATGGAGCCGCTCTGCATCGGCAACGGATTTCTGTTCGATGGAGCGATCGACGAGGTCCGCGTCTACCGCGGAGCGCTCGGCCACGACTGGATCGCCACCGAGTACGCGAACGTTCACGACCGCGCGACGTTCATGAGCATCGGCGACGAAGAAGCCGCTCCGTGAAGCCAGACGTCAGGTCGCGGGAACGCGGACGAGGACGTAGTGCAACGGCTTGTTCTCGGTCGCGCTCTCGGCGAGCACGTCGATCGTCTTGCCATCGCTGATCACTTTGCGTGGCACGACCTTCTCGGGGAGCCGATAGAACGTCGGCGCAGCCTTCTCGCTCCACACGGCGAGCACGCGCTCGCGCACGGCGATAGAGATCACGTGATCGCTCGCGAGCGCCGCGTGGTCCGTGGGCCGCGCGCCGCGCAGATCGACGAGCCGGCAGCCCGCGTCGTCGCACACCGTGTAGCGCGTGGTGCCAGCATCCGAGAGCAACACGCCGCTCGCACCGCAGCCCTCGAGCGAAAACGCGGGATCGAACTGCAGCGGCGTCACACCACTCGCGTCGAAGCGCATCAGCTCGCGGTTCGACGTGACGACGAAGCCGTGGCGACGCGACAGGCACGAGTACACGGGCTCGCCGCTGCCGAGCGTGACGGTCTGGATCGGCGCACCGTTCTGGACGATGGTGCCGACGAGCGGACCGGGCTCGTCGGGATCCACGGAGGCTCGCGCCGACAGCGGCGGTAGCTCCGCCCACGAGAGGAGTGCGCGGCCGGCGACGGGATCGAACGCGATCTGCGTCATGCCCGCGCGGAGCGGTTTGTCGAGCGTGAACGCGGGCGGCGTGCCCTTGCCGTGCGCGAACACGATGCCGTCCTCGGTCGCGAACCCGACGAGGCTGTCGTCGATCGGTCCGACGGCGGCGAGGAGCGAGCCACCCTTGGGCGAGATGGTCTGCGGAGCGGTGAACGCGCCGGTGTCGTCGATCGCGGAGACGGCGACGCCGCCGCCGAGCCCCGCGGCACCCCACGACGCACCGGGCGTCATGCTGCGCACCGTGAACGCGGGGACCTTCTCGAGGCGCGGCGCTTGCCCCGCGACGAGCGTGATCTGCACGGGCGTATCCTTGGTCACACCCCACAGCACGAGCGTGCCGGCCGATGCACGCGGGAAGGTGTCGATGCCGGTGATCTCGGCGCCGCCGAGGAGCATCGGCACGATCTGCGCGACGGGTAGGGCGGGAATCTGCGCGGTGGGGGGCGGCGGCAGCGCGGCCGCCTGGCGCAGCTCGGCGTGTGCTTTGTCGAGCTCGCGCAGCGCATCGGGCAGATTGCTGACGCCGCGGCGCTCGTCGGCGGCGGTCTTGCCGTACGGATCCTTGCTCACGGCGAACGCGGTCGCGACCTTCGAGGCCGCGCGGTTCAGCGTCATCCACGCGTGCTCGACGGGCATGATGCCGGTGTCGGGAGCGACACCGCGCGCGATCGCGCCGATCGTCTTCGTGCAGCTATCGCGATTCCACGGATCGGGCGTCAGCTCGCGAACGGCGAGCGCTTCACCGCTGTCACTCGACGCGGGCTTCTTGCCGAACACGCACTCGCGCGCAGCGACGAGGCGCTTCTCCCATTCGATGATCTCCGCCTGTGCGGCGGCCTTCTCGTTGCTCTTCGCGCGCACGCCGAAGAACCAGTACGCGCCTCCGCCGATCGCAGCGAGAAACACTGCCGCGATCGCGATGATCTTTCCGTTGCCACGCTCGGACATGGGGGCGCTCATAACATCACATCCGGACGTGGCGTGCAGGCGAGCAGTCGCAGGGGCATAGTCCCCTCATGAGCGAGCTGCCACCGACCGAGTGTTTTATCGACGGCCGCTGGGTCGCCACGAAGCAGCGGTTCCGTGTCACGGACCCGTTCGACAACGAAACCATCGCCGAGGTTTCGGATGCTGACGACAAAACGATCGACGACGGCATCGCGGCGATGTCGCGAATTGCCCCAGTGTGGCGTGCGACCCCCGCGCCCGCCCGTGGAACGCTGCTCCGCGCGATGGCGACCGCGATGATCGCCGACGAGCAACGGCTGGCACGCATCTGCACGCGCGAGAATGGCAAAGCGCTGCCGGACTCCCTCGCCGAGGTTCGCTATGCCGCGAGCTTCTTGTCGTGGTTTGCCGGCGAGGCCGAGCGGATCTATGGAGAGACCATCCCCGCGAGCCGCGCGGAGACGCGCATCGTGATCACGCGCGAGCCGGTCGGTCCGTGTGCGCTGATCACGCCGTGGAACTTTCCGTACGCGATGCTGACGCGAAAGCTCGGCGCGGCGCTCGCCGCGGGCTGCCCCGTGATCGCGAAGCCCGCGAGTCAGACGCCGCTGTCCGCGCTCGCGCTCGCACAGCTCGCCGAACGAGCGGGCGTTCCCGCCGGCGTGGTCAACGTGGTGCCCAGTCACGATGCCAAGCGCGTCGGTGATCGCTTCCTCGCATCACGCGCGATCCGGAAGATCAGCTTCACGGGATCGACGAAGGTGGGCATCGGGCTCGCGAAGGCCGGGGCCGACGATCTCAAGCGCATGTCGCTCGAGCTCGGCGGCAACGCGCCACTCGTGGTGCTCGGCGATGCCGATCTCGATCTCGCGGTGGCGCAGGCGATGATCGCGAAGTTCCGCAACGCGGGGCAGAGCTGCGTCGCGGCGAACCGGTTCATTCTCGAGCGATCGATCGCGACGTCGTTCACCGAGAAGATGATCGGCGAGGTGGGCAAGCTCGTCGTCGGCCGAGGTCTCGACGAGGGCGTCACGATCGGGCCGCTGATCGACGACGCGGCCGTGAAGAAGGTGCGCACGCTCGTCGAGGATGCGGTGAAGAAGGGTGCGCTGATGATGCACGGCTCGCTCGACGCCATCCGCGGCCGGCTCGTGCCGCCGATGGTGCTCGCCGGCATCACGTCCGAGATGGAGCTGTGGCGCGAGGAGATTTTCGGACCGGTCGTCGCGATCCGCGTCGCGGACAGCGAAGCCGACGCGCTCGCGATGGCGAACGACACGGAGCACGGCCTCGTCGCGTACGTGTTCGCGCGCGAACACGCTCGGCAGCAGCGCTTCGCCGAGGGTCTCGAGTCCGGCATGGTCGGCGTCAACGAAGGCCTCGTGTCCGCCGCGCAAGCGCCGTTCGGCGGCGTCAAACACTCGGGGCTCGGTCGCGAAGGCTCGCGTCACGGCATCGAGGACTACACGAACCTCAAGTACGTCGCGACGCGCGTGTAGCTACTACGGAGGTGGAACGCGGGCCGAGTCCGGATCGAACCCGGCGCGCTCGATGATCGGGCGCAGATCGACCGCCTCGAAGTTCGAGCCCTGGATCGATTGGATCTGATCGAACACCGAGTCGTCCCACGCGCCCGGAGCGCCGGTCACGTACCAGTTGGATCCACCGTCGGCGAGGTACATGCCGTACGTCTTCATCGCCTGCGCGATCGCTTTGCTCTGCGTGCTCCAGCTCGCGGGGATGACGAAGCTGTCCTTGAGCCGGAACAGCTGACCCATCGGCGGCGAGCTCGACAACATGTTGTTGCTCGCTTCGTGACGACCGGGCCACGTGTACTCGCCGCGGATGTTGCCGCTCGTCATCGTGAAGCGAAGCGCGTGCTTGATCTCGCCGGTCGCCGCTTCCTCGGGGCGCAACAGCAGCGGGAGGATCGGAAAGCCGGCGGCGTCGGCCGAGGTCCAGCCCTGCGTGCGCAGCGCGTTCGATGCGAGATCGAACGTCGCCGAGCCGAAGATCTGCCACTGATTGTTCGGGCGATACACGTGATAGCCCTCCCACAGCCGGCACGTGTCGACGTCGAGCGCGATCAGGTGATGATCCTCGGCGGGCAGGTGGTTCGCTGCCATCGACAGGCCGCCTTCGACGAGTGCGTCGGTCGGGAACGGCAGGTACGCGGTGCCGTTGTTACACGGACTGACGACGGCCTTGGACGCGTTCGCGCAGTCCGCTTCGTCGGTGGGATCCCAATCGAAGTCGGGATCGGGCGTGGTGTACGCGACCTGGGCCCACGTCATCGAGTTGCCGTGCACGAGGTTGTACGGGATGCCGTAGAAGTCGTTGGCAGTCTGGTTCGTCTGCGTTCCGAGATCGAGGTGCAGGCGCGTGGTGTTGCCGATCAACGCGACCCACGTCGCGCTGTCCGCGTGCACCGACGGCAAGCCGCCGATCGGCGTGTTGAAGATGTGATCGGGCGGGAGGATCGAGCATCCACCGATCTCCGGACTCACACCGTTGGGCGGTGGTCCATCGATACCGCCGCCGCCATCGCCGGGAGGCGCATCGTCGCCCGTAGTGCCAGCGCCGCTGTCGCCGCACGCGACCACGCAGCAGATGAAGCCCGAAATGCCGACGAAGAATGACGCACGCATTGCTTCCCCCGAAGTCATGCATCTCGATCATCGTCTGGTTCGTGCCCGATCGCTAGCGAGATCGCGATCGAGCGCGGTACGTTCGCGTCGATGTTGGAAGCACCTCGTCCTCCTCGCACCTCCGTAGATCCCGCAGCTCCACTCAAAGGAGCGCGTGTCGTCGTCGGTGTGGCGGGTGGCATCGCGGCATACAAGGCGGCCGAGCTCGTGCGCTTGCTCGAGAAGTCCGGCGCCGACGTTCAGGTCGCGATGACGGAGCGCGCGCAGAAGTTTGTCGGTCCGCTCACGTTCCAGGCGCTGACGCGAAAGCCGGTGTTCACGAATCTGTTCGATCCGAGCGAAGAGTCGACCATCGGTCATATCCAGATGGCCGATCGCGCCGACCTCGTCATCGTCGCGCCCGCGACCGCGAATGCGATCTCGCGGCTCGCGAACGGAATGGCGGACGATCCGGTGAGCGCCGTGGTCCTCGCGACGCGCGCGCCCGTGCTCGTCGCGCCGTCGATGAACGTCAACATGTGGAACCACCCGCTGACGCGGCACAACTTGCAGAAGCTGATGGACCTCGCGGGCTATCAGGTCGTCGCGCCGGGCAATGGCTTCCTCGCGTGTGGCTGGGTCGGTCCCGGTCGCCTCGCCGAGCCTCCGGACATCGTCGAAGCCGCCGCGCACGTGCTGAGCGCGCAAGACCTCGCCGGGGTGCGCGTGGTCGTGACCGCGGGCCCGACGTACGAGGCGATCGATCCCGTTCGCTTCGTCGGAAATCGCTCGAGCGGAAAGATGGGCGTCGCGATCGCTGCCGCGGCGCAGCGGCGCGGCGCGGAGGTGCGCCTGGTGCTCGGGCCGTCCACGGTGCCACCGCCGATCGGCGTGATGACGATGAACGTCGAGAATGCGAACCAACTCCAGTGGGCGCTCGCCGACGCGACGAAGGATGCCGACGTCGTCGTGATGACGGCCGCCGTCGCCGACTATCGTCCCGCGAAAGAAGCGAAGCAGAAGATCAAGCGCGGCCA
>Ga0154020_10009762_pt1 | contig 11037 bp, 7 predicted proteins | sample Klosneuvirus_201_FD_109709 | JGI IMG/M metagenome (GOLD analysis project Ga0154020, IMG submission 109709) | Active sludge microbial communities from wastewater, Klosterneuburg, Austria - Klosneuvirus_20160825_MG | ecosystem: Engineered > WWTP > Aerobic digester > Activated sludge | place...
AAGGGTTTTGCGAACATTATGCATCCGTTACGGCAATTTTACTTAATCATTTAAATATTCCGGCCCGAGTGGTTACGGGTTACCATGGTGGTGAGTATAATCCACTCGGACATTTCTGGACCATTCGACAACGAGATGCTCATGCTTGGATTGAATACCTAGATAGCTCTAATCAATGGAGACGATTTGATCCAACTGCCGTAATTGCTCCCATGAGACTGGCCCTTGGCGCTTTTGATTACTCAAAAATGAATAATCTGGAAACTATATCTAATTTTTCAGCACTTAATCTCAATTTTACTTCCGACAGTTATATTAGAAAAATTTCCTATTTTTTTGAAGACTTAAATTATCGATGGAATTCAGTTATCGTTAATTTTGATATTGAAAGACAAAAGAAAATTCTGAAAGATATGAAAATTTCAATCCCCGAAGCAATCTTGTATGGAATGCTATTTACTTTAATTCTTTCCTTAACTTTAAGTTGGTTCTTGAGAAATCGAATTTCAATGACTAGATCTCAAAAAATCTTTCGACTCATCAATTCTCATTTTGAAAATTATGGCTTAGCAAAACAAGCGACAGAAGGTCCAGAAACATGGAAGACCAGAGCTTCAAATGCTTTCCCAGAACAAACTCGAAAAATAAATGCCCTATTTGATTGCTATATTGCAGAGGCCTATGCCAATAAATCCTCACAAAGCAATTTATCTAGAGTAAAACAACTTCTTCGGTCACTCTAGCAATCTTGATTCACATTTTTTTACTCTTAATATAAAATTTCATTCCGTTTGATCGCAAATACCATGTCCTGTAAAGCTTTTATCATCGACAATTAATGCAATATACATTACGTCCTTTTTCATGGATGACCCTCCTTTTTTTATTATGTTTATATAATAACCTTATTGAGATAAACAGCCCTCGGTATTATGGGGCGGTCATCCATACTTTTTCGTTTATCGAAGTCTCTATTTGTATTTGATTTTCATAGTGATTGGCCAATTACGTATCTATAAATTCTTAAATAATTAAGAAATAGAGATACTTTTTCCCAAAATAATTATTTTTCTTAATAATCTTAAATCACTATGTTAGTTACCAAAATTGAATGTTTTTAAATGATATTTTAATTTTTAATAAATTGTAAAATATTCATAAAAAAAATTGATTAAACAAGCATCCTGATCCTTGTGAATTAAACTGGAAAGAGCGAGTAAACACCGAAAGTACAATGGTTAGGTCGAGTTAAATGTGAAAATAAAAAGGACTAAAAAATGCCACAAACCCACTTTAATTTAATACTTCAAATACTGTTTTTCGTTTTAATCCAGGCCTGTGCAAAAAATGCTACCCATATGCCCATCGATCCACAAGTAAAACCTGGCAATACAGGAGGAATAAAATCACCGATACCAATAGAAAATCCGACTACTAATCCAAATGAACCATCTCCAACCTCACCTAATAATTCATCAAATCCCAATTCAGCAGAAAGGCCTGCTCCGACGTCTTGTGTGATTACAAAAGAATATCACTTTGAAGTAGGATATGAAGAGAATATTATTCCAATTATAGAACGAGCATGCAAAATGTGTCATGGACAATCGAGTGCTTTTAATTGGATGAATTATGAGACTTTTGCTACTGCAAAAGATAGAATTATAAATCGAGTCTTTGTTCAAAAAAATATGCCTATTGCAGGAATGTCACAACTGACTGATGAAGAATCGGCACAACTAAAATTATGGCTTGAAACTGGAACGCCAAAAAACCAAAAGGAGATTGAACAAATGGCTTGTCCAAATCCTCAATAAATGGAATTAATTCTGTGATTGCGAAAACAAATTGACTCGTTTCTTTTATGACTGTTATCCAAGCAATTTTTAAAATAAGTTGCCTATTACAACTTAAAAATTAATATTAACTCTTACAAAATAATCTCGGAAAGAACAATGAAACAAATATTACACTTTTTATATACAAAATTTGTTATTATACAGTTTATAACCTCGTTAATATTAGGTTATTCCTATGCCCAAACTAATTCTAAAGATGATTCTTTAGAGCTGGGTAAAAAGCAAGTTATTGCTGTTTGCTCTGCCTGTCATGGCCTAGAAGGATTGAGTATTAATTCATTATACCCCAATCTTAAAGGACAAAAAAGGGACTACCTCGCTAATCAATTAAAGTTTTTTAAAGAAGGAAAGCGGCCTCATAAATTAATGGAGAGTTTTGCGCGACCATTATCTGAGGAACAAATTTCTAATCTTTCATTATATTACTCTAATTTCTCACGTTTCGAAATTCAAAATAGAGCTATACCACAACCGGCTGAACAGTGCATTGCTTGTCATGGCCCTATGGGAAAAAGTGCAACGGATCTTTTCCCAAATCTGTCTGGTCAAAGGTATGATTATCTTGTGAATCAAATGCGAAACTTGAAAAGTGGAAAACGAATCAATGCCATTATGAATCCTATTATGAAAAATATTTCAGATGAAGATATACAAACAATTGCACGATTTTTTACAATGGACAGGATGAACTAAAATGTTAGTCAAAATAAAATTTTCCCCAATACTCAATAAAATTTCATTTAACTATTCATTTAACTACAGGTCTCTTTCACTTATTCTACTCTTTTTTACTACTCATTTGTGGGCAAGACCTGAATATGCACTTAAAACCACAACAGTTAGTTGTAGTGCTTGCCACCTTAACCCCTTTGGTGGTGGGGCTCGTACTGTTTTTGGAAAAGCTTATGGATCATTTGGAAAAAAACTCGCTCCATTTTCAAAACAAGATCTTTTTTCTGCAGACATAAGAGCACTAGGTTACTTCCCACAATCAAATAAAGTTAAAACTTCAGGGTTTACACTGATGAATGTTCAAGGAACTATTAATGCTCCACTTTCACCTGCTATTTCAGATGAACCTGATGAAATCACAAAAACTAACCTTGTCATTAATTTCACTTCGCCTGAATTAAATCAACTTTCAGGTGAAAGTTTTATTTTAATTGAACCCAATCCAAACCTTCAATTTGTAGTCGGTAAGTTTGCAAGACCTTTTGGATTATTAACTGATGAACATCGAACTTATATTAGAATGCAAACATTTTCTAGTCTTCGCGATTATGAATCTGGTATAGGAATGTCTCATGAAATTTTTGAGACTATTCATTTTGATCTTACTTACACAAATACGAACGGCGTCACAAGTGAACCAACATGGGGTAAAGTCTTTAACTTACGATGGACTCCGTATTTTGTTCCATTTATGTTTGGAATTTCTACGAGTCACCACGAACGACCTAGTAAAAATGATTCCTATGCTCAATCTTTTTATGGAGGATACAGTTTTGATCGCGCCACACAATACAATATCCCCATCACTTTGACCTTTGAAGCTTCTCATGCCAAAGGATGGAATAATGTCGATAATAGTAAACTTGAAGGCTTTCTTTTTTCAAGTTCAGATCTAGCGTTTAAGAACTCTATCGCACGTAAAGATAGTCTTGGGTTTTACTCTCAAATTCTCTGGAATGTTCGACCACATTTATCTTTACTTTATAAATACGATCAATTGACACTCGATGATAAGTATCCGGCAGACGCATTTGAACGCCATGGGATTGGGCTTAACTGGAACCTTAATGCCAATCTCATATTTCAAGTTCGAACTGAATACGCCAAAAGCGGACGTTCAGATCTCAATAAATCATCTAAAGGTGCTCTTGATTCACTTTATTTCATTGTACGCGCGTGGATGTAATAACTCTGTATTGAATTAAAATTCGATACAGAGTGAAAAGTTACAAGGGGCCCGCTAATTCACATTTATTCAATTAATTATTTTCAACTATCAATTAATTTCAAAAATAGACTCTCAATTGTTAAATCCTACTTATCTATGTTGTATTGATAATATAGTTAAGAGATTTTTTTCTAAATTATTTTATTTCATAATGATAATATATTTCTAATAACTAAATATAACTTGTTGAGTTTAAATGCAATTGTCAAATCGATACGCAACTGTACAAAAATTTGCATTTCTTACTTTAGTCTAGTAACCTAATTATGTTGTCGAGTTTTTATTGAGTAAATAAAAAATCAGTAGAAAACAGGAGGATTTGAGAATGAGCAAGTCAAGGAAACGAAAAGCTTGTGAATCTCGGGTTCCAAAATAGCTTTGCTGAGTATTATTACTCAATGGCTTTTTTTGGGACATTAATTTATTAATGAAGGAGGCCTTATAGAGTATTTTCTAATCTAGGAATGATGTAGAAATAATTCATATCATATCCTTCCTTTGTCTCAGGGCAAACCATTGGAAACAATGGGACGCAAAACTAAAGGGGCTACTTCTCGGGATGAGAAATGCCAGCCAGTGTGCCAAAGGTAAGATACCTATGGTAGGTAGAATTGAAAAGGAAGGAGATCCCCATGGAACGGTTTTATTCCCCTAAAGTCTGCTCTCGTTAATCAGGAAGATGACAGAGCAGACTTTTCTATTTCTTAAATTTATTAAAAATTATATATCAAGGTATTGAAGACCAATTTTACTGACTCCAATATCAAAATCTTCTCGCCATCGAACTATGGCTCTAATGGGATTTTGGAGATTTGCAGGTCGAACCCAACATTCTGAATCAATTTCAAGAAACTGATCCTTTAGAATAATCAAAGCACACCCTCTATAAGATTCATTATACATCAATCCTGTTAATTTTGCTGAGAAGTGATTTAACTTATAGTCTGTATCAATTAAGACATACGACTCAGAATCCGGTTCAAATCTGACGCTCACTCTTTTTGCTGGTTGAGACATTTTAAGCCCTCCAATGATTGAACAAAAATTAATTTATAATTTAGATATAATTAATAAATTTAACTTCAATATTATAATAATTAGGCCATGAACTATTTTTTTTAATCATGACTACTTATTTTTCCAATAAATACAAACTTAACTTTATCTCTTTATCTCTACTTAACTCAGAACATTCAAATAAATTAAATACTAAGAATTTATAGCAATAATTCTATTTATAATTGTGACAAGATATTATATAGAATCAAGTAGAAATTTTTTGATAACTTTTGCTAACTCCAGATGAAAGGAGGGTAATGAAGCGATTTCCTCTTCTTTTGCTTTGAGAATAGCATCGATATCTGAAAAATGATTTAATAGAATTTTTCTCCTCTTTACTCCTAGACCTGGTACTTTATCGAGTACAGATGATAAACTTTGCTTATGTCTTAATTTTCGATGAAATGTGATTGCAAAACGATGAGCCTCATCACGGAGTTGAGTCAGAATTCTAAAGGCTTCGGAGTTTCGCTTAAAAGTGATTGGGTTTTGACGTCCTGGTAAATAAAATCGTTCTTCACTGCTATTGACTTCCCCTTCTTCAAAATCACTGGTTGTTTTAGACTTAGCGAGCGATACAACAGGCACCTGTTCACAATCCATTTCTTTTAAAGCTTGAACTGCTTTATTAAGTTGGCCTTTACCACCATCAACTAAAATCAAATGAGGTTTTTCCCATTCGGAATGTTTAAATCTTCTTAATAAAACCTCTTTCATCGCTGCAAAATCATTAGCGTCCTGAAGCGATTTAATTTTGTACAATCGATATTGATCTTTGGCAGGTATGCCGTTCTCAAAAACCACCTGACTCGCTACAATTTCTTTTCCATGAAAATTAGAAATATCATAACACTCAATTCTATGGGGCCAAAGCGGTAAATTAAATTTATTTTTAATTTCTTCCAGTCCTGTTTTTTTGGATTCTACTTTTTCTGACTGTTTTTCAAAAGCCATGAGTGCATTTTTCTCAGTCATCTCCAATAACTCTTTTTCTTTTTCATCATTTGTAGCAAGAGTGACCTTTACTTTTTCTCCTCCTCTTCGCTCGGTTAAAGCACTCTGAACTAAACGCACCATTTCTATACCAATATCAAAAGAAATTAACACTTCATCAGGAATCATATTATCCCAATAATATTGATTGATAATTGAGACAAACCATTCCCGGGGATCTTCTTTAGGTTCTGTCGGATCAAAACCAGCGATAAATTGAGAGCGTGTTCCAATCACTCTCCCCTGTCGCACATGTAGAAACTGAATTAAAGTTCCTCGATAATCGCCACAAAATGTAATAATATCGAGATTTTTTTTAGCTTCTGGATCAATGACCGATTGTTTTTCTAAAATCGCATTGAGGGATCGGAGGGTATCTCGCCACCTTGCAGCCTGTTCATATTTTTCTTCTTCTGATAATTTAATCATCTTTTTTTCTAACTCTTCTACCAGCTCGCCACTTTGTCCTCGCAAAAATTTTAAAGCCTTTCTTACATCAGTGCGGTAAGCTTCGGGACTAATTTTTTTCACACAGGGCGCTGTGCACCGACCCAATTGAAAATTAATACATGGACGATCACGACTCGCTAAAACATGATCAGTGCAATCGCGAAGTTGAAAAATTTGATTTAAGAAACTAATCGTTTCAAAAACACTACCACCTCGAGTGTAGGGCCCAAAATAAAGGGAGCCATCTGATTTGACTGATCGACTTAAATACAGCCGCGGGAACTCATCTTTCATGGATACCCGAATATAAGGATAGTTTTTATCATCCTTAAGCCGGATATTATATTTAGGTCGATATTTTTTGATCAAAGAGGCTTCCAGTAAAAAAGCCTCAACTTCCGTTTTTGTTAAAATATAATCAATGATATGAATATGGGTAACTAGTAATCGCGTCTTTGGGGTTAAATCTTTGGTTTCTCCAAAATAACTTCGAACTCTTTGTTTTAAATTTTTTGCTTTTCCAACATAAATAACCTTATCAGAAAAGTTTTTCATCAAATAGACACCCGCTTGATCAGGAAACTGTCGTACGAGATCTCTCAATTCATCTTGTTTTAGATTAGCTCCCACTGAATACTCTCCAACTCCACCATTATTTTTTGTAACTGACCAGCTCAAATGATTTTTTTTTAACCTTGACCTCCGAACCACGAGGTCGGAGCGGAGCCTGAGAGAGACCCCTCTCGTTTTCAAATTAGCAATGATATTTTTTTCTTGAAGGCGAGCACCGCTTGTTTGAGTGGTGCGGAGGTCAAGGTTAAAAAAAATCATTTGAGCTGGCCAGTTACTATTTTTTTATAATGTCTGGAAACTCCTCTGTTATCACGCCATCATGAGATGATAGTTCAAGTAATTCCAAACGGCGAACTTCATCTCGAATTTTAGCAGCTTCTTCAAACTCCAACTTCTGAGCCATTTTTTTCATTGTTGCTTTTAATTCTTCAATTTTTTTACGAATATCCTTAGGCTTTGTAGAATAATTAAGTTTTTGCTCAGCAATTTTACTAAAACCCTTTCCACCAAACACTTCACCTAATCCTTCACTAATTTTTCTTTTAATTGTGGCGGGAGTGATACCATGTTTTTTGTTATATTCGGCTTGTATTTGCCTTCGACGTTCTGTTTCACTCATGGCCTTCGCCATGGAATCCGTCACTTTATCCCCATATAAAATGACTTTACCGTTAGCATTTCGGGCGGCTCGTCCAATAGTTTGAATTAAGGATCGTTCTGAACGTAAAAAACCTTCTTTATCAGCGTCAGTAATACCAACTAAACTCACTTCTGGTAAATCCAAGCCCTCTCTCAATAAATTAATTCCCACAAGCACATCAAAAACACCCAAGCGTAAGTCACGTAATATTTCAGTTCTTTGTAAAGTATCAATTTCGCTATGAAGATATTTAACTTTAATATTTAAGGATTCATAGTATTCACTCAAAGCCTCAGCACTTTTTTTCGTCAAGGTTGTAATTAGAACTCGTTCTTTCTTTTTCACACGCAAACGTATCTCTTTTAGTAAATCGTCTACTTGAGATTGAACAGGACGTACTTCCACTACGGGATCAAGTAAACCTGTTGGACGAATGATTTGTTCCACAATTAACCCTTGAGATTTTGTCAATTCATAGGAGCCTGGTGTTGCTGATACATAAACGACTTTATCCATAAGTTTTTCAAACTCTTGAAAATTCAAAGGTCGATTATCTAGGGCTGATGGTAAACGAAATCCGAATTCCACTAATGTTGATTTACGTGCGCGATCACCACGATACATACCACCAATTTGAGGAACAGTGACATGGCTTTCATCAATAATTGTGATAAAATCAGAAGGAAAATACTCTAACAATGTGGGAGGAGGTTCGCCTGGTCCACGTCCAGTTAGATGCCTAGAATAATTCTCAATACCCTGACAGAATCCAATGGCTTCAATCATTTCAATATCATGATAAGTGCGTTGTTCAATTCTTTTAGCTTCATGAAATTTGAGTTGTTGCTCAAACTCCTGAATTCGACTTCTCAATTCTTCTTGAATGGTTTTGATTGCACCTTTCAATACTTCATCTCCCGTTACATAATGGCTTGCTGGAAATATTGAGGCTTGATCCAGTTCCTCCAAAACTTCACCCGTCAGACTATCAAACCACGAAATTTTATCAACAAAGTCTCCAAAGAACTCAAAACGCAGAGCTCGAATTTCTTCATAACTTGGAAAAACTTCAACCACATCGCCGCGCACTTTTACTGTGCCACGATGAAAATCCACATTGTTTCTTTGATACTGAATTCGAATGAGATCTTTTAAAAAAGCATCACGTTTTAATTTCTGAGATACTTCAACTTTAAGAATCATACCCAAATAGGCCTCTGGACTGCCCAAGCCATAAATACATGAAACGCTGGCTACGATAATTACATCTTTTCGTTCAAACATAGAACGTGTGGCTGAGTGGCGCATGCGATCGATATGTTCATTGATTGCCGAGTCTTTTTCAATAAAAGTATCGGTCGATGGCACATATGCTTCGGGTTGATAATAATCATAATAACTGACAAAATACTCAACCGCATTTTCAGGAAAAAGTTCTTTCATTTCTGCATACAATTGAGCGGCTAAGGTTTTATTTGGTGCCATCACTAAGGTGGGCTTTTGCAATTGTGCGATCACATGGGCCATTGTGAATGTTTTTCCACTACCTGTAACGCCCAATAATACTTGTTGTTTGATTCCAGAATTAAATTGTTCAACCAACTTTTGTATAGCAGCCGGTTGGTCTCCCGAAGGTTGGAAATCAGAATGGAGTCGAAAAAGTTCTTTTCGTTTTTTCGTTCGTTCTACTTTTGAACTTCCCAAAACGACCCCTGCGGTGTATCCGCCACTTGAATTCCCAAGGCTGATAACTCCGCTCGCAGCTCATCGGCTCGTTTAAAATCTTTAGCTTCTCTTACTTTTTGTCGTTCTAAAACTAACCTATCAATATCCCCTCTATTAATATTTTTTTTCACCAGCAAGCGATCATCTAGATCGATCAAAAATTGTTGAGGATCTTGTTGAAAGAGCGAAAATAAAATTCCAAAACGTTTTATAAAATTCAAATACGAATTAACTGTCCCTTTCATTTTTGGATTTAATTTCATTCCACGACGAAATTGCTGATTAAACTCTCGCACTAATTCAAAAACTTCTGCAAAGGCTTCAGGAGTCCCAAAATCATCATTAAGTGCAGTTTCAATATTTTCCCAATGCTTGGTCATTTTCAATTCCCATTCTGGATTCTTTAACTCTTCAACACTATTTTCTTTGATGAGATTTGTAGCTAATGCCAATGATGAATAAATTCTGGCCAATGCTTTAATTGCTAATTCAGCTGTCATTTCTGAAAATTCACTTAAACTACGGTAGTGCACACTTAAAACCATATATTTGTAAATTTCAGCATTGTACTCTTCCAGAAACTCACGAGCTTTCCAAACATTCCCCAGTGACTTCGACATTTTTTGACCACTGAAGGTAAACATATTATTATGAATCCAATAACGAGATAAAGTATGCCCAGTACATCCTTCACTCTGAGCAATTTCATTTTCATGGTGTGGAAAAATTAAATCTGATCCTCCTCCATGAATATCAATTTCATCCCCAAGAATTTTGCGCACCATCGCCGAACATTCTATATGCCATCCTGGTCTTCCCGGTCCCCAGGGACTAGGCCAACTCGGTTCACCTAATTTAGAAGGTTTCCAGAGTGCAAAATCAAGGGGATTTTGTTTACGTTGATCGACTTCAACCCGAGCACCAGCAATCAACTCTTCGGGGTTCCGTCCACTCAGCTTTCCATAATCTTTAAAGGAACTAATGTTATAAAATACCTCGCCCTCTACGACGTAGGCTTTTTTCTTTTCTATTAAAACTTGGATAATTGAAATAATCTCTTCTATATGCGTCGTTACTCTTGGGTTAAAATCATGTTTTCTTAATCCCAGTGTTGAAAAATCTTTTTCAAACTCTTGAATGTATTTTTCTGCAACAACATCACTGCTGATTTTTTCATCCTGCGCGCGTCGTATGATTTTATCATCTACATCAGTATAATTGTAAACAAAAGTTACTTTGTAGCCTAAATGCTCTAGCCAATGTCGCAGAAAATTGTAAAAAATCGCACCTCGAAAGTTACCAACATGCAACAAATCATAAACCGTTGGACCACAACAATACATTTTAACTTGACCAGGTGTTATAGTTTGAAAGAGTTCCTTTTTTTTAGATAAGCTATTATAAACAATTAATGCTGACATAATTTTACCCTAAATGATTCAAAACTTGTTGGGCGCGATGAATTAAAGATTTCAAACTCAAGAGTGGAACTAATATTTTTAATTCAGCACCATGAGGTTTTCCTATAACCGCCACGCGAAGTGGCATAAATAAGTTTTTCCCCTTGGCTCCTGTTTCATTCTTTACTGCTTCTTGAAGAGTTGTAAATTCGGCCTCAGTCATAAACTCCTTCGTCCGAGTTTCTAAGTTTTTAAGCCACGACTGCAAAACGATGCGACTCGTATCCCAAGCAAGGGCCTCTTTTGATTCCTCTGAAATTGAAAAATGTTTATCACATATTGGTCGAAAAAGTTCTATAGCATCTGTTAAGACTTCCA
>Ga0154020_10009763_pt1 | contig 11037 bp, 8 predicted proteins | sample Klosneuvirus_201_FD_109709 | JGI IMG/M metagenome (GOLD analysis project Ga0154020, IMG submission 109709) | Active sludge microbial communities from wastewater, Klosterneuburg, Austria - Klosneuvirus_20160825_MG | ecosystem: Engineered > WWTP > Aerobic digester > Activated sludge | place...
GGCCCTTTGGTCAATTTATAAATAATTGCGTCTAAATCGTTACTTGCCATTCTAAATAGTTTTATGATTTTGTTTAACCTCTGTAGCTATAAAGCAGATCCGTTCATCGAATGAGGTTCTGTCAAAGATAAAAATAATAGGGAGATTGGCAAGTATTGGATGGCCAATCACCTCTATATAACTAGTCCGAATTAACCGAAAATGAAACTATACAAATGATGGTCAAGCTATAAAATAATTAAGTTTAGCTCAATATATGATTTAATCTAACAATATAAACTTACCATATTCAGAAAGTCTGTCTTTCCATTGACCAAGTTCAACTTCATTAACAAATTGCCATAATTCGTCAAGATCCCTATTGTAATGCATAGAACAGCGATCTACTAATATTGCAAGCTTTTTAGCAGATGGTATAAAACGCAAAAAATGGAGAGAGTCATAATTGTTTTCGCAGTTTTTATATAAGTCAATCATTGCCATATATTGTTCCTTATCATTTGCTGAGATTGTGTCTGATCGTATCAATAGTTCAAATTCAGAGATCTTAGATTTGATCATACTTTGCTTGATAGCAATGAGAGTATTCAAAAGTTCGTTCTTGCCTTGTTCAGTAAAAAATGTATCTAAAGTCAATATATTTCCTGAAAATAAATCAAATGTGTACGTCATTTCATAGCCCTCACAATAAGCTGCACAAAACTCGGCGCTTATTGTAACTGAATATAATTTGTCAGTCAGTAATTCTAATTTATAATCAAAGTAATTGAGTTCCGGGATTTCCTTTTCTCTCGTACGCCAAACACCTTCAAAGATGCTTTCTTTTGCGTCTTCAAATTTCACCAAACCCTGATTCTCGAGAATGTAGTTATTGATCTTTTCGGCCAGGTTTCTATTAGCACCTTTTAAAATCGGAAATTTATACACGTCTTGAGTGAAATTCGGATTTATCACCTCTAATTTTTCGACAGAGTAATTCTGAGCAAAAACACAATTTGAAAGAAAAAGGATCAGGACTACTATTCGAGATATCATCATTTCAATCACAAAATACAAATAGCAGGTTTATCAGGCAATACTAAACGTATACCAGCTAGAAAGTTGAAAGGCTTTCAAGATATTCTAATGAAAAAGTGGGAAATAAAATAGTAATCCATCTAGACACGAATGTCCGGACTGAACTACAACTTCTTCAACCAAACACAAAGCTGCATCCCTGTATTAGTCCATTTCATATATGGTTTGATCAGGTTATCAAGTATCTTAGGCATGTGTGTTGGGCAAACATAATAATCGTGAAATGCAATTTCATAATTATTGCTTTTTGCATGTTCCTGAAATGACTTATATCCGAACTCGTACAGGTGGAATGGGGAATGCATTGGTGATAAATTACCAACATAATCCGTTCTGCCAAGTCTGTAATAAAAGTTGATCATCTTATTTACCAGCCAGTCTGAAGAAGGAACTTCGATGTGCATGATACCCCTCGGTTTTAACCACTTCATTGCTCTTAGAATGGAATCAGAAGGATCGTATAAATGTTCCAGTACCGCACCGAACGTAATAAAGTCAAAATAATTTTCAGCGTATTCAACCTCTTCAATCATACCCAGCTTTAGTCTGTGAGGTACAATTCCCATTTGAGAAATTGCTTTTTCATGAAAAGGTTTTGAAGCTTCGAATCCATAAGTATCAAAACCAGCTTTCTCGAGTACAATCATAGCTTTTCCAATTCCTGCTCCAATATCAAGCGATTTCATACCTTCCTTGAAATTCAACAGGTCTTTCGCAATTTTGACTTCTCCCTGAAAATAATTGTCATCGACTACAAAGTAGTCTTCAATCCAGTAATCATCCGGTGGAACTCCGTAATGATCCTGAAGATCAAATGGAATTGGTTGGGGATTGGAAAAAATCAGTCCGCAATTTTTACACTTACATATTGTTGTAGAAATTCCGGTTCTCTTTTTAGGGTTTCTTCCCTGAGATTTATTTAAGCGTTTGCCGAGAACTTTGTGCATATCTTTCGACGCCCCACACAAGTTGCAATTCTCAATCCTCCTGAAAGTATATCGTAAGGCTATTGAAGTGGACTTTCCCATGATTTGTCAAATTCATCAGCTTGATAATTGGATGAATTGCTAGCAAAGATAAGAAATAAAAATCCTGAGTAAATGCTTGAAATTCCTTGTTTCAAGGAAACGGCGCAAAAGACTTTTAAGACGTCTATTAAAAAAGAGTTTGGATCCGTCCTATAAAAAGAAATAAATACGCTCAATCTGAATAATATTGAAATTACTTAATCACCTTACAGCTCTTACGCATTTTATTTGCATCAATGAGTTCATTAAGTTGGGCCTGTTCATCAGTAAATGCTGTCTTCAAGCCGCAATTACAAAGTTCAGTCAAAGGGTCCTTGTCAATAATGAGTTCAAACAACTGCTTAAGATCCGGTACGCTTTCAAGGTTTGCATATTTTTCATACGATAGTTTAAGAAAAGCTACATTCTTTCCGATACCGCGATTGTCAAGCAAATACCCATCGTGAAGAGGATCAGGAAACTGGAAAGAGTTTCCTGATCGGATATCGTTCGGGTGAGGATAGGACACAATTGTTGTTTTGTCGTCTGATAAAATCACAGGCACCAATTTATTGTAATCAGCTTTAGTTTTATAGACCATAACAGGAACTCCTGCAGCGAAGTCCGGTACAAATTCATCTGATTTGTCTGAGGCACTTTGAACTACTTTTGAATTTGTGTTGCATCCTAAACTAAATATAATCAATATTGGTATAATTATTTTCATCTTGACAAAACAATTTTCTTTGTGGCAACTCCCTCACTGGTTTGTAACTCTAAAAAATAAAAACCTTCAGATAAATTATTCAATGAAAGCCGAACTTGATTGTTTGTTCCGGAGAATTCAGTACTGAACACTTTCTGCCCACTAATGGTAAGCAAGTTAATCATTTTCAATTTTCCGGCAAACTCATTGAAGTCGACCAATAAATAATTAATGGCAGGATTTGGATAAATGTCAAAGAACTTTCCAATTTCGTTTTCATCTATCCCGATTACAGCGGCACGTGTTATAGGTATATCCAACAAGTAAGTTCCTGTTTCTCCAGCAAAATAAGGAGCAACGTGAAAATACAATGTCCCTCCGCCATTTATACTTACACTACCACCGATCACATCATCAAATGCATCAGACCAGGTAACTCCATCAGTTGAATAAGAGAACAAGCCATCCAGAGTATAAGTATTTCCATTACCGCTATTATATGAGTCGTGGAGCCTTGGCGTTATAGTATAATTATAAGAGGCCGGTAAAATTATTTTATAGAAATCATTATCGGATGTTGTATGGCAGTTAGAACCGACGGTATTTACAACTGTGCTGTTTCCAACGAACGAAACCGGAAGATTGTATGATTGGTTAACTGCATCATTCACCTCATATATATCAGCTTGAATGTTCGGAGCGACCACGGTAACTTTTATCGGATTAGAAAAATAGGAAGACCCTGTAAGTTGCCATCCAGTAGAGTTATAATTATGCTGAACGGCGAGAAGATAAGTACCAGGCACGACAGTCACTGAAGAATTTGTAAACGTCAGATATGGCGCTAAATAGGTATAACCGGTAGGAAGTCCCGCATTTTCATCAACTGTTGATACAGTCTGAGCAAGAGTGCCATCGAGATTGTACAAACCAACACCATATTGACCGAAAAAAGTATTAAGACCATCATTAATAATATTCAAGTTTACAGAAACCGCTTGACCCTGAATGAGAGAGGTTCCGGGCGTGACGATCATGGCAGAATTTAATTCAATTTCATTCGGATTTATCACTGTCAGCTGAACAAAATTAGTATAGCTGCCACTATTGGCTACCTGAAACCAGTTTCCCCCTGTTGGCCGATAATAAACACCAAGATAATAAGTACCCGGCAGCATGCTAAACAAACCGCTTGTTGAGAAGACAAGGTTATTAGTGTATGCAAATCCACCTTGCAATGTGTATCCTGTTAAAGTTTGAACATAGTCGACGAAATTATAATTGTCGTCAAATACTGCTACGGTATAATCCCCGTTATAAGTTGCAGTACCCGAATTTGAAATGTTTGTGCTGACATCAAAAGCCTGTCCGTAATAAATGGTACTCGCTGTTGGAGTTACATAATCATAGAGTGCCATCGAAAATGTCTGTGTGCCTGTAGGAGGTTCTATGCCGACCACTGCCTGATGACCGCTGTTATATCCACCGGAACCACCTCCAGTACCCGTTCCACTTGGGTCTAAAGAATTAATATGAAAATATCCATCATAAGCTCCACCCCATCCCCAATTGAAATGCACAAAATCATTCACATCGTAGCCATCGGCCACAAAACAATGTCCGCCTCCACTCCCAAAACCAGCATAGAGTATGGGTCTGCTGGCATCTAATTCTGATTTCAACAAAGCCAGCCATTGTGCATCGGAGTAATTAACTCTTTCAACACCATTCAATGTACTCTTGTAACCAAAATAAGTTTTCAAAGCATATTCTGAGCAGGCCTGAGGTGCAGGACTGTTTTCTATCACCCATGCACCACTTACCTGTGGGCTATAATTCATATCTACACTTACTCCAACATCATACATCAACGCGCCAACAGCAGTATTCACGCTTGTAAGAACATTAGGCATAGAACCCCATTGATAAGTCGAACTACCAAAATTAGCGGAGAGTGTGCCATAAGTCTGATGATTATAAGAATGAAATCCTGATCCGGTTGCAGGGTAATTCCAGTATTTCATTATCTGTGCCATTGCCGTAGCCACACAACCGGTAACTGAGCCTCCCGGACAAAGAGTATTTTCGTATGGGCTCTGGTTCCATTGGGTAAGCATTAGAGGATTAATTGAGGTTGAATTACTGAGCCGTGCATTGTAATCATTGGATCCTTTCAATCGGTTCCATAACTCAGAAATTTCAGCATTTGCATGAAGCTTAAGATTAACAATGCGGCGAATTTCAGATTTATAATCTTCCAGCCATTTTGCAACGCTTTGCGGAATATTTTCTGCTGAAAAAGAACCGGAGTTCGAATAAGCGAGAATCGGATCTACTGCATCATCACCCGATACAATCACAAATCCATCCGTGATTGTGTTAAAAACGTAATAATACACTGTTGGGTCTAATGTGTTCAATGACTTAGTGTTTCCTGTGCCTGCACGATAAATTAATTGAAGCTCTCCAATGTTTGCATCAACGGAAGCATGAGCAGTAGAAATCAGAAAATTTTTACCTACGTTTCGTGCAGTTTCTTCATTTATTTGTTCCGCAAAACAGGCAAAGCAAAAAACGCCCAATAACGTGAAGAGAAGTAGTTTTTTATTCATGATATTTCGTTTAGATATAATTAAATATGTTTCTGAAAATTAAATACCAAACTCTCGGTTAACGAATATTGCTAAGTCCAATAAATTCATTTATTTGATTATCAAAGTTATTAATAATTATGAATTATAAAAGATATTTACACCAAAAATAAAAGCAATGCTCAATATTTAGACACAAGAACTGAAATTAATCTGAGTAAAATAAATACTAACATGCTATACCTGTATTCCTAAATATTTTCAACTGTAAATGATGAAGCTAGTCAAATTACTGATGAAAACCCAAATACAGGAACGGGTAACCTAAAACTATTTCAAATAAATTACTGAAGTCCGGTTCACCCAGCCAATAAAAATAACATGTAAAATTGGTATTATGCCTATTTAGAAAAATCTTGACCGTGTCTTTGAAACCTGCTTCGACTTTAGTTTCATGGTTCATACCCGGAAAAATACATTCAGTTCGGCAACACGGTAACCGAGCTCTTTGATAAGCAATAAATGAATCATCCTTTATTAATTTAAAATAAGTAAAAATAACAATTTGGGAAAGTAACAGATAAAATCCGAAGATTAAGTATGCAAAATTCAGTAACAAAAAGCTATGAAAAATAGCTCCTTCCTAATGATATAGATTTCCGAATTCAGCCCGGAAGCAATCTGAGTGTCTTTGAACGCTTAAGACAATTTTAATTTTTCGTACAAGGTTACCAAAGATTGAATGAGTTCATTTGGAGTTGTTAAAATCTGATAATGATTCTGTCCAAACATCTGTGGAAGGTAAAATTTTGCATTAGCTTCTATTGCCAAAGCGTACGCATTTATTTCAAGTGCTTTCAATTCATGCAGAGCCTGCTTTACATCGTTCACTCCATACTTCCCTTCATACTTATCATAATCATTTGGTTTACCATCAGAGATTAAAATTATCCACTTATTCTTAGTTTGGCGGCGACCCAATAAAACACCTGAATGTCTTAAGGCTCCACCAATTCTTGTATATCCGTCAGGCTCTATGGCTCCAATCAGATGTTTTTTCAAATTCCAATCATCATCGAAGTCTTTAAGAGTTTGGTAACTAAGAAAATTTCGGGTTTTAGAATTAAAACAATTTATAGCAAAATCAACATTAAACTCCTGAAGTATTTCTCCGAATAAAATAGATACTTGTTTCTCTGTGTCAATTATTCTGTTACCATTGGCATAACCATCACTGGAAAGACTTACATCCAGTAATAAAAGTATAGAAAGATCTTTTTCCCTCTTTCGCTTTGATAAATATACATTTTCAGACGGAGTATGTCCCGAATGCACATCCACATATAAATCCGTAATGGCATCAATATCGAATTCATCTCCCTGGCTCTGTCTTCGAAGCTGTTGCATTTTATTATTAACACTGGCAAGCATTTTTCGGAGGCCGGTTAATATAAGGGCATTCTGCTCGATTGTCCGTTTGTAATACTCGATATCCTTTTTTTGCAGCCTAAACGGATAAACACGACAGAAATTTTTTTTATATCTATTGCTTGAAGAATCCCATTCATCATAATTCCAATAGAAATCATTGTCAGGAACCCCGGCGCTTTCCGAAATGCTTATATTTTCTATGAAGTCTGCCTGATAAACAGAATGTGCTGTATCATCAACACGAACGGTATACTTCATTCTCAATTCCTTTAATGCTTCTTCATGATTTTTTAAATCATCTTCTCCATCAAAGTCACGCCAGTTACCATTAAATTCATCAGCAGTATCGACTTTCTCAAAATTGTGCGTCAAAACATAGTCTTCTTGCTGCTTCCTATCAACTTCTATGCTGATTACTTCCTCCACAGCCCTCACTTTCATTACTGTTGCATCTTTCAGAGCCTGTTCTCTGATCTCCTTTTCAGAAAGATTCTCCAACTTAGTATTGGAATTTTCTGTCCTGGAATTCAACATCCACTTTCCGTATAGCCATGTGTCATCCACTTCATGATTTCCAGAAAGACACTCCATTATAGTGTCCAGAAAACAAGAATGCCAGCTCTTAAGTTTAGGGTATTCAAAAAATAACTCTTCCAAAATGATGGTCGACGCCTCTTTAGCTCTGAGTTGAGATTCTTTTAAGCTATGTTCATCCTGCGATGAATAGTTAATCCCCAGTTTTTGCTGCACAGAAAGATAAAGTACACGAAATAAATAAAATTGCCTTTGTCTCTCCTTACTTTCAAAAAAGGACATAGAGCTTGGCAAAAAAAAAGAAACATTTCGGCAGCCACCCTCTCTTTCAGCATGAAAGATTTCAATCGCCTGCCCGCTTACAGCACGGGCAATTATGGTGAGTCCCTCCTTAATATCATCCAGAAATACCGTGCGCCCTGCCTCCGATAACTTTCTTTCCTTATCTCTTCTAAAATAGCCGGATATTTTTCCAAATAGAAACTCGTCGAACGCCATTATCAGATCATCAGATTAATCAAGTCTGTTAAAGCTTCTGTCACTTGTACTTCATCAGATAAAGGTTCTACAACTGCTACTTTCACTGAAAGGCGCTTTGAAAGGCCGGAATAAATTAATTTGCCGGCATCTACCAATAATCTCGTAGATACTGTTTCTGTTAAACCCAATTCAGTTAAGTTTCGGATTTTATTTCCGATAGCTACAAGTTTTTTTGCATCTTCAACATTTACGTTGGATTCTTGAATTATTATTTCCGTTTCTATTCCGGCTTCAGGGTATCCAAAAGTGAGTGCAATAAATCGTTGTCGTGTGGAGGGTTTCAATTCTTTAAACCCTCTTTGATATCCGGGATTGAAAGATGCAACGAGCATAAAATCCTCATGCGCCTTTAAGCTAATACCAAGTTTATCTATGTATAATTCGCGCCGATGATCTGTTAATGAGTGAATAGATACGATTACGTCGGGCCGTGCCTCTGCTATTTCATCTAAATAAACAATGCAACCTTCCTTCACGGCCTTAGTCAAAGGGCCATCCATCCATACCGTCTCTGCACCCTTAATAATAAATCTGCCAACAAGATCGGTAGAGGATGTCTCTTCATGACAACTAATGGTTATCATTTTTCTTCGAAGCATGAAAGCCATGTACTCTACAAACCTGGATTTACCTGTTCCTGTCGGCCCCTTTAACAATAAAGGCAAATGATTTTTACAGGTGTGCTCAAACACTTCGACTTCTTTTCCAATAGGCTTGTAAAATGGGTTCTCTGTTTCTCTTGCCATTGGCACAGTTAATATATCCGTATTATTATGATTCATGAAATTTCGGAATTATTAAAATTGGTTTAAAATGAATGAGCCTAAGCCTTTTCAATAAGGAGTGCTTCGTCTGTAGGTCGTCCATATTTTATAAATTCATAGATGTAGCAAATAATTCCTACCGTAAAAATCGTAGCACAACAAATCAGAATAAAGAAGTGAACTTGAATTTCTTTTTGCACGTCACCAAATTCTAATCCTACCTTCCTTTCCAGATAAACCTGTGCCACTCCGGCAACTCCAAAGGCGACAGTCATTCCAATCATTCCAATATTAGAAAGCCAGAACGCCAATGATCCGGCGGTGGTTTCATACAATTTACGTCCCGTCATATTCGGCATAGTATAACTGATGATTGCAAATACTATCATTCCATATGCTCCCCAAAATGCAAGATGACCATGCATCGCCGTAACAAGGGTACCATGAGTATACATATTCACCTGTGGTAGGGTGTGTGCAAGACCAAGGAGTCCGGCTCCGACGAATGAAGTAATTGCAGCTCCAAGTGTCCAGAAGAGAGCGATTTTATTGGGATGTTTCTTCTCGCCTTTACGGTACATTGCCAAGGCAAACAATGCCATTCCCAAAAATGCCAATGGCTCCAATGCAGAAAATATTCCCCCGATGATCAACCAGGTCTTTCCTACTCCAATATAATAATAGTGGTGTCCCGTTCCGAGAATACCTGAGATGAATGTTAGGCCGACAATAATATACAACCACTTCTCTATTACTTCTCTGTCAACGCCAGTAATTTTAATTAGAAGGAAGGCCAGTATGCCACCCATGATCAATTCCCAAACACCTTCAACCCACAGATGAACTACCCACCAGCGAAAAAATGAATCCATGGTTTGGTTATCGAACCATATCATCCCCGGTAAATACAATAATGCAGCAAAAACTAAGCCCATACTCAATACCAGAGATGTTGTGGTACGCTTCTTTCCTTTGAACAATGTTGTCAGGATAATTCCCAAAAAAGTCAACACATTTATTACAACCAGCCAATCCAAAGGGCGTGGTATCTCTAAAAATTTTCTTCCTTCCCAATAATTAAAATGATAACCCACAATGGCAATGACACCAACCAAAGCCAATGTTATCAGTTGAACATATGCGAGCTTAACACTTACTAATTCGTTCTGAGATTCTTCAGGAATAATATAATAAGCTGCTCCCATAAATCCGCTGAGAAGCCATACTACTAATAAGTTTGTGTGTACAGCTCTGGCTGTATTGAATGGAATAATTGAATGTAGACCATCCATTCCCATATGGGCAAAACCCATAATAAATCCATATATAATCTGTAATGATAATAGGAGCATTGACAGAGCAAAAAACCAATAGGCTACTTGTTGTGATTTATATTTCATAATCTTTTACGTTAGATTTATTATTGTTTTAAATCAGGTTTTGGCGGGAAACCATTCAAATCAATTTCACCAATCCATTTAAAAAAGGCAACCATATCATTGGCATCTTGTTCCGACATTCCGTAGGCTACCATTTTTCTGCCTCGAGGACTCCATGGAGTTTTTGTCATTAAGGCTGTTTTAATATAACCTTCGCCTCTTCGATCAAAGACTTTGGTCAACTCCGGAGCATAATAAGCTCCTTCACCCAATATTGTATGACAACCCATACAATTATTTGATTCCCATATTTTTTTTCCATTAATTACCTGGGGAGTCAAATTCTCTTCATTTGTTTTTTTGGGAACCTCAACACTCAGCGAGTGCCAGGATAATCCAAGGAAAATCCCGAAGGTCACAATGGTGCCTCCAAAGAAAAATAGTTTGGCTTGTGATTTTGCTAACATAATAATTAGTTTAAATTTATTCTCTGTTTTGAATGAAATTGCAGATGCATAATTCAGTAGACGAGAAAAAGTCTTTCTTGTATGAAGCAAGCACAATTAAGGCCACAATCATTTGCCAATTTGAGTTTACATTACAATTTCCTGGAACTCTCCTGATATAATTTGAACATCAACCGGATTATTGGTGTGATGTCTGATCGATATTATGAACAAGATTAAAACAGAATACCTGGACAGATAATGACTTTTATCAGCCCTATGAAACTATTTAAATGACAAATCAGTCGGAAAAGGGTCGTATTTTCATTCTTTTATCCAATTGCCATCCATTGCATTTAAAGAATCCTTTGTCAAAAATCAATCAATTAAAAATAAAATATTTTATTTCTTAAGTTCCGGCTCACCCAAACTGTATATGTAACTAGTAAAATTCGCATTATGTTTATTTAGAAAGGTCATGACTTTATCTATGAAACCGGCCTCAATAGTTGTTTCATAAGTCATGTTAGGGAAAATCCTTTTTAGATTGGCAACTCGTTCA
>Ga0154020_10009764_pt1 | contig 11036 bp, 8 predicted proteins | sample Klosneuvirus_201_FD_109709 | JGI IMG/M metagenome (GOLD analysis project Ga0154020, IMG submission 109709) | Active sludge microbial communities from wastewater, Klosterneuburg, Austria - Klosneuvirus_20160825_MG | ecosystem: Engineered > WWTP > Aerobic digester > Activated sludge | place...
AAGTGGCGCAGCACTTCTTATTTTGGGATTGTTGTTTAAAACCAGCAGGCAGCGGCAATTGTTAGCTGAACGTGAGCAAACGATTCAGCGCGAACAGATAAAATTTTTAGAAAGACAGCAACAAATTGTGTCTTTGCAAAGTATGATCAATGGGCAAGAAGCTGAACGCACCCGCATAGCAAAAGACTTGCACGATGGCTTGGGTGGTTTGTTCTCAACCGTAAAAATGTATTTCAGCAGCCTTCAACACGACACGCCAACGCTAAAAGAAAATGATCTTTTTCAAAAAAGTTATTCCATTGTGGACACCGCTTCGGTTGAAATAAGAAGAATTGCCCACAGCATGATGCCCGAAGTGTTGATGAGGCTAGGACTCGTAAATGCCTTGAAAGATTTGTGTGACAATATTAGTGCTGGGAAATTGATAAAAGTTTCTTTGGAAGTTCATGGAATTCAAAATCGGTTTAACGCCAATACAGAAATTATGCTCTATCGGATTATTCAGGAACTGCTGAATAATATCATGAAACATGCAAATGCTACGGAAGTTATTATTCAATTTATAAAAGAAGCAGAAAGATTAAGTGTGGTGGTGGAAGATAATGGGCAGGGGTTTAACACGCAGCAATTCGATGAAAGTAAAAGCACCGGCCTTGAAACGGTAAAAAGCAGAGTCAGTTATTTAAATGGCAAATTAAGTATTGACTCTGAAAAAGGAATTGGCACTACTATCATGATGGATTTTCTAATCAATGAATAGCCCAACAACCATACTGATCATTGATGATCACCCGCTTGTTGCCGATGGCATCAAAACGATGTTAAAGGAATCTGAGAATTTGAAGATTATAGGAGTTTGCAAAACCGCCAGCGAGTCACTCAGTTTTTTGATGGAACAAACGCCAGACATCATTTTACTAGACATTAGTTTGCCGGATATGGATGGCCTTCAATTATGTGAGGCTATTAGAAAGAAGAACAAAGAATCTAAAATCATTGGCCTTACCTCTACGAATGAAGCTGGAATTATCACTGGACTGCTTCAGCGCGGAGGCAACGGTTACCTGCTAAAGAACATGGAGCGCGAAGATTTGATTGAGGCAATTGCCATCGTTATAACCGGAAAGATATACTTAAGCAAAGCGGCCAATGAAAGAGTGCTGGAACAATTTCATCGATTAGGATCAACAGAAACAAATCCCGTTTTAACCAGACGCGAAAAGGAAATTCTCAAATTACTTTCGGATGGATTGAACGGCCCCGAGATTGCTGAGAGACTTTTTCTTAGCCCGTTGACGGTGGAAACGCATCGTAAAAATCTTCTGCGAAAATTTAATGCGCATAGCGTACAGCTACTACTGAAGATTGCCCGCGATAATAATCTCTTGTAGATTAATAAGGTGAAGTTACTTCACCTTAAAATCTAGTTCCGAAACAATTTCGGCCTTACTGTTTTTATCGAACACTCTTATTTTACAATGATAGGTATTGCCAGAGACCATGGGGTTGCCCACTGTAACGGACCCGCGCAAGACAGAAGCATCTTCAGCCGAAAACCCATCCGTATAGGAAGCGAGCAAGTCACTTTCGTTCAAAATATATGCTCCAGCTTCATCGGTTACTTGTAAGGAAAGTCCGGGAAAAGCTTTTCCATCTTTTAAAGAATAGTTTTTAACTCCTTCGTAAACAATCGAAAACTTGGTGTCCAAAGCAACTTCATTGCTTGTGAGTTCTTTGTCTTCGGTATCAACAATATAAATATCATCAACAGCAAATCCGGAATAATTTGTTTTGGTTCCGGTGTTAACATCCATCTTTACGCCTGCTGAGGCGCTGAGGTTAAAACCGGATTTCGAATCGGATGAACCTCCGCAGGCACATAACCCTGCAATTAGGGTACATGCAAATAGAATATTGATTTTTTTCATAAGGTTGGTTGAGGTTAAAATTTTGTATTTCAAAGAAAGATATACATAAGCAAGGATGAATCCCCCAAAAAGGGGATTTTTTGAAATCATTATTGTTAAGTACCAAGCTATTCTAAACTAAATAGATATTGTTTGGATGTTATCTTTGCCCCCATTCTCTTTTATATGATAGCATCTTTAGGTGTTAAGATAGTTTCGAAAGGTAAAGCTTGCTTAATAGCGATAAGTTTTTTTGCCATTATGCTTACCAGCCATTTCGGTTGGGCTCAAACGCAACGGCCTAAGATTGGATTGGTTCTTAGTGGCGGTGGAGCAAAAGGTATTGCACACGTGCGGATTCTTCAGGTCCTGGATTCATTGGGGATTGTGCCCGATTATATTGCGGGTACGAGTATGGGCTCGGTAGTTGGCGCCTTGTATGCTTCCGGATACTCGGCCCATCAAATTGATTCCATCACCCAAGCTATTCATTGGAGTAGTCTTTTTTCCAATTCCGTTTTGTTTGATGAAATTAATATTGAAGAGAAGGATGAATTTGGTCGTTACATTTATGAACTTCCCTTAAACGGCTTAAAACCACAATTACCCTTGGGGATGGTAGTAGGACAAAATATTGAAGAGCTTTTGTCTTCACTCTTTTTTCCGGTAAGCACCATTACGAATTTTGATAAACTGCCAACGCCTTTTTTATGCGTGGCCGCAGATATAGTAAAAGGCGAACCCGTAGTGCTGCGCAAAGGTAGTCTTGCTTCGGCTGTGCGAGCGAGTATGTCAATTCCTACGGTATTTACTCCGGTGCGTATGGATGGTCGGCTACTGGTGGATGGCGGGGTATATGTAAATCTACCGGTAGAGTATTGCCGGCAGATGGGAGCAGATTTTATTATAGCGGTAGATGTTGGGGGTGGTTTAATGAGAGAAGATGAATTAACTTCAGTCGCTCAATTATTGGTTCAAACGACTTTTCTCGCAAGCAATATTAGTTACGAAAAAGAAAGAGCGAACAGTGATATTTTCATCGATGTATTTTCTCATTTGAAATATGGCACGATGGATTTTGAGGAAGGCTCTTCCATGATGCAGAGTGGCGATACAGCCGTAAAGGCCGTAATGCCGCAACTTGTAGAACTGGCAAATCGGCTAAAGGAATATCCGGGTCGTCAACGGCAACCCGTAGGTCAAAGACCTTTGCGGTATTCGCTTGAAAAAATAACCACAGAAGGAATTAGTAAACTTAATCAGGATTTGGCGCTGGAAAAATTTGGATGGCGGGTTGGTGATCGGGTGACCAATAGTCAAATTTCAAATAGCGTACACAAGTTGTTGGGCACGCGTCTGTTTGATAAAATAAGTTATACTATTGATGGAGATACTGCATCTACTGCGTTAACCTTGCGGGCAACAGAAAAGCCAGCCAACGCAGTTAAATTTGCTGTTCACTTTGATACCGATCGGGGTGCAGGTCTTGTACTTAATTTCACGAAACGCAACTGGCTTTTGCGCTCATCAAGATTGGTTGGAACTCTTGACTTGGCCGAAAATCCTAAAGCCAGGCTAAACTACTTTTATTATACCGGCAACAAGTCGCGCTGGTGGCATCATACGGAAGTATATGCGGAGCGACTATTGATGAACACGTATATTGAGGGTACTCCCATTCCTAACATTCTCAACAGGTATTTGGGCATCTCCACACAGCTAAACCAATCAATCAATAAGGAAAGCTTCTGGGGTTTTGGTTTGCTTTGGCAAAACACACAGCTAAAACCAAAAGTGGATCCGCGCACCGAATCAAGTCCTGATTCATTAGAAATTATAGAGTATAATTTTAAAAGTCTGGCGGCTAAACTTCAATATCAGATTAACACAACAGATCGGGTTTACTTTCCTACCCGAGGCAAATGGATAAGCATAGAAGCGAAAGCAAATTTTAGCAATCCATTTGATGCACACTTGTATTTTACTTCTCCGGACACCACATTCAATACCTTCCAGAGCGGACGGGTACAACCCTATCTTCGATTTAACCTGAGAGCTCAAAGAAATATAGAGATTAGGAAAGGAGTTGTTTTGCAGATTGTAGGACAGGTAGGTTTAACGCAAGAGGTGTTTACCTCAGAGAATAAATATTCGGCATACACCGTTGGTGCAGGCGATTTTATATCGGTGGGTGGCCAGTTACAACGGCCAAGGCCTACTAGTTTTGTTTTTATGGGATTGAAGGATGGTGAGCTAGCCGTGCCGCAGGTATTCATGGGCGGGGTTAAGGTGCAAACGGAAATAGCAAAGAACACATACTTAACACCAGCCATAAATTTGCTTGCAGCCGGGCATGACGCAAAAGATTTCTGGCACACGTTAACCGATTTTCATTTTTCTGAAGAAGTAAATGATTCGGCATTTTACCAATTTGGCTTCGGTCTTACAGCCAGCTATATGTCTTTGCTGGGCCCCATTCAGGTTTCGGTATCAAAAGATTTACAAGTAGATAAGGTGCGGGGCTTTTTTAGCATAGGATTTAATCTTTGATATTCAACATAAAGGGAGTGGTAATTTGATTACTCAACTTTGCCATAGCCTGTATAGCCGGTTGGGTAACCAGCATCTTCAAGCATTAATATCCGGAATCCTTTGATGCAGGAAAAAAATGCATTGTAAGTTTTTGGTTTTCCCTCCAGATCAGAAAAGTTTATCTGCCAGTTGTTAGGCATAGAAAACTGGCCACTTGATTTTACATTTTGAAATTTAATATTACCCACAAAGCCGCTGGCAACACTGAGATCCCATTTGTATGTATTCTGCGGACCAAATTCAAAATTCTGATTGGATGAATGAGTGTCCATTCCGGCACTGGCACCGGTGTATGCATTTGCATATTGCTGTGTACCAGAAAAATTGTTTGTCCATTTACCAGTAAGATCCGTGGCGGCTACTGCAAATTTGTTATAGTTAGCCATGCCTTCAACTTTTTCCCAACCGTAGGATGTTTCATGGTAAGGGCCAAATTCCTGTTCGAAGGTTTTTTTATCAGGCGTTATAAACTCCAGGTATTTCCCACTCCCATTTGAATAATTCATTTTGAACAATACAATATGAACCGATGTGCCGGTTGTTTTTTCTACAGCATCGCCTTCGGCAAACTCAATTGATTGCCAACTACTGATTGGTTTAAATTCAAAATTACTGGCACTACTGTATTTTGGAGCCACTAATATATTCCAGGCGTTTTTTAATCCATCCATAAGCACGGAATTATATGCATCTGCATTTTTATTGGGATAATGAATAAGCACTTTTATATTTCCTTTTGTTACCTGTATCCAATCTTCCTGTACGGTGCTTACCCAGCCATCATCAAAGTTGGTAGTGGAAAATGAATAACTACCTGATGATAGTGTAGGGAGTTGAGTGTTTTGATTATTGTTAATTTGTGTAACTGGTTTTTCTTCAGCATCGTATAGGTAGGATTTTGTCATGGCTCCGCCTGAGTAAAAATTAAACTCACCGTCTCTTTTTGTTTCGCTTGAAGTAGTTGGAGCCAGTATTAATCTCTGTCGGTCATAAATCGTGGTATATTCAAAACTATATTGAACGGATTCTAAAACAAGGTTACCAGATTTTAATACCGGGTCGGTCTTTTCTTTCTGGCGAACTTCAAATTTACTCGTTACCGGTTTTAGTGTAATCTTGCTTCCATCTATTTGATAAGTTCCATCTTCGTACACCATATAATATTTGGGTGCGTAATTTTGAAATGTTGTAGTTGAAAATTTATAAGTTCCGTTGCTGTAAAACTGATAACTGTTGGTTGAATATCCTGCATAGTTTCCCATGGCATCTTTCCGGTTTTGGTGACTTTTCCAAACATAGTTGATAAGTGAGCCAGAAGTTGTAATAGGCGTATTCGTATTACTTTGTTGCTTCCCATCAATGGATTCAATTGCCTTATTGGTATTTTGAACAGGTTGTATTGGTTGCTGAATAACAGGTGTCGCAGCGGGCGGTTTACCTGTAGTATTTTCTACCTGTGTGTTGAAGTTAGGTGTGGAGCTAGCTTCTGCAAAGTAGAGACTGCTTTCCTTTGGATTCATCAAAAAGTATACGATAACAAAGCGCTTATCTTTTTGGGCCCATAAATAATTGGCGCTTTCTGTTGCAATAATTTTCCAATTGCGGATAACGAGCCTCTTAACAAGGGAATCCTTATTAAACCTATTTAATGAAGCCGGAGGCAATATCAGCACCTCAGTATTTTGCACCTTGGTACCGGTCTTGTCACTCTCCATTTCCAGCAGTGTGGCGGCTGCGGCCACACTCAATATTCTACTATCTTGTTTACTGCCATTCGGTAAACCAATACCTGTTAAGGCCGATTGTGTAATAGGCGTAAGTTTTTTCTGAGCATTGGCGACTGTCACAAATGCGCAGAGTAAGCTGAGTAGAAATATTTTTTTCATATAAAATGGAGTATGTTCATTTGTACCCTTAAGAAGACAACTAGAATTTTGCCCATTCGGATCCCTTTTCGGCACAATTCTGTTTTCATTTTCATATGCATCGGCCAGTTGCTTGTCAGTTGCCTTGGGAATATCTTTTATCGAAGGCATTTTTATACCCATGCTGTCCATCATTTTTTTATCCTCTGGACTCATGTCGTTCATCTCCTTCTGCATTTCTTTCATCATCTCCTCCATCTCTTTTTGAGTAGGAGGTTTTTCTTTTTCTTTTGGCTTGGGTTTTTGTTGTGCGAAGGAGTTTTGGCTGGCCCCTTAGACACATGAAAGGTGATGATTTAATGATTTAATTCTCTCCCCTAAAAAGGGGGTTTTTCAAAAAGAATAGTGAGCGAAAGACACGAAGTGAAAGGATCAGTTAGATTTGTATAGCTATGCGTTTTATTACCGGTTATTTTGTATTGGCCTTATTGCTGATGGCAATGACCATTAGTGCTCAGGACTTTTACGACCGCGATAGTCTGTGGCAGGTATTTGAGAAATCAAAACCAGATACGAATCGGGTACATGTATACATTCAACTCGGTCAGCAATACGAAACCAATAATCCGGATTCAGCGCTTTTGCTTTATGAACAAGCACTAAAACTCAGTCAACAACTGAAGTATACACGCGGCATTATCAGCTATTATACCAATGCCACCTATGTATATAATTTGCAAGGCAATTATGACACGGCCCTTATTCTTAATTTGAAATCGGTTGAAATTGCGCGTGCCTTTGGCAACCCCGAACGGCTGGCTGCATGCCTGGGCAATGTGGGGGCAACCTACATAAGCATGCGACAACATGAAAAAGCATTGGAGTACCAATTGCAAATTATTCCTCTTTACGAAAAGCTAAATGACCAGATTAAACTCAGTACGCTCTATGGCAATCTTTCCTATATCTATGGAAACATTAAACAATACAAGAAAGCGATTGAGTATGGTGAGTTGTCCCTTCAAATAGGCCGGCAAATTAAAAACGATTACTCCATTACCACTACCTTGGTTAATTTATCAACCGTTTACATTTTAACAGGCGAAATACAAAGAGCAGTAAAAGCATTGGAAGAAGCAAGGGCTATTGCCAAGCGCACGAACAACCAGTATGCACTTTTAATTACTTCACTCAACCTGGGTGATGCGAATATTAAACTTGGTAATTTTCATAAACTGGAATCGTATTTTGATGAAGCCTTAACCTTAGCTGAAAAACTGGGTGATAAGGAATCTGTAGTGATTGCATTGCGCGGAAAGGCTCTCCATTCCTTTTATAGTAAGAAGATAGTTGAGGCCGAGTCTTACGCCAATCAATCGCTTCAACTGGCTATTGCCAATAACATGATTGAGAATATTGGTAAAGCCTACACAGTGTTAGCGGATATTGCCGTTTTAAAAGGGGATTTCAGAGCGAACAATTATTATGCTATAAAGAGTGATTCTATCCGAACGTTACTCTTGAATGAATCCATTGCTGAAAATATTCAAGAGTTGGAAGCAAAGTATGAATTTGAAAAAAAGGAACAACAAATTAAACAACTGGAACAGGAGGCCGATATAAAAGATCTTTCCATAAAGCAAAACCGATTATTAAATTTCATTCTCGTGGTTTCGTTGTTTGCCGTACTGGCCATTGTCATGTTAGCCAGACGAACCTACCAGCAGAAAAAGAGAATTCTGGAACGAGAGAATGCATTGAATCAAAGTCGTATTTCCCAACTGGAAAATGAAAAGCAATTGTCTGCCAGTGAATCGGTAATTAAAGGCCAGGACGAAGAACGTGGCCGATTAGCCAAAGACTTGCACGATGGCTTAGGGGGATTGTTATCAGGCATAAAATTTTCTTTAACGAATATGAAATCAACCGTAACCTTAGATGCCGACAGCGCATTAGTCTTTGAACGATCGCTCGATATGTTGGATCATTCTATCTCTGAGCTAAGACGGGTTGCCCACAACATGATGCCCGAAGTGCTTGTTAAGTTTGGCCTGGAAGAAGCAGTAAAGAGCTATTGCGACAGTTTACAGAAGGCACGAGTCTTCCACATAGATTTTCAAGCTCTTAATTTGGTTGCCAGGCTAGACTCAAAAACTGAAATTTTTATTTATCGGATTATTCAGGAATTGTTAAACAATATTTCAAAGCATGCTAAAGCCAGTCATGTGTTGGTTCAGCTTTCCCGAAATGGTGATGAAATGAATTTAACCGTAGAAGATAACGGCATTGGGATGAATCCCGATTTAATAAATAGTGCAACCGGATCGGGCTGGACAAGCATTCGCACCCGAACGGAATATTTGAAGGGCAAACTGGATGTTCAATCCAGCGGAGGTAATGGAACTTCTGTACATATAACCATTCCCATTTCATGATCCGGATTTTTATAGTGGACGATCATCCCATGGTAATTGAAGGCATTCGTGCTATGCTAACGCAATTGCCGGAAGTTGAAGTGACTGGGCACGCAATGAATGCGGCTTCTTGTCTGGGATACTTTGTTCATAATTCAGCCGATCTGGTTTTGCTCGATATCAGTCTTCCAGATCAGAGTGGTATCGATGTGTGTAAAATCTTAACCAGGAATAATGCGGAGTTAAAAATAATTGCGCTTACAAATTTTGATCAGCTCACCTATCTGCAAAACATGAAAGACGCTGGGGCACGTGGGTATCTCTTAAAAAATTCATCGCTTGAAATTATTCAACACGCTATTACCGTAGTGATGGCCGGGGATGAGTATTGGTTAGGTCACGACAATGTAAAGAAAAGTATTCAGGAACATAACCAGCCCTTGCTTACCAGGCGCGAGATAGAAGTGCTTAAACTAATTGCTGAAGGATTGACCAATCAGGAGATAGCCGACAAATTATTTGTGAGTACCAGCACGGTAGACTCGCATCGCAAGAACCTGATTTCAAAGTTTCAAGCTAAAAATACAGCCGCTCTTGTGCGAACCGCTTTTGAGAATAAAATTATCTAAACATGAAAAAGGGAAAGGGAAAAATAGTTCGCCACTAAAAGTCGGTGATAAGCTTCAAACTTACTTCAACCAAAAGTATAGCGCTGCATCAGTACAGAAAATCCGACCTTTAGCAGGGATGCGGCTGACTTTTGCTATCACCAAAACATCAAACAATCAGCCCTACTTAGCTAATGGCACCTGGATTGCTGTTGAACCGACTCGACCATTATGATCATGAAAAAATTACTATTCCTTATTTGTGTGCTGAACAGTTTTCTTGCGCTTGCACAAAAAAACACGTTCGATATCGTCACGTATACCGCACCGGTAGGCTGGACGCCCGAAATAAAAGATTTTGCAGCTTCCTACACCAAAACAAATAATAAAGCGAAAAGTTGGTGTCGCATCACGATTTATAAAAGCATTAAAAGTAGTGGTGACCCCACAGTAGATTATACAAGTGAGTGGAACACATTGATGGTGAAAAACAATTGGGGGCAAAGCACGCCACCCACTCCTGAGATTGAAACAGAGGATGGCTGGACATCCAATTCCGGTGTTTCTCCTTTTACGTTTGAAAACAAAGAGGCCTATTCTTTACTAAGTACAATTTCCGGCTATGGTGTTGAGGTAAGCATTGTTGTGTTAATGAACACGAAAGAGTTTATGAAGGATGTAGAGAAAATGCTATTCTCGATGGATTTACAGAAGCCGGAAGTTCAATCCGTTGCGCCTGTTGTAGAAAAAGTTGCTGAACAACCAGCACAGTCAACTGTAACAAGTGCCCCTGGCAATCAGGGAATCTCTATGTCCACTACCAACTTTGATGATGGTTGGGTGGCGCAACCTTTTGCCGATTATGTGCGCGTTGCAAAAGGATCGACCGTGGTGCTGTTGCATTATGGAATTGGAATAACGGATGAAATGCGTGCGTCTGGTAATATTGAAGGAGTTCTGTTCGACAGGGTCATTCAACCGCGTTATGTAGTTAGTAATCTTAAAAAATATGATAATGGCGGACCTTGTTATTTCTGTATAGATTTTTTCGAAGCCGATGTAATAGAAAAAGCTACCGGGAAGAAGTACTATCTTGGGTTTCGGACAATCACAAATAGTGGCGTATCTAAATGCATTGAAATAATTTCTCCTTCTGCGGGAGCATTTCAACAAGAATTTTCGGACCAAAAAAAAATAGAGGCTATGCTTAACTATAACAAATTTGCAGTCGCTTCATCAGATTTGGTTGGCAATTGGGATGAAAGTACCGGCTCTTATTTAGATATGTACAATACAGTTACTGGCTCCTATGCAGGCATGAATACGACTTCTGCATCCAACTCCTTTATGTTCAATTCGGATGGCACATATAATAGTCGTTACGTTGGAGCCTTTGGCATGATTGGGGATATGAAGGTGTACGATCAAAAGTATAAGGGTGATTATGCCGTTACCCCCTGGGAAATCACCTTGACTAAACAGTTTGAGGGGAAACCAAAAATATACATGGCTCAGTTTGAAGCCGTGCGCGGGGGTCGGGTTTTGCACCTCACCGATAAGCAATCTTCCGGGATGCAGTATCATCTTGTTAAAACTAAATAAGTAAGAACTAATTCTCTCTTGCTTCACTTCGTCCTTTGCGGGAAGGAT